>Ga0070739_10005995_pt1 | contig 13560 bp, 7 predicted proteins | sample Coa_R1_7_FD_66445 | JGI IMG/M metagenome (GOLD analysis project Ga0070739, IMG submission 66445) | Surface soil microbial communities from Centralia Pennsylvania, which are recovering from an underground coalmine fire - Coalmine... | ecosystem: Environmental > Terrestrial > Soil > Unclassified ... | reverse complement strand
GTCACCGAGAACGGGGACGGCTCGTATCACCTGACCGGTACTGGGTTGAACGGGATTTCTGCGGGCGCGGCTTATGGCGATGACGAACAAATGCAAAGCGATTATCCCCTCGTGCGCTTGACCAATAATAGCAGCGGGTACGTCTATTATGCGCGAACATACAACTGGAACAACGTCAGCGTCCAAACCGGCAGCAAGGTCGTCACGACGGAGTTCACCCTGCCACAGAATCTTCCGGCTGGAAGTTATTCACTGGTGACAGTGGCCAACGGCAATGCTTCCGCCCCGGTAACGTTCACTTACATGCCTCCTGCCGTTCCCGGCGGATTGACCGCGACGAGCAGCAATGCGTTTGTTGCCTTGCGCTGGAGCGCAGTCCCAAATGCCATTGCTTACAACTTGAAACGCGCCACGGCGAGCACAGGTTATTTTACGACTCTGGCGACGGTGAGCGGGCTGGCTTTCACCAACACCGGGCTGACCAACGGCCTTGCCTATTATTACAAAGTGGCCGCCATTGGCAGCGGAGGTGCGAGCTCCGATTCAACGGCAGTGAGCGCCATGCCTCTGGGCGCGCCGCAAATTCCGGGGGCCACATCCGTCAGTCTGGCTGCGTATTATAATCGCTCGGGAATCTATTCGGATGGCCTCACATTTTCGACAGGATTTGACGGCAGTGTTGATGCTTATTCGGCGGATTTGCTTGGACCTTCGCTGGCGTGGAACAACCTTGTTTTCGGCTTCGGGCCTGCCAATGCGCCGGACGTGGTTTATTGCGCAAACCAAACTGTCGCTTTGCCGGCCGGCAGCTTCGATTCATTGCAAATTCTCGCGGCTGGCGTAAATGGCAATCAGGAGACGCAAACCTTTATAGTAAGCTACACGGACAGTTCCACGGCTGCATTCACGCAGAGTTTCAGCGATTGGGCCAAGCCGCAATCGTACCCAGATGAAGTCTCTGTCATCACCATGCCCTACCGGAATAAGAGCAGCGGCGCGGTGCAATTCGCGAACATGCACGTTTACGGCTATGCTTTTGCCTTGGACCAGACCAGGACGGTACGGAACGTCACGCTGCCGAATAATTCCGATCTTGTTGTCCTTTCGATGATGGTAGCCAATGATCCAGTCACGGAGTCATTGACGGATTTTTACAATCGGGACGGAATTTATACCGACGGAACCACCTATACCAATCCGCTCAGCGGCGCGTTGGATGGCAACGGCTTCTCGTATTCCGGGAGCCTGCTAGGAACCTCGCAAACGTGGAGCAATACGCTGTTCACATTCGGGCCATTCAATACCAACAACGTCATCAGTTGCGCCGGGCAGGTCATTCCATTGTCACCGGGCAATTACTCCCAACTCAGGATGCTGGCAACCGGCGTGCGCGGCAATCAACCGTCGCAATCGTTCGTGGTCACCTATTCCGACTCCACCACCGCCACCTTTGTCCAGAGCTTCAGCGATTGGTTCACCCCGCAAAACTATGCGGGTGAATCAAAAGCGCTTTACATGAGCTATCGCAACAAAACTAATGGAAATTCCGCTGTTGGCACCTTTTATCTCTACGGTTATTCCTTCAAGCTGGATCCGCTCAAGACTGCTCAAAGCATTCAATTGCCGGTTTCGTCGAACGTGATCGTCACGGCAATCAGCATGGTCCCAAACTGGCCGCCCACGTTCCAGTTGAACCCATTCACACTTGCGAATGCCAACGCCGGTCAAAATTATTTCGGAAACGTCGCCACGAACGCCAGTGATTTGAACGGGGACCTGCTCACATTTTCGAAAGCAGGAGGTCCGGCCTGGTTGAATGTAGGCAGCACAGGAGTTCTCAGCGGCACGCCCCTCTCCAGCGATGTGGGAAACAATTCTTTTATCATCCAGGCAACTGATCCCGGAGGCCTGACCGCTTCTGCCACAATGAATCTCCAAGTGCTCGCTGCCCCGCCTATCGTACTTAACGCCATTCCACAAACAGGCGCAATGTTCCTGAGTTGGTCCGGGGGAATTGCGCCTTATCAATTGCATACAACCACGAATCTGAACAGCCCGACCTGGGAAAATATCGGCCCTCCCACCAATGCCACCAGTATGATGATTCAAACGACCAACCAGACATCATTTTTTCGAGTCTCTGGACGTTAATCCAAATGGAAGGCTTCCGGGCTGTGCTGGAGGTTACTTGCCCGGATAAACTCGGTCATTCGCATTGAGAATCGCCGAATCGGTGTTAAAATTTCCCTATGAAACCGCATCGCCTTTTGTGTCTGTTGGCGCTTTGCTTCCTTTTTGGCTGCAACGATAAAACTCCCAAAACTGCCGCGACCACGAATGCGCCCGGCAGCAATCCGTTGAACGCCCCCAACGATTATTTGGGCGGCTTGGCGAACGGCAGGAACAAGGCGATTGCAACGACCGACATCGCGTCGCTCAACCAGGCCATCCAGATGTTCAATACGGAGCATGACCGTTATCCGAAAGATTTGAACGAATTGGTCCAGGAAAAGTTGATTGTGAGGATCCCCGATGCGCCCTATGGCATGAAGCTCGATTACGATTCGACCAGCGGCACGGTGAGCGTCGTCAACGCGGAATAATGATTTATACCGGTTGAAGCGGCTGTTCATTTTGACCGTAAACATTTCCTCTTTCTGCTTCGCGTCCTGCTTTTGCAAGGATACAAAATTTTTCTCTCGCCAAAGTTGCGTTTCAAAGGCAAATACTTTTGATGAACGAACAAATCGTCATCCTCGATTTCGGTTCCCAATACACGCAGGTCATTGCGCGGCGAATTCGTGAGTGCAATGTGTATTCGGTCATCCTTCGTTACGATACGCCCGCGTCGGAAATCATCGCACTCCGGCCCAAGGGCCTGATCCTTTCCGGCGGCCCGTCCAGCGTTTATTCGGCCAACGCGCCGTTGCCCGATCGCAAAATCTTCAATCTTGGCATTCCCATCCTTGGCATCTGTTATGGCCTCCAATTGATTGCGCAATATCTGGGCGGGAAAGTTGAGAAAGGCCTCAAGCGCGAATATGGCAAGGGCACGTTGCAGGTGAAGGACAACTTCTGTCCGCTGTTTGCGAACCTTCCCGAACGTCTGCAGGTCTGGAATTCGCATGGCGACAAGCTCACGAAAATTCCGACCGGCTTCAAATCTGTCGCGGTCACGGAAAATTCCGATTACGCTGCCATCGAGGACCGCGAGCGCAAAATATTCGGCCTGCAATTTCATCCCGAAGTCGCGCACACACCACAGGGGCGCGAAATCATCGCGAATTTTGTGCACAACATCTGCGGCTGCGGCAAAAACTGGACGATGCACAATTACATTGACCAGGCGGTCGAGGCGATTCGCAAACAGGTGGGCGAGGAGCGCGTGATCCTGGGCTTGAGCGGCGGAGTGGACTCGAGCGTCGCCGCGGCACTGTTGCACAAGGCCATCGGCGACCAGCTTACCTGCATTTTCGTCAACAACGGCTTGTTGCGCGGGCGAGAAGCGGAGGTCGTGCGGGAAGTGTTCGGGCGTCATTTCAAGATTCGGCTGCAATACGAGGATGCGTCGAAATTATTTTTGCGGCGGCTCAAGGACGTGACCGATCCCGAGCGCAAACGAAAAATCATCGGGCGAACGTTCATCGAGGTTTTCGAAAAGGCGACCAAACGCGCGGGCAAGGCGCGCTTTTTGGCGCAAGGGACGCTTTATCCGGACGTGATTGAATCTGTGCCCATCGCTGGCAACCCGGCAGCCATGATCAAGAGCCATCATAACGTCGGCGGCCTACCCAAGAAGATGAAGTTCCAACTGGTCGAGCCGTTGAAATGTTTGTTCAAGGATGAAGTGCGCGAATTGGGATTGGAACTTGGACTGCCGCGCGAAATCGTTCTGCGCCAGCCCTTTCCCGGACCGGGTTTGGCTGTGCGGATTTTGGGCGAAGTGACGCCCAAACGTTGCGAAATTTTGCGCGAGGCGGACACGATTGTGGTCGAGGAAATGAAGGCCAGCGGTTGGTATTACAAAATCTGGCAGAGCTTTGCGGTGTTGCTGCCGGTGCGCAGCGTCGGTGTAATGGGTGACGAACGCACCTATGATTATACGATTGCGCTGCGCGCGGTTGAATCCCAGGACGGCATGACGGCCGACTGGGTGAAGCTGCCATACGATTTGTTGGAAAAACTTTCCACGCGCATCATCAACGAGGTCAAAGGCGTCAACCGCGTCTGCTTCGACATTTCCAGCAAGCCGCCCGCGACGATTGAGTGGGAGTGACAGGCGCATTGGCGGCATCTCGCCAGTTGAATCATTGGAGATTCCTCCAAGGGGGTTCCGGGGTGCCATTTATCTCCAATTTGCGTCCATTGTCCATTGATTCAGGGCGCAACTCGGCGTATGAATGATGAAACGATGCCGCGTCGCAAGTTGTTTTTGTCAGTGGCTCTGCTCTGGCCCATTGGCCTGTGGTTGATGGGAGGAAGTTTTCTCGTTATCGCTCCCCGCGCCTCTGCGCAATCTTTTGAAGAAACCCAGCAGGATTTTTTGCGCGGCCATTATGACAAAGTGATCGAAACCGCGCGGAAAAAAGTCGAGGACGGCGATTACGGCGGCGACTGGCGCGTGCTGCTGGTGAAAGCTTTGCTCACCGTTGGCCGGTATCACGAAGCCCACACCAACGCGGTCGCCGCGCTCCATGAATATTATTCTGCGACGCTGGAAAAGCACCTGCTCGCGCGGGAAACCTCTCTTTACGAAAACGACACGGCGGCCGCGAACCGGCAGTTGCTGGAGATGCGGTTGCTCGTCGAGCGGCGTTCCGGACGGTTCGATCCGGAGGACATCGTGCCGCTTGGTCGCGTGCTGTTGCTCTTGGGAGTTGAGCCGAAACTCGTGCTGGAAAATTGTTTCCGACGCGCCGAAACGATGTCGCCGCCGCAACGCGAAGGTTTTCTTGCCAGCGGCCAACTCGCGTTGGACAAGCACGATTACGCCCTCGCTGCGGATGCGTTCCGCGCCGGCTTGAAACAATTCCCCGATGATCCGGACATGGAAACCGGATTGGCACAGGCATTCGAGCCGAGTGATCGCGAAGAAATGTCCGGCGCAATCCAAGCCGCGCTCGCGGTGAATCCGCATCATGTTCCCAGCCTTTTGCTGCTAACCGACCATTTGATTGATGCCGAGGAATACGACCAGGCGGAAAAAAAAATCTCCATTGTGCTCAATGTCAATCCGCACAATCCCGAAGCGCTGGCCTATCGCGCTGTGCTGGCACATCTGCGCAACGATTCCGCAAGTGAACAAAAATTCCGCGAGCAGGCGCTGCAATTTTGGAAGAGCAACCCGCGTGTGGATTACATTATCGGCCTCAAGCTCGCGCAGAAATACCGATTCGCTGAAGGCGCGGCAGCGCAGAAACGCGCTTTGGCTTTCGATCCCACCTATCTTCCCGCGCAACGCGAACTGGCCGAAGATTTGTTGCGTCTGGGACAAACGGACGAGGGCTGGAAACTGGTCCAGCAAGTCCACGCCACGGATGATTATGATGTGACCACCTATAATCTCATCACGCTGCACGACCAGATGGTGAAATATCAAACGCTCACCAACGCGGATTTCATCGTCCACATGACGCCGCTGGAGGCGAAGCTTTACGGCGATTCCGTGCTCGATTTATTGGGCCGCGCGAAAGCGACTTTGTGCAGGAAATACGGCGTCGAACTCACGCAGCCGACCACCGTGGATATTTTTCCCGAGCAAAAGGATTTCGCGGTGCGCACGTTTGGTTTGCCGGGCAATCCCGGTTATCTCGGCGTCTGTTTCGGTTCGGTCATCACGGCGAACAGCCCAGCCTCACAAGAACCGAACCCGGCCAACTGGCAGGATGTCCTCTGGCACGAGTTCTGCCACGTGGTCACGTTGAACGCCACACAGAATAAAATGCCGCGCTGGCTCAGCGAAGGCATTTCGGTCTATGAGGAGCGGCAGGCGAAGCCGACCTGGGGCGCACGCATGGACCTTGCCAATCGCGCCATGATTCTCGACGGCAAGTTGACGCCGCTGGGTGAACTCAGCAGTGCGTTTCTCGCGCCCAAAAATGGCCGCGAACTGCAATTTGCTTATTACGAATCATCGCTCGTCGTCGAATTTTTGGCGCAGCAATACGGTTTCGATGCGCTGAAAGCCATCTTGCAGGAATTGCGTGACGGAAAGGAAATCAACGAGGCCATCACCGCTCATACAGCTGCTTTGGGGGACATCACAAAGCAATTCGCAAAATTTGCGCGCGTGAAAGCGGAAAATCTTGCGCCGGGCGTTGATGTCGAAACGCCGCCGCCGCATAAATCCGAAACGGAAACCGCCGCATGGGAGGAATCGCATCCGAAAAATTATTTCGTGCGCATGGACAAGGCGCATAAATTGATGGAGGAAAAAAAATGGTCGGAAGCAAAGCCGTTGCTGGAAGCGCTCACCAATGAATACCTTGGCGAACATCAGTCGGAGAACCCGCTTTGGCTCCTGGCAGCAACCGAGCGCCATCTGAACGAGACGAACGCTGAATACGCAACACTCCAAAAATTTGCCGAACGCGAATCGGATTTTGCGGATTTGGAGTTGCGATTGATTGAACTTTCGCAGGACCGGCAAGACTGGCCGAACGCCATCAAGTATTCGCAGCGTTTGCTGGCGATCAATCCGCTCATTTCCGCGCCATACGAAGCATTGGCAAAAGCCGGCGCTGCAACGGGAGCGAATGACGTCGCCATCGATGCCAACCGCAAGCTGTTGCTGCTCAATCCGCCGGATGCCGCGCAAGTGCATTTTCAGTTGGCGCAACTGCTTCACGAGCGCGGTGGTTCCGAACCGGAAGCCAGGCGGCATGTTTTGCAGGCGCTGGAGGAAGCGCCGCGTTTTCGCGATGCACAGCGTTTGCTGTTGCAGATCGAAGCTGTCAAGGAGGGCAGCAGTTTGTAGTCACAGATTTTTGGCAACTAAACCGGCTTGCCCGGCGTCTATAATCGCATGAACACAATGTCCAATCCCGTCACGTCCGTTCCGCCTGCAATCGTCGAAGAACGCGAAGCCGTCGAACGCCTGGCCGCAAGCCGCAAGCGCATCGAAACCGAACTTGGCAAGGCGATCGTCGGGCAAAAGGAAGTCATCGAACAGATTCTCATCGCGCTGTTCGCCGGCGGACATTGCCTCATCACCGGCGCGCCGGGATTGGCCAAAACGCTCCTGGTAAAATCCATCGCGCAAATCTTTCATCTCAAATTCCAGCGCATCCAGTTCACGCCCGACCTTATGCCCGCCGACATCACGGGCACCGAAATTCTTCAGGAATCGCCCGAAGGCCGGAAGATGGTTTTCGTTCGCGGCCCGATCTTCGCCAATATGATTCTCGCCGACGAAATCAACCGCACGCCGCCCAAGACGCAGGCCGCCTTGCTCGAAGCGATGCAGGAACATCAGGTCACCGCGGCAGGCGTTCGCCACGCGCTAGAGGAGGCGTTCTTTGTTCTCGCCACGCAAAACCCGATTGAAATGGAAGGCACCTATCCGCTGCCGGAGGCGCAACTGGACCGTTTTTTGTTCAATGTGGTCATCAATTATTTGCCTGAAGACGGCGAAGTTGCGGTCGTGCAGCAAACGACCGAAGGTCGTGCTGGGCTGATTGAACCGGTGTTCACGGGCGAAGACGTTTTGCGTTTTCACGATTTGGTGCGCCATGTGCCCGTCGCGGAAAATTTGGTGCGTTACGCGGTGCGATTGACCGCGGCATCGCGTCCGCAACAAAAAAGCACGCCGCCGTTCGTCAACGATTGGGTCAGTTGGGGCGCAGGCACGCGAGCCGCGCAATCGCTCGTTCTCGGCGCAAAAGCCCGCGTCTTGCTCGCTGGACGCATACACGTTTCTGCCGATGACATCCGCACGCTGGCCGCGCCGGTCTTGCGCCATCGCATTCTCACCAACTATCGCGCTGAAGCCGAGGGCGTGAACGTGGACACCATCATCCGCAAGCTTTTGGAAACTGTGCCCGAACCCGGCTCAACCTGATTTGTCGTATGCCCGGCCCGAACAATTCGAACACGCCTCTTTCCACGACGAAAAATGGATTTGTAGATCCGCGCGCGTTGATGGCCATACGCAACCTGGAATTGCGCGCCCGCGTGGTCGTGGAAGGTTTTTGGAGCGGCCTGCATCGGAGCCCTTATCACGGTTTCTCGGTTGAATTCACCGAATACCGGCCTTACTCGCCCGGCGATGATGTTCGTTATCTTGACTGGCGTCTGTTCGCGCGCTCAGACCGTTTTTATCTCAAAAAATTCGAGGACGAAACCAACCTCCGCTGCCATCTGCTGGTGGACCAAAGCCGCTCGATGAGCTACGCGTCGGTCGGTTGGTCAAAATCCGATTACGCCCGGACGCTCGCCGCGACGCTTGCCTGGTTTTTGAATGCTCAAGGCGATGCAGTCGGTTTGTTCACGTTTGATGAAAGTGTGCGCGATTACCTTCCGCCGCGACATCGCCACGGCCATTTGCGCCAGTTGATGCTCGCATTGGAACAGGATGCTGCGGGAAAAGGCACAAATCTCGGCGAACCGCTCCGGCGTTTGGCCGAACTGGCGCGCAAACGCGGATTGATGGTGCTCATCTCGGATTTGCTCGCGCCAGTGGATGAATTGCAACGGCATCTCGGGCGGCTCGCCGCAGCCGGGCATGAAGCCGCAATTTTCCAGGTGCTCGACCCGAATGAAATCGCTTTCGAATTTCCGCGTGCGATGCTTTTTCAAGATGTCGAAAGCCAGCGCGAATTTTACCTCGACCCGGGCAGCATCCGCGCCGATTACCAGCGCAAACTGCAGCAGCATTGTGAAAAAGCGGAAAGCATCTGCCGAAATCTCGGGTTTTCATTTCATCAGCTCGTCACAAACCAGCCGCTCGAACTTGCTCTGCTGGATTTCCTGCGCAGCCGCAGCCGTCGCGGCAAACTGGTGCGACGCCATACTCAACGCGCCCCGGTCTCATGAACTTTCTCACGCCATGGTTTTTGCTCGGCGCTGTCGCGATCACGGGACCCATCATTTTCCACCTGATCCGCCGCTCGGCCCGCGAGCGGATGCCGTTCAGCTCACTCATGTTTTTGAGACCAGTGCCGCCACGGGCGACGCGCAGCAGAAAGCTGGAGCATCCCTGGCTGCTGCTGTTGCGCTGTCTTTGTTTACTGCTGTTGGCGACTGGTTTTGCGCGCCCGTTTTTTTCGAACAACCAGCCGTTGCCCGACACAACCGAAGGACGCCAAGTCATTCTTTTGCTCGACACAAGCGCCAGCATGCGCCGCAGCGGCGTTTGGGAAAAGGCGCGCGCCATCGCGCAACGTTACCTGGACAAGGCCTCGCCATCGGATGAACTGGCTGTGCTCACGTTTGATCGCCAGCTTCGCACGCTCGTAAGCATGACGGAATGGTCTTCGTGGAGCAGCGAGCAGCGTCCTCAGCTTGCGCGCGAGCGTTTGGCCTCAGTTTCGCCCGGCTGGATGGGCACGCAATTGGGTTTCGCGCTGACCGGTGCGGCAGAACAATTCGATTCGAAGCCTGGCAAAAATCGCGAGTTGATTTTGATCAGCGATTTACAGGAAGGCGCGAAGCTGGACGGCTTGCAAGGGCACGAATGGCCCGCGCACACGCGCGTGAGCATCGAGCGTGTGCAGGGGAAAAATGAATCGAACGCCGGTTTGGAAATTTTGGGACCCTCCCCGAATGCCACGACCGCCGCCAATGAAATCCATGTGCGCGTGGCGAATTCGAGTGATTCGCACCGCGAAAAATTTCGGTTGAGCTGGAGTGGAAGCGGCGACGCGATGGATATTTATTTGCCACCGGGCCAAACCCGGACGTTCACTGCGCCAAAACTTCCCGCCCGGATGAGCAGCGGCAAATTGGAATTGGGAGGCGACGATGTGACTTTCGACAATGCTTCTTGGTTCGCTGCGCCGGAAACGGAGGTCGTGCACATCGCTTATCTCGGCACGGACTCCGCCGATGAACCCGCCGGGTTGCGTTATTATCTCCAACGCGTTTTTCCTCCCGCGGCGCGCCGCGAAGTAAAAATCGTTTCCGAAGAATCACTGGCGTTGGCGCAGGCAGACTTCGCCATTGTTCCTGGTCAACTTTCACTCAAACAAACTTCCGCGTTGCGTGATTGGCTGGCAAATGGCAAATCCGCTTTGCTTGTGCTGACCAACGCGGAAGCTGCGCCAACGCTCGCTGCCTTGCTCGGATTGCCTGATGCGCAACTCACCGAAGCAGCCGGCGATTACGCGTTGCTGGGCCAGATTGATTTCAAGCATCCGATCTTTGCGCCATTCGACGACCCGCGCTTCAGTGATTTTTCACACATCCATTTTTGGAAACATCGCAAGTGGGAAATTCCATCCTCGTTGCACGCGCTCGTGCTCGCAAAATTCGATGACGAATCCCCTGCCCTCGCTCAAATTGCCGTCGGCAAAGGCCAATTGCTTGTGCTCGCGTCCGGTTGGGACCCGGCGAACAGCCAGCTCGCCGTGTCGAGCAAATTTCCGCCGCTCATGCAAACGATGCTGCAATGGAGCGGCACGAGCGCGGCAGTGCATTCGCAATTCCGCACCGGCGATGCAATTCCTTCGCCGGTATCAAGCGGCACAGTGCAATGGAAAAAGCCGGACGGCAAAATAGTGACGCTGCCCGCCAACGCGTCGTTCGTCGAGACTGACGTGCCCGGCGTTTATCGTGCAACAGCAGAGGGCAAGGAGCATTTGTTCGCTGTAAATTTACCGCTCGAAGAAAGCCGCATCGCGCAGCTGGCGCAGGATGAACTTGCGCGCTTGGGCGTGCCGATCGGCCCCCTTTCCGATCAAGCCATCAAGCTCGCGCGCGTCCATCAGCAGCAACTCGCCCAATCCGAATTGGAAAACCGGCAAAAACTTTGGCGCTGGCTTCTGGCCGGAGCGCTTGCGATCACGTTCACTGAAATTGTTCTTGGCGGCTGGCTCGCGCGGCGCGTCAGGACATCGGAGGCTGCAAGCTGATGGAAGCGCGTTTGCAAAATGAGATTGCCGCACTGGAGCTTGCGCTTCGACGAACCCGATTTTGGCGCGAGTTGACCGTCGGCTGGCTCATCGCCATCGCGTTCGCGATTTTGTTGCTGCTGGTCCGCGCGCTCACCGGTTGGGCATCTCCGGTTCAGCGGCTGCTTCCGTTGTTCGTTGGCCTGGGAGCGTTCGTTTTTGTCTGGTTCCGGGGCATCACCCAGCCGTCTGATTTGCGCGCAGTGGTTTTCGCCATCGAGCGCGAGCATCCAGAGATTCGGCATTTGCTTTCCGCCGCGGCGGAACAGAAACCTGACCCTGGCTCAGGAAATTTCCGGTATTTGCAAACGCGCGTGATTGATGAGGTGCTGCAACATCCGCAGCGTGAGCTTTGGAAACGCAGCCTCGAACGAAGGCTCGCCGCGGCAAGAAGCGCCAACTTCGTTGTGACAGCCGTGCTTTTAGTCTCGCTGCTCGCGCTTGGACACAATTCGATGCGTGCCCATCCAATGACATCTTCATGGCCGTTCAAAGAAGTCACCGTCACACCCGGAGATACTGAAGTGGAGCGCGGAACGATGCTCGTCATTTCAGCGCGATTTGGAAGTCGTCCGCCCGCGGAAGCCACGCTGGTGTTGGTCACCGCTTCCGGAAAGACACGGCGCATTCCACTCGAACGCCATCTGGCCGACCCGGTTTTCGGTGCAAGCCTTCCCGAAGTGAGCGAGCAGGGAATTTATCACGTCGAATATGGAAGCGAAAAAACGCGCGATTACAAGATAGCGGTTTTCGATTATCCCGCGCTGGTTCGCGCCGACGCGTTCCTGCGTTTTCCCGATTACACCGGCCTGACAAACCGCACCATTCCCAACACCGTGCGCGTGAGCGCGGTCGAAGGCACGCATCTCACCTACACGCTGCAACTCAACAAGTCTGTCACTCGCGCGAGGTTTATTGGCAGCAACGGGCCGCCGCTTTCGTTGTTGATCGTCAGCAATTCAATCGCGTTGCTCAGTGAATTTCCACTGACCAATTCCGCGCGTTATTCGCTCGCCTTGCAGGATGCGCAAGGTCGCACGAACAAATTTCCCACTGATTTCGTCCTGCAAGTGCTCACGAATCAACGGCCGGATTTGAAGGTGGTGTTTCCGCGCGGCGACCAGAGGGTTTCGAAACTTCAGGAAATGCAATTGCAGGCGGAAACGAGCGACGATTTTGGTTTGTTGAGATATGGCGTCGGCTTTGGTGTTGCGGGACAGGACCCAAAGCTGGTTGAACTTGGGCAAAATGTCCCGGGGCAAACCAAGCGCGCGTTCAATTACGTTCTACCGCTCGAAAAACTTGGCGTGGACGTTGACCAGGTTGTGGCATATTTCATCTGGGCGGATGATTTGGGGCCGGATGGAAAGCCACGGCGCACTTACAGCGACATTTTTTTCGCCGAAGTGCGTCCGTTTGATGAAATTTTTCGACCGGACCAATCCGGAATGTCCGCCGATCAAAGCGGAGGCGGCGGACAGGGCAACGAAGATGTGAAGCTCGCCGAATTGCAAAAGGAGATAGTCATCGCGACGTGGAAATTGCAACGAGCGCAAACCAATCCAAAGCCATGAAAACGTCTTTTCAAAAATACCAAGCAACAAAATCCAAGCTCCAGGGACAATCCAAACGCCAAAGTCCCGGAACATTCTCGCGGAAGCGTTTTGGTATTTCGGGATTGGAATTTCTCTGGTGTTTGGCGCTTGGTATTTGGTGCTTCGTAAGCGGCACGAATGTTGCCTTTGCACAAAGGAGCACGTTGAGCGCGAACGTTTCCGGCAGTTACGCTTCCGATATTGGCACGGTTGCCGAAGCGCAGGACGAGGCGCTCGATCAAGCGCGCGAAATGCTGGGCAAAACTGAAAACGCGGCGGCGCAACATGCGCTCGAAGCGGCGATCAAGGAAATGGAGCGTGCCAGGGCGGCGTTGACAGCGGCAAAAAATGCGCCCGACAAATTGCCCGCCGCCATCGCTGCCGAGCAGGCAGCCTACCAGGCTCTCCTCAAAATGATTCCGCGAGAGACGCGCGTTTCGCGTTCGCGGCGTGGAAGCAGTAGCGGTCAGGCAGGCCAGGCGGGCCAGCAGGAGTTGAACCAGCTTGAGTTGACCAGCGAGGAAAATCGTTACGAGACCGAACGGCAGGCTTCGGCGGCGCCGACCGAACAGCAGCGCGAGCAATTGCGCATCGCCGACCGCTTGAAAGAATTGGCGCAACGCCAGCAGGATTTGAACGAGCGCCTGAAGGAATTGCAAACTGCGCTTGACGAGGCCCGGACCGAGCAGGAACGGCAGGAGGCGCAACGCCAGCTCAAGCGGCTCACCGATGAGGAAAAACAGATGCTCGCGGACATGGACGAATTGCGCCAACAGATGGATTCCTCGCCAAACGCAAATTCATTGTCCAAGGCGCGCCAGCAGTTGGAACAGACGCGTTCGGACACGCAACGCGCG
>Ga0070739_10005994_pt1 | contig 13562 bp, 12 predicted proteins | sample Coa_R1_7_FD_66445 | JGI IMG/M metagenome (GOLD analysis project Ga0070739, IMG submission 66445) | Surface soil microbial communities from Centralia Pennsylvania, which are recovering from an underground coalmine fire - Coalmine... | ecosystem: Environmental > Terrestrial > Soil > Unclassified ... | reverse complement strand
CGCCTATCGCGCGGCGCGGCAGGCGCTCATCGACGAGGGATGCGGCGGCGACCTTGTCGCCTTCTTTGCCGCCTGGAATGCTTCCCTGGCCGAAGGGAGTCTCGCCGCGTTGCTTCGCAGCTCGATCCAATCGGTTCAAAAACCGCTCGGCCGACGGCCGGTCGCCATCGTCCCCCGCGCGCAGTTAACGCCTCAACTGGCGGAGGGGCGAATCGTCCTCGATCTTGGAGACGACCGCTTCTGGCTCCTCCCGCGCGATCTGAGCGGGCGGACCCTTCTCTTCACGATGCGCCACGGGGTCTCCCGCGTTGAAAGCAAGACCCATCGCGTCGGCAGCCGCCTCGCCAACACGCTGGAGCCGGGGAAAGGAATTCCGAAGGCCGACGCAGTCGGCGCGGCGCTCGCCCGGATGGTGGGGGTGGTCGGCCAGCAGCTCGACTTTCTCCATTTGGAAAATTACCTCGACCCGCGCACGTTTAAACATAAAATCAGCAGCAGCCCCAACACCCGCCAATTGTATGAGCGGGTCGGCGGCGCGCTGATGCCGAACAATCCGGATCTTCCGTCTGCCGCGGTTGATCCCGCTTTGGAATCACAAGACTTCGGCTGGGTGACCGGTCTGGAGAAGGCGGAGGAGGCGGAGGAGGCGGCCCGGGTTTTCGGCGTCGATGCCAAGACCGCGAAGCGGCTGATGAAACATCCCCTTTACTGCTACCCCGGCGGAAATTCTTTCTTCGATCTCTATGTCGATGTGGTCGACGGCATTCTGAGCATCGCCCGATCGCAACAGGGAGGGGTCGCCGCCCTCTACACCCATAGCTCCACCCTTCGCGCGCTGATTACCTATCTCGATCCCAGGCCGTTTCATGAAGCGTTCTCCGAATTCGGCGAATATAAAGAAGGGCAGGACAATGTCGTTCTTCTTTCGTATGAAAACGGCCAGCTCTCCGGCTACTCGACGGCGGTGGGGCTCTCCGAGCGGGAGCGGGCGGTGCGAGAGGCATGGATCACGGTCGAGCGGGAGCGAACCGGCAAGATCACTCTGCGGCCGCATCAGATTCGGCAGGTCGTCGCGCTCGTTTCCGGAGGCGATTTCGCCGGTGCGGGGGCGGCGCTCAAAGAGCTTCGCGCCTCCGGCGATCGACTCGGAATCGCGGTTCACTTCGTCCGTCACGGATTCTTGGGGCTGGCGAATAACTGGATCGAGCAGTTCAGCGAGCGGGAGATGCGCGGCATGGCCGGCTTGGCCAGCAGCCCCATCGGAAGCAGCCGCTTCGAAGACTTCAAAGACGAAGAGGTCCAGCGGGTCGTGATGCGGAATCTGGCGCCCTATCTGGAGAACGGCGCCTTGGTCGTCATCGGGGGGGATGGAAGTTTGCGGGGGGCCCGCGTTCTCTTCGAAAAATTCGGGGTTCAGGTGGTCGGCCTTCCGGGGACGATCGACGATAATCTCGCCGGAACGACCTCGCTCGGCTACCACTCGGCGGTTGCGCTGGCCAATCAGTCGCTCGAATCGCTGAAGGCGACCAGCGCGGCGATGGGAAGCATCTTCTTCGTCGAGGTGATGGGGGCGGGGGCGGGCCATCTCGCGCTCGCGTGCGCCTATCAGTCCCGCGCCGAAGGGGTCTTGGTCAACGAGCATCCCGACCCCGACGCCTACATCGACGGCGTCATCCTGGGAAACCTCAAACGATCGATGGGGGTGCCGAACAAAAGCCACCTCTTCATCGTCGCGGAAAAAACACCGCATCGGCATCATCCGATGGGGGGAGTGCATGGGTTGGTCGATTATGTCGCGCAGACGATCTCGAAGTGGTCTTCGCCGCGATCGGGACAGGGCCTCTATCCGCTGACTGTGGCGACGAAAGCAACCATTCTCGGCCATACGCTGCGGGGGGCCCCGCCGACCCCGCTCGATAAAACGCTCGCCCAACATTTTTCTTATGAGGCGATCCATCGCCTGGTCGAGCGGCCGGAGAGCGCAGTCGGCTGCCTCCTCGCCTGCCGGGTCGAGGGACCGGTCGAGGCGATCCCGCTTCATGATGTCAAGGCAAAGCCGTTCGATTGGGAGCTCTTCTCCCGAATGCACGGAAGCGGAACGATGGCGGTTTAATCAAGGAGAGGAATCCGGCCATCTACCCCCGGATTCTTACGGAATCAATCGCCGATGGCGAGAAGCACGACCCCCTCTTTTTGCGCTTCCCGGCAGAGCTTCTTCAGGCTTCGAAGAAATTGAAGGACGCCGGCGCGGCCGAACGGCTTTCCCTCCGGCTCGGTCTCCAGCCCGACGGTCGCGGGAGGCTCCCACTCCGGGGGGAGGATCGTCCGCTGATACATCGCCTCGAACATGGAAAGGAGCTCACCCACCCCACGCTCCAGGTGAGAGAGCCGCTCCCCTTCGAATCGGCTGTCCCCATACGGATCGAGTCCGGTCAAATCATCGGCCGAAACGCCCCCACCCGCAGAGACGCGCCGAAGGTAATCACGCAGCTCCGGCTCAAAGGCGAGGACCGTCTCTTTCCGAGTTTTTTCCGGGGAGACTCCGATCACAAAGGTGATCGCCATGTCACTTCACCGGGAAGGCGGTGACGACGTGACCGGCCTGATCGATCACGACCCGCAGCGTCCTCAACGGTTTTCTCTCGGGGCTGATCCCGACACGGGTGCGGTAAGTCACCTCGAAGATGTATCCCCGGCGCCCTTCCGTGTTTTCTCGAATGCGCGCGTCGGGGCTCTTTAACACATAATCGATTCCCTCGCGCACATCAAACCCCTTCACGAACCGGCTCTTCCCAGGAACCTTCGCGTCGAAACCATGTCGCGCGAGAATATGTTGAAAAAGGACATTGTTGGAGAGGGTATATCGGTCGGCCACCTGCCGCGCCCGCTTTCTGAGCGCGGTTTCCTCCGATGGAGTTTGAGGATTCCGGACCGGAGTAATTTCCGGCGCCGGTGGATCGGGGAGGATCGCCGGAGCGGGACCGGAATCGAGGAGAAATTCGGAGGCGGAAAAGCGTTCGACTTGAGCGTCGTCCTCTCCGCTGAAGAAGGCCAACGAAGGTGAAAGGAAAAGGAGAAAGAGAAGAAACCCTTTTCCTTGCAGAGAAAAAAGGGATCGGATTGATCGAAGAAGGGCCGGTATCATGCCGTGATTCTCTAAAGAAAATTGCGCGCCATTCACACGGTATACCGGATGATTCCCTTGTTGTCAATATTCAATGAAGGTGAAAAAAGCGAACCTTACGTCTTTTCCAGTTTTTTGAAATAATTTTGGATGCGTCGCGCGTTGGTGCCGACGTCGCTCTTGCCGACGCGCGAGACGGAGCGGACATCAATCCGGCTCCCCCGACCGGCCGGGGTGATTCTAATCACAATGTCATCCTTGAATCCGAACCAGAAGGTCCGGTCGGTCGCCTCGATCCGCCCTTCTTCTTTGTTCGCATCGACGATCTGCCAATCCATCGCGCGGGCGGCCGCCAGCGCCCGCTCGAACGCCTGCGCGGGGGGATTTGGGAGAACCATCGGACCGAGGTCGGGATAGCCGGCCTTCTGTTGTTTGGCGATGTCGGGACCGCCGTACTCGGCCGGGTTCGGAGACCCTTCGCGGACTTTGAGAATCGCGACGAAGGCCGGTGGATTTTCGGTGTCGGTGGTGATGTCGTGGATCGGGGGGACCTGCCGCGCCGTCATCATCCACTGAACCGGAATCGCGAAGATCGTGATCCCAACGGCGAATCCGAGCAAGGCGACGATCATCTCACCCCGTGTCCCGCGGCGCCGCAACCCGATGAGGCCGATCAACGAGATCACCGCGGCCGTGGCCCCTCCGATGGCGCCCCATTGGAGAATCGAAAAACCGGTTCGAAAATGCCAAACCCCAAAACGGGTCCCAAAGCCCGCCGCCATCGCGGTGAGCGCGGCCATCAGCGCGAGCGCAAATCCGATTCGGGCGACATAAATCCAGGCGATCGGCCGCCGAGCCACCAGGGTCTGTATCCGTTCAGCCATTGATTTCTCCCACGATCCGAAAGCAGCACTATCGTACCGGCAAATGATCGATGAAGTCAATGGAACCGACGCCGCTCCGAGCCGCTCTCCCCTTTTGAATCAGTGCAACCGAAAACAATAGAACGCTTGATTCCATGCAGAAAGGCTGTTAGATTAGCCCAATGGCGACCGCACGTGACCGTAAATCAAAGAAAGCTTCGGGCCAACCCAAATCGCCCCTTCTCCGGCCGCTGCAGAAAGATATCGACTATCTCGAAGACCTCCTGCGTCAAATCCTTCTGGAACAAGGGGGTGAATCGCTTGTCGATCTGGTCGATCAATTCCGCGGGATCTGCCGTGAACTGCGCGATCAATATAATGCGTCGCTGGAGCGCAAGCTCCTTCAGATGATCGACCGGCTCGATCTTCAGACCTGCACGCAGCTCGTCTCCGCGTTCGACCTCTCGTTTAATTTGCTCAATGTCGCCGAGGAAAACTTCGGCATGCAGGCCCGCCGGGAAGAGGAACGAAAAGGGAAGCGGGTCGAAGGCTCTCTCGACGACTACTTTGCCGAATCGGAACGGCGCGACCCGACCTTCTGGCATGAGCAACTGGCGCAGACGCGGATCATGCCGGTCATTACGGCGCATCCCACCGAGGCGAAGCGCCAGACGATTTTGGAAAAATATCGAACGATCTATCTTTTGATGTTCAAGAGAGAAAACACGGTCTGGACGCCGCGCGAGCTCGAAACGATTAAGGAGGAACTGCTCGACCAGATCACCCTCCTTTGGCAGACCGGCGATATCCATCTCGACCGTCCGACGGTGCGGGAGGAGGTCCACAACGGCCTCTTTTATTTCCGGGAGACCTTCTATCCGATCATCCCCAAGATCTATGCCGACATCCGCGACCAGATCCGCACGCAGCATCCGGAAACCGATATGATCATCCCGCCGTTTTTGCGGTTCGGCTCCTGGATCGGCGGGGATCGCGACGGGAATCCTTCCGTCACCGCAAAAGACACCGAGTGGACCGTCCTGCGGCAGAAAGAGCTGATCTTCCATCTCTATCTTGAATCGATCCACCAGCTCCTTGTTGAAATGAGCCAGTCGAAATACCTCGTCGGCATTTCCGAAGAGCTCGCCATGTCGATTCAGGAGGACGCCGACCGGTTCCCGGAGCAGGGCGCTGCCCTTCTCTCACGAAATCCCTACGAGCCGTATCGACAGAAGCTCGGCTTCATCAAGTTGAAGCTGGAGGCCGCCCGGAGCGAAATCGATCATCGAATGGAATTCGGCCTCTCCCGCGACAATGCCCCGGCCCGCGGCTATCGCTCGGCGTCCGAGTTCATCGACGATTTGGAAATGATTCGGCGAAGCCTTCTGAATCATCGCGGCCGGCGCCCGGCAGAGATGGAAATCGACGCCCTTTTGACACGCGTTCAAGTCTTCGATTTTTATCTCGCCCGCCTCGATGTCCGGCAAGAGGCCGAGCGGCATCGGAAGGTCATCCAGGAAATCTTCGATCAGCTTCAGATCTATCCCCACTACGTCAATGCCGACGAGAATAAAAAGGTCGAAATCCTGACGAAGGAGCTCCTCACCCTCCGGCCGTTGATCCCCCCCTTCCTAACCCTCTCGCCTGAAAACCAGGAGGTAATCGAGACCTTTAAAAGCATCCGGAAGATCAAAGAGGCGATCGATCCCAACGCGATTGGAAGCTATATCATCAGCATGGCCGCGGAAATGAGCGATATCCTCATCGTCCAGCTTCTCGCAAAGGAAACCGGCCTCTGCGGACCGACCCACGACGGCGGCTATGAGAGCGGACTCGACATCGTCCCCCTCTTCGAGCGAATCAAGGATCTTCGTTCAGCCCCGGAGATGATGGACGGCCTTTTCCGAAATCAGGCCTATCAAAAAAATATTCTGGCGCGCGGACGGCACCAGGAAATTATGCTCGGCTACTCGGACAGCAGCAAAGACTCCGGTATTCTCACCTCCACTTGGGAGCTTTACAAAACGCAGAAGATCCTCCGCGATGTCGCCCAGATGCATCAAATCCACCTCACCCTTTTTCATGGACGGGGGGGAAGCGTCGGACGCGGCGGCGGCCCGACCCACCGCGCCATTCTGGCCCAGCCGCCGGAGACGGTGATGGGGAGCATCAAGATCACCGAGCAGGGAGAGGTGATCTCCTCGAAGTATGCCAACCAGGGGACCGCGACGCACCATCTTGAACTGCTGATCACCGGTGTTCTGAAGGCGACGCTGAATGGAAAAACGACGGAGAAACAATCGCGCCGGATCGCCCGCTACGAAGAGGCGTTCGAGGAGATCTCCGAGATCGCTTATCGGCTCTATCGCAATCTGATCGGCGACCCCGATCTCTATCGCTACTTTCAAGAAGCGACCCCGCTCTCGGAGATCGGCCATCTCAAAATGGGATCCCGCCCCGCTTTCCGGCGGGGGAGCAAGACGATGGAAGAGATGCGCGCGATTCCGTGGATCTTCTCCTGGACGCAGAGTCGCCAACTGGTCGGAGGATGGTTCCCGGTCGGCGCGGCATTTAAAGCGTTCCTCGACAAAAAACCAGCCGAGCACGGACCGTTCCTTCAGGAGATGTATCGCAACTGGCCTTTCTTTAACAACCTGATCGACAATCTCCAAATGACCCTCGCCAAAGCCGACATCCACATCGCCCAGCACTACGCCGACCTGGTCAGTGACGGGTCGCTGGCAAAGCGGATCTTCGGCCGAATTCAGGCGGAGTTCGCATTGACCGCCGAGATGCTCCGCCTGATCACCGGGACAGAGGAGATCCTCGATAACGACCCGACCCTCCAGCAGTCGATTCGACTTCGCAACCCCTTTATCGACCCGATCAACTACATCCAAGTGAACCTGATCCGAAAACTCCGAACGCAAAAGCTATCGGAGAAGGAGCGGGAAGAGGTGATTCACGCGATCCTGCTGACGATCAACTGCATCGCGACCGGAATGAGGAACACGGGGTAAGGCAAGGGCGGAATTGGAACGCGGAATGCGGAGTGAGTGGAGATCAGAACCTAGAATCGAATAGGCCGTTCTATTGCTCGCCTCTTTCCTGAATATTTCTTCTCAGACGCTTCTTCATCGTGCCGGCCTCTTACCCAGCGCGGCTCTCATTGCCTCTTTGATTTTTGTTTTCCGACGCGCCCGCGGCTCAATGTGGCTCCTGGCGCTTCTTTCGCTTCCCGGAACCTTCGCTCACGAGCTGCTCCATTTTATCGTTGGGACCCTTCTCCTGGCGAAGCCGGTCGGTTTCTCCGTTCGTCCAAAATCTTCTCCGGAAGGATGGACGCTCGGTTCCGTCTCCTTTCAGAAGATCAACATCTTCAATGGCGTCTTCGTTGGTTTGGCGCCCTTCTTCCTTCTCCCTTTGGCTTGGCTCTGCCTGGCGCATCTTGCGATTCCTCTTTGGCGGAATCATCAGTGGGGAGGGTGGATCGCTGCGAGCTATCTAACCTCGACGCTCCTCTTCGCCGCCCTGCCGTCCCGTCAAGATCTCAAGTTGGCCGGCCCTTCTCTGTTTCTCTACGGAACGCTCGGCGGATTGTGGTGGTTGTGGGGCGCCCCGGCTTGGCAAGCTTGGTTCCCTTGGTTCCAATAAGGACTGAGAATGGATGAAATTTCTTTTAAAGAGATTCAAGACGCCGCCGCGCGTTTAAAAGGGGTGGCGCACCGGACGCCGATTGCAACGTCCCGTCAACTGAACGACCGAGTCGGCGCGGAAATCTTCTGCAAGTGCGAAAACCTCCAGCGCGTCGGCGCCTTCAAGTTTCGGGGCGCCTTCAACATGATCAGCCAATTGACCGAGCCGCAGCGCAAGCGGGGCGTGGTCGCCTTCTCCTCCGGAAATCATGCGCAGGCGGTGGCGCTCGTCGCAAAGCGGCTCGAAATTCCCGCCGTGATCGTGATGCCGCACGACTCGCCGGCGGTGAAGCTGGCGGCGACACGGGCATATGGCGCAGAAGTGATTCTTTATGATCGGCACAAAGACCAACGTGAAGTGATCGCGAAAAAATTATCGGAGGAGCGAGGACTGACGCTGGTGCCCCCGTTCGATCATCCACTCATCATCGCCGGGCAAGGGACCGTCGCGTTGGAACTGCTCACCGAGATCTCGGACCTCGATCTCCTCGTTGGACCGATCGGCGGCGGCGGATTAATCAGCGGTTGTAGCATCGCGGCCCATGCGATCCGGCCCAACCTCCGGATCATCGGGGTGGAACCGGAAACCGCCAATGACACCGATCTCTCCTTGAAGCAAGGCCGCATTGTCATGACCCCCCTTTCGTCCTCTTTTGCGGATGGACTCCTCTCCCCCGCCCCAGGGAAGCGCACCTTCCCGATCCTGCAGCAACATCTGGAATCGGTGGCGTTGGTGACCGATGAGGAGATTGCGGAGGCGGTGCGCTTCGTATTGCTTCGAATGAAACTGCTTCTTGAACCGAGCGGGGCGGCGGCGCTCGCTGCATTGATGGCCGGCAAAATTCCAAATGCGCAAGGCAAAAAAGTCGGCGTCCTCTTCTCCGGCGGCAATGTTGATCCGGCGCTGCTGGCAGGAATCTTGACTTCGAACACTCCGTAAAACATTTTCAGAGACCCGCCATCGTTAGCTCGCTTACAGAAGACACGACTCGGCCAGGTCGATTGAAGATTCCCCGCCGCAAGCAGCGGGGAATCTTCGACCCGAATGGAGATGAATCTATTTGTATTCGCGCGTCTAACCCACGCCCAAAGGGGCGGGGAATGCAACGCGCGTGCGTGTTCAGAAATTTCAAGCCCAATCGATCTGAAAAATGATCCGGCGGGGCGGAAGGTGCGCTATAATAGAATTGTCGGACGTTCCTGAGTGCATCGCACCGTCGGAATCTGAATTCCGCAATGAACACCTTCGAATGGACATCGTTGATCTGGATCGGCTCCTTCGTCGCCGGTTATATCGGATCGCTGACTGGCTTGGGCGGGGGGATGATTGTTGTGCCGATGTTGGCCCTCGGCTTCGGGGTCGATCTCCGCTACGCCGCCGGCGCCTCGCTGGTGGCGGTCATCGCCACCTCTTCCGGAGCGTCGGCCGCCTATGTCAAAGAGGGATTCAGCAATATCCGGATCGGAATGTTTCTTGAAGTGGCGACGACCCTCGGCGCTTTGATCGGCGCCTTTGCCACCGGGCTCCTCTCCACCCGCTCCCTTTCAATCCTCTTCGGCGTCATTCTCGCCTATTCCGCATTTTTATCGATTCGGCGATGGCGGGAGCAGGAGACCTTCTCCTCGGAGCCGCGGCCGACCGATCCCTGGGCGATGCGCCTCAAGCTGAATGGAAGCTATCCCGTCCCAACCGGCTTCAAACCCTATCAGGCCGAAAATGTGGCGGCCGGCTTTGCCGCAATGTTCGGAGCGGGCCTCCTGTCGGGTCTGCTCGGAATCGGATCGGGAGCAATGAAGGTGCTCGCGATGGATCAGATGATGCGGCTTCCATTTAAGGTCTCCACGACAACCAGTAACTTCATGATCGGGGTAACCGCCGTCGCCAGCGCCGGGGTGTATCTCAGCCGAGGGTATATCGACCCCGGCCTCTCCATGCCGGTGATGCTGGGTGTTCTTCCGGGGGCGTTGCTGGGGGCGCGTCGATTGGTCTTCGCGCGATCGCGCGATCTGAGATTTATCTTTACCGCCGTGCTCATGGCGTTGGCGTTTGAGATGATCTATCGCGGTCTCCACGGAGGAATCTGAATGAAGGTCAAAGTCGCGGTTTCGGAGAAGGTCTGGACGGAACAAAAGGTTGAAGAGAAGGTCGGAAATCTTCTCCGCTTCGGGGTTCTGCTCGCGGCGATGATCGTCCTCTTCGGCGGACTCCTCTTTCTGCTTCGGTACGGCGCCACCCTCCCCCGCTACGACGGGTTTCAAGGAGAGCCGAGCGATCTGCGCAGCATCTCGGGGATTGTGGCGGCGGCGCTTTCTCTGCGCAGCCGGGGCCTGATCCAGTTGGGGCTTCTTCTTTTAATGGCGACGCCGATCGCGCGGGTGGCATTTTTGACGGTGGCCTTTGCGCGCCAGCGGGATCGTCTCTACGCGGCCATGGCCCTGATCGTATTGACGCTGCTCTTTTACAGCCTGGCAGGAGGGTTCTCCTTCTGACCTGTTTCGAGTCGTTCGCTCTCCACTTTCATTTTAAGAAGAGAACTGATACGGCAAAAAGAGGGTGAAGGTCGAGCCCTTTCCATATTCGCTCTCGACTTTAATTTCCCCGTTCAGCAAATGCGCGAGGTCCTTATTTTGAGAGATGCGGTTGTTTTGGGGCGTTGTCCCACTCCAATCTCATTGCAAAGAATCAAAAGAAGAAAGCTTTGCCCCCCTCACCTAACCTCTCCCACCCAAGTGGGGAGAGGAATTTTAGAGGACAGCAAGCATCACCAGGTAGGATGCAGATCGCGTTTGCGATCATAGGACACTACCAACCGGACAAGATCATCGGGTCATGCGGAATTCTCCTCTTCTCGCCAGTGAATGGTGCAAAGATGCACCTCGGACGGCGCGAAAAGTCGAATCGGCAAGCCGCTGAGCCCCACCCCTCTGCTGACGATGAGATCTCCGTGCCCATTTGAAAATGTAAACTGCCCATGTGCATATCGGCGGCCGGCGTGCCCCGGCGGCATGATGATCGGCACCCCTCCCGGCAGCGCGATTTGCCCGCCGTGGGTATGTCCGGTGAACGCCACCTCGAAACGATGCCCTTGCAGCAGACGCAACCCGCCCGGCGAGTGCATCAGAAGAATCCGAATCCGCTCCGCCCCTCGGAACGTGTCGACCGGATCAGGCTCTCCGACGACCGGATCATCGATCCCGCAGACAAAGACCTCTTCAAACGGCGCGGCCAACCGGACATTTTCGTTGACCAGCACGCGGACACCGGCCGATTCGAGCTGCTTTATAATGACGGCATCATCCACCCAGAGATCATGATTTCCCAAGACGGCATAGACGCCGTGCGGCGGGTGAAGCCGCTTTACATGCTCGCAAAAGAGATCGATCTCCTCGGTTCGAAATGAAATGAAGTCCCCCCCCAGAAGAACGAGATGGGGCGAGGCGGCCGCCAAGAGGTCGAAGGCGCGGGCGAGAAGCCGCGGGTCGGTGAGCGGCCCGGCATGAAAGTCCGAAGCGAAGCCGATGCGCAGCGCCGGAATCGAAGGGCTCATCGACGGGAGGAAGATTTCGTGGAGCTGGGTCCGGACGGCCCCCTGAAGACCGAGTCGGTAGGCCAAGCTCGCCGCCCATCCGCCACGGAAGACCACCTCTTCAAATGAGTCGGACAGACGAAACCACCACTTTTGATCCTTTCCTCTTCCCACGCCCTCTCCCCTGCTCCAATCACACGCGCTTGATCCTAATTATAAAAGAATTTCACCACAAAAGGTGGATCTCCTTTTTTCGTAGGGGCGATCCTTGTGATCGCCCGGCTGAGGGGCGAATACACGATGGAACAGTGCAGGCACGATGGAACAGTGCAGGCACGATAGAACAGTGCAGGCAAGATTCGCCCCTACATGTCACGGAATACCATTTAATACGTCTGTACTAGATGCTCTTTCTTCAAGGATGTTATATCTCCGCTATATCGATCGGTCGTCAGCCCCCCCCTGACATGTGCTCCGGCGATGGATAACGTACACCCCATAAAGGGAGGTTTCCGTCCAGAACACCTTCAGAAATTACCACAAGTTTATCAGCGCTAAATTGCGCCTGAAATTTATCGCAAATTCTATGTTGCTCGCGCCAATAAGTATGATGAAAAGAGTCTTGACATATAACGTTATGCGTTATATACTTTCTCGACAAAGATGATAAGAACCTTTAAATCGAAGGAGACAGAGCGCGTTTTTCGACGTCAGTATTCTCGGAAGCTTCCGAGGAATATACACGCTGCTGCGCTTCGCAAACTGTTCATGCTCGATGCCGCAGTCGAGTTAAGAGACTTGAGCACCCCGCCCGGCAATCGTCTGGAGGCGTTAAGGGGTGAGCGTGCGGGGCAGCATAGTATTCGGATAAATGATCAATGGCGTATCTGTTTTATCTGGAAAGCAGGAGATGCCTATGATGTCGAGATTGCGGATTATCATTAAATAAGTGAGGAGACATATCATGGGGAAGAAAGTGGCACCGATACACCCCGGAGAAATTCTTTTGAAAGAGTTTCTGGAGCCGATGAAAATTAGTCAAAACCGGCTATCTCGGGAAATGAGCGTTCCCCCCAGGCGAATTAATGAAATTGTTTTAGGCAAGCGGGCGATTACAGCAGACACTGCGCTGAGGCTGGGACGTTATTTCGGCACGACAGCACAATTTTGGTTAAACTTGCAGGTCCGTTATGATCTTGAGTGTGCCCAGGATAAAATCGGTCGGCGTTTGCTGAAGGAGGTGCGGGTCAACCCCCCTGCAGCTTGACCATATCTGAGATAGTCGAAGAACTTCCCGTAGAGAATTGATGTCAAAACAGGGATCAGAAAATTCTGGGGGAGATCCTACCAGACTCCAGAGAATGTGGCCAGAACCCGCTTAAGCGAGTTTTCTGTTCCGTTGCTCCCCAGTACCGAATTGACAGCGCTCTAAACTAAATTTCCCCTTTCAGACTTCCTGTTAATATCCTCGGAGATAAATGATTACATTACCAGTATTCGCATCAATAAAGACCCAGAGATCCCCTCCAAATGTCATGGGATTTGAGGGGCTGTAATACACGTCTATAAAATGTTTATTTTTTCACCACAAAAGGGGAATCTCCTTCGCAAAATTAGTTTCACTCTCCTCGCGGTCAACAATTCTTCAATCGAATTAATCCTTCGGTGCGAATAGACATGCCCCGACCGAAGCGGTTACGCTTAATGAGAGTATACTCATTCTAGGTGAAATGCGAATGCGGAGGAAGCAATGCAGGTCAGAGAGGTCATGAATCGTCATGTAGAGGTCATTCACCCCGACGCCACACTGAAAGATGCGGACAAAATGATGAAAGAACTCAGCGTCGGCATCTTGCCGGTGTGTGAGGGGGATCGTTTGATTGGGATGCTCAGTGATAAAGATGTCAACATCCGGACCGTCGGCGATCCTCCCACTGAGACCCACGCTCGAGATGTAATGACGGCCGATCTGGTCTACTGTTTTGAAGATCAAGACGTGGAAGAAGCGGCGAAGTTAATGCAGGAGAAGCAGCTTCGCAGATTGGTGGTGCTTAACCGGGAAAAGCGGCTCGCGGGAATTCTATCGTTGGGTGATTTGGCGGGGCGGTATCGGAAATGAAAAACAATTAATTTACCTCGACAGATTTCTAGGGGCCTATCCAACTTCGGATTGAATGAATAGCCTAGCATGAGCCTCATGAATAGACACATTCTTTACAAAGTAAACTGGTCACTTATTAAGTGTCCTGAACGATACTTGAGTGGACAGGTTCCTCCCGCTTTGGAATTTTAGGCGATCTTCTTTCCCAGGGCCAGATGCAGGCTGTCTAGGAAGGTCTGCATCGGTGTTCTT
>Ga0070739_10005993_pt1 | contig 13563 bp, 10 predicted proteins | sample Coa_R1_7_FD_66445 | JGI IMG/M metagenome (GOLD analysis project Ga0070739, IMG submission 66445) | Surface soil microbial communities from Centralia Pennsylvania, which are recovering from an underground coalmine fire - Coalmine... | ecosystem: Environmental > Terrestrial > Soil > Unclassified ... | reverse complement strand
CCCAGCAACATACCTGGACGGCGAGGTCTTCGGAAAACCCAGATGTGAGGCTAGCGTATCGGCGGTACGGAATCCGATACCATGGACTTCGTGAGCGAGCTGAAAGGGATCGTTCCGGATGACGTCGACCGCGCGATCTCCGTAACGTTCGTAAACGCGTGACGATAATCCTGGGCTGATCTCGTGTGCCTGCAAGAACATCATCAGGTCGCGAACCTTCTTGCGATTGCGCCATGACTCACCGATCACGTCCAATCGCTTGCGGCTTATTCCTTGGACGGCGAGCAGCTCCTCGGGGTTCGAGTCGATAATGTCGATCGTTTCGCGTCCGAAGCGCTCGACGATCCGGCCGGCGGTCACCGGCCCAATTCCGCGTATCACCCCGGATGCGAGAAACCGCTGGATGCCATCCGCGCTATCGGGAACTTCGGCTTCAAACAGCTCGACACGGAAGTTGCGCCCGTGAATGGGGTGAACCTGCCACTCCCCGGTTAGGCGCAACACCTCGCCGGGCTGGATTGCCGGCATGGTGCCGACGACTGTCGTAAGTGCTTCGCGCGGTGTCGGCGGATCGGCGAGGTGGAACCGCGCTATCACGTACCCCGTTTCCGGGTTGCTGAAGACGATGCGCTCGACTGTGCCGGCAAGAGTCGGCATTCAGCTAAACAGAGTGTCCTGTCGCGGTGTCATGTTGTAGAACTTGGCGCCGATCTTCCGCCCGCCGGCCGTCCGAACGACGAGTCCCTGGGTTAGCAGGTACGGTTCGATTACGTCGACCAGAGTATCTTTCTCTTCATTGAGTGTCGCGGCCAGGGCCTCGATTCCCACCGGCCCGCCGTTGTAATACTCGAGGATCGTCTGGAGATACTGGCGGTCGAGATCGTTCAATCCATTGAGGTCCACGCCCTCGCGATGGAGCGCCTCGGCTGCCAGATCCCTGGTAATGCGCCCGTCAGCCATAACCTGCGCATAGTCCCGGACCCGCTTGAGTAGACGATTGGCTATTCGGGGGGTGCCACGCGAGCGGCGGGCGATCTCGAACGAACCCTCCTGGTCGATCGGTGTGTCGAGGAGGGCCGCGGAACGCGTCACCACCCGTGTCAACTCGTCGGGAGAGTAGAACTCCATGTGGTAGTTCAAGCCAAATCGGTCGAGCAACGGCGCGCTCAGCATTCCGGTTCGTGTCGTCGCTCCGACAAGCGTGAAGCGCCGCAGCGGGAACTTGATAGTCCGCGCGTGGGACCCCTTGTCGATGACAAAGTCGACCTTGAAATCTTCCATCGCCGAGTAGAGAAACTCCTCGACGGCACGCGGCAATCGATGTATCTCGTCGACGAACAGGACGCTTCCAGCCTCCAGGTTGGAGAGGATTCCCATGAGGTCGCTTTGGCGCTCCAATGCCGGGCCCGAGGTAGGAACGAGAGTACCCCCCATCTCGTTGGCGATGATGTGAGCGAGCGTGGTCTTTCCGAGCCCGGGCGGGCCGTGCAGCAGAGCATGGTCCAGCGGCTCGCCGCGCTTGCGAGCCGCGGTGATCGCGATTCCGAGGTTTTCGACAACTTTCCGCTGACCCGCACGGCCGTATTCCTCAAGCGTTTGCGGCCGCAAGTTGATGATGTAGGACTGCTCTTCCTCGTTCTCCTCGAAGGCCCCGGTTGCTCCAGCGGCGGTGAGTGCGGGTTGACGTGGCATCGATAATCCTTCCTACTGGGCGGCGATCCGCTCGCCGCGGTAGACTTCGCGAATCAATTCTTCTGTGTCCGACACGTCCGGGTTCCGCTCCATCGCCGCCTCGACCTTGGCGATTGCTTCGCTCCGTCGATGGCCAAGATCGATGAGAATGGCGACCACATCCTCGCGCAGTTCGGACGGCGCCTCGACGTCGGTGGGTGCGGGCGCAGCGAAACCGTCGTCCTGAAGAAGCGCTTCTTCCGTTACGCGCCCCCGGAGCGTCGCGATCATCTTCTTCGCCGTGCGTTCGCCGATCCCCGGCATTTGCCTCAATAGCGCAACATTCTCGGATTCAATCGCTCGCGCGATGGTCGAGACGGAGAGCGTGAGCGCCTTCGCCGCTTTCTGGGGACCGATGTCCTCGACCGAAATGAACTTCTCGAAGAACCGCTTTTCGTGGTCGTTATTGAAGCCAATGAGAGTTGGACGAATCTGACGCTCGGTTACGTGGTAGTAGATTTCGAACTCAATCGGCTCCCCTTCCGACCGATCCTCGACCGAGCGCATGACGAACTGCGGCAAAAAGACGTCATAGCCGACGCCGCCCACGTCCACAATCACGCGATCATCCAGCTTTCGTTTCAAAGTTCCATTGAGATACGAGATCACGGCGTCCTCGGTCGCTGCATCCAAACTCACCAAGTGTCCATCCGCGACGTACTCGCCGTCAACGCGCCGCTGTTCGCGGATCGAATAACCGCGGCACGCCCCCTTATCCGGACATTTGTTCGTCTAATTGTACCGGCACGGAAGGGCCCAAATCGAGTGAATTAGCGGTCAATTGCCGCCACCGCGGCCTTTTCCGTACTATTGGCTACGTTTGTCGGGTAGGAGAAGATGTCCGTCGTTCTTGCTAATGGTACGCTTGCCAGTCTGGCATCGCGGGAGATAATCGACGGACCGATCGTCATCGACGACGGGCGCATCACCCAGGTGGGCGGCGACGCCCCGACCGGCGCCGAGATCGTCGACTGCTCGGGGATGATGATTATGCCGGGGAATGCGTGCGCGCACACGCATCTCTATTCGAGCCTTGCGCGCGGGATGCCCGCTCCAACCCGGGCGCCCACCAATTTCCCCGAGATCCTCGAGCGAATCTGGTGGCGGCTCGATCGCGCACTCGACGATAGGTCGATTGAATATTCGGCACTCGCTGGCGCGCTCGACGCGGTCCGGTCGGGCACCACGACGCTCTTCGACCATCACGCCTCGCCGAACTTCATCGACGGCTCGCTTGACATACTAGCCGGCGCCCTCGAAAGGATTGGCTGCCGTTCGGTACTGTGCTACGAGGTGACGGACCGAGGCGGCAAACAACGCAGGGATGCGGGACTGCGAGAGAACGAGCGCTTTTTGAAATCGGCCGGCGGACTGAGCCGCGGGATGGTCGGCGCGCACGCCAGCTTCACGCTGGACGACGATAGCCTAGAGAAAATTGCGGGCCTGGTGGCCGATTCAGGCGCCGGAGTGCACATCCACGTCGCCGAGGACGTCTGCGATGAAAGCGATTCGCTCGAACGGTCCGGAAAGCGCACCGCGATCCGGCTGGCGGACGCGGGGGTCCTGACGGATTCGTCAATAGCCGCGCACGGCGTGCACCTCCGTGAATCTGAAATCGAAACGCTCGAGGGGATCGGCGCGTGTCTGGCCCACAACTGCCGGTCCAACATGAATAATTCGGTGGGGCGCGCCCGGGTTGCGTGCTTTGGTAGCCGGATCGCGCTCGGAACTGACGGAATCGATGGAGACATGTTCGCCGAGAGCCAGGCCGCCTACTTTCGTGCTCGCGAGGATTCCCTCGATGTCGGCGCGGAGCGATTCACTGATATGCTTGCAAGAGGCGCGGACCTCGCGTCAAAGCCTTTTGGATTACCGATCGGGGTCCTAGAACGCGGCGCTGCCGCCGACCTGATGCTCCTCGACTATCGACCGCCGACGCCGATCAGCGGGTCAAACCTTGCGTGGCACTGGATGTTCGGCCTTTCGGCCGCCAATATCCGACATGTCATGGTTGGTGGACGGTGGATCCTACGGGACGGTAAATTCACCGCTATTGACGAGGAGAAGATTCGCCAGGAGGCGGCAAGCGAGGCGCGCGCGCTCTGGAACAGAATGGATGACATAAAGTGAGAAATCTGCGCGAATACTATCGCCCCAAGACGGGTGAGGAAGCGTTTGGGCTCAAACAGCAGATGAATGGGCGCGGCGCCTACCTTGGCGGCGGCACGGACCTGATGGTCCACAGGCCGCAAGATATTGAAGCGGTAATCGACCTGCGCCACGCGGACATCGGGCAGTGCGAGGTCGTTGACGGCGCGTACGTCGTCGGCGGAGGCGTCTCGCTACGGCAGGCGGAGGAGTTTCTGGCGCCGGTCGCGGGAGGTATGCTCCGCGAAGCCGTCCGCGAGACAGCTCCATGGCTTATTCGCAACGCGGCGACATTGGCGGGCAACGTTGCCAACGCATCGCCGGCCGCCGACAGCGTCCCGGCGCTTGCCGTCTTGGACGCCGAGCTGATGTTACTCGGCACGGAGAAGGAATCGGTACCGCTGTTATCGATTCTCTCTGGTCCGCACCGAACAACGCTTGGTAACCGCCTGATTCATGGAATCCGGATCCCGGTGGACGCTGTGGGACGCAGGGGGGTATTCACCAAGCTGTCGCGAAGCAAGTCGGACATCGCCCAGGTGAATGTCGCGGTGGCGGCGAACGTCTCCGGGGATCGGCTCAACAATGTCCGGATCGCGCTCGGTGCCGTCGCCCCGACAGTAATTCGGGCGACGCGCGCTGAAGCGATTATGGAAGGGCAGCGCCTCGACCCCGAAACCCTAAAGGCGGCCGTCGATACCACGCGCGAGGAGGTTCGGCCGATAACTGATTGGCGAGCCTCGGCCGACTACCGGCGTCACGTGAGCGGCGTCCTGGTACGTCGCGCGCTTGAACGGCTCGTCGCAAGTACCGAGGAGGCGGCATGAGAGTTTCATGCACGTTGAATGGACGTCCGATCGAGTGGGAGATCGTGCCCAACGAGACCCTTCTCGACTCTCTCAGATCGCATGGCCTGACCGGAACCAAGCGCGTCTGCGAGTCGGGTGAGTGCGGTGCCTGCGCGGTGATTGTCGACGGTCTCGCGATGGACAGCTGCCTTCTCCTCACGGCGCAGATCGACGGCGCTGATGTCGTGACGGTCGAAGGGCTCGAGACTGCCGGGACGCTTCATCCGGTCGAAGCGGCGTTTGCCGAAAACGGGGCCATCCAATGCGGATTCTGCATTCCGGGTATGGTTGTGACTGCCGCAAATTTCCTCGAGCAGAATCCGCACCCTTCGGAAGACGAGGTACGGCACGTCTTCAACGGTAACCTCTGCCGCTGTACCGGCTACAAAAAGCCGATTGAAGCGGTCCTCAATGCCGCGCAAACGATGGGAGAGCAGAGATGAGTGTTGCGACGTCCGTCGTCGGCCGCCGCGCTCCGAAGGTCGACGCGATCAAGCTGGCCACCGGGCGGGCAACTTTCGCCGACGATGTCGATATACGCGGGCTCCTGCACACCAAGCTCGTCAAAAGCCCCTATCCGCATGCCCGAATCACTTCGGTCGACAAGTCGCGGGCCGAAGCGCTGCCCGGCGTCGAGGCGGTTATCACCTGGGAAGACGTGCCGCGCATTCCGTTCACGACTGCCGGTCAATCCTGGCCGGAACCGTCTCCGTATGACATGTACATCCTAGACAACAAAGTGCGATTCGTCGGCGATCCCGTCGCCGCTGTCTGCGCCGAGACTCCGGAAATCGCGGCGCGAGCTGTCGAGTTGATCGACGTCGGGTATGAGGTTCTTCCTGCGATCCTCGATTACCGGCAATCGATGAATCCGGGCGCCCCGATAATTCACGACGAGCCGGAAAGCTACGGGATTTACGATGCCGGGCGGAACATCGCGGCGCATATCGATGTCGAGATCGGCGATTTGGAAGCGGGCCTCCGCGAAGCCGACCTCGTAATTGAGCATGAGTTCCAGGTCCAATACCAGCAGCACACCTGCCTTGAGCCCCATGTGACGATTGCGTTCCTCGATGAAGATCAGAGGCTGGTCCTGCGTACCAGCACCCAGATCCCGTATCACTGCCGCCGCATGCTGGCCTTTGCTCTCGACATCCCCGTTCGCAACATCCACGTCATCAAACCGCGCGTCGGTGGGGGGTTCGGTAACAAGCAGGAGGTGGTGACTGAGCCGATCGCCGCGGTCCTGGCACTGAAGACCCGGCGTCCCGTCAAACTCGAGTACACCCGTGAAGAGGAATTCACGATAGCGCGGATGCGGCATCCGCAGCACCTGAAACTACGAACCGGGGTGCGACGGGATGGGTCGATCACGGCGAACGAGGTCAACGTCCTGACGAATACCGGCGCGTACGGTACTCACTCACTGACCGTGACCGGTAATACGGGGACTAAGCCGCTGCCTCTGTACCGGTCGCCCAATATGCGCTTTTATGCGGATATCGTGTATGCCAATCTGCCGATCTCCGGCGCATTCCGCGGCTACGGCGCGCCCCAGGGCTTCTTTGCGATGGAGGTCCACATGGATGAGGTTGCGGAGAGCCTTGGTATGGACCCGCTCGAATTCCGCAAGTTGAACCACATCCGTCAGGGCGATACCGACCTCATGAGTGCCGCGGCCGGCGAGGGCGCCGGCAAGAAGGCGCGGGTGATGCACTCGTGTGGTCTACCCGAGTGCATCGAGCGCGGATCGGCGGCGATCGGCTGGCGTGAGAAGCGCGGGAAGCCCGGAACGGGTCCGCGGCGCCGCGGCGTCGGAATGTGCATTCTCATGCAGGGTAGCGGAGTCGCCGGTGATGAGTTGGCCGCTGCCGCTTTGAAGATGAATGAGGACGCGTCATTCAATTTGATGGTCGGCTCGGCGGATATCGGCACCGGAAGCGACACGACTCTATCCCAGATTGCTGCGGAGGTGCTCGGCGTACCCCTCGACCACATCATCATCAAGTCGGGCGACACCGACCACATTTCCTTTGATTACGGCGCCTACGCCAGCAGCACGGCATACATTACCGGGACGTCGGTGCTTAAAGCGTCCGAGGATGCCCGCCAGCAAATTGTCGCCGTCGCCGGGCGCATGATGGACGAAGATCCGGAGGGATTGCTCGTGCACGACGGCCGCGTGTCGTCGCTAAACGGGAAGAGTGTTTCGCTGCAGGAAGTAGCGATGGAGTGTCTCTACGGCGAGGACAAGAAGCTCATCATCGGGACCGGATCGCACGCCACGAAGGAGAGCCCACCGCCGTTTGTCGCCATGTTCGCAGAGGTCGAGGTCGACGTAGAGACCGGGCAGGTCCATCCGATCGAGATTGTGACGGCCGTGGACGTTGGTAGGGCGCTCAACCCGGACATTTGCGAGGGACAGGTTGAGGGCGCGGTGGCCCAGGGGCTGGGGTACGCGCTCACCGAAGAGATCCTGGTCGGAGATGACGGGCGCGTACTGAATCCGTGCTTCATGGACTACAAAATCTTTGCCGCGCCCGACATGCCGAAGCTGACGACGATCCTGGTGGAGGCCGAAGAGCCGACCGGACCGTTTGGCGCAAAAAGCGTGGCCGAAATTGCGATCAACGGCCCGGCTCCGGCAATATCCAACGCGATTTACGACGCGGTCGGCATCCGCCTGCACTCGCTGCCGATGACAGCGGAAAAGGTTCTGGCAGCGCTCGACGCGAAGGCCGACGCTTAATCCGATGGTCGACCTCCTGATTCGAAACGGTGAGGTCGTAACCGACACCAAGCACCGGCACGCCGACGTGGCCGTCGACGGCGGGTCGATCGTCGCGATCGGGCCTGGCCTCGAGCTCGACGCGGCTGAAGTAATTGACGCGGCCGGCAAGTACGTCTTCCCCGGCTTCATCGACCCGCATACCCACATGGAGCTCCCGGTCGCCGGGACGGTTAGCAGCGATGACTTTTGCTCCGGTACGCGTGCGGCGGCGGCCGGCGGGATCACGACGATCGTCGACTTCGTCAGCATGGTCCCTGAACAGACCTTCGAAGAGGTCATCGGACTCTGGAGGACGAAGGCGGAGAAGGCAGTTATCGATTACGGCTTCCACATCATCGTCCCCGAGCTGACTGACGACCAGCTGGCGCAAGTTGCCGCCGGAGATCTTCTTGCCGAGGGGATCAGTACGATCAAGTGCATGATGGCGTACAAGCGCGGGCCGCAAGGTTCCGGGGACGAGAATCTCCTGAAGGTCATCCACGCGGCTGTCAGAGCAGGGATGCTGCCGATGGTCCACGCGGAGAACGGCGATGCAGTAGATGTGCAAGCCGATCGCCTGATCGCTGCCGGGATGACGTCGCCTCGATACCATCCGTGCTCCCGGCCCGGGATCGTGGAAGCCGAGGCGGTGAATCGCGCTGGCATGCTCGCCGCGCTCGCCGGCTCGCCGATGTACATCGTCCACTTGTCGAGCTGTGAGGCGCTGGAAGCGCTCCAGATGGCACGGGCGAGAGGGTGGGATATGTACGCGGAAACGTGTCCCCAATATCTCACCCTCGATGACTCGCTCTACGACGCTCCGGGATTTGAAGCTGCAAAGTACGTCTGCTCTCCACCGTTGAGACCGCGCGAGGGGCAGGATGAGCTCTGGTCGGCACTCGCGGCCGACGCGATCCACCTCGTCGCGTCGGATCACTGCTCATTCCGGTACGGGGATCAGAAAGTCCTTGGTAAAGCCGATTTTCGCTTGATACCGAACGGTATGCCGGTCATCGAACCGATGTTCTCCCTCATTTTCGACCGGGGGGTTCGGAATGGGCGGATGGATGTTCAGCGATTTGCCGCTGTGAGTTCCACTAATGCGGCACGGATATTCGGGATGTACCCGCGGAAGGGAACGATTGAGGTAGGGTCTGATGCAGACCTCGTCATATTCGATCCGGAGCGAAAGCGCACGCTCAGTCGGCGCGCGCTCCATTCAAATGTTGATTACACGCCGTTCGAGGGATGCGAGGTCGTCGGTCTTCCGGCGGTGACGATTTCCCGTGGGACTGTGGTTGCGCGGGACGGTGAGCCCGTTGAGACTGTAGCGGCCGGGCGAGGGAGGTACATCGCACGCAGCCCATGGACGGGTAACCCGCTGAGGCAAGGAGGAGGAAAGCATGGCAACAGTTGATTGGTCGAGACGTTCGCGTCCGGCCGACTCGGTGCTTGACACCGCCGGTTTCACCCCATTGGTCCGACTGGGCCGGGTCACGAACAGCGTCGATGCTGACATCATGCTCAAACTGGAATATTTCGGTCCAAGCGGGAGCGTAAAGGATCGCATTCTCCCGCACATTGTTTCGGAGGCCGAACGGCGAGGCGATCTGCGCCCGGGAATGTCCTTGATCGAAGGGACAACCGGGAACACCGGGATTGCTACCGCTATGACCGCCGCGGCCCGGGGCTACCCGGCCGTCATCGTCATGCCGGAGGGCATGAGTGACGAGCGAAAGAAAACGATCCGGGCCTACGGCGCGGAGCTGGTTCTCACGCCGGGCGCGGAGAGCGACGTCGATCTAGTTCTGGATAAGGTGCGAGAGTTGAAGGCTGCGCGGCCGGGCGCGTACTTCGAGATAAATCAATTCTCCAATACGGACAACATCACAGCACACTACGCGACGACCGGCCCGGAGATCTGGGAACAGACCGGAGGGGCTATTGACGCGTTCATCGATGCCCAGGGAACGGGTGGAACTCTTACCGGCGCCGGCCGGTACTTGAAAGATCGGAAGCCAGACATCCAAATCTTTGCGATCGAGCCTTCCGAGTGCCCCATTTTGGCGGGCGGCGGTTGGGGGCCGCACCGAATCGAGGGCATCGGCGATGGCTTCGTTCCGGACAACCTGCACCTCGATCTGCTTGAGGGCGTCGTCGAGGTGAGCTCCGATGAGGCGATAGCGATGGCGAGGCGGCTGTCGCGTGAGGAAGGAATATTCTGCGGGATTTCGTCGGGCTGCAATGTCGCGGGAGCGATCAAACTCGCGATGGCGAGACCGGATATCCGGCGAATTGTCACCGTGGCCAGCGACAACGGGCTGCGCTACTTGTCGACGGAACTCTGCGGCGAACCGGAGGCTCTCGACGTTCCGAATCGCGACCATCCGATTGACGCAGCGACGCAGGAGAGGCTCGCAGCCGTCCATTTGGACGTCATTCAGTAGGCTGTATACTGCCCCAAACGAATCGAGGGAACTCAGTGATCACGACACTTCGCGGCAAGGATTACATCGCGACGCAGGACTGGTCGGTCGAGGAGCTCGACACGGTCCTCGACGTGGCGCACGACCTCAAGCGACGCTTCGCGCTCGAGGAGCCGACTAGGCTCCTCCCCGATCAAACGCTATTCATGATCTTCTTCGACAAGTCCACGCGGACCCGCAACGCCTTTGAGGCGGGGATGACGCAGCTCGGCGGCCACGCTCACGACCTTACGCCTAACGTCATGCAGATATCGCACGGCGAAAGCGCGAAGGATACGGGGATCATCTTATCTCGTTACGGACACGGGATCGCGATTCGGCACGATCTCGAGCCCGGTGCCGGCGATACCTATATTCGCGATGTCGCGCGCTTCGCGGACGTGCCGGTGATCAATCTTCAATCTGACGTCGATCATCCCACCCAGACGATTGCCGACCTCATGACGATTCGGGAGAAGTTCGGTTCGAACCCTCGGGGCCTGAAGATCGCCGTCTCCTGGGCCTACGCGCCTAGCTATGCCAAGCCGATGTCGGTTCCGCAGGGTCTTATCTGGCTCATGACGCGCTTCGGCATGGACGTCACGCTCGCTCACCCGCCGGAATACACGCTCATGGACCACATCGTTCGCGATGCCGAGCGAAATGCCGAGGAATCGGGCGGTACCTTCCGCGTCGTGAACGATATGGACGAGGCGTTCGAGGGCGCCGATATCGTCTACCCGAAGAGCTGGGGGATCGAAGAGCTGTTCAGCCGGCCGGAGGAAGCTCTCGCCGTCTCGGCTCGTTACAAGGACTGGATCTGCGACCAGCGGCGCATGCACCTCGCCAATCGGCACGCGATCTACATGCACTGCCTGCCCGCTGACCGGGGTTACGAAGTAACAGATGAGGTGATTGATGGGCCGCAATCCGTCGTCTACGACGAGGCGGAGAACCGGCTGCATACCGCGAAGGCGATTATGGCGCTGACGATGGGTGGCAAGGGCGGCCGAACCGAGAATGCGTGAACGCTGGACGGCGGTCGCCCGAGGAGATGAACCGGCCGACCTGGTTATCTCGGGCGGCAGGGTTCTCTCCGTGTTCACGGGAGAAGTCTTCACTGCGAACATTGCTATAGCGGATGGGCACGTCGTGGGCGTCGGGGACTACGACGGCCCGAACGTTTTCGACGCTAGCGGCAAATACCTCGTTCCAGGGTTCGTCGACGCGCACTGCCACATCGAAAGCTCCAAGCTAAACGTCGACGAATTCGCCCGGGCGATTTTGCCCCGTGGCACGACCGCAGTCGTCGTCGACCCTCACGAGCTGGCGAACGTCCTGGGGATCCGTGGCATTGAGTACGTTCTCGATGCTAGTGACTCAATTCCGCTCCGGGTGTTTGTGACGCTGCCGTCATGCGTGCCCGCCAGCGATTTCGAGACCTGCTGGAGCCCGCTCGATGCCGACGCCCTTGCCACTCTAGTTGGGCGCGACCGTGTGATCGGCCTGGCTGAAATGATGAACTACCCGGCCGCAGCCGCCGGCGATCCCGACGTCATGCGGAAAATGGATCTGACCGGCCACCGGCACGTAGACGGGCACGCGCCGGGCCTTAGTGGAAAACAACTCAACGCGTACATCGCATCGGGACCATCGAGCGACCACGAATGTACCACCCTCGACGAGGCCCTGGAGAAGCGGCGGCTGGGAATGTGGATCATGATCCGCGAGGCTTCGATGATCCGCAACCTGGTCGACCTTCTGCCTCTGGTGACGGGATACGGCACGGAAAACACCATGTTTGCGACCGACGACCGAGAAGCCGGGACGCTGCTGGACGAGGGACATATAAACTCGATGGTCCGAAAAGCGGTAGCGAATGGGCTGCCGGTGGGTGACGCGGTGAAACTCGCGACGCTCAACCCTGCCCGGTTCCACGAGCTCTATGGGCTGGGAGCAATCGCGCCCGGCTACGCCGCGGATCTGCTGGTTTTCCCGGACCTGAATGAATTCGAGCCGGAAGCCGTGTTCGTCGGAGGACGGATTGTCGCCGAGCAGGGCCACGCGCTTCCCTTCCCGGCGATGGAGGTTCCAGGCGGCGTTGTCGGAACAATCCACATCAAACCGGTCAGCGCCGTGGACTTTCACTTGCCGGCCACGTCCTCTTTGGTGCGCGTCGTCGAGCTCATCCCGGACCAGGTCGTGACGCGTGGAGGCATTGCACAGGTACCGCTTCGGAACGGCAACGTGATCGCCGATATCGGCAACGACATAGTCAAATTGGCGGTCGTGGAGCGTCACCGGGCATCGGGACAGGTCGGAGCTGGCTTTGTCCGCGGCTTCGGTCTGACACGGGGCGCATTCGCATCGACCGTGGCGCACGATGCGCACAACATCGTCGTGGTCGGCGTGAGCGATGACGACATGGCTCTGTGCGTGAACCGGCTCGCGGAAACTGGCGGCGGACTGGTTGTCGCCGACGGCGGGCGCGTGGTCGGCGAGCTGCCGCTCGAGATTGCCGGGCTTATGAGCGCGCGGCCGGCGGCTGAGGTTGTTGCCGGGATAGCGGCGCTTGAATATGACCTGGCGCGAATGGGGGTGACGGTCGCGACCCCGTTCATGTATCTAAGCTTTCTCGCCTTGTCGGTAATCCCGGAAATGCGGGTTACCGACCAAGGCTTGATCGACGTTCGGACTTTCCAACGCGTTCCGCTACAGGTCTAGTGCCACCACTTACACTGCGCGGCGTGCGTCACTTGGTGACGATGGATGACGAGGGCACCGACCTCCGTGACGTAGACATCAGGCTGCGGAACGGGCTGATCGAGCGTATTGGACAGCGATTAGCGCCGGTCGAAGGTGAGCCCGAAATCGACGCTTCCCGCTTCCTGGCGATTCCGGGTCTGATCAACACGCACCACCACCTGTATCAAACACTGACGCGTGGCTTTCCGGAGAGCGTGGGGCGCGGTCTCTTCGACTGGCTCGTCATGCTGTATCCGATCTGGGCGGGTCTCGACGCTGACATGGTAGAAGCCTCGGCGAGGACCGGGCTGGCGGAGCTGCTGCTAAGTGGGTGCACGACGAGCGCCGACCATCTCTACGTCTTCCCGCCCGGGAGCGGCGATTTTATCGATCGCGAAATCGGGGCAGCGAAAGCGCTGGGAATCCGGTTCCACGCTACTCGCGGGAGCATGGACCTCGGCCGGAGCGATGGCGGCCTGCCTCCCGACGAGGTAGTTCAGGATCGACGCGATATTCTGCGAGATTCTGAGCGACTTATCGCGACGTACCACGATCCGGCACCCGGGGCGATGGTGCAAGTCGCGCTCGCTCCTTGCTCGCCGTTCTCGGTCAGCCGGGAGCTCATGATGGAGGCGGCAGGCCTGGCGCGCGACGAGCACGTCCGCTTGCACACCCACCTGGCTGAGACGCTGGACGAAGAGCGTTACAGCATGGAGAACTACAACCGGCGGCCGGTGGACCTTCTGGACAGCCTCGGGTGGATCGCCGACGACGTCTGGCTCGCGCATTGCGTCCACCTCAACGACGGAGACATCTCGCTCATGGCACGTCGCGGAACTGGAGTAGCCCACTGTCC
>Ga0070739_10005992_pt1 | contig 13565 bp, 12 predicted proteins | sample Coa_R1_7_FD_66445 | JGI IMG/M metagenome (GOLD analysis project Ga0070739, IMG submission 66445) | Surface soil microbial communities from Centralia Pennsylvania, which are recovering from an underground coalmine fire - Coalmine... | ecosystem: Environmental > Terrestrial > Soil > Unclassified ... | reverse complement strand
GGCCGACAGGCTGGGCGTGACCATCCATCGCGTGTCGCAGGGAAGCGGGGTGATGATGCTGACCGACGATGAGATCCGCGCGATGGCGCGCCTGGCCGCCGCGCGCAAGGTCGAAGTCAGCCTCTTCGCGCGCCCCAACGCATCCTGGGATGCGAGCGCGATGGCCCTCTCCAGCGCCGGCAGGGCTGTGGGGCCGCGTTTGCGCGGTCAGGATCAACTCGTCCATTGCCTGGAAGATGTCAAACGTGCGGCGGCGCTCGGCATGCGCAGCGTTCTGCTGGCCGATGAGGGCGCGCTGTGGGTTGCCGGCGAGATGCGCCAGCAGGGCGAGCTTCCCGTTGACCTGCAATTCAAAATCAGTGTCATGATGTCTTCCGCGAATCCAGCAGCGATCCGCCTGATGGAGCGCCTGGGCGCCAATACCTTCAACATTCCGACGGATCTCACGCTGGCACAGATCGCGGCCATTCGCCAGGCCGTCGATATTCCTCTGGATATTTACGTTGAGGCTCCTGACGACCTGGGCGGCTTTGTGCGCCTCTACGAGATCCCTGAGATCGTGCGAGTGGCCGCGCCCGTCTACATCAAGTTCGGCCTGCGCAACGCTCCCAATATTTATCCCGTCGGGGAGCACATCGCGAGTGTAGCAGTTGCGCTCTCGCGTGAGCGCGTGCATCGCGCCAGGCTTGGCCTTGATATCTTACAGCGCTACTATCCCGAAGCAACTACCTCGGAACCGGGAGCGGCGGGACTGGCGTTACCGGTTGTGGAATAGCAAAGAAAGCAGGTGCGCTCGAATGTCAGAGACTTTACACGGCACGCCCGCCTCCGGCGGGGTAGCAATAGGAAATTGCCTGCTCTACGATCCCGCGCCGCCGGGCATCCCGGATGAGAGCATCGTGCCCGAAGCCGCTGCCGCCGAGCGTGAGCGCCTGGACCGGGCGGTGCAGGCCGCGAAAGTGGATATCGAGCGTATACATGACCAGGTGCAGGAGCGGCTCGGCAAGGAGGAGGCGGCTATTTTCGAAGCTCACCTCCTGATCCTGGAGGATGAGGAGCTGCTGGGCGGCGCCTACCGGCGCATCGAAGAGGAACACATGAATGCCGAGCGCGCGTTATGGGAGGCGGCGGAGGAATTCGCGCAGATCCTCGCCGGGCTGAGCGATAGCTATTTTCAGGCGCGTGCCACCGATATTTACGATATTCGCGCGCGCGTCATCAATCACTTGCAGGGCCGCACCATGCCAGAATTGCGCCACCTGAGCGCGCCGGTGATTATCGCTGCGCGCGACCTGCTTCCCTCCGATACGGCGGGCCTCGATCCTCGCTTTGTGCTCGGCATCGCCACCGAGCAAGGGGGACCAACCTCGCATACGGCCATTCTGGCGCGCCAGCTGGGCATCCCCGCCGTCGTTGGTGTTGGGGGACTCTTCGCGGCACTACAAGCGAGCGGGCAGGATGGCGTCAGCGTGGCTCTCGATGGCGGCAGCGGCGCCGTGGTGATCGATCCCGACGCGGCCACGCTTGCCAGCTATAAGTCGGCCCAGGAGCAGTATCGCCGGCGACAGCAGCAGCTCCAATCTCTGCGCACGCAGACGGCGACCACGCCCGATGGTGTGACCATCGAGGTCGCGGCGAACATCGGCCGCTCCCAGGATGCGCTCCCGGCGTTAGAGGCCGGCGCGGGCGGCGTCGGGCTGTTCCGCACGGAATTCCTCTTTCTGGACCGCACGAGCGCGCCGGACGAAGAGGAGCAGTTGGAGGCATATAACGCGGTGCTGAAAGCGTTCGCCGGCAAGACGGTGATTGTGCGCACGCTGGATATCGGCGGCGATAAGAGCATTCCCTACCTGGATCTGCCCCGTGAGAACAATCCGTTCCTGGGGCTGCGCGGTATTCGCCTCTGCCTGGATGAGCAATATCAGCCGCTCTTTCGCACGCAGGTTCGCGCCCTGTTGAGAGCGGCGGAGGACAGTGCGGCCTCGCTCTGGATCATGTTTCCCATGATCTGCGACCTGCGCGAACTGCGCCAGGCAAAGGCGTTCGTGGCCGAGACGGAGGCGATGCTGCTCAAAGAGGGTGGGCTGCGGGCGCCAGTGCTGGCGCAGGTGCGCCAGGGTATCATGGTTGAGACGCCGGCGGCGGCGCTGCTCGTGGATGTGCTGGCGAGCGAGGCCGATTTTTTCAGTATTGGCACCAATGATCTCGCGCAGTATACGCTTGCCGCTGACCGCATGAACGCAAGTCTTACAGAGTTGCACCGGCCCTTCCATCCCGCCGTGATGCGCTCGATTGCGCACATCATCACCACGGCCCGTGCTCAACAGCGCTGGGTGGGGATGTGCGGCGAGATGGCCGGCGATTCGCGTGCCAGCGCCTTCCTGCTTGGCCTGGGCATCAACGAATTGAGCATGGAAGCAGGCTCGCTCAACGCCGTCAAGCAGGTCATTCGTCAGACAACCATAGAGCAGGCGCGCGCCCTTGCGGAACGCGTGCTCAAAGCCGAAACGGCGGAGGAGGTAGAAGCCGTACTCGCCGGGGTTCCCCGCACGTAGCTTAAAAAGAATATCGATTATCAGAGGAATACTTGCTCTCTGACCCCCACCTGATGAGCAAGGCCGGTATCGCTACATCCCGGATGCCTCCATCCGGTACGATACCTATCGCGGCCATCTTGCCAGAGTGTTAGCAACCTGGAGTCCACCATCGCTCACTCCCGGTCTGAGAAAAGCATTCTTGAAAATGTGGGAGGAGGAGCAGCGCTATGGCGGATTTTGGGATATCTGGTATGCTCAGGAAGCCATGCTCTACGCATTAGGGAGGCGAGGGGATTTCTCCGTCCTGGAGGGAATCGAGCTTCCAGCAGAGAGGAAGCGGCTCGCTATGGACTTTCTGGCGTTGGGGCATGTGCGAGCGGATGAACGGTTCGCTGATCTTGTAATGGATATGATATCGAACAAGGGGAGATTACAAAAAGAGGTAGCTCTCGCCTTAATTGAGCGCTTTGCCCTCTCTGAGCAGGAGGCAATCGAGCATGTGAAACTGTTTGGCAGCGACTATTCCGCACGCAGAACTCCTGATGGAGCGATTTTATTGTGAGGATAAGCCGGAGATAGAGGCTATGCTCGGTGAGAAATATAACAACCGATAAGGGCGCGGCGGGCTTGCTCGCGCTAGCGCGCTCGCTGCGCCCCTACAGTGGTCTCATGCTTCTCACTCTGGCTCGGCGAAATTGTGCTCCACTAATCCGACCAGCGCGGCGACGGCCTCCTGCTCATCCTCTCCATCGGCGGCTATGGCGATCTCGGCATCTCTGCCAACGGCCAGCGAGAGCAGCATGACCATGCTTTTCGCGTTGGCCGTTTTCCCTTTGCTGCTGATGGTAATGTTACTCTTGAACTTTTTGGCGAGCCTGACGAACTGAGCTGCTGGCCGGGCGTGAAGGCCGACCTCGTGGCGCACGACCACCGTTGCCTGCTGCATGCGATGTCTCCTTAAAACAGTGTGAAATGGAAGGTTGATAATACCATACCTCCCCGGATCCATAGTTGTAAAGGCTGCGGTTTCCTCCTAGTGAGGCGTCTCTGGCTTCAGGGCCTTCTGCCCATAGTTTTGCCGCCAGAGATGATGGAGCTTATCGACCTCATCGGGGGGCAGCATGGTGGGTGTGCCAATCTGTCTGGCGATAGCGTAGATTTTCGCGCTATCTTCGAGGGCGTGCGCGATGGAGTAAGTCAGCGCCAGGGTGAGGCCGACGACCATCGCGCCGTGATTGCCCCAGATGACGGCGGCTCGCTCACCAAGCGTACTGGCGATCAGTTCAGCGAATTCGGGCGTGCCCGACATCTGGTAAGGCGCGATGGGCACCTCTTTGCCCAGGCAGGAGGCCGATTCGGCCAGGATCGTTGTGATCGGCTCGTAGACGACGCCGAGGGCGCTGGCATAGAACGAGTGCGTATGCATTACACAGTTGATGTCGTGGCGCCGGCGCAGGATCAGCGTATGCAGAGGTGTCTCAACGGAGGGGCGCCACCTGCCCTCAACGACCTTACCATGCTCATCGACGACAACGATATCCTCTGCGGTGAGCAGTTCGTAGTCAGCGCCGCTGGGTGTGATGCATACAAGCTGGCTATCGGGATCGCGAGCGCTCAGGTTGCCCTGTGTGGCGCGAACAAGCTGGCTGTCGTACATCTTTTTAGCGTAGCGCGCTACTTCTGTGCGTAATTCATGTAATAGCATGCGGACTTCTCCCTTCGTTTGCTCTCGCTTCCTCGCGCCTACGGCGCTCGCCGAATCCAGGCTGTTGTGAGCGAAAAATGCGCTTCGCGCATTTTTCGCTCACAACAGCCTGGATTCATGGCGCGGCGAGGCCGCACGAACGCCTGACGCAAGAGGGGGCGCAGATTCCAAATCCCCTCATTGAGAGGATCTCCATTGTTGAGGGTTGTTATAGTAAAGCATATCACGCGGGCGCTCAATCTGCCCGCTTGACGTTCGGCGCCATTCGATGATACGGTGATAATGATGTAATACCCATAATTCGGCAATACCGGAATGGTGCAGGGGCGCGGCGCCGGCCGGGTGGGGCAATGGAGTGGTGGGGCCGATGCGCAAGCCCGCTGAAGCCTGCCGAAACCGGATGAAGGATTGGGGGGTAAGGTCAGTGTCCAGAGAGCAGAGCGCGTCGGCGCGCGTGGTGGCGGTTGTGCTGGGGGCCGGGCAGGGAACGCGCATGGGGCAGCCAGTCAACAAGATATTCTTGCCAATCGCCGGCAAGCCGGTAATACGCTATGCCCTGGAGACCTTCGAGCGCTGCCCGCAGGTTGATGAAATCCTGCTCGTCGCGGCAGCCGGCGAAGAGGAGCAGCTTGCGGATCTGGCGCGGGCTGCGCAGTGCCGCAAAGTGCGCGGCGTCATACGTGGGGGCGCGACTCGTCACGCCTCCGAGCAGTGCGCCCTGGATGCGCTGCGCTCCCGCATTGAGAGCGGCGAAATCGAAATCATCCTCATCCACGATGGCGCCCGCCCCTTTATCTCCGTAGCGAAGGTCCAGCAACTCATCGAACGGGCGCGAGCCGTGGGCGGTGCTATCCTCGCGGAGCCGCTGCACGAGGAGGAACTGGTTGTGCAGGTAGACGCGCAGCAGAGCATCCAGCGCAGCTTCGCGCGAGAGCAGATCTGGAAGGCGCAGACACCGCAGGTCTTTCAGGCGCCGCTGCTGCTCAGGGCCTACGACCAGGCGAGGCGCGACCAGTTTTCCGGCACCGACACTGCCGCCTCGCTGGAGCGCATCGGCTGTCCAGTTGCCATCGTCGCGAGCGATGCCAGCAATCTGAAAATTACCACTGCCCATGACCTCTTGCTCGCCGAGAAGCTGATCCATTACCGGAAGTAACCTGGAAGAGCATGCAAGCATCCGATCCTTCGCTGCACTCAGGATGACATAGGGCAGCGCTCTGCCATAACCCCTGCTCCACTCTATTTTTATTGGCAAATATACCGAATTTAAAGATATGGGATATATTCGGCCCGCAAATGCCTTGCGTCAGGGCCGCCCCGGTATTATACTCTTTTTGTCGACGGAAGCTTCTACCGTGCCCTGTTATCATGCAAATGGGGTCCGGTTACTATACTGTTGTGATGAGGGGGGCGACTATGGCCCGTCGCTTTCATCCGCGCAGCACTCCTATGGAATCTCTGCGCCTTTTTCTAGGCTCTATACCCTGGAAACTATTGCTATTGTTGCCTGTTATTATCCTTGTCGCTATTCCTGCTTTTGAATATGGGACACATATTGGCAATAAAATACTGCCATCGGCGACAAACTTTTTCTATGAACTATCGAATCCAGCTCTGCTATCGCCCACGCCCACGCCGCTGCCGCCATTTCCGGCTGCGCTGCCGCAGGTAGGGCCGCTGCTCTATACCGTTCAGGAGGCGGATTCGTGCGACGAGATCCTGACCGTGCAGATGCGCATGGCCGATGCCAGCCAGATCTTTAGTGATGCGAATCCTAAAACAGTCAAGGCGCTCAACGCGGCCGTGGGACAGAACTGCGGCGATCTCCAGCCTGGAGAAGTCATGAGACTGTGGCCGCAGTATCCCCTGGTAGCGCTGGGCGGTGTCGTGCTCAAGATATCGGCTACTTCGCCGCAGCAGGTCTTGCCCACGCCCCTGATTAATGTGCCGCAGCAGCCGCATTTCATCGATTGCTCCGGCGGCTGCCTTCTCACGGTACGGGTGACGCCGGAGGTGCAGGTAAAACTGCGCGTGGAGACGACGCTATCGATCCAGGTCGGCTCCTGGGTCTGGGTGCAGGCAATGATGGCGCGCAGCACTATCAAGGGCTTCGGTAACTATCCCTATGCCGATCCTGCGGCTTCGCTCGATGGCATGACCCTGCCGGTCTGTGATTTTCAGGTAGACAATACGCACGATGATAACTCGCTCTCCTGCGATCAGCTCACGCCCAATACCATCGACGACGATGGCGGCGCCTGGCTCCTGGGCGTAACGGGGCCGAGCGGCCTGGGCCACTGGCGCTACCCGCTGCACCTGCCCTCCGGGACGCGCGTAATGCTCTGGCTGACCAGCGTCAACGGCAACTTGAAGTTCGAGCGCGGCAACCCCGTCTACCGCTACGATGAGGAATCACATTTGTATGTAAAGGTGTAAGAGCGTTCTTTCTCTCCAGAATGTGTCTGATTCCGGGCCTCATCGCCCTCACTTACCGAGCGCCCGCGCGGCGCAGTCGCCGCCAGGAATGGATAGGGTTTGGTGAAAATGCGCGCAGCGCATTTTCACCAAACCCTATCCCGGAATGCGAACGCCGCAGGCGTGAGCAAGCGATTGTGCCCGGGGATCAAACACACTCTTAGCGAGAAAAGATACCCGGGCCGTTTCATGTTATAATAGGGCAACACCGGTTTGGTTGGCTTGTGTGCTTCCACTGGCAGGAGAAACGAAATGGCAGGTCTGGAGGGAAGAAGGCTCGAACGCTATGAACTGCAACAGTTCATCGGTAGAGGGGGGATGGCCGATGTCTATATGGGCTATGATCCTCGCTTTGAGCGCACCGTCGCGATCAAAGTATTCACGCGCGAGGATGAAGATCTATTGCGGCGCTTCATCCGCGAAGCGCAGCTCATGGCGCGGCTGAGCAACCCGCATCTCATGCCCATCTATGATGCCGGCGAGAGCTGGCTGGATGGCATGAGACGCTACTTCATTGTAATGCCCTATATGGAGGGCGGTACGCTGCGCTCTCTTATACGTCGCGCGCCTCTCCCGCTGCCCCGGGCGTGCCGCTATCTGCGCGATATCGCCAGCGCCCTCGACTACATTCATACGCAGGGTATTATTCATCGCGATATCAAATCCTCGAATGTCCTGCTCGATGCCGAGGGGCGCTGCTACCTCTCGGATTTTGGCATTGCCCGCACGGAGACCGATGCCACGCAGGCGACCAGCACCGGCAATGTGCTGGGGACCGTCGACTATGTAGCCCCCGAGTTGTTTGAGCCGCATCGCCGGGCCGATGCCCGCAGCGATCTCTACTCGCTGGGCGTGCTGCTCTTCGAGATGGTGACGGCGCACCTTCCCTTTGTCGCCGATAGCCAGATCGCCGTGGTGGCGATGCACGCGACCAGGCAGCCGCCATCGCCGCGCAGCTTCGTGCCGGCGATCCCGCCGCAGGTCGAGCGCGTCATCCTGCGCGCGCTGGAGAAAAGACCGGAGCAGCGCTATGGAAGCGCGACAGAACTGGCGGAGGCGTTCTGTCGCGCCGTTGCTGGAGGCAATACCGTCGCGCAGACGACATCTCCCATCTGGAATCCGAATGAGGCGCCGACGCAACTGGCGCCACAGGGACCGCTCGTGCTGCCTCCGGCGCCCGTAGCCGCCCCGGTGAGGCAGGTTCCCCCCCTGCGCTCAACAGAGAATTATGGCCGTGTGCAGGCACAGTATCCGCAGCGCGTGCCGCCCGGATACCAGCCTCCGCCGCAAAGCCACCGCCCATCGCCAGAACAGAAGCGGGGCCGTATCGTGGCCGTGATAGCGTTGTTAACGCTGCTGGCCGTGATCGGTCCGATTGCCTTTGTGCTGCTCACTCATCCCGGCCAGGGACAGATCGCTCCGTCGCCCTCACCGTCCGCAACGGGAGCGCCCTCGGCTACCGCCACACTTTCGCCAACGGCAACACCGAATACAACAGCCACCGCGCAGGCGGCTGCGGCCACCGCTACGCAGCAGGCTCAGAATGCCACGGCGACGGCTGTGGTGGGCGTTACCGTCACGGCGCAGGCCCAGGCCAGCGCCACCGCCGGCGTTATCCAGACCGCTACTGCTGGTCAGCCAGCGTATGCCGATCCGCTGACCGATCCCAATAATCCCGCCACACAGGCCGCGCAGTGGGATCAGAACGATCATTGCGCGTTCAATAGCGATGGCTACCATGTAACGACAGGGTTGAGCGTGGTGGGCCAGGGCCAGTTGCAGGGCTGCCTTGAGGCTGGCAAGCAGTTTCAAAATGCCGCGATCACCGTAGATATGAATATTGTCAGCGGCCATACCGGGGGCGTCTTCTTCTGCGTCAGCCCGCAGCAACTCGGCGCCTATGCCGGCTATCTTTTCGAGAGCGATAGCCAGGGCAACTACAAAATCTCGCGCTCCAACAATTTCAGCCTCGGCTCCGATAACGTGACGCTGGGCAGCGGGACGATCACCACTGGCTGGAAGGCGGGGAATAACGCGCAAAATACTATCCAGATCGTCATCAGCAACGGCAACCTGTCCTTCTATATCAACGGCTCCTTCCTGACTACCGTGCAGGATCACACCTTCCCGGCGGGCGACATCGCTTTCCTGGCGACGACCACGCCGAACAATCCGAACGCCACCATCATCTACTCAAATCTCAAGGTATTCGCTCTGCCATAAGGCTACTGCTCGCGTTCGCGCGGCGGCACGAGGCGGTGTTCGACGGCATAGGCAGCGGCCTCGCTGCGGCGCGCCAGGCCGAGCTTCTCAAGAATGTGGCTGACGTGGTTGCGCGCCGTCTTCTCGCTGACGTAGAGCGCTTCGGCGATCCGCTTGTTCGTATAGCCCCGCGCGACGAGGGCAAGCACTTCGCGCTCACGCTCGGTCAGCGCTTCGCCAGGTGCCTGAGTCGCTCCTGCTGCCAGCGTCGTCATGCGTGAGAGCGCCCGCGCGCTCGTGCCAGCATCGAGCAGCGATTGGCCGCTGGCAACGAGGCGCAGCGCTTTGAGCAGTTCCGTCCGGCTGACGTTCTTCAGGAGGTAGCCGCTGGCACCTGCCATGAGCGAGGCGAATACGGCGTCATCGTCGGTGAAGGAGGTAATCATCAGTACGGCGATATGCGGGTAGCGACTCTTGATCTCGCGGCACGCCTCGATGCCGCCCATCTTCTCCATGCGCACGTCCATCAGGATCACCTGCGGATCCAGCACGCTGATCTTTGCCAGCGCCTCGGTGCCATTGCTGGCCTCGCCGACCACGTTGATGTCTGGCTCTAGCTCGAAGGCGGCACGCATTCCCAGGCGCACGACCTCGTGATCGTCTACAACCATGAGCCGTATCTTAGGCATGGTAAATCTCCTCCTCAGGTTGGCATCCATACGCGAATTTGTACGCCGCCGGCGGGAGCCTGGCCGAGTTCAAAGCTGCCCCCATGCTCCGCGGCTCGCTCGCGCATGCCGCGCAGGCCATGCCCGGAATAGATGCGCTGGTCTTCTTGCCGGCCGCGTTGATCTGGCGGCAGCCCACGCCCGTTGTCGCGGATCGTGACCTCAATGCCGCCCGGCTGGTAGCGCAGGTGGATCTGGACCTCCGTCGCTGCGGCATGCTTGTAGGCGTTGGTCAGCGCCTCCTGCACGATGCGGAAGATAGCGGCGCCGGTGCGCGCCTGTCTGGTTGCGCCCCGCCGATCTTCGCCCGGCGGTTGTGCATTGTCCTCGACCTCCAGTCGCACCGGCAGGCCGCTGATCGCCTCAAATTCGCGCGCCTGCGTGGCAAGCATCTGCTCCAACGTCGTCGCGCCGCTCATGAGTGATAGGATGCAATTTCCTCTGGTCTCGCTTCTATATTGAATCTTGGGTTGTGGTCATGCCGCCAAACTATCGCCCGAATGTTGAAAAATTCGATTAAATCGCGCTTTTCCTGGTAGGTGGGTACATAGTTAGGATCGCTCAGATTCTCGCGTACCCGTTTACAAGTTTCATGAATTTCGGTTAACTTTTTGTCAACCTTTTTCCATTCCTCTTGCTGATTCTCGGTGTCTATAAGTTTGTCGTTCCATTCCTCCTCGCGTGTTGCCAGTTGGTTTAGCTCTGAGGTTAGAAAATCCTTAGTTCCTTGATCGAGTTTACCTTCTAGCATTAGGTCGCGCAACTGCGTTCTAAAAACTTGCTGCTGCTGCTGTATTTCCTGTATCTTCGCTTTAATCTCTGCTCGTTTCTTTTTAGTCGGGTCCTTCTTTCGTCGCTCTGCTACCCTCTGATCGACGAGTTCAGGATTTCTGATAAATTCGAGTGCCCTTGCCCATGCTGCTGCGTCCACTTCGCGGGCGTTTATCCAGCAACCTTTACAATAGACTTGTACGCCATAGCGGCCTGTACATCTGTAGCCAGGGAGATGATTCCTGTATTTCTTGTGGTCGCCATACATTACCCTACCACAATAACCGCAACGAACTAAACCGGCACGTAGCAAAAAGTTTTCAGGGTCATCTGCATGGCGTTTTGCTTCCGCACTGTTTCTCTTTAACCTGATCTGTACCTTCTCGTACAGTTCCATTGATATGATTGCAGGAATTTCAATAGTAACTTGTTCTGATGCATCGGTCTTTCGGCGTTGTGAATATCTTTTGCCTGACTTTCTTCCTGTCGTTGCAGTCTTGAACAAAGTTACTACTCCTGCGTATCCCTTGTCTTTTAACATAGCGTGTACTGAGCAGGGGTGCCATATTGCCTCCCACTTGGTTGTTTTTTTTCGCTGGATACCCTTTGCTACATATGGAGACGGTATACCCATCTGATTTAGAGTATCTGCAATCTTGACTATTGACATTCCACTTGCTGAGGACTCGAATATAAATTCGACGACCTTCGGTTCTGTCCATTCTGTACCGTTTGCGTCCGTAAGAATAACGTCATATTTTATTTTGAGTCCTATTCTTTTCCCCCTCTCATCAAGCACGTAGTCATACCCGTAGCGTCTGTGACCATTTCCTACAATCATAGGTGGAATTCCTTTTTCGGGGTCGCCTGTTGCTTTTGCTCGCTTGCCTCCCATCGTCCGATGTCGCATATTTTTAATTTCTTCCTCTGAGCCTTTACCTTTCAGATAACGTATGATTTCTCCCCACGATGAATCATCGTCCGAGTGGTCGTCTGGATCGGCAGACACGACACGTACACCCTCTTGCTTTAACTCCATGAGGTAAATCTCGCGTTCGATTCCCTTCCTGCCTAAACGGTCTAACATATCTAAAATGAGTATGTCATATTTCCGCTTTTTTGCCATATCAAGGGCTTCATCAAGGGCATCGCGCATTTCAAATTCTAAACCCGTGTACGAGTCTTTAATCGTATGTATTACCCTCAAATTAAGAGGATCAATCAATTTTTTAGTAATCTCTGCGTGTTGCCTGGGCCATCCGAACATTTTTTCTTGTTCGGGTGTACTTACACGGAGAAACTCTAATGCACGTAAACCTTTGTACTTTTCATAGTCGGGATGCGGTAAGCCGTTGTTCATCATGGTGATTACGTCCTTTCGTCTTGTCAAACTGACATCATTACTACTAAGATTGAGTTCTGCCTTTTAGAGCGGCTTGACGGGAACACTCCCAGGATAACATAAGAACGTTGACTTATCAACTCATAAACCCGCTCTACAGGCCAATTCAGCCACATTTCCGGCCATCCTTTCAGCCAGGGGTACGGGCTGCTAGTCCAGGCTAGAGGCCGGTCTATGTGTGCCCGCAAAACTGGGACAAAATACATCAAAATTGCTCCTCCTTTCCCTCTGGCCGGGAATACTGCGCGTCCGGCGGGGTTGCCTGGGCGGCTCCCCCTCATTTTTTCGTCTTCACAAAATTTGAGGACAGAAGCCGTTGAATCATATGCGGCGGGTCCTGCGGAAAGGCGGGGTCCCCTTCGGGGTGCCTTGTAGCGGGTGCCGCATATGATAGGCTTTCTGTCCCTCAAATTTATGAAGACGAAAAAATGACTAGAGATCATCGGCGCTAGCCGTTCCTTTTCCCTCGTCCTGGCCGTTCCACTGTGATGTATCGTTGCAACTGATAAGCAGGTAGCCATGCTCAAGCATGGGATAGATCGCTAACCCTAGACGGGCAAGCGTGGGCTTGCACTGGTCGAGGATCGTCACCAGGGGCGCGATCACCTGCTCTAGCGTATCGGCGAACCGTGCGGCTTCGATGCGCTCGGCGATCTGTGCCGGTGCCTCGTGACTGATGAGCGGTAACAACTTTTCGTAAGGCACAAAGGCAGGCCAGTCGTTGAGCAGTTTCATAATCACTTTGCATGCCTCTGGTTCAAACTGGCTATCGGCTCTCACCTCGCGCAGGTCCCAATCCACCAGAAGCGCGAGGCCGTTCTTAGGATTGACGACGATTTCATGCTCATCTGGGATGAGGGCGATTTCTCGGACATCGAGCGGATAGTATTCATAGGGGCCGCTGTCCCGGTGCGGTATACTGTTCCTGCTACCCATTGAAAGATTACTCCTTTCCTTTGGGTGGTTGGGGCTAGATATCACCTAGCCCCGTTCTCCCTCGACTAATATGCAACAATCATGACCTGGATGCGGTTGCTGTCGGTAGGAAGCTGGTCGCTGTGTTCCTCTTCGATGGCCGCGCTCTGCACCCCCGGCATAGCGAGCAGTAACGCCGTTGCCTGCGCCTTGCTCTTGCCCGCTATGCGCTCTCCCATTGCGGCGCGCTCTGCCTCGTTGATCTGGTACGTCCAGGTGCCTGCGCCTTTGACCATGAGGGTCACGGCTCGATCTCGCCGGTAGGTCGTGGCCGTAATGCTTGTCTGGATCGTGCCGGTTTGCGCATATCCTGCATCAAGTGGCAGCGCGGCGTGCGTCACCAGTTGCGTGATTGCAGCCTCATAGGCGCTGGTCCGGTAGACTTCCCCGGTACAGATGAGGCTTACCGTAACCTGGACCTCGCTTGCCTCCGTTCCGGCTTGATGGTCGGGGCTGACAAGTGGCGTGCAGGGCAAGGGCAAGATGAGCGTTTCATCGCTTCTCACCTGGGGCGCAAAGGCGGCTTGCATGCTGCGGGTCAAGCTCTTTTCCAGGCTCTCGGCTACTGTGCTGATATCATGGGCCGTCACTTCTGGAAAGCTCCGGGCGTCTTGTCCCCCGGTAAAAGCGGAATTGGTTACAAAGATGTCATCTCGGCAACACTTCCCGGTGATATCTCCAGCGCTGATATTGCCAGAAGGGCCGGGGGTGAGCGCGTGCGCCCATACTGTCGTTTGTCCCTCTGTCGGGGGCATGGCGGCGGGGATCAC
>Ga0070739_10005990_pt1 | contig 13566 bp, 11 predicted proteins | sample Coa_R1_7_FD_66445 | JGI IMG/M metagenome (GOLD analysis project Ga0070739, IMG submission 66445) | Surface soil microbial communities from Centralia Pennsylvania, which are recovering from an underground coalmine fire - Coalmine... | ecosystem: Environmental > Terrestrial > Soil > Unclassified ... | reverse complement strand
CTTGGCCGCCGACTTCTTGGCAGGCGCCTTGGTCGCGCTCTTGCGAGCCGCCTTGGTGGCCTTCTTTGCCGGTGACTTCTTTGCTGCCTTCTTGGCGCCGCCAGCGCCAACACCACGTTTCACAGCCGGTCCTTCCGATGGGAGGCGCTGCGCGCCAGAGACAACCGCTTTGAACTGGGCACCGGGACGGAACGCCGGCACCGACGTTGGCTTCACCCTGACCGTCTCTCCGGTGCGCGGGTTGCGCGCTACGCGAGCTGCGCGGCGCCGCTGCTCGAATACGCCGAAGCCGGTAATAGTGACGCTTTCGCCCTTGTGCACTGCGCGCACAATGGTGTCGACGACGTTCTCGACAGCGGCAGTTGCCGATCGACGATCCGAGCCCATTTTCTCTGTGAGTACGTCGATGAGCTCTGCTTTGTTCATGCAAACCCTCCGAAGTCAGTGGCCCTCTTTGGACCGACTAAAAGACACGGTAAACCCTCACATGGTTGATTTCCAAGAGCCACGCGCAATTTCAGGCGTCTCTAGCGAACTTTTTAGGAATCCGCTTGCCGCCCTTGGCCGGTGGCGAGGGCTCAAAATGGGCTGCCGATAGGCCCCACGGATAGGCGAAATTCCGCTCGAATCGACCCCTCAGCAGAGAGGAACTGTGTGCGGCTTCCAATCGGGACGGGCAGCTTCGAAAGACTCGATTTGGTCGAGTTTCCGCAGCGTAAGGGCTATATCGTCAAGTCCTTCGAGCAGTCGCCAGGCGGTGTAGTCGTCAATCTTGAACGGCAACACCACCGTTCCGGCGGTGATATTTCGATCTTGAAGATTGACAGTGATTTCCAGCCCCGGGCTGCCCTCGATGAGCTTCCAGAGAAGTTCCACCCCATCTTGGGTAACTTCGGCCGCCAAGAGCCCCGACTTACCCGCGTTGCCCCGGAAAATGTCGCCGAAGCGGGACGAGATCACCACCCGGAATCCGTAGTCCATCAGTGCCCACACAGCGTGCTCACGCGATGATCCCGTACCGAAATCGGGTCCGGCGACCAGTACTGAACCTCTGTCGAATGGGCTGAGATTGAGAACGAACGACGGGTCGGTCCGCCAGGCCGCGAACAATCCGTCGGCGAAACCCGTTCGGGTGACCCGCTTCAAATAGACCGCCGGAATGATCTGATCGGTGTCGACATTTGACCGCCGCAGCGGTACACCGATGCCGGTGTGGGTGCGAAATGCTTCCATGCTCGTCTCCTGTTCCGATACTCAATCCAAATCGGCCGGCGCGGACAGCTTGCCGCGCACGGCGGTAGCGGCTGCGACCGCCGGCGACACCAAATGCGTGCGGCCGCCCTTGCCCTGCCGCCCTTCGAAGTTGCGGTTGGAGGTGGCAGCACAGCGCTCCCCCGGCGCAAGCTGATCGGGGTTCATTCCGAGACACATTGAGCAGCCGGCCTGGCGCCATTCGGCGCCGGCAGCGGAGAAAATTTCACCGAGCCCTTCGGCTTCGGCCTGCGCGCGCACCCGCATGGAACCGGGGACGACCAGCATCCGTACCCCGGGAGCCACCTTGCGGCCTCGTAATATCTCGGCCACTGCGCGCAGGTCCTCGATTCGGCCGTTGGTACACGAGCCGACGAACACCGCATCAACCGAAATGTCGCGCATTGGCGTGCCCGGCCGAAGGTCCATGTACGCCAACGCCTTCTCCGCGGCTTGGCGCTCGCTGTCATCGGTCATCAGCTCGGGGTCCGGCACGGCCGCAGACAACGGCACCCCTTGTCCGGGGTTGGTTCCCCAAGTGACAAATGGACTCAACGAAGCCGCATCCAGATAGATCTCGGTGTCGAACTCTGCGCCGGGGTCAGTGCGCAGCTGGTTCCAAGACGCCACGGCGGCATCCCACTGCTCGCCCGTCGGCGCGTGTGGTCGGCCGCGCAAGAATTCGTACGTAATCTCATCCGGCGCCACCATGCCCGCACGCGCGCCGGCTTCGATACTCATATTGCAGATCGTCATCCGGCCTTCCATCGACAGCGATTCGATGGCGCTGCCGCGGTATTCGATGACATGTCCCTGCCCGCCGCCGGTGCCGATTTTCGCGATCAACGCCAAAATGACGTCCTTGGCAGTAACTCCGGCAGGCAGCTGACCGTCGACGTTGACCGCCATCGTCTTGAACGGCCGCAGCGGCAACGTTTGAGTCGCCAGCACGTGTTCCACCTCGGAGGTGCCGATTCCGATCGCCAACGCACCGAAAGCGCCGTGGGTCGACGTGTGGCTGTCACCGCAGACGATCGTCATTCCTGGCTGGGTGAGACCCAACTGCGGTCCCACCACATGCACGATGCCCTGCTCGATATCCCCCATCGGGTGCAAGCGGATGCCGAATTCGGCGCAGTTGCGCCGCAGCGTTTCCACCTGGGTGCGCGACACGGGGTCGGCAATCGGTTTGTCGATGTCGACGGTCGGCACGTTGTGATCCTCGGTGGCAAGCGTCAAGTCGGGCCGCCGCACCCTACGCCCGGCCAGCCGCAGTCCGTCGAAGGCCTGCGGGCTGGTGACCTCGTGCACCAGATGCAAGTCGATGTAAATGAGGTCCGGGCCGTCGCCATCACCGGACGCCACAACATGGTCGTCCCAGACTTTCTGCGCCAACGTGCGTGGCACTGACATGTTTCGCCTCGATTCTCTGCTTGTCGCCTCGCGGACCGATCTGAATCGCTTTCTCACATTGTGAGACGCTAGTATCTGTATATGAGACATGATAGCGGGATCGGAGTGCTCGACAAAGCCGTGGGTGTATTGCACGCGATCGCGGAATCGCCATGCGGTTTGGCCGAACTGTGCGACCGCACCGGACTGCCCCGCGCTACCGCGCACCGATTGGCAGCCGGCCTCGAGGTGCACCGTCTGCTGGCGCGCGCTGGTGATGGCCGCTGGCGCCTCGGTCCCGCGGTTAGCGAATTGGCGGCCAATGTCAATGATCCGCTGCTGGCCGCCAGCCCCGAGGTGCTGGCGCAGCTGCGCGAGATCACCGGCGAAAGCGTGCAGCTCTACCGCCGCGACGGCGAGTGGCGAATTTGTATAGCCGCGCTGGAACCACCTGCCGGCCTTCGGGACACGGTTCCAGTTGGCGCGCGCTTGCCGATGACGGCGGGGTCGGGCGCCAAGGTGCTGCTGGCGTACAGCGACGCGGCAGCCCAGCAAGCCATCCTGCCGGCCGCAAAATTCAGCGAGCGTGCGCTAGCGGATGTGCGCCGACGCGGCTGGGCACAAAGCGTTGCCGAACGTGAGGCCGGTGTGGCCAGTGTCTCGGCGCCGGTGCGCGATGCCAGCGGTGCGGTGATCGCCGCCGTTTCGGTGTCCGGACCGATCGATCGGATGGGCCGCCGGCCCGGCGCGCGTTGGGCTGCCGACTTATTGGCTGCAGCCGACGCCATCACTGCGCGACTTTGACGCTCGCCTTTCTGCGGCGTCGACTGTGCGTCTACGTCATCGACGGTGCGTCTACGGCGAGATCGGGGCCGAATTCTCACCCTCAGCGCACGCTCGATGCCGTCGTCGAAGTCGAATTCGCCGGTGTGGCCGCAGCCTTGAAATGACGAACTGACAGACTGACGCCATGGGGACCAATCAGCGCGCGCAGATTGTCATGTCGGAGGCCGAAATCGCCGATTTTGTCGCCCGCAGCCGCACGGGCACGCTGGCCACCATCGGACGCGACGGCCAGCCGCACCTGACCGCGATGTGGTACGGCGTGGTCAACGGTGAGATCTGGCTGGAGACCAAAGCCAAGTCGCAGAAGGCGATCAACCTCCGGCGCGACCCGCGGGTGAGCTTCCTGATCGAGGACGGCGACACGTACGACACACTGCGCGGGGTGTCCTTTGAGGGCGTCGCCGAGATCGTCGAGGATCCCGACGCCACCTTCCGCGTCGGCGTCAGCGTCTGGGAGCGCTACACCGGCCCCTACAGCGACGAGCTGAAACCAGCGGTCGACCAGATGATGCACAAGCGGGTCGCTGTGCGCATCGTCACACGCCGCACCCGGTCATGGGACCATCGCAAGCTCGGACTGCCGCACATGCCGGTCGGCGGCTCGACCGCGCCGAGCGTCGTTGGCGGGTAGGTGGCGGTACCGGGCAAGCCCGGCGAACACCAGTGGATGAGTAGCCCCGATGGGATTCGAACCCACGCTACCGCCGTGAGAGGGCGGCGTCCTAGGCCGCTAGACGACGGGGCCAGAACCGATCCGAGCTGTCAGCATAACCCAACTCGGCATACCCGCCTAACCGCTTGGGGCGGGCATATCTTGCTGGGGTACCAGGACTCGAACCTAGAACGGCTGAACCAGAATCAGCTGTGTTGCCAATTACACCATACCCCATTGGCTGCCTAAAAGCGCTGGTCAGAACCCTTTTCGGATTCCGCCAGCGGCATACGGCCAACCGCTCGCCGGCCGGTGCGGCCGACGTGCAGATTACCAAAGCTTAGCCGTCTGAGCCGCACCGGTCGCGGGCCGCACGCAGGCGTTGCAGGCTGCGCTCGCGCCCGAGCAGCTCCAAGGATTCGAACAACGGCGGGCTGACCGATGTTCCGGTGACGGCCACCCGCACGGGGCCGAACGCTTTTCGTGGTTTCAGCGCGAGGTTTTCCACCAGCGCAGCCTTGAGCGCGGCCTCGATATGCGCGGTGGTCCAGTCCCTCACGCCATCGAGTGCCGCCACAGCGGCATCGAGCACCACCCCGGCGTCCTGTCCCAGCTCCTTGGCGGCGGCCTTGGGGTCGAGCTCGTACTCATCGTCGTTGAAAAACCGCAACAGCTCCCATGCATCAGCCAACACGACGATTCGGGTCTGCACGAGCTCGGCTGCCGCCGCGAATCCCGCGTCGTCCAGGCGGGTGTCATACCGGTGCACAGCGAAGTAGTCACGCAGCCGTGCGGTGAAATCGTCGCCATCGAGCAGCCGGATGTGCTCGGCATTGATTGCGTCGGCCTTCTTTTGGTCGAACCGGGCCGGGTTGGGGTTGACGTCTACCACGTCGAAAACCGCGACCATTTCCTCGAGGCTGAACACGTCACGGTCACCCGAAATCGCCCAGCCCAGCAACGCAAGGTAATTCAGCAGCCCCTCAGGAATGAAGCCGCGATCTCGGTGGGCGAACAGATTCGACTGTGGGTCACGCTTCGAAAGTTTCCTGGTTCCCTCGCCTAAAACCGTTGGGAGGTGGGCGAATTCAGGGATCTGTTCGGCCAGGCCTATTCGCATCAGTGCCTGATACAACGCGATCTGGCGCGGAGTCGACGGCAGCAGGTCCTCGCCACGCAGCACATGGGTGATCTTCATCAAGGCGTCGTCGACGGGGTTGACCAACGTGTACAACGGATCGCCACTCGCACGGGTCAACGCGAAATCGGGCACCGTGCCAGCCGCGAACGTGGTGGGTCCACGCACCAGATCGTGCCAACCGAGATCGTGGTCCGGCATCCGCAGCCGGATGACCGGTTTGCGACCCTCCGCCAGATACGCCGACCGCTGGGCATCGGTGAGATCGCGGTCGAAGTTGTCGTAACCCAGTTTGGGGTTGCGCCCGGCGGCGATGTGGCGGGCCTCGACCTCCTCGGGGGTCGAAAATGCCTCGTACGCCTCCCCGGCCTCGACCAGCCGGTCGATAACGTCGCGGTAGATGCCTTTGCGCTGCGATTGCCGGTACGGCCCATAGGGTCCACCGATCTCCGGCCCCTCGTCCCAGTTCAAGCCGAGCCAGCGCAGCGCGTCGAGCAGTGCAAGATAGCTTTCCTCGCTGTCACGTCCGGGATCGGTGTCTTCGATACGGAAGACGAACGTGCCGCCGGTGTGCCGGGCATAGGCCCAGTTGAACAATGCGGTGCGAATCAGCCCGACATGCGGAATCCCGGTGGGCGACGGGCAGAACCGGACCCGCACGCCGCTGCTCATGAATCTCCTTTCCGGACAACAGGATTGGTGAGAGTGCCGATACCTTCGATGGTGATGCTGACGGTGTCGCCGTCCTCGATGGGACCGACACCCTCGGGTGTTCCAGTGAGGATGAGGTCGCCGGGCAATAACGTCATCACCGCCGAAACCCATTCCACGATCGCGCCGACGTCGTGGATCATCAGCGAGGTGCGGCTGCGCTGTTTGACTTCGCCGTTGACCTCGGTGCGCAGCTCGAGGTCGGCCGGGTCGATATCGGTGACGATCCACGGGCCGACCGGGCAGAACGTGTCGTGCCCCTTGGCTCGGGTCCACTGCCCGTCGGCCTGCTGCTGATCGCGGGCCGTTACGTCGTTGCCGATGGTGTAGCCCAGGATGCTGTCGGCGGCGTCGGCAGCGGTCACGTCCTTGCACGGCCGGCTGATCACCGCGGCCAGCTCACCCTCGAAGTGCACTGGCGATGCGTTGGCAGGCAGGCGGATTGGCACGTTCGGTCCGATGATGGCGGTGTTGGGCTTTATGAAGATCACGGGGTCGGCCGGCGCGGTGGCGCCCATTTCGGCGACGTGGGCGGCGTAGTTTTTGCCGACGCAGATCACCTTGCTCGCCAGCATGGGAGCCAGCAGTCGCACATCGGCCAATGGCCACGAGCGTCCGGTGAACGTCGGTGTGCCGAAGGGGTGTTCGGCGATTTCGCGAGCGGTCATCCCGGCGGAGTCGCCGATCTCACCCTCGATGCTGACGAAAGCGACGCCGTCGGGGCTGGCGATTCGACCAAGGCGCATTCGTGACAGCCTAACTGGATCCCGCTCCCCTACCGCGCGGTGACCATCCCGACGAGGAAGTCCTCCAAGTGTTCGCGGCTGACGTCGAGTTCGCCCCGCAGCCACAGTGTCACCAGCTCGAAGCCGCCGGCGACCAGGATGAGCGCGGCCAAGTCGATGTCGGGGTCCAGGGCATCCTGCCCGGCCAGCAGCACCCGCCCTTGATCGGCCATCACCTGCGCCAGCATCTTGATCAGATCACGCCGTCGCGCGCGCAATGCCTCCGTGGCCTGCGATTCCAGAAGCAGTCGGCCACGGCGTGGATCGTCTTCGAGAAAACCCAAACCGGTGCCTATCGCAGCCCGCGCCCGCACCACCGGGTCGGGTTCGCTGGCCTCGATCGCGGGAAGCAGCGCGTCGAACGCCCGGCCGATCTGATCGTCGAGCAGCGCCAGCAGTAATTCGTCGACGGTGCGGAAGCTTTCGTAGAAATAGCGGTCGTTCAGCCGCGCTTGCGCACACACCCCGCGCACAGTCAGGCTTCCGACGCCACCGTCGGCGATCAGATCCAATGCTGCGTCGATCAACAGCGCCTGCCGTCTGGAGCGCCGCTCACCATGGGTGGCGCCGCCATAGGTGCGCGCCGAACCCGCCACGGACACGATTGTCGCATCCTTGACCGCTCCCAGCTATCTGGTGAACACTGTCACCAGATAGCACCGCGACGCTGCGGAAGGACGCACATGAGGCCTGACGAGCAGAAACTGCCCGACCCGCCGTTCCTGTCCGGCTTCCCGCTCAACGTGTTCACCCGCCTGCTCGCACCCGGCGACATCCGCGCCACCGCTGCTCAACGGCAGTCGTTCCGCCGCTTCGCCGAGATCGGCGATCCGCTGGCCGACGATGTCGTCGCGATGATGCAACGGCTGCCGGTCGGCGAAGGCCGGCGCATGTTCGAAGTCGCCGTCGAGCAAGGCATTGAGGCGGTCGAACGGCCGCCGCAGGAACTGGTTGCCTTCTTTGCGCAGGTCGACGACGAACCGTACTGGCTCGACCGGTCCAAGCTCGATTTGGCGGTGCGGGTGACCATGCGCACTGGGCTGTGGAGCATCGCGCTGGCGCTGCCCGGGCTGGCCCTGACCGGAGGCTATCTGTCGGCGAAGGCCGACAAGCCGCTGGTCGGCACCGGCGATCTGCGGCGAATGGCTCCTCGACGGCTCAATGAGACGGCGACCTGGTACATCGACGTCACCTCGCCCGGCGGCCTGAGCCGCTTTGCTCGGGGCTTCACCGGCACCCTGCGAGTTCGCCTCATGCATGCTCTGGTGCGCGCCGCGATGTGCCGGCGCGACGACTGGAGCTTCGAGGAGTGGGACCACCCCATCAACCAGGTGCAGTTGGCCGGCACCCTCATGCTGTTCTCGCTGGCCAACTTGGCCGGATGTCAGGCGATGGGCCTGCGGTTCTCCCGGCGCGAACGCGAGGCGATCTTCCATCTGTGGCGCTACGTCGGGCTGCTGATGGGCGTGCATCCGGAGTTGCTGCCCGCTACCGAGGAGGACACCTGGCGGCTGTTCTGGCTGGAGGCCGACACCGAGTTCCAGCCCGACCAGGACTCGTACCGGCTGGCCCAGGCGCTGCATTCGGGGCAGCCCGGCGAAGACCCGCTCACGGCGCTGGCTCGCCGCTTCCTGTCGTCCTACAGCCGGTTGATCCTGGGACGATCGAATGCCGACCAGCTCGGCTTGCCCGACAACAAGCCGCTGCAGGCCGCGGTGCTGGTGACCTCGGCGCTCAACCGAGTGCTGGAATTCCGCCGGCTACTGCCAGGCGCGACGCGGCTCAGCGAGGAAGTCGGCCAATGGTCGCGGCGTCGTTTCGTCACTCGCGGCTTCACCGCGACCGGCGGCGACCGCAGCTATCGCCGCCACGACGCGCTGGCCGCCGCAGGCTGATGCCTGCAACCATGGAGACGTGCCGACAGCATCGATCAGCGCGACGCGGCGCTGGTCCCTGCTGGCTATTTCGCTGGCAGCGACGTTGTGTGCCACAGCCTTCATCAACGGCATCGCGTTCCTGATCCCCGCGCTGGACGCAGAGCGCGGGATCAGTTTGGCTGAGGCCGGACTGCTTTCGTCGATGCCCAGCCTCGGCATGGTGGTCACCCTGATCGGCTGGGGCTATCTACTGGACCTTGTCGGCGAGCGGCTCGTGCTCGCAGGTGGTTTGGCGCTCACTTCCGCGGCCGTCTTTGCCGCGGCGTCGGTTCATGGGCTGGTGGCCGTGGGGACGTTTCTGTTTGTCGGTGGCATGGCCGCCGCGAGCGCCAACACCGCCAGCGGCCGCCTGGTCACCGGCTGGTTTCCACCCGACCAGCGTGGCTTGGCGATGGGAATCCGCCAGACGGCTCAGCCGCTGGGAATCGCGTTGGCCGCCGTGGTGCTTCCCGAACTCGGTGAGCGTGACTTCTCCGTGGCGCTGTTGTTTCCAGCGGTGCTCTGTGCCGCCTCGGCACTCGTGAGCGCGGTCGGGGTGCTTGACCCGCCGCGAAAGAAACGGGCTGCGGCTGAGCTTGCAGAGCTGGCCAACCCCTACCGTGGCACGGCGGTGTTGTGGCGTATCCACCTGGCGTCGGCGCTACTGATGGTGCCGCAAACCGTGGTGCTGACATTCATGCTGGTTTGGCTGATACGTGCGCACGGGTGGTCGACGGCCGCGGCGGGCGTGCTGGTGAGCGTGTCGCAGCTGCTCGGCGCGCTGGGACGCATTGCCGCCGGCCGCTGGTCGGATCGCGTCGGGTCGCGCATGCGGCCGATCCGCGTGATCGCGGTCGCCGCCGCGCTGGTCATGGTGTTGCTGGCGCTCACCGATCACCTACGCTCGCCTGTCGCGGTGGCGGCCATGGTCGCCGCGTCGGTGATCACCGTGCTGGATAACGGCCTGGCGTTCACTGCCATCCCCGAAGTCGCCGGTCCCTACTGGAGCGGGCGCGCCATGGGAGCGCAGAACACTACCCAGCGGTTGACGGCAGGTGCCGGGCCGCCGGTGTTCGGGGAATTGATCGACGCGAGCGGTTACCCGCTGGCTTTCGCGGTGTGCGCGCTGTTCCCGTTACTGGCGCTGCCGGTAGTCCCGGCGGGTGCACGGCCACACGAGGCGGACACCGCGGCCCAGGGGTTGCGGCCAGGCGTTCGGTGAGTTTCGCAACCGGTGAATCGCCAGGCGGGTGTGGAACCATGGGCTGATGCCGACGGAATCGGTCAGCATCGGGGCCCGCTGGTCGATGTTGGTTATCGCGTCGATAGCGACGTTGTCGTCGTTCCTCTTTATCAACGGCATCGCGTTCATGATTCCGGAGCTGGAGACTGACCGGGATATCACGCTGACCGAAGCCAGCCTGTTGGCGTCGATGCCGAGTTGGGGCATGGTGGTGACGCTGATCGCCTGGGGCTACGTGGTGGACCGAGCGGGTGAGCGAATCGTGCTCCGGTTGGGTTCGGGGCTGACCGCGGCGGCCGCCTTTGCCGCGGCGTCGACCCACTCACTGGTGCTGATCGGTGTATTCCTGTTCCTCGGCGGCATGGCCGCCGCCGGCGCCAACTCGGCCACCGGCCGGCTGGTGACCGGCTGGTTCCCGCCAGAGCGGCGCGGCGTGGCGATGGGTGTCCGGCAGACTGCCCAGCCGTTGGGAATTGCCTTGGGCGCCGCCGTGATTCCCGAGCTCGCTGAACACGGCTTCGCGGCGGCGATGACGTTTCCCGCGGTGATTTGCATGTTGTCGGGAATCGGGTGCGCGCTCGGTGTCCTCGACCCGCCGCGAAATCCGCGCGCGACGGCCGCCATCGAGGAACTGGCCAGCCCGTACCGCGGATCGAACGTGCTCTGGCGGATTCACGCGGTTTCGGCGGTGCTGATGATGCCGCAGACGGTGACCGTGACGTTCATGCTGGTGTGGTTGCTCAACGAGTACCACTGGTCGATCGGGGCGGCTGGTGCGCTGGTCACTGTGTCGCAGCTACTCGGCGCACTGGGCCGCATCCTGGCGGGGCGATGGTCCGACCGGGTCGGGTCGCGAATGCGCCCGGTGCGGACGATCGCCGCCGCCGCTGCCCTGACCTTCATGGTGTTGGGATTCACCGATCACATGAACTCCGAAATCGCCGAAGCGTGCATGGTGATTGCGTCGGTGATCGCGGTGCTTGACAACGGGTTGGAGTCCACTGCGATCACCGAGTACGCCGGGCCATACTGGAGCGGGCGCGCACTTGGCATGCAGAACACCAGTCAGCGGCTTGCGGCGGCCGCGGGACAGCCGCTCTTCGGCGCCCTCATCGCTGCGGGCGGCTATCCACTCGCGTGGGTGGTCTGTGGGCTGTTCCCCTTGATAGCGGTGCCGCTGGTACCTGTGGGCGTACTGCCGCCAGGACTGGAGACTAGAGCGCGGCGGCAATCCGTTCGCCGACTTCGGCGGTGGAGAGCTGTGCGTTCCCTCGAGTTGAGAGATGGGCCGCGACAGCCTGATCCACACGCGCCGCGGCGGCGTCTTCGCCGAGATGGGCGAGCAGCAGCGCCACCGACATGACCGCCGCGGTCGGGTCGGCAATGCCCTGACCGGCAATATCGGGCGCGCTGCCGTGCACCGGCTCGAACATCGAGGGGTTGGTGCCGGTGGCGTCGATATTGCCGCTCGCGGCCAGCCCGATGCCACCGCACACCGCCGCTGCCAAGTCGGTGATGATGTCGCCGAACAGGTTGTCGGTGACGATGACGTCGAATCGGGCCGGGTCGGTGACCAGGTGAATGGTGGCCGCGTCGACGTGCTGGTAGGCCACTTCGACGTCCGGGTACTTTTCGCCGACTTCCTGCACGGTTCGTGACCACAGTGCGCCAGCGAATGTCAGCACGTTGGTCTTGTGCACCAGGGTCAGATGGTTGCGGCGCAGCTGGGCGCGTTCGAACGCGTTTTGCACGACCCGGCGAACTCCGAAGGCCGTGTTGACGCTGACCTCGGTGGCCACTTCGTGGGCGGTGCCGACGCGGATTGCGCCGCCGGTTCCGGTGTAGGGGCCTTCGGTGCCTTCGCGCACCACCACGAAGTCGATCTCGGGATTGCCGCTCAGCGGGCTGCTCACCCCGGGGTACAGCCGGGCCGGTCGCAGGTTGATGTGGTGGTCGAGTTCGAAGCGGAGCCGCAGCAGAAGACCGCGTTCCAGTACACCGCTGGGCACCGACGGGTGGCCGATGGCGCCCAGCAGGATCGCGTCATGCGCCCGCAGCTCGTCGAGCACCGAGTCCGGCAGCACTTCGCCGGTGGCGTGGAAGCGGCGCGCGCCCAAGTCGTAGCTGGTCTTCTCCACATTGGGCAATACCGCGTCGAGGACCTTGACAGCTTCGGTCACCACCTCGGGACCGATCCCGTCGCCGGCGATAATCGCTAATCTCAATGGCGCCGCTCCTCCTCATCGCTTCGCTCTGCGTCGCAGGCGCGTTTCACGAGAGGTCGACCACCTCGAGCTTGTTCGCATCGACGGCCGCGGCGATGGCCGACCGGACGTCGTCGGGCACCTCACGGTCTAACCGCAACAGGATCGTCGCGCTGGGCCCTTCGGCGTCCTCGGACAGTTGCGCGGCGTGGATGTTGACACCCGCCGCACCCAGCAACGTGCCGATCTTGCCGAGCGCGCCTGGCCGGTCGATGTAGTTGATGATCAAGTTGATGCCCTCGGCGCGCAGGTCGAAGTTGCGGCCGTTGATCTGCACGATCTTTTCCACGAGTTGCGGCCCGGACAGGGTGCCGGCGACGTTGACGACAGCGCCGTCGGCACCGACTGCTCGGACGTCGACGACGCTGCGGTGGTTGGGACTTTCGGTGGCGGTGCTGATGTCGGCGGCCACTCCGCGTTCTTCCGCGATCGCCGGAGCGTTGACGAATGTCACCGGCTCCTCGATGACTGCCGAGAACAAGCCCCGCAGGGCGGAGAGCCGCAGCACTTCGACGTCTTCGCTGGCGAGCTCACCACGCGCCTGCACCGACAGCGAGACCGGCAGCTCGTCGGCAAGCGCGCCCGACAGCACACCGAGTTTGCGCACCAGGTCCAGCCAGGGCGCCACCTCCTCGCTGACCGCCCCGGCGCCGACGTTGACCGCGTCGGGAACGAATTCGCCTGCAAGAGCGAGCTTTACGCTTTCCGCGACATCGGTGCCGGCGCGGTCCTGCGCCTCTGCGGTGGAGGCACCGAGATGGGGTGTGACCACCACTTGCGCCAGCTCGAACAGCGGGCTGTCGGTGCACGGTTCTTTGGCGAACACGTCGATACCCGCCGCCCGTACGTGTCCACTGCTCACCGCGTCGGCCAGTGCCTCCTCGTCAACCAGGCCGCCGCGAGCGGCGTTGACGATGATCACGCCAGGCTTGGTCTTGGCCAGCGCCTCCTTGTCGATCAGCCCTGCGGTCTCAGGAGTTTTCGGCAAATGCACCGAGATGAAATCGGACTGAGCCAGCAACTCGTCAAGGCTCAGCAGTTCGATGCCCAGCTGGGCCGCGCGCGCCGACGACACGTACGGGTCGTAGGCCAGCAGCTGGGTGCCGAAGGCAGCCAGCCGCTGGGCGACCAACTGGCCGATACGGCCGAGCCCGACAATCCCAACCGTCTTGCCGAAGATCTCGGTGCCCGAGAACGACGACCGCTTCCATTCGTGGCCGCGCAGCGAGGCGTCGGCCGCCGGGATTTGGCGAGCCGCGGCCAGCAGCAACGCCAAAGCGTGCTCGGCGGCGCTGTGGATGTTCGACGTGGGGGCGTTGACAACGAGGACGCCGCGTGCGGTTGCGGCATCGACGTCGACGTTGTCCA
>Ga0070739_10005988_pt1 | contig 13570 bp, 12 predicted proteins | sample Coa_R1_7_FD_66445 | JGI IMG/M metagenome (GOLD analysis project Ga0070739, IMG submission 66445) | Surface soil microbial communities from Centralia Pennsylvania, which are recovering from an underground coalmine fire - Coalmine... | ecosystem: Environmental > Terrestrial > Soil > Unclassified ... | reverse complement strand
TCCGTACGGACCTGCGCCACAGTGCACCGTTCGTCCGCCTCGACGCGACGTCCACGTTCACGGAGCCGGGCACCTACTTCCCGGTCGTCCGGGTCACCTCCCAACGCGACGGCGATCCGAACACGCCCTACACGCTGATCCAGAACCTCGGGAGGGTGCGCGTCGTCGTGCACTGATGCCCGAGCGGGCCGTCATGGAAGCGCGTTGCGCCTGACGACGTCGGCGAAGAACTTCGCCGACGGCTTCGAGCGCCGGGCGAACGTCGTCCGGTCGACCTCGACCAAGCCGAACTTCGGCCCGTAGCCGAACGTCCACTCGAAGTTGTCGAGCAGGCTCCAGTACGTGTAGCCGCGGACGTCGATGCCCTCGTCGAGACAGTCCGCGACCCCGGCGAGCGCGACCTTCAGGTAGTCGATCCGCTGCGCGTCGTCGTCCGTGCCGATCCCGTTCTCGGTGACGAGGACGGGGACCGCGCGCTCCGTGTACTCCCAGGCCCGACGGATCGTCGCCGCGAGCGCCTGCGGGTAGTACTCGTAACCGAGCGGCAGCACGGGAACACCGGGTTCGGGCCCGACCCATCCGTCCGGTCCGATGCGCGCCCGTGAGTAGCTCTGGACGCCGACGAAGTCGTCGCCGCCGGTCGCGTCGAGGAAGACGTCCTCGAGCAGCGCCCGGATCTCGTCGAGCTTCGTCTCGCCCCCTTCGAGCGGCTGGTAGTCCGTCATCGAGACGGTCAACCCGGCCGGGACGCCGGGTGCCGCGGCGCGAATCGCGTCGACCGCCTTGCGGTGCGCGGCGCACAGCGTCGTCGTCGCGCGCCGGTGCGCGTCCTCGTCGGACACGCCGGGCGGGAACACGCCCATCAGGTAGCCCATGATCGCGACCACCCCGGGCTCGTTGATCGTGCACACCCGTCCGAGGACGGGCGCGAGCTCGCGGGCGGCACGCTCGCAGAACCGGGCGAACACGTCCGGAGCGTCGGGCACCGTCCAGCCGCCGCGCGCCGCGAACCAGCGTGGCGACGTGAAGTGGTGGAACGTGACCACCGGCTGGATCCCGTCCTCGCGGAGCGCCTCACCGATGCGGCGGTAGTGGTCGATCGCCGCGTGCGACCACTCCCCCTCCTCCGGCTCGATCCGGCTCCACTCGATCGAAAAGCGATACGTGTTCAGCCCGAGCTCGCGCACGAGCGCGACGTCCTCGCGCCAACGGTCCCACGAGTCACACGCGTCGCCGCTCGGCTCGGCCACGCCCGAGCCCGGACGGTGCTCCCACTCCCACCAGTCGTTGTTCCAGTTCTGGCCCTCGATCTGGTGTGCCGCAGTCGCGGTCCCCCACTCGAACGAGCTCGGGAAAGCACGCGTCATCGAATCCTCCGTCGCGTCTCGGCGACCGCGCAGCAGAGACGTTGCGCAGTCGCTACCATAACGCCGTTACGGGTATAACACCGTTATCAACGGTGCCGAGGCTGGGGGGAGCCATGCCGCGCGTGAAGTCGTGGACCGTCGTCTTCGCGGTGCTCGCGGTGCTCGCGGGAGCGTGCACGACCTCGCGAGGCAAGAGCTCGTCGAGCACCACCGCGAACTCGGCCGGAACCGCCACGGGCAGCCAGGCGCTCGGTCAGGGCGTCACCGCTGACACGATCAAGATCGGCTTCTCGTACATCGACCTCGTGGCGCTCGCGAAGTCCGGCGTGATCCGGCTCGACCACGGGCCCGAGGAGCAGATCATCACCGCGCTCGTGAACGACGTGAACGCGCGCGGCGGCGTCAACGGCCGCAAGCTCCAGCTGTTCATCGCCAAGTACTCGCCGATCGGCAACACCGACCAGCTCGCGGCGTGCACGAAGCTCACTGAGGACGACAAGGTCTTCGCGGTGCTCGTCGGGTTCCTGAACGTCAACAACCTCTGCGTCGTGCAGCAGCACCAGACGATCCTCGTCGGTGGCAACTTCAACAAGGGACTCCTCGCGCAGGCGCGGGCGCCGTGGGCGACCTGGAACGCGAGCGACGAGCGGTCGATCGACGCGCTCGTGAAGCTGCTCGACCAGAACGGCGACCTGAAGGGCCACACGATCGCCGTCTACGCCGCGCAGGCGCCGTACAAGGCGCAGATCGACCTCGCCGTCAAGACGTTGAAGGACGCGGGCTACAAGGTCGCCGACACCGCGCTCATGGACGCGCCGGACACGGACCTGCAGGCGGCCACCGCGCAGGACAAGGTGATCGCCCAGCGGTTCCAGAGCAAAGGCGTCGACACGGTGATCGACGTCGGCCAGTTCACGCCCGGCGCGGACTTCGACGCGGCCGGCTACCACCCGCGCATCTTCTCTCCCGTCGTCGGGAACCTACAGGCCGCCGCGTACACGAACCCGCTCGGGAAGTTCCCGATCGTCGCTGGCACCGGCGTCCCCAACCAGAACTACAACTTCGACGACCCCGCGTTCGCGCACTGCCGGCAGGTGTGGAAGCAGGCGACCGGCAACGAGATCGTGAACCCTGACCAGGAGGACCTCTCGGGCAAGTCGAGCGGGTTCGTCGCGATGGAGGAGGCGTGCACGTCGTTGACGCTCTTCGTCGACGCCGCCAAGGCCGCGGGCAAGGTCCTCAACAACGAGACGTTCGCAAAGGGCGTCGAGTCCCTCGGCGCGGTGGACCTCCCGGCCGCGCCGAAGAGCTCGTTCGGGCCGAACAAGTTCGACGGGCAGGACCAGTTCCAGCTCTTCAGGATCGACCCGACCTGGAAGCAGGGATCCGGCAAGGACCAGCTCATCGCGATCGGCTCGCCCATCACCCTGAAGTAGTGCCGGACACCGACGAGATCCGCGCGCTCGTCTCGCGCCTCGACCTCGACCAGAAGATCGGACAGATCCAAGGTGTCGTGCCGATGGATCTCGTGGACTTCTCGAAGTTCGCGGATCCGGGCCGCGGCGCGCCCGACCTCTCGAAGGGGTTCCCGTACGAGCTCGAGCGCCTCCCGTCGGTACGGCCGCACGGCGTCGGCCACCTGTCGCTCGGGTGGCAGCTCGACTCGGACCTGAACCGCCTCCGCGACGAGCTCGCCCGGTTCCAGGAGATCGCGCGCGACGTCAATCCGTTCGGCATCGCGACGCTCGTCCACGCCGAAGGGATCAACGGGCTCGTCCACGCGCAGGGCGATCAGTTCGCGACCGCGTGGGGGCAGGCGGCGAGCTGGGACCCGGAGTCGTCGCGGCGCGTCGGCGAGATCGCGGCGCGCCAGGCGCGGTCGGTCGGCATCCACCTCCTCTTCTCGCCCCTACTCGACGTGGCGCGCGACATGCGCTGGGGCCGCGTGCACGAGACGTACGGCGAGGATCCCGAGCTCGTCGCGCGCATGGGCATCGGGTTCATCCGCGGTGTGCAGGGCGACGCCGGCGACTCCGAAATGCTCGCGACCGGGAAGCACTTCCTCGCCTACGCGCACTCGCTCGGCGGGCTGAACCAGGCCGCGACCCAGCTCGGTCGCCGCGAGCTCACCGACGTCCACGCCGAACCGTTCCGGCGCGCCATCGCCGACGCCGGTCTGTCCGTGGTGATGAGCTCATACAACGAGATCGACGGCATCCCGGCGAGCGCCAATCACTGGTTGCTCACGGAGCTGTTGCGGGGCGAGCTCGGTTTCGACGGGCTCGTCGTCAGCGACTACGGCGCGGTCACGATGCTGTACCGCGACTACCGGACGGCCGCGACTCCAGGACGCGCCGCCGCGGACGCGCTGACCGCGGGCATCGACGTCGAGCTGCCGAGCGCGGACACCACCAGCCAACTCCGTCCGCTCGTCGAAGACGGGACGCTCTCGGAGGAGATCCTCGACCGCGCCGTCGCCAACGTGCTCGCGATCAAGGCGCGCCTCGGACTGGTGCCGGACATTCGATCCGGCCGCGCGCCGCGGGCGCCGTCGGCGATCGACGGCGCTGACGCACGCGCGCTCGCACGCGTCGTCGCCGAGTCAGCCGTCACGCTCCTTGCCAATGACGGGATCCTGCCGCTCGCGCCCGGCGTCGCGAAGCTCGCGATCGTCGGCCCGGCCGCGGACGAGCTGCGCATCCACTTCGGCGCGTACTCGTCGGTCGCCGACACCGAGATCCCGATCGCGGTCGCACGCATCACGAGCGGTCGGGTTGCAAGAGCACGCGCCGCCGACGACGTGTTCCCGGATCTGTTCCAGACGCGGCTGGCGGGGATCGAGCCGGTGTTCGAGGCCGGCGCCCGCGCGCTCAACCCCGACGCGACGACGGTCGTCGACGCGATCCGCGCCGTCGATCCGGGCGCGACGTACCACCCGGTCGGGAGCTTCGACGACGCGGACCTCGACCAGGCCGCCCTGCTGACCGCGACCGAGGACGCCGACGTGGTGATCGCCGTCGTCGGCGAGCGCACCGGCTGGGTCGGCAACCACACCGCGGGCGAGGGTCGCACGGTCGCGAACCCCGTACTGCCCGGGAACCAGGACGCGCTCGTCACCGCGTTGCACCGCGCGGGGACGCGCGTCGTGACCGTGGTGGTGTCGGGCCGGCCGCTGCTGCTCGGCGCGGTCCATGACGCGTCGTCCGCCGTGCTGCTCGCGCCGTTGCTGGGCGCGCTCGCCGGCGAGGTCGTCGCGGACGTGCTCTTCGGCCGCATCGAGCCCGGCGGCCGCCTGCCGTCGACGTTCCCGCGCCACGTCGGCCAGGTGCCGATGTACCACGGGTTCCCGGTCGGCAGCGGGTACGAGCACCCGACGCTGCCCCGGTACGGCTACGTCGACCTGGCCGACAGCTCACCGCTGTACCCGTTCGGCCACGGCCTGACGTACACGTCGTTCGGGCTCGAGCTCGACGACGCAACGTTCGTGGACGAGGTGCTCCGCGTGCGGGCACTCGTGCGCAACACCGGCGAGCACGCCGGGACCGCGGTCGTCCAGCTCTACGCGCGTGACGAGGCCGGCACTGTTGTACGACCGGTCCGTCAGCTCGTCGACTTCACACGCCTGGCGCTCGCGAGCGGCGGCGCCGAGGCGGTCGACCTCTCGGTCCCGTTGCAACGGCTGGCGTACACGTGGCCCGACGGCCGTCGCGGCGTCGAGGCCGGCGAGGTGACGCTGCTGCTCGGCCTGTCGAGCGCCGACATCCACGACGCCGTGACGTTCACGATCCCCGAGCTGATCCTCGACTGACGGAGGAACGAACCACATGACACGCACCTTCCCGGCCGGGTTCCTCTGGGGCGCGGCGACCGCCGCCCACCAGGTCGAGGGGAACAACCTCAACAACAACTGGTGGAAGCTCGAGCACGACGCGGCCCCGTACGTGCAGTTCAGCGGGGACGCGGTCGACAGCTACCACCGGTACGCAGAGGACATGCGACTGCTCGCCGACGCCGGGTTCAACGCGTACCGCTTCAGCCTCGAGTGGTCGCGCATCGAACCGAGCCGGGGCAGGTTCTCACGCGCCGAGCTCGCGCACTACCGCCGGATGATCGACACCGCGACGGGGCTCGGCCTCACGCCAGTCGTCACGCTGCATCACTTCACGCACCCGCTCTGGTTCGACGACGCGGGTGCCTGGCTCGGCCCGGACGCGGTCGAGCTCTTCACCCGGTACGTCGAGCACGCGTGCGCGATCCTCGACGGCGTCGAATGGGTGTGCACGATCAACGAGCCCAACGTGCACGCGCAGGGACTCGGCGCGCTCCGCCGTGTCGCGGCCGGCGAGCCCTATCCGTTCGACGCGCTCCCCGACCCCGAGATCGGCGACGTCCTCGTCGCGGCCCATCGAGCGGCCGCACCCGTCGTGCGTGCGGCGACTGGCGCGAAGGTGGGATGGACGGTTGCCAATCAGGCGCTCGTCCCGGCACCGGGTGGTGAAGCGAAGCACGCCGAGGTGCAGGAGCAGTGGGAGGACGTGTACCTGCGACCCGCACGCGACGACGACTTCGTGGGCGTGCAGTCCTACACGAGCCAACTCGTCGACGAGCACGGCATCGTCGCCCACCCCGAGCACCCCGACAACACGCTCATGGGATGGGCGTACCGCCCCGACGCGCTCGGCATCGCGGTTCGGCACACGCACGACATCCTCGGCGACGTGCCGATCGTCGTGACGGAGAACGGCATCGCGACCCGCGACGACGACCGCCGGATCGCCTACACGACCACCGCGCTGAACCATCTCCGCGACGCGATCGACGACGGCATCGACGTGCGCGGGTACTTCCACTGGAGCCTGCTCGACAACTTCGAGTGGGGCCGCTGGGAGCCGACGTTCGGCCTCGTCGCGGTCGACCGGGACACGTTCGAACGCCAGCCGAAGGCGAGTCTCGGCTGGCTCGGCGGCATTGCCCGGGCGAACGCCGTCTTCCGCTGAACGAGCAGCGCGCGGGTCAGGCGCCGTCGTTCGCGTGCGTGTCGCGCATCTCCATGAGGGTCGGCACGACCTCGGCGAGCGACGAGGCAGCACGCTGGTCGGTGGTGACGCGTGGGACGTCGTCGAGGTGGAAGCCGACGCGCTCGATGTGCGGCGCGAGTCGCGAGAGGTCGAAGCCGTACAGGGCGGCGGCGTTCTCGTAGAGCACCTTGCGCGCGTCCGCTTCGCTGACAGCGGGGTGCTCCACGAGCGCGCGCACCTCGTCGAACAGCACCGGGTAGACGGTCTCGGGGTGCGGGTAGTCGACGCCGACCATCCCGTTGGCCGCGTGGACGGCGTACCGCTGCGTCTCGTCCGTCAGCGCGTCCAGGTCGAACTGGCTGGTGCGGAACGGTGACAGACCGACGGCGCAGTTCGAGCGCCAGTAGTCGCTGGGCAGCCGCGTGTACGGCTTGATGCGCCGCAGCATCTCCGCGAACTCGGTCCAGTCGTCGCCCATCGTCTCGCGCCGGTCGAGCATCTGCAGGACGGGACCGATCCACCACGACTCCGTCTCGACGTACGCGATGCGTAGCGTCGGAAAGCGGTCGAACACGCCGCCGAGGATCAGCTGCCACAACGAGCGGCCCGAGAAGAAGGAGTGCTCGGTCGCGAGCACCATGAACGACGCGAAGCTCGGCGGCTCGTACTGCGGTGCGCCCGTGCCGCCGTGCTGGCCGAGCGCGAAGCCGACCTCCACGCATGCCGCCCAGATCGGGTCGAGCGCGGGGTCGAAGAAGTAGCGGCCGCCGGGATGCAGCGGCGGCATCAGCACCCCGCCGAGCCCCTGCTCCTTCGCCCAGTGGATGTCGGCGACGGCCTGGTCGACGTCGTCGAAGCCGACCGCGGCGAGACCGCAGAACCGTCCGGGCGCCTCCGAGCAGAAGTCGACGAGCCACCGGTTGTACGCCGTGTTCGCCTTGCGCACGAGAACGGGGTCGGCGGCGTGGTCGACGCGTGGCGAGTCGAACGGCTGACCGTTCGAGAACACGACCTCCGCGACGACACCCTGCGTCTCCAGATCGGCGATCCGGCGCGCCGGATCCCACTGGCTCGCGGTGTCGAGACGCGGGTGGACGAACCCGTCGGGCGTCCCGTCGACGCTGCGCAGCCACTCGTCCAACTTCTCGCGGCAGTCGGGGTCCAGATACTCGCGGTACGCCTGCCGCGGCGGCTTCACGTGCCCGTCGACCGAGATGATCGCAGCCTTGTCCGGCATCGTGACCTCCGCCGTCATCCGACGTCTCCGGCGCGTGCGAGGTTCGCGCGCAACCAGGTGCCGATGTGCTCGAACGCCTCGGTGGCCGCGGGGAAGCCGAAGTTCACGAACCCGTGCGGCTGACCCGGGTAGCAGATCGCCTCGACGTCGACGCCTTCGGCCGCGAGACGGCGCGCGTACTCGCGTCCTTCGTCGCGCAGCACGTCGCACCCGCCGAGCACGACGAGCGCGGGCGGCAGGCCTCGCAGGTTCTCGGCGCGCAACGGCACCGCGTACGGATCGTCGCTGACGTCACGCCCTCCGGTGTAGGAGTCCCAGAACCAGTGCATCCCGGTCGCGGTGAGCAGGATCCCGTCGAACTCCTGCCGCGACGGATGTGTCGAGTCGTCGCCCGCGACGCCGGGATAGATCAGGACCTGCGCGGCGAGCCGCGTGTCGCCCCGGTCGCGCAGGCGGAGCGCGACGGCCGTCGAGAGCGACCCACCCGCGCTCTCCCCCGCCACCACGACCGGCAACCCGGGCGCACCGAAGCGCGCCCTGTCGTCGAGGACTGCACGCGTCACGGTCTCGCAGTCGTCCAGCCCGGACGGATACGGGTGCTCGGGCGCGAGCCGGTAGTCGACGGAGACGACGGTTGCGTCGGCGCACTGCGCGAGCTCGCGCGCGACGTTGTCCATCATCCCGATGCTGCCGGTGCAGAACCCGCCGCCGTGGAAGTAGACGACGACACCCGTCGGCGCATGCTCGTGCTCGTAGACGCGGACGCTGACGCCGGCGATCACGTCGTCGCTCACCTTCGCGACCGGCGGACCCTCGGCGATCGGGAAGTCCCCGCGCGCGAGCGCGAGCATCTCCCGCGACCAGTCGTCGCGCGGCTCGGCGAGCATGGGATTCGCCGCGAACCACTCCGCGACCCACGGATCGAGGACACCCTCGTCGCCTGCCATCGCTCCTCCACGGGTCGAGAACCCGGCTCTCGTGGAACTGTAACGTCCGTTACCACTCCGAGCAGGAGGGCGACGATGAGCGACGACGGGCTCGACGAGCTGCGACGCGATGTCCAGTACCTGAAGGACCGCCTCGCGATCCTCGACTGCGTGAACACCCAGTCGCGCGGTCACGACCGACACGACGTCGCGCTGATGGCGAGCGTGTACCACGACGACGCCGTGGACGAGCACGGGCCGGCGGTGAAGCGCGGCGCGGAGTACGCCGAGTGGGCCAATCAGGCGCACGCGGCGGCGTTCGCCGATCACCTGCACCACGTCACGACGCACACGTGCGAGATCGACGGTGACGTCGCGCACTGCGAGAGCTACGTCATCGGGACGATGGTCGCGAAGGACCGATCGTCGGTGCTGCTCGTCGCCGGCCGGTACGTCGACCGCCTCGAGCGGCGCGACGGCACCTGGAGGATCGCGCTCCGGCGCTGCACCATCGAGTGGGCGATGCCGGGCGACGCGTCGTTGCTCCGCTCGGGCACGTTCAGCGAGTTCGTCAAGGGCCGCTGGGACTCGTCCGACCTGTCGTACGCGCGGCCGCTCCGCCTCGACACGGCCGCTGATCGCTGGTGACCGCGTGGTCGTCGATCACGTGGTGACCCGTCCGCCGTTGACGCCGAGCACCTGGCCGGTGACGTAGCTCGCATCGTCGCGGACGAGATACGCGCACATCGCGGCGACGTCGTCCGCTGTCCCGACGCGCCGGACGGGGATCATCCGCGCGAACGCGTCGATGTCGAGGCTGCCGTCCGCGTCGGCGGCGCGCAGCGACGGCGTGTCGACGAAGCTCGGCGGGACCGCGTTGACGGTGATCCCCTTCGGCCCGAGCTCGAGCGCGAGCGAACGCGTGAAGGCGATCACGGCGCCCTTCGTCGCGGCGTAGTGCGTCTGCCGCGCGCTGCCCGTCTGCGCGCTCGACGACGCGATGTTGACGATGCGGCCCCAGCCGGCTTCGAGCATGTCGGGCACGACCGCCTGGCAGCACTCGAACGTCCCGATCAGGTTGACGGCGATGACGGCGTCGAGCTCGGAACGTTCGATGTCGAGGAACCGCTTGAACGGCGAGATCGCCGCGTTGTTCACGAGGATCGTCGCCGCGCCGAGCTCCGCGCGGACCTGCGCGACGGCGCGGTCGATCGCGGGCCGATCCGAGATGTCGACGGTGACGGGCAGCGCACGCCCGCCGGCGCGCTCGATCGCGACCGCGGTCGCCTTCGCGCCTCCGCTGTCGCGGTCGAAGACGGCAACCGCGGCGCCCTCGACCGCGAGCCGCCGGCTGATCGCTGCGCCGATGCCCGAGCCGCCGCCCGTCACGATCGCGGTTCTCGGCTCGGACCACGCGGGCACGCCGGTCACGCGACCCGTCCCGTGACGGGCTCCTCGCCGACGAGCGTCGTGCGGTGGAGCACCCGCGGCGACGTCGGTTCGAATGGCAGCGCGCGGTGCAGCATGCCGGTGTTGTCCCAGACGACGAGGTCGCCTTCGCGCCACCGGTGGCGGTACGTGAACCGCGGCTGGGTGGCCCAGCCGTCCAACCGGTCGAGCAACGCCCGGCCGGCGTTCTCGGACCAGCCGACGATCTCGTCCGCGGTCGCTCCGATCACGAGCGATCGACGACCGTCCTTGCGCCGCCAGACGAGCGGATGAACCCGCTCGGGCACGCGGTTCCAGGCGGCGCGCTGCTCCGGTGTCGCGCCGGGGAACGTGATGCGCATCGGTCGTGAGAACCGGTGGACGACGCGAAGGTCGTCGATCGTGGCCTTGTCGTCGTCCGGCAGCGCGTCGTACGCCGCGTACGTGGTCGCGAACTCGGTGTCGCCGCCCGCGGGATCGACCGCCCACGCCGTGAGGAGCGTCGCCTTCTGCGGCTGCTCGTCGTGTGTGCCGTCGATGTGCCAGAGGAAGTTGCCCTTTCGGACCGCGGCGAGCCTGCTCTTGGCGGGGTCCATCGTGATCGTCGCGACCTCCGGGATGTCACCGGAGTCGGTCACCGGTGGGACGACGACATGACCGAGCGCGCGACTCAAGGTGAGGAGCTGGGCGTCATCGAGGTGGGCGCCGCGGTAGACGACCACGCCATGGCGCTCGAGCATCGCTCGGCAGTCGTCGGCCGCCTCACGGTTCACGAGGTCGGCCGCGGTCATGCCGACGATCTCCACACCGAGGTGCTCGCCGAGCTCGTTGCGTTCGCGTACCACGGCGCTCTCACACGGCGGGCTCGGCGACCGTGTCGAAGAACGCCGAACCCGAGTCGGGGATGCGGGGCTGCTTGAACACGTTCACCGCGTACGACACGAGGATCATCGAGTAGAGGAGGTGCAGCAGCCTGGTCGCGTCGTCAGGAAGCGCGTTCAGGTCGAGCGCGTCGAGGTACGCGATGGCCTCCTCGGCCCGTGGCGCGATCGCGTCGTAAAAGGCGACCGTCTCGTCGAACGGCTTCGAGAGGCGGGTCGCGTACCGCTCGGCGCGCGTCGGCTTCGCCCAGTCCTCGACGAACGGCTCGAGCTCCGCGAACGCGTCGGGCAACAGCTGCTCGCTCACCTGCGCGCCTCCTTGTGGGCGGCGACGGTGTCGCGCACGACGGTGTGGAACTGGCGGATGAGCAGCTCCTGGTCGCCCAGCTGGAACTGGTGCTGGGCGCGGGTCGACAGCCCCGACTGGGTGGCCTCGATCGTGTTGACGTCCTGCATCGCGAACTCCATCGTCGAGTCGACGACGAGCTCCTGCGCGAGGCGCTCCTGCGCGTTGGCGGGCGGCACGAAGTACATGTCGATCTCGTAGACGTGCGAGTCGACCGCCTCGGGCCAGTACGTGTAGGTGATGTAGTAGTTGCGCGCCCAGATCTGGATGGAGAGGTTCGGGAACAGCCAGAACTGGTCGTTGCCCCAGGAGTTGATGCGCCCCTTGTTCAGGAACTCGGGCAAGGGGCCCACGTCGGGGACGTCGTCCGGCCCGAACAGTCCGGCGCGGAACAGCTTGTAGACCCACCGCTGGTCCTGCCGGGCGGCGCCCGCGGTTCCCGGCTCGCGCGGTGGCAGGGGCGGCGGCCCGGGCACCGACGTCAGCATGTGCGGCCGGAACAGGTCGTAGTGGTACGCGTCGACGGGCGGGACCATCTTCTCGGCCTTCGACACGTCGGGGTCGATGAACCGGCCGTGCACGTACGGCGGGTGGTACCACTCGCACACCGAGTCGACCGCGAGCTTCCAGTTGCCGTGGATGCGCGTCGAGAACCCGTAGCGCTGGGTCATGCGCTCGAACGGGTACACCTCGAGCTCACCGATCCGTTCGCCGAGGAACGTCCGCAGCGGGACGGGATCCTCGGCCAGGTTCACGAACACGAACCCGGCGAACACCTCGCAGTGCACCTTCGGCATGCGGAGTGTCGTCTTGTCGAGGTCGAAGAACTCGGACTCGTTCGTCACGTGCGTGATGCACCCGTCGAGGCCGTAGCGCCACCCGTGGTACTTGCACGCGAACTCGCGGCATGTCCCGCTGGTCTCCTGCTGCGGGTGCTCGTGCCAGACGACCTTGTTGCCGCGGTGCGCGCAGACGTTGTGAAACGCGTGCACGGTGTCGTCGAGCCCGCGGGTGACGACGATCGACGCGAGCCGGCCCGGCAGCTCGCGTGTGAAGTACGAGCCTTTCCTGGGCAGGCGCTCGACGCGCCCGACGTAGAGCCAGGTGCGCTCGAAGATGGCGTCGCGCTCCGCGGCGAAGAGCTCCTCCGAGATGCAGTCCTCGTAGCTGACCGGCGCGGTGCCGAGCTCCGGGTACAGCAGCGTGAACTTGCCCTTGCCGGTCGCGAGCCGCTCCTGGATGTCGGTCACGACGTCACCTCTCGTCGCGGGTCGCGTCACCGGACCACGGCTCGTCGTCCCAGGCACGGTCGAGCGGCGCCATGCCGCCGCCGAACGGGAACCACTCCTGCTGCGCGTATGTCTCGCGCGCGAGCCCGTGGCCGAGCTCGTCGACGAACGCGCGCTTGAGCGGGTTCGTGAACAGCTGGCGCGTGTAGCGCAACACGAGCGGCGGCCGCTTCACGAGCTCCCGCGCGAGCTCCCACGCGCGGTCGAGCACCCGATCCTTCGGGAGCACTTCGTTCACCGCGCCCCACTCGAGGGCCTCCTGCGCGGTCAGCTTCTTGCCCGTCAGCAGGAAGTAGCGCGCCCGGTTGTGACCGACGAGGAAGCTCCAGATCACGTGCTGCCCGTCGCCGGGGACGAGCCCCTTCGGGAAGTGCGGCGCGTCCTGGAAGTACGCGTCCTCCGAGGCGAGCACGATGTCGCCCATCAACGGGACCTCGGAGTGGCAGTTGCACGGCCCGTTGACGGCGCTGATCATCGGCACGTCGACGTCGAGCACGTTCTGGATCATGTGGCGCGCGTACCAGGCCTTCTCGTCGAGCTTGCGCAGCCCGCGCACGCCCGGCATCGCGTCGTACAGCGGCGGGTCGGGCAGCTCGCCGTTCGGCAGCCGGCCCCAGTCCGCGTTGTAGTTGTCGCCGGTGCCCGTATGGATCAGGACCTTGATGTCACGGTCGCCGGCGACGTCGGCGAAGGCGTCCGCCATGTCGTCGTGCGCCTTCCAGTCCCACACGAGGCTGCCGCCGTTCGTGTGGCACTGCATCAGCAGGATCCCGTCGTCGTCGAGCTCGAACCGGTAGTTCGCGTACCGGTCCCGGTACTCGCTGAACCTCGTTCGCTTCGCCACGCGAGAACATGATAATCGCACGGCGGAATGGGCGCTACCCCGCTCTGGTAAGCGGTATTCTCACCCGATGAGCGGACCCCGGCCGTTCCGGTTCGCAGTGCAGGCCACGACCGCGTCGAGCGCCGCCGAGTGGCGCGAGCTCGCGGTGCGGGTCGAGGACCTCGGGTACTCGACGCTCTTCCTCGCCGACCACTACCTCGGGCCGGGCCCGGCGCAGCGCGCCGCTCACACTCC
>Ga0070739_10005987_pt1 | contig 13576 bp, 15 predicted proteins | sample Coa_R1_7_FD_66445 | JGI IMG/M metagenome (GOLD analysis project Ga0070739, IMG submission 66445) | Surface soil microbial communities from Centralia Pennsylvania, which are recovering from an underground coalmine fire - Coalmine... | ecosystem: Environmental > Terrestrial > Soil > Unclassified ... | reverse complement strand
ACTTTGCTTCAAATTCGGTTCAGGCATTTTCGAAACTCTCCAAAATCGGACGGATCTCGGCTTCCATCCGGTCGCGCCGGCTGCGAGTCGCCTTCACGATGGAAACCAGGGTCTCCACGGAAGCCTCTACTTCCCGGTTCACCAGCACGTAGTCATATTGCGTATAGTTGCGGATCTCCTCGGCCGCTTCGCGCAATCTCCGCTCAATCACCGGCTCGGAATCCTGGGAGCGCGCCCGCAGCCGCTGCTCGAGAATCTTCCGGCTGGGAGCGAGGATAAAAATCGACACGGCGCCCGGAATCTTCTCCTTTAATTGTCGCGCACCCTGGACGTCAATGTCGAGCACCAGGTCCACGCCCTCCGCGGAGGCCCGGTCGAGCTCGCTCCGATGGGTCCCGTAGTAATTGCCGAACACCTCCGCCCACTCCAGAAACTCGCCCCGCCCGGTGCGCGCCTCGAACTCCTCGCGTGGAATGAAGAAGTACTCCCGGCCGTTTTGTTCGCATCCCCGCGGCGGGCGCGTGGTGTAGGAGACCGAAAAACGCAGCCCGGGCACCCGCTGCATCAATTCCTGCACCAGCGTGGATTTTCCGGAGCCCGAGGGCGCCGACACAATAAAGACCGTGGTCATTTATTCGAGATTGAGGGACTGTTCCCGGATCTTCTCGATGGCCGCCTTGGCGCCCAGCGCCAGTTCGGTAATCCGCAGTCCGGCTTCGGCGGCGCCGCCGGTCTTGGAAAGAATTGTATTGGTTTCGCGATTCATTTCCTGGAGTAGAAAGTCCAGCTTCTTGCCGATCTCTCCGCCCGCGTCTAGCAGCCCGCCGAGTTGCGCGGAATGAATCTTCAGCCGCGCAAGCTCTTCGCCGATATCGCTCCGCTCGGCCAGCAGTGCGGCTTCCTGGGCCAGGCGCTGCGGGTCGATCTGTGCGCCGCGCAGCAGCTCCTTGAGTCTTTCCGCCAGCCGGTTTTGGAACTGGCCCAGGGCGCCCAGGCGGATCTGTTCCATCTGATCGGCCGCGGCACCCACGGCGGCGTTGTGCTTGCGCATCTCGGCCGCGATCTCGGCGCCTTCCCGTTCGCGGAACGCATTCAACTGGTGGAGCGCTTCGGCCAGCGCATCCAAAAGCATCGCTCCGGTCCCTTCCGGCAGGCTCTGCTCCGCCGGCGGCGCGAACATTCCCGGAATCCGGAAGGCCTGGTTCAGGTCCGGCTTGGCACCTGGAGCATGCACCGCGGCAGCTTCCTGGAAAGCGCGGATATATTCGTCGAGCATCGCCCGGTTCAAAGAGGGCCCGGCCCCGTTTTCCGGAATTCCCGCCAGGGCGATCCGCACTTCGACGTGACCTCGCGTGACGTGACTCTTCACCAGCGCGCGCAGCGCGATCTCAAACGGGTCGGCGGCTTCGGGTCCGCGCACGTGGACATCGAGGCCGCGATGATTCACGCTCTTCACGCTGACCGTCAATTCGCCTTCGCCGAGCGGGCGGCGCGCCCGCGCGAATCCGGTCATGCTGCGAACCGTCATGGCTTCACGCTCGCTTCCAGGAATTGCAGTTCGTACAGGCGCTGGTAAATGCCGCCGCGTCCGATCAGCTCATCGTGCGTGCCCGTCTCGGCGATCCGGCCCCGGTCCAGCACGACGATTCTGTCGGCGCGGCGCACGGTGGACAGGCGGTGCGCGATCACAATTACGGTTCGATGCTCCATCAGATTTTGTAGCGCCCGCTGCACCAGCAGCTCGGATTCCGTGTCGAGATGCGACGTGGCCTCGTCCAGGATCAGGATCGGCGCGTTTTTTAAGAGCGCTCGCGCGATCGCCAGCCGTTGGCGCTGGCCGCCGCTGAGCTTTAACCCGCGCTCGCCGATGATGGTTTCGTAGCCCTGGGGCATGCGCGCGATGAACTCTTCGGCCAGCGCGTCGCGGGCCGCCTGCCGCACCTGTTCCGGCGTCGCATGCCGCAGGCCGTAGCCGATGTTGTTCGCCACCGTGTCGTTGAACAGGAAGGTGTCCTGCGCGACGATGCTGATCTTGTCGCGCAGCGAAGCTAGGCGCAAATCGCGCACATCGCGCCCATCGATGCGCACCGCGCCGGCGGTGACGTCGTAGAAGCGCGGCACCAGGTTCGCCAGCGTGGTCTTGCCCGCGCCGCTCGGGCCCACCAGGGCGACCACCTCCCCCGCCTTCACCTCCAACGAAATCTGGTCGAGCGTGAATCCGTCCGGCGCGCTGGGGTAATGGAAGGCCACATTGTCGAAGCGGATCGATTTTTCGAACCGGGGCAGCCGGGCCGCTCCCGGCCGCTCCTGCACCGTCTGATCGCGGTCCAGGTACTCGAACACTTTCTGCGACGCGCCGAGCGCCTGCTGGAAGATGTTGTGGATGCCCGTGAGCCGCTTCACCGGCTCGTACAGCATGAGCAGGGCGATGACGAAGCTGGTAAACTCGCCCGTGCTCATCGCGCCTGTCTTGATCTGCTGGCGCGCGTAGGTCAGCAGCCCCACGATGGTGACCGCCCCGAAGAACTCGATCAACGGCGAGGCAATGGCCTGCTGCGCGACGTAGCGCAAATTGCTGCGGCGAAGCCGGGCGGCGCGGTCGCGGAAACGGTTCGATTCCACTTCCTCGGCGCCGAACGACTTTACCACCTGATGCCCAATCAGCGTTTCCTGCAAAACCTGGTTCAGTTCCGCGGCATCGTCCTGCGCCCGGCGGGTCGTGCGGCGAATCTTGCGGCCCAGCCGCAGCGTCGGCACCAGCACGAAGGGCAGCAGCGTCAGGCTGACCAGCGCCAGCTTCCAGTCGGTTTGCAGAACCACGGCCGCCAGCGCGATGGCGGTAAAGCTCTGCCGCAGCCAGTCGGCCAGAATATGCGACGTGGCCACCTGGATCTTTTCGAGGTCGTTCATGATGGACGACATGACGCGCGCCGTGGAGTTCGCTTCAAAGAAGTGCGCATCCTGGTGCACCACGCGATCGAAAACATCCTGGCGCAAATCGGTCACCGCAGAAAACCCGACGTAGTTCACCAGGTAATTCGCGAAATAATCGCACAAGCCCTTGGCCGCGAACACCACCAGGATGCCCGCCGCCACCATGGTCCACACGTTGTGGATCGAGGCCGGCATGAAACTATCCAGGTAGACGCGGTGTCTCCAAACCGGGATGGTGAACAGCAGGACGGGTGCGTCGGCCGATTGCGGGTTCAGGACGCGATCAAAAATCGGACCAATGAGCAGCGCCGTGAGCGCCTGCGCGGCGCCCACGCAGGCCATTAGGATCACGGACGCAACCAGGTGCGGCGTGTATCGCCGCGAGTACCGCAGCAGCCGCCCGAGCTCCTTCATACGGCGACCTTCAGCGCCTGCGCTGCCTCCAGCACCTGGTCCACCGTGATCCCGGAAATGCCCCGCGCGGAGGTCAGCACGCGGGCCCCGGTTCGCCAGGGCCCCCAAATCGCGGGATCCGTCGCGCCGAACAGCGAGACGACGGGCACGCCGAACGCCGCCGCCACGTGCGCCGGGCCGCTGTCATTTCCCACGAAAAGCTGCGCCCCGGACATCAGGCTCTTGACGCGCGCCAGCGGCGCGTTGTTCCACAAAGTGAAGCGCACGAAGGGGCTGGCATCGTCCCCGGGTCCGCTCAGGAACACCGGCTCCAGGCCGGCGGCTTCGAGACGAAACGCCACCGCCAGAAACCGGTCCGCTGGCCAGGTTTTCGCGGGCTCCGAGGCGAACGGGTGCAGCACCGCATAGGGGCGCCGCAGCCCGTCCGGCTGGCTGTGAGTCAATTTCGCCCGCGGAATCTCAGCCAGCGGCACCCCGAGCCAGAACATCGCGGAGGCGATGTGCTCAGCCGTGTGAACCGTGCGCTCTTCCTGAAAGATCAGTTGCGCCCTCGGGATTCCGTGCGAGTAGAGGAAGCTGAAGCGATGGTGCGCGAACCCCGCCCGCAGGCGCGCTCCGCTCGCCAGCGTCAATGCCATGCTGCGCATTCCTCCGTGGAGGTTCAGCGCCAGCTTCGGCCGCCACCGCAGGATCCGCCGGGAGGACGGCTCAAGAATCGTGTCGACGTCAGGATTGCCCTCAAAAATCGCCCGGAAACGGTCTTCTACGACCACGGCGATCCGCAAGTCCGGCCGGTAGGCCTTGAGCAACGCCAGCGCTGGGGTGGTCAGCACGCAGTCCCCCATGGAGCGCAGCCGGATCACCGCGACCCGCGATCCCGACGGCAGGCGCTCGAGGACGGTGCTCATTCGCTGTTATGATCGTTACTCTTCGATCCGCGCTTCGTCCACCAGCATGACCGGAATATCGTCGCGAACCGGGTAGACCCGCTTGCATTCCACACACTTGAGCCCGTTTTCATCGGGTTTCAACTCGACCGGGGCCTTGCACAGAGGGCACACCAGGATCTCCAGTAAATCCTTGCTGATGGCCATAAACAGGACTAGTGTAACACCGGCGGGACGTGCTGCCCAGACGGGTCATGCCCGAAAGGACGGGCCAGGCGGATGGGCCGCCCCTCAACCCGTGAATCGTTCACTCGCTGAGCGCGCAGGCCAGGGCGCCCTTCGCCGTTGAATACAGGGGATTCTCCGCCAGCTTCACGCCCGATATTGGGATCGGGAAAGCCTGCTGGCGAATCAGGGCCTCAAACCGGTCGCGGAAGCCCGCCGGCATCGCCGTCCCGCCGCTCAAGACGATGCCGATCGGGCGGTTGAATTTGGGCAAATTCGACGTGTGCGTAAAAGCTTCCGTCAGCGCCGACACCAGAGATTGCAGCATGTCGTCGTAATACACGGCGATAACCTGCCGGATTTTGTCGCCATGGAAGCCATTGAAGTGGAACGAGTCCTCCTTGGCGAGCCGGATGCGATTCGCGCGTTCCCCGGTGACCCGGGCCGCGCTCGCGTCGATGTAGTCGCCTGCCTTGGGAATGCTGAAACTCAGCGCCGGAACCGAAAGATAGGCCAGGCAGACATTGCACAGCCCGCCGCCGCAACTGATGCCAATTCCGGTGTAGTTCGAGTCTTGTAACTCTCCATAGACCACGGCGAGCCCTTCGTTGATGCTGCTGGATTCGTATCCAAACTCGGTCAAGAGTTGACGGATCGTAGCTTCGTGGTAGGTGAGGTCGCCGGCGGCGTCCCCCCACGGCGGGGCGGGCACGGTGAAGCAGACTTTCGAGGCCCCTGGGGAGGCCGGGCCGAGCATGCGCGTCAGAATCTCGCGAATCACTTTGAGGCTTTCCGGCTCGCGCGGGTCGAGCATGCCGCGAGTCATCGGCCGCCGGATCTCGGCATTCAATAGCCCGGCGAACCTCTCGCTTTCGTTGCCGTGAACCAGGATCTCCTGACCCTCAATCGTATGCGGGATCGACTCCTGGCGAAGTGTGGACGCCGTAATTTTGGAGAAGGGAATGTTGACGAAGGCATTGAGCTGCGATTCGTACCGCCAATCCTCTTTCGATCCCGGCGAGGGCTGGCCTGCGCGGCGCGCCACCACAATCCGGCTGGTGCCTATGTCCAAACCTAAAACCTGGCTTGTATCGTTCCCGCTCATTATCAATTACCTCCTTGGCTCGCGGCAGAGTTCGGGCTGTCGAGAGCTTTGAGAATTTCCCGATAACGGCGCTGGAGCAGAGTCCGGTAGCGCGCGGGCGTCAGACCCTGTGCGGCGGCCTGCGCGGCCAGGCGGTCTTCGGCGGAATCGAGCCCCGGCCACCGGCCGCCCGCCTGCGCCAGCAAAGACGGGTCGTAATCGAATCCGAAAGCCCAAAGGCTGGGCACCGGTTCCGCGTAATTGTCGGGCAGCCCGACGGATTCGAACGGAAATCCGGCCGCCCAATCGACGTGGGCGCCGATCCGCATGTTGTCCGGGTTGACGGAGATCTGGGCATGCGTCACGCAGTTTCCTGCCGGGATGTTATACCGGGCCCGCAGCATCTCCGTAAGCATGCGCGCCGAGGTGATTTGCGCCGGGGTTACCGGCTCGGCGGTCTGGCCCTCGAAGGCCACGCCCAGAAAACTCCAGTTCAGATTCACGTACACTCCGTTGGAATCCGCCCACACCGAGCGCCCGGCGTGATTCGCCGCGTCGGACTCCTCCACCACCCGGAAGACCCGGCCGAAGCGGTCAATCACGTAGTGGTAAGACTTCTGCTGACGAATGTTTTCGAGTAGATTCCGGCCGAGTTCTTTCAATCGCCCGTTCTGCTGTTGCTCGAACGGCGCCAAATGGCTCTCCGTCGTGTGATAGACAATCCCGCTCGGAAGGCTTGCGTAGGAGGACGGCGAAGCCGGTCCGGCCGTTGCGAAAACGGGATAGCGGAGCCGCGGCTTATTCGAGACTGCATACGTCAGATCGATGCGCAGGCCGTTGCTGTACGTCTGGGTCGTGTCCGTCCGGTCCACCATCCATACAGGGCGGAAGGATTCGGGCGCCGCCGGGGCGGGGGAAGCCGCGGCCCCAGGCGCTGTGCGGGCGCGAATTTCCCCTGTCGCCGCGGGCCGCGGGCCGGGGAGAAAGCCGAAAAATCCCAGCGCGCAGATCCACAGGGCCGGACGAATCGGAACGCGCCAGGAATTCCGGGTTCGCTCCTCCGCCTCCAGTTTCTGCATCTCGCAGCGGAGATAGCGAAGTCGCTCCAGCGGATCCTCGATTTTGAAGGCGCGCAATTCGAGCCACGGCGCCGGAATCGGATTTCGGTTGCGCACGTCCATCTAAATTGAAGTGCGGTTTCGGGTCGAAACCTCTCTTGGGCTGAGAATCGTCGGAGACGGGGGAAAACCTTAGTCCACACTTAAATTCCGGACTAAAATACTGGGCCTGGCAGCGGCAAAATCTATCCCAATGACTAGAGGCGGTGACCGGTAAGTACTAGCAACGAATTTGGCGAAATTAATTTTCGAATGGCCGCGACGTTCCATAAAGGGAAATGCCTAGGAAAATCAAGAATGCGCAGTGACTTAGCGAATCCGGACTCGCTTGGGTACCAGGGGTTTCCTAAAGGCCACAGTATTGCTACGAATTAATGAATCTTGTTAGACTGCTCATGACCATAAGGAACCGTTTAGCTTTCTCGGAGGGAGCGGCGTATGTTTCGTAGTAGAGGGATGCTGACCGCCCTGCTTCTGGTCGTCCTGGCGGCAGCGTGGCTCAGCAGCGCATTCGACCGCTCGCAGGGGGGGCGGGCCTTGTCCCCTGACGTTGAATTTCAGGTGGCGATGTTAATGCACGATCTGGGCCACCCGGCAGCCGTGGAGGCGATCGGTAGCCCGGATCCAATTGTCCGCCTTGCGACTTATTGCTATACCTTCGCGTATTTCATCCTGTTTCCGGCGCTTTGCGTCGGTGTAGCGGTGGCGCTCGCCAAGCGCAAGGACGTTGCCGGCTACCGTGTTCTCTGCCTTGCGGTGGTGATTGACTATCTGCTCACCTCGGTTGTTTCCCTCTTTATGCCCAGTCCGAGCCAGTGGGGTTCGAACCGCTGGGCTGAGGTCCTGGCCGGACTGTGGTCGCCTGTCTTTCTCCAGTTGTTCCGGCCCATCCGCGCGCTGGATACGGGTTTTCCGTTCTCCCACGTGTCCCTGATCGTGATCGCCATTCTGGTGTGTAGCGTGTACCAGGTCAGCCTTCGGCTGGCAGTCCTTACGCTCGGCCTGGCCGTGATGATCGCCACGTTCTTCATGGGTGTTTATTGGGTGCCGTTCATTGCGGTCGGCATGGCCTTGGGCTGGGTGAGCGTTCTCCTGGCCCAATCCGTACCGGCAGCGGCGTTTGGCGATTCACCCGAGCCCATTCAATAGGAATCGTTTGCCAGAGGTTCGTCTTCGGCGAGCGCCTCCGCGGTTCCAAGCAATTCGCCCTCCTGGGCGGTTTCCACGAACTCCGGCACGTGCACCCGGCCGTAGCCGTCGTCGGTCTGCACTTCGGTGTCCGGGACCGGGTTCCCCTGCGGAACGGATCCTCGCTGGAGATAAGACCGTTCGAGTTCAGTCATCTTGGTTCGACGTCTCTTCATGCCTCATGCTGGCGCCGCGCCGGCATCCCGATTCGCACACCCGCTGCGGGAACCGGAACAAACCGGGAGATTTATTCTCCCGCAGCTGGCGCGAATCGCGGGAATTGCGAGGTCTCCCGCGACCTTGGGCTGATTCAGAAGCTGGCCGAGGCATCCGCCATGCGCTCGTGCGCTGCCGCGGCGGCGCGGTTCGAATTGGCCTCCTTACGGAAACCGGTGGCCAGAAACTCCCATCGCTCCGCCGTGCCAGGCGCGGCGAAGTTTTTGGGCTCCGGCCGCTTCCGCAGTGTGGCCGCCGCGTTTTCATACGCCGCAGCCTGGGCTTCGAGATTGGCGGCCTGGTTCTGGTAGAAGCCGGCGATCTTCTGGTGGTCGGCCCTGGTTTCCGCGGCCGCCTCTAGCCGTTTCACATCCTTCCGGGTGAGCTTGTGGGGCGCGGCCGTGACCGTGCCGTGATAGGTCGGCGACATCAGATTCTTGGGACCCCTCGCAAACGAGGCCGGAGACGCCGCCCAGGCTCCCGCCGAGAAGGTCAGCAGGGAAGTGACTGCAAGCAACGTTTTCATAACCCTCATCTCCTTTTCGTTAGATGGGCAAACCGCAATTGTTACGCGCCCCGGCCAACCCCCCGGGGCGCAATCGCTGAAAGAAAGAGAGTCTAAATGAGAAAGAAATGGGCCCGGAGATACAGATCGCCGGGGACCCACAAAACCGCGTCCGAACCATCGGCTAGCTGCCCTTCAGCCGCCAGGGGCTCGGAAGCCGCGCGCCCGGCGGTCTCCGGCGGGGCGCTCTCTGAGGCCCAAGGCGGTTCCACGCTGGCCACGGGCTGGGGCGCGCTGGCCTGGATCTGGAACCCCGGCGAGCAGCAGGCGTGCAAGGGTGCGTTCGCCGCCCCGCGGTTTCCGCAGCAGGCTACCAGGCCCGCCTGTGTCAGGCTGGCGGTCAGGATTAGGATCGCGATTTTGCTAAGCCAATGCCGCATTCCGTTCTATACAGGGCACGTGGAATGCCGAATCGCAGGCCTAGGGATTCAGGAGGCGCCGCGCCGCGGGAGCCCGGGCGCCGGGTGTAGGCGCACAGTCCTGTGGCGCGTTTCGGCGCAGGCTGGAGCGGACTTCTTCTATTTCCGGCCGGAGTGGTTGGAGTCGCTCGTTGTCGCAGACGTCCTCGATCATCTCGGTGTCCGCCAGAAACTCGAATTGCATGGGGAACGACCACGTCCGGGTGTAGGCTTCCGGATCGTCGATGGTCACCCTCGACGTCCAGGTGGCCGAAATCGCGGCGGCGGAAGCGTTCGACGGTGTGCAGAGCCTCGGTGTGGTGGCGGCCGCTGTCGTCCAGCCAGCTTTTGTCGTTGAAGCCGCGGGTGTCCACCACGAACCAGTCGTCATCCCAGTGCCCGATCGAATAGTCCAGCCAAGCCGGATTCGCCACCGGAGGATGAGCGTGCCCGTCGGTGAAGACCTGGCGGAAGCGCGCGAACTCCTCGTAGAGAATCAGCGTGAGGCCGGGGTTCTGCAGGATTTTCATTGGCACGCGGATCAGCATCTGGTCGGGGATGCCGTGGGGCAGGCAGCGAGCCGAGGGCCGGTCCGCCATGTAGTTGGCATGGCGTTGTTTGTAAATCGCTGCGGCGGCGGGCAGCATGGGCGGGATGGTTTCGCCGGGCCGCATGAAATCCTCGAGATTCGGCCCCATGGCGAGCCCGGAGGGATTCACCCTCTGGTTGGGGCCGCGCACGCGCTGCCACAGCCCGCTGAGATCGGGCTTGCCATCCGGCGTCCGCGGGATCCGGGGGTCGGGTACTGGAGCCTACTGCGCGGACGCGGCGGCGGCTGCCAAAACGGCAACGGAAGCCCGGAACATAGCTTCTACATTGTGCTATAAGATTAGCTTCGCCGCGAGGAGACTATGAAAAAATTCACCCTGCTGTGGATGCTGCCGGTGCTGGCCCTGCCCGTTCTGGCCCAGAACGCTTCCGATAACCCGATGTCCACCTGGCTGCGCGACGCCTACATGCGGAATCGCACCACGATTCTCCGCACCGCGGAGAAGATGCCCGAGGAGTACTACGGGCTGCGCCCCGGCTCGCAGGAAAACGTGCGCACGTTCGGCCAGCAGGTGGGGCATCTGGCGAATTTCAATTTCCTGTGGTGCTCGCAGGCCAAGGGCGAAAAGAACCCGAATTCGCAGAACCTGGAAAAGCTCGCGACCAAGGCCGAACTCATAAAAGCGGTGACCGACGCCTTCAATTACTGTGACCCGGTGTATTCCTCGCTGACCGACGCGTCGGGTGCGCAGATGGTGGACATCACGCAGGAGAACGGGCGTCAGACGCGCAATCTGCGGCTGGGCCTGTTGACGCTGAATTACGGGCACAACAACGAGATTTACGGCAGCATGGTGATTTTCCTGCGCATGAAAGACATCGTGCCGCCGGCCTCGGAGCCGCGCGGCGGAGCGCAGAAGAAGTAAGTCAGTCGCCCGTGGGTTGCTCGGCCGGCTTGGGAGCCTGTACGGCTATCTTGGTCCGGCTGAGTGCTAGCCACACCAGCGTGCCCGCGGCCGGCAGCAGCGCCATCGAAAGAAACGTCACGCCGTACCATTCCAGGTCGAACCAGCGGCCGTAAAGCGGCAGGGCCGCCGCCAACACCGCCGACCATGCGCCGGAGCCGATGCCGCCAACCACCGCGCTCTGTTCGGGCGGATAGATGCGGGCTCCCACGCGCAGCGCCGTCATGATGAAACCGTCGGCCACGAACACCGCCCAGAAGAACAGCGCGATGACCGGGAGCGGGCCGGCATAGGGAACCAGCGCGGGCGGCAGCGCCAGCACCGTCAGCAGAAGGAACACGCGCGTCGCTCGCCGGAGGTCGCTGCCCACGTAGCCGTCGGCGATCCAGCCCCAGAAATAGTAGCCTCCGGTGTAGCCGATCGACGGCATCAGCAGCGCCAGCGGGAGTTCCGCCTGCGTGAAATGCAGCGCCCGATTGAGATACAGCGGCGCCAGATAGAGCACGATGCCCAGCCCGAAGCCGCCCAGGCCGAAGGTGGCCATCACCAGCCAGGCGCGGCGGTCCAACAGATTCGGCCAGAGGAACTTGAGCGCGCCTCGCGGCGCGGGGCGCAGCAGCGGCGGGCGCGCGATGCCCCACCATAGCATCAGCCACAGGGCTCCGAATCCGCCGGTCACCAGAAACGCCGAACGCCACCCGAAGCGCAACGCGATGGGAATTACCAGGAACGGCGTGATCAGGTTGCCCAACGATGCGCCGCTATATCCCAGCGCCATGCCGCGCGATTGCTTGTCGTCGGGCAGCGATTCCATGGCGGTCTTGAACGCGCCTGGGAACGCCGCGCCCTCGCCCACGCCGAGAATCGTCCGTGCGACCGCGAAACCCAGGAAGCCCGCCACCCAGGCGTGCGAGACGCTCGCCGCTGTCCAGATGGCGACTCCAGCCAGCATGCCCGCGCGCAGGCCGACGTAATCAAGCACCGATCCCCAGAGGGGATTGGCGATCATATAGGCGATCGAGAAGAAGGTCAGCGCTTCGGCGTAACGCTCCGCGCTGAGGTGGGTGTCGGCGAGGATGGTGGGGGACAGCACGGCGAGCGTCTGGCGGTCGATGTAGGCCAGCAGCGTACAGAGCATCATGACCGCGGGCGCGATCCATTGTTTAGCGCGCACAACGCCCCCGGCTGTGCGCTCGGGATCCGCCGCGCGCCATGCCGTTCACTTAGTCTAGCCTCGCGATCCAGCCTTCGAGCTCAGGGCAGGGCGCGGGGTAGCGCTCCAACACCAGCGGATCGTGACCCGGAACGACGTGTCCGGGCGAATCGGCCAGCGCGTAGGCGCGGCGATAGCCTTCCAGCACGTCTCCGGCGTTGAACACGATCGGAAAGGGAATCCCACGCTCGATGTTCGCGTAGAAGTGCGCGGCGTCGGAAGCCAGCACCACCCACCCCCGCCGGGTTCTCACCCGCACCATCTGCAAGCCCATCGAGTGCCCTCCTACATGATGCACGCTCAGCCCCGGCGCGATCTCCTCGTCGCCGTCGTGAAACACCAGCCGCCCCTGGTACAGACGCCGCACCATGGCCACCACGTCCTCCTCGTCGAAGGGAAAACGCATGTGCGCATGCATCATATAGCGGCCGGTGCTGAAGATCATCTCGCGGTCCTGCACGTGATACCGGGCCCGGGGGAACAGATCGTGGTTGCCGCAGTGGTCGTAGTGCATGTGGGTGATCAGAACATCTTCGACGGTCTCCGGATCGATGCCGATTTTCTTCAGGCCTTCGGCGGGCGAATTCAGAAAATTGCGGCCGCGCTTCTGCGCCATTGCTTCGTCGAAGCCCGTATCGATCACGAAAGTGCGGCCGCCGGAGACCACGGCCCAGACGTAATAGTTGATGGGCATGGGGCCGTCATGCGGATCGCCGCCGAGAAAATTTTCCCGCGCGGTGCGGTGATGCCAGGCGTAGCGAATGGCGTAGGCTTGCCACAAGCTGTCGTGCATACGTATGGGCTATCTTACGTTATTGCGGCTGCCCTGCGCGCCGCGGGCGTTGATTGCCATGACCAAATACCAAATGCTGATCGGAGCCCAGTGGACGGACCCGTCCTCGGGCGCGTGGTTTGAATCCTTGAACCCCTTTACAGGCCGGCCCTGGGCGCAGGTTCCGCGCGCCAGCAAAGACGATGTGGACCGGGCCGTGGAAGCGGCGAAATGCGCGTTTCGGGGCGGCTGGCGCAAGCTCACCGCTACGGCGCGAGGAGCCCTGCTGCGCAAGCTCGGCGACCTGATCGCGGCCGATGCGGAACGGCTCGCGCGCATCGAGACCAGCGATAACGGCAAGCTGTTTGCCGAGATGCGAGCGCAGTTGAACTACATCCCGCAGTGGTTTTACTACTTCGGCGGACTCGCTGACAAGATCGAGGGCCGCGTGATCCCCATCGACAAACCCGGCGTGTTCAACTTCACGCGTGAGGAACCGCTGGGCGTGATCGCGGCGATCACGCCCTGGAATTCGCCGCTGCTGCTGGCCGCCTGGAAGCTCGCCCCGGCGCTGGCCGCTGGCAATACCGTGGTGTGGAAGCCGTCCGAGTTCAGCTCGGTTTCGGCGCTCGAATTTGGGAAACTTTTCGAGCAGGCTGGATTTCCTGCTGGCGTCGTGAACATCGTCACCGGCTACGGCGATGAAGTGGGGGAGCCGCTGATAACTCATCCGGATGTCGCGAAAGTCGCCTTTACTGGCGGCGACCGCACGGGCGAGCACGTGTATCAGCTCGCGGCGCGCGGCATCAAGCATGTGACGCTGGAACTCGGCGGCAAGTCGGCGAACATCGTGTTCGACGATGCCGATCTGGACGCCGCCGTGAATGGCGTGGTCTCCGGGATTTTCGCGGCGACCGGGCAGACCTGCATTGCCGGGTCGCGGGCCCTGATCCAGCGCTCGATTCACGACACGTTTGTGGAGCGTCTGCTGGCACTGGCGCGTACGGCGCGCATGGGCGATCCGCTGGATCTTTCCACGCAGGTTGGC
>Ga0070739_10005986_pt1 | contig 13579 bp, 10 predicted proteins | sample Coa_R1_7_FD_66445 | JGI IMG/M metagenome (GOLD analysis project Ga0070739, IMG submission 66445) | Surface soil microbial communities from Centralia Pennsylvania, which are recovering from an underground coalmine fire - Coalmine... | ecosystem: Environmental > Terrestrial > Soil > Unclassified ... | reverse complement strand
CTCCGGCTTCAATGAGGCCGCAGCCGATCGGCTGCGGAAACCCCACCCGTTGCGCGCCGCGAGCGCCCGCAGCTCCGTGCTTCAATGAGGCCGCAGCCGATCGGCTGCGGAAACGTATAGGATGCGGCTCGGGCGCGAGGGGCGAAGCCCGCTTCAATGAGGCCGCAGCCGATCGGCTGCGGAAACATGACGCGAACGGGGTCCGGGTCGAGAGGAGTGTAGACGCTTCAATGAGGCCGCAGCCGATCGGCTGCGGAAACCTGTGGCAGAAAAGGAGACGGAGCTCGATTGAGCCGGCTTCAATGAGGCCGCAGCCGATCGGCTGCGGAAACCACTGTGGGCGCAAACCACAACGGTTACGCAGACGGGCTTCAATGAGGCCGCAGCCGATCGGCTGCGGAAACTCCATCGCCACGCCGAGCCCGTGGCCGCGCTGGTCGCTTCAATGAGGCCGCAGCCGATCGGCTGCGGAAACCGGGCTACGAAGCGGACGCGCCAAGCGAGTACACCGCTTCAATGAGGCCGCAGCCGATCGGCTGCGGAAACGAGGCGACCGGCTGGTAGCGGATGACCCGCACAACGTGCTTCAATGAGGCCGCAGCCGATCGGCTGCGGAAACAGAGTAGTGAGATTTAAAAAACGAAAGGAGAGATAAGCTTCAATGAGGCCGCAGCCGATCGGCTGCGGAAACGGCGGCTTTCTGCGAGACTTCGTGAATATCCAGATGCTTCAATGAGGCCGCAGCCGATCGGCTGCGGAAACGAACAACCTGCCCGCCACCCTGCGCCACCGTTACCAAGCTTCAATGAGGCCGCAGCCGATCGGCTGCGGAAACGACGCATACCATCGAGGTCACGGCGGCAGATTTGCCGCTTCAATGAGGCCGCAGCCGATCGGCTGCGGAAACTGCCCTCCCGCTATCCTATTCAATTTTCAAGGATCTTGTCCACACTTTGCGAGCGGTCCCGTTCCCGGGCCATCGAATGCCTTGCCGCGTCTCGGGGCGCCTCTGCAAGTACAAGCATACACGAAATTTACGCGCCGCGAGCGCTCCCTGCATTTCGCTCATCGCGCCACCGCTCGCACGACTCATCGTGTGATGAAAACAGGGTACACCCCAATCTCGCCGTCCACCACCCGCGCCAGCAAACGGGTCTGAATCTCGAGCAGCCGCCGGTAACTCACACGGTAGTCGAACAGCGGATGCGTCACCAGGGAATCCATCCGCAATTCATAAGCGCGGAAGAAGGCCTTTCTTCCCGCCGGCGTCAACGCCACCGATCCGCCCACCCGCACGAAGTCCCGCGCGGTCACCATCCCGCCGTTCACCGCCGTCAGCACCGCGGAATCCACGATCAGCGGACGGAACGGCTCCATCAGGTCCAGCGCCAGCGCCGGCCGGCCGAAGCGCGGCTGGTGATGGAAACCCACATACGGGTCGAAGCCAACGGCGTAGCAAGCCACCGTCAGATCCTTCGCCAGCAGGCTGTAGCCGAGCGAGAGCAGCGCATTGATGGGATCGCGCGGGGGCCGCCGGTTGCGGCCGGCCACTTCGAAGGTCAGATCGGCGCCCTGGCCGTCCCCGTCCGGCTTGATCATCCCGGCGAAATCGCCGAAGTACAGCCGCGCGGCATTGCCTTCGATTCCCAGCAATTCATCGAGCGTATCGGCGCCCTCGGCGCGGTGTGCCATCTCTTTCAATCCCTCCAGCGTTTCGCGCCGGGGCTCGATGTGGTTCCGCTGCAGCAGGGTTCGCTGGTTCCTGATTTTCCCTTCGACGAGCCGCCGTGCCAACGAGATCGCGAAGTAGTCCTGTTCGGCGAGCCGGAACTGGCTCCGCCGCAGGAATACGTTCTTCTGGTTCAATCCCGTCGTGATGCCGTAAAACCAGCCGCCCATCGAGAAGTAGCAGATCGGCACTTCGGCCTCGCACAGCGCCTGCACCGCCTGGGTCGTCAGTTGCACGTTGCCCATGACGTTCACCTGGCAGATTTCGCCGATCCGCACCTCCTGCACCACGGTGCGCTCGTCTTTGACCTGGAGCACGCCGCCGGATTTCCCCACGCGCGCGCCTTGCGTATTCAGGTACAACGGCCGCAATTCACTGCGCGGCGTCACCAGCGGCCGGACCTCGCGTTTTACCGGCTTGCGCGGCAACTGGAAGAGCGAGAGCTGCTCGGGTTCCGCTTCCGCCCCGGCGCTCGCCAGCGTCTCGTCCGGGAGGCAGATGCCGACGAGCGAACAGCCCGGGCACTTCGGCGAATCGATCAGGGGCGGCGGGATCTCACCCGCCTCGGCGGTGCTCCAGGCCCGCCGCACCAGCTCTTCCGTCTCTGCGATCAATGAAGCGTCCACCGCGATCCGCACCCGCTGGCCCGTCTTGCGGTAGTAGGCCACGGCCTCTTCGCAGCGGTACCCGTTCTCCCGCAGAATTATGGCCTGGACGGCCAGTTGCGCGCGGTCCGCAGGCCACAATTCCAGCCCGTTGGCCCCCTCGCGCGGACGGCCGTGCTTGTAATCGACCGGCGTGACGGTTGCTCCCTCGCCCTCGACCAGGTCCATCTTCGCGATCAGCCGCAGCCGCTCGCTGGTCAGCGTGATCGAGCGCGCGTGGATCGTCTGCGGCAGATCGTCCGGCTGCGGCAGCGCCGAGGGCTTGTCGTCGACCCTCCGGTGCTCGAACCTGCCCTCGATCGTATCCGCGCTCTCCGCGAACAGGCCTTCCACCCATTCGTAGAAGAACAGGCGCGGACAGTAGGCAAACTCGTTGACCATGCGCGCCGGCAGGTAATCCGGCAGCCTGCGCGCGTCTTCTATCGGAACCGGTGCTGCTCCCATAGCTCCTCACACGATGATGCACGGCCCATCCAGCGCCGTATAGGGCTTGCCGAGCGCGGTGATGACACGGTCGCCGCGCCCGTCGGCCGGACCCACCTGGTCCTCCCTATGGTGGATGATTTGCGCCAGTTCCGCCCGGCAGCGCGCCAGATCGGCCGCCGTGAACTGGCACTCGAACACGGAATACTGCAGATGGTCGCCGTATCCCCGCATGGTCTGGAACACTTTTCGCAGCCGCTTTTCGTCGCAGATGTCATAGCAAACCAGGTACGAGGTCCGCATGCTTACATGCCCGCCATCAGCCCCAGGCCGTAGAAGCGGCCGCCGCCAATGCAAATTGGCCCTGGGATCGGCAGTGCCTTGCCGTGGGCGTCCCGCCATACCACCTTCACGTGGTACCGCGGAAAGCGCTTCAAATGGTCGGGGACGCCGTAGCGCTCGGCGGGATCCACACCGCGCCAGAAGCCGGCCTTCCGCCATTCGAGCCCGGCGTTCACCGCCAGCGGCTCGGGGATTCCGGCCTGCACGATGGCTTTCCGCAGCAGCCGGTCGATGCGCGCTTCGAGTTGTTCGAGCAGCGCCCGCTGCTCCCCGGCGCCTGTGGGTTTTTCGAGCCGGCGACGGTAATGCCGCGGGTCGTCGAAGCCCGGAAGCACGGCCGGAGTCACCGTCGCCCAGGTCGCGGTGGGCTGCTGATACCGGCGGATCACCGGATCGCTACGGGGGATGAGCGAAAGCAGCGCGAGTTCCCGCCCGCTCCCCTCTTCGCGGAGCACCTCGCCGGAGAGCGCGCGTGCCGCCCAGGCAACGTCCTCCGCGCCCGCGCCGAAGCCCAAGGTCATGACGCGGCGCACGCTCCCCGCCACCGCGCCATCCGGGCGGGCCTCGATGGTCGGGACCGGAACGTAGGCGAACCGCGGCCCGGAGGCGGCATCCGCCGCATGGCCCAGCACGAGCGAGGCGATTTTTCCGGCCGGCCATCCACTGCGGAGGGCGGCTGCTTTGGCCGCGCCGCGCAGCATTCCCGCGAGCGTCAGCCCGCGGCGGGCGGCATCGAATGGCTGGAAACCATCGGCATCCGGCCGCAGGAGCTGAAAGGCCGCGAACGGCGGCGCGGCCGGCTGCGTAGCGGGCCGGTACTCGATTTTCCGGTAGCGGGCGAGCGGGGGCGGCGGAACGAAGCCGTCGTTCGTAATGCGGCGCAGGAAACGCTCGTGCCGGGAGAGGATCTCCGGAAGCGTGCCCGGCATCGGCACGCGCAGTCCGTCCGCCGAACTCTCACCGCCCGGCAGCCAGCGCTCTCCCGCCAGCGATTCGATCTCGCCATCGGACAGGATTGTCCCGTGGCCCACCGCGAGGTCCATCCCCCATCCCAAAGCGGCGATCGAGCGCGCCGCTTCGGAGAGGGCGCCGATGTGTTCGGCGGCGCCGGCATCCGCCATGGGCCAGACGTAGTGCACGGCTTCGGAGTCGAGCAGCGTGGGCCGCACGGCCTTCATCGCGCGATGGGCATCGCCCGACCCGAACTCGTTCCCCCTGGCCCAGGCTCTGGCGACGATATCCATGGAATTGTTCGGCACCGAGAGGCGGTATGGGTTGCCGTCCCGATAGGGCGGGGCCACGACAACCGGCGGCGGCAGCGTCTGCATCCATTCGAGCGCCGAGCGCGCGGCGGGCGCTGGTTCGCCGCCATTGCGCCGCGCGGCCGCGGCGACCAGGGCCTGGTAAAGGCGGAGCGGGGAAGGAGGCCACTCCCGCTGGCCGGCATCGCCCTGGCCGTGATAGACCGTATCCAGGAACCGCACTGACAAGCAGAAATGCGAGGCCATGTTCTTACCCCTGCTTGCCTCCCTTGGCCGCCTTCTTTTTCTTGCCGGCCCCTTCGCCTTCGCCGGTGACGTCCTTCTGCGCCCGCTCCGTGCTGAACTCCACCACCCTCGGGCCCGGATCCACGCCGAACTCCTGCGCCGCGGCCCGCGCGTATTCCAAGGCCTCGGCATGCGTGATGGTTGCGTCGACGCGGCGCCCGTCTCCGTATACTTCCTGGAACTCGCGCCCCTTCCGGGGATCGGCGACCAGGTGGCATCCCTGCCGCAAATAGCCGCTGCCGGAATACGTAAACGCCGTGAGCGCGAGGCCGAGGATATACCGCCGCAGCGCCAGGGGATTTTCGCCGTCGCCGAGCAGCCGCAGGCAGGCCAGATGCAGCGACGCGTCGCGCCGGATTCCACCGTCCGCGATGATGCCGCCGTGCGAGCCCGCTGCGGGCACGTGGATGAAGCCGCGTTCCGAGTAGGCGTCCTTGGCGGCCTTATCGGCGGGCTCCGGAAGCAAGCCGTCTTCGACATAGGGCAGCGCCGGAATGTACTGCGCCGATCTCTTGAGCTTCCGGACGTTGTAGGCCCGGATGGTGGATGCGACGAGGCGCGGCAGTTTCGCCTGTGTGTCGCGCGAATCCCACGCGCCGAAGACGATCGATGTCGGCGCGAGCCTGGCGAGCGGCTCGTGATTCCCTTTCACGCTGGCCAGGAACGCCTCGCGGACCTGGGATTGCAATTCGGTGCAGCGCACGACGGCGTCGCCCGCCCGGTGCCCGGCTTCCAGCAGATTCACCACCTTCTCTCCCGCCCGGATCTGCACCTGTGGAACCAGGCTCGCGTATTCGCCCTTGGCGAAGATCGGCTCGATGCGGTTGGCCTGCGAGCCGACGCTATCGATCAGGCACACATTGCCGCCCTGCGGAAATTCATCGATGTTATAGCCGATGTCCACGAACGTCGGCGGAAACAAAACGCCGTCCGGTCCTTCAATGGGAACCAGATGCTCGCGGATCGTAAGGGCCGCCGGCCCGCTGTCCTCCAGCCAGGAATCGAATCTCTTTATGGTGTTTTCCATCCGTTTTTCCTCTCTATATCGGTGTCGCACTCAGAAATGCTTTGTGTTTGCGCTGGTCGGTGCGGAATCCGTTCTCGAACCGGAATCCGTGCGCCGGTAAGCCCATCGCGCCGCACGCCGCCGCGGCGGCGATCGCCGGCGGATACGGCACGCTCCAGCAGAAATACTCGAAAACGCGCGGCTGGCCGGTGGGCCGCGGACGAAAACGCTGTAAGCCAACGAGGCACAGGAACTCGACGGCGGGAAATGCCTGGCTGGTCATCTGCAAGGCGTCGGCCGAGAAGCCCACGTCGACCGATTGCGCCGAACAGCCGCGCCGGCTGTCGAAATAGAACGGCTCGACCTTCTTGTCCGGCTCCGCCGGATCGTATACCACCGTTCCGGCATCGAACAGGGCTTCGGTCTGAAAATCCGGGTTGCGAAGCGCAGATTGCATCGCGCGCGCGATCCTGACGCTGCGCATGCTGCCTGCCCAAACTTTCAGGCGGTCGCCGCCCGCCCGCGTGTCCTTCCACCAGTCGAGGTCCAGGCCGAACGGCGCGGCGATCTGGATCGGCGACGAGTAGTCGTCGTCCGGATCCACCTGGTGCAGTGACGCGGTCCCGATGGCCGCCAGCGTCCCCTCCAGCGTTTGACCGCTCGAACCGGTCAGCGGCCGAGCGTGAAACGAGCTCTCCTCGAACCAGCCCTCCGCCCCTGCCCAGAGCCGGTCCGCCAACTCCAACAACCCGCAGCAGGCGAAGAACTGCCCCGGATTCGCCGGCTGCACACGAACCTGAATCATCTCTCGCCTCCCACCGCTCGCGCACTCCTGATCTCCCGCGAAGCCTGGGCATCCACCGCCCGCACGAGCGACTCCAGGTATGCCAATCCCCAGCGCCCGTAGCGGCGCTGCAGGCGCGCGAATCGCCGCGGGATCTCCGGCGCGATCGCGGCGCTTTCGGCTGCATGGTCCAGATCGAAAGCCTCCTCTTCGGTGAAGTGCGGGCGCGCCCGCCCGTGATGTGCCGCCACGACGTGCAGCACGAGATCCTGCATCTCCGGCGCGAGCGCCCGGAACTCCTCTGCCTTCGCCAGATCGATCAGCGACCCGAATTCATGCCGGTACTTCGTCGCGGCGCCTTGCATCTCCGGGCCGGATTTCGCCAGCACGCGATCCGGATACTCGCGGTTCCCGATCGAGCGCTGCCAGACTGCGCGCCGTTTCCCCGCATCGTGCCATTTGGCGGCGAAGGCGATCGCCTCGGCTTCCGTATCCGGCAAGCCGGCCCGGGCGGCCAGGCCGCGCGCGATGCGCTCCGCCGACGCGCTGTGGACGTCCAATTCCTGCGCCGCCGCTGCCGCGCGCGATCCCGCCTCCCGCACGTACCAGCTCCAGTACTGCGGCGGCTCTTCGTCGCTCGCTGCGAGGTTGATCCGGCGGACCAGCCGCATGCCGGGCGCGCCGCCGCTTCCGAGAACGCGCTTACGCTCCGAGCCGCCGGCCCAGTCGTCCGCGACGTCGTAGCGCGGCTCGCGGTCGTATTCGGCCGACCCGTCCAGCATGCCTTCTTTCGTCAATCCGCCCGCCTGCGGCGGCAGCAGAACCGTGCAGTCCCGCAGCTCCTCGGGCTCCCTCTTTACCAGTTCCGACAGAAGCTCGATCTTCACCGCGCCGTCGCCATCCACGAGCCAGACGTCCGTATCCGCCGGCACGCGAGCCGCCAGCTTCTTGAGTTGGTCGACGATCCTCCGGCTCGCATCTCGCAGCAGTTCGTGCGGCTTCAGCGGATAATCGTCCAGCAGTTCTTCCGGCGGAGATTGTTCCGCCAAGGGCCCTCGGATCTCCTGGACCTCCTGGCGCCACGCCACCCACGTCTGCGGCGGCTCCGCCTGATCGATCCCGTGCAGCCAATCCGCGACCGGCGGCCGACCGGGCATCGGTTCGCGGCCGCGAATCGAGGTCATTGCCCAGCGGTCGAAGAGAATGTCGCTCGCCGGAACCGTTGCCGGCGCCGGTGAGAACGCCGCCGCCCGCTCCTCCGCCGGCAGCCCCTCCAGCGCCGCCGGGCTCGCATTGAGACGCCCGTCGTCGCGCGGCGGCAATTTCTGAAGCAGCTCCAGCGTCCACGCCCGCGCCTGGTCGAACTCCGAGCCGGAAGCCGCCACCGGCGCATAGACCAGCTCGATGCGTGCATCCCCCGCGCCGAACCGGTTCACCCGGCCGAACCGCTGCGCCATGCTGTCGAACGGCGTGAGATCGCAAACCAGATGATCGGCCGACAGATTCACCCCGACCTCGCCCGCCGACGTGCACACCAGGTACACGGTTCCGGGCTCGGGAGCGGCTGGAGAGTCCGGGCTGAACCGCGCGAAGACCGGATCGTTCTGGCTCATCCGGTCGCGCTCGAGCCCGCGTATCGTTCCGGTCAGCGGAAGAACCTTCTGCCCGCGCAGCTTGCCGCGAACCTCTTCGACATCCTTCAGCGTCCGCAGAAAGATCAGGATCGCGGCCCCGCTCTCGCGGAATTCGAGCGCCCGCTCCGCGACGGCCGCCGCCACCTGCTTGTCCGATTCCACGCGGTGCAGCGCGAGGCCCTTCCTGGCCTCGATGCGGCGGTGGATCTCCGTGCCGGGCGCGCGGTCTTCTTCGGTCAGCCGGAACGCGTCTTCGCCTGCGGCGCGCGAGGTCGCGGTCAGTGCCAGTACCTGGAATCGGCGGAAGTCGCCGCAGCGCTTCTGTTCGTCGTGCACGGCCTCGATCAGCTTCTGGAAGGCGGGCTCCAGATGGGCTTCGTCATGGACAAGTAGAGCATCCTGCCCGAGAAACCCCGCGTGCAGCGGGCGGCGCCGGAAACCGAGGCCATAGCCGGAGAACAGCAGCCGGCTGCCGATCATATCGACCGTGCCAACGATGATGGCCGGGCGCGCCGGGTCATCGCACCACTCGCCGTTGTCGGCAAACTGGCCGCGGAGCGTGCTGATCCCGAGCGGCTTTGGATCGCCGGACAAGCGCGCCAGCGCCCGGCGCAGTTCGCAGAGTTCGGCGATGCCGGCATCGACCAGATGCTTGCGGATTTTCTCCGCCTCGGCGGTGGCCTGGTCGACTACGGCTCGGCGGTTGACCACCCAAACCAATCGTCTGGGGAGCGAAACGCTTCCCGGTCCGTTTCGGGCTTGCCAGGCGAGGGCAATCAGCCAAACGAGCATGACCGCAGTCTTGCCGCAGCCAGTCGGCAACGCCGCGGAAGCGGGAATCTCACCTTGGCAAAACGATAGGAAGAGCCGTTCCTGCCAGGGGAATGGCACACGGCCGCCGGATAAGGCAGCGAACGCTGCGCGGAAAAAGGCCAGGTCTTCGGAGTCCATGGGTTAGTTTCATAGTGACACCGGCGGTGATACTGTATCGCGCGGGATAGTACCGAGAGTACCTGGGCACAGATTGCAGCTTATAACCCCGGTATCCGCTGCCTTAACAGCTTCGCCTGCCGCCCCGCCACCGCGATCTGGGTCTCGGCGGCGTCGCTCATCACCAGCAGGAAGCTGCTCTTGAAATACGGCCGGATTTCCTTCACGCGCGCGAGGTTCACCAGCACCGAGCGGCGCGCGCGGAAGAAGGTTTCGGGCAGGCTGCTTTCGAGCTCGGCAAGCTGGAAGTTCACCAGGAACGAATCGGCGGCGGTTTTGGCCTTGATCAGGCCGTCCTCGGCGGCGAAATAGAGAATGTCCGCGGGGTTGAGCAGGATGAAGCGGTCGCGCTTGCGGCCGACCACCTGCGCGAGCGGTGTGGCGCGGGCGCGCGCGGCGGCGGCGTGGCGCTCGCGTTCCCGCTCGGGCGCGCAGAGCCTGGCGGCTCGCTCGACCACCGTCGCCAGACGGTCGGTCTCGACGGGCTTCAGCAGATAGGCCAGCGCGTTGGCCTCGAAGGCCGCGAGAGCGTGGCGGTCGTAGCCGGTGACGAAGACCACCAGCGGATAGGGCACGCCGCTTGGGATCGAGCGCAGCACCTGGAAGCCGTCGAGTCCCGGCATTTGGATATCGAGGAAGACCAGTTCGGGGCGGATCTGCTCGATCTTCGCCAGCGCCTCCAACCCGTCGGATGCCTGCCCCGCGATTTCGATTTCCGGATGCGCCGCCAGCAGGCGCACCAGCCGCGACCGCGCGGCGGCCTCGTCGTCGACGATCAGGCTTCTCATACTGCCGCCGCCCCGCTTCGGGGAATCAGAATCGTAACGCGGCTGCCGGCGGTCTCCGCGGCTTCGAACTCGAGGCTCGCCCGGCCGTGGTAGAGCGTGCGCAGGCGCTCGGCGATGATCTTCAGCCCGAGGCCGTTGTTGGCGGCCGGGGGCCGCGGGGCGGCCGCGCCCACGCCATCGTCCTCCACCGCCAGCTTCACGAACTCGCCCTGGCGCTCGGCGGTGATGCTGAGCGAGCCCACGCCGATTTTGGGCGCAAGACCATGTTTGATCGCGTTTTCGACCACCGGCTGCAGAATGAGCGACGGGATCGTGTCCTGCGAGACGGCCGGGTCGAGCTGCATTTTGACCGAAAGGCGCGGGCCGAAGCGCACCTGCTCGATTCCGAGATAGGTGCGGAGGAATTCCATTTCCTCCTCGACGCGCGTGAGCTGCCGGTCGGTGTGCATCAGCACGTGGCGGAAGACCTTGGAGAGCAGCAGCGTCATGGTCTCGGCCTTGCCGGGGTCCGTGACGATGAGCTCGGCGATGGTGTTGAGGGAATTGAACAGGAAGTGCGGGTTGATCTGCGCGCGCAGGGCTTTCAGCTCGGCCTGCGCGGCGAGCTGGCGGAGGCGCGCTTCGCGGCTCTGGCGCTCGATGGTTTCGCGCTGGTGGGCGAGCGCTTCGAGGCGACGGCCGAGCTGGCCGGCGACGCTGCGCAAAAACGTCAGCTCGCTTTCGAGCAGGCTGCGGCGCCCCGGCGCGGGCGCGATCGCCATCACCTGCGTGATTTCGCCGTGCACGCGCACGGGCACCAGAATATCGGTATCGAACTCGGGCAGCAGGCGGCGGCAGGCGTCATCGCAGGAAAGCTCCCACAGGCGGCCGGCGTTGGCCGCCGCATGCGTCTCGACGGCGGGAAAATCGGCGCGGTTGAGGACGCGGGCGGCGCGCAGCCCGAGCGCCTGCGCGACGACGCGCTCGGCCGTGGCGAACAGCTCGGGCTCGCTATCGATCTGCGCCATGCGCTCCCAGAGCTGCACCAAAGTTTCGCGAAAGTCCGGCTGGCGGAGGATCCAGCGGTCGACGCAGCGGCCGATGGCGGCCTCCACTTTGCCGAACAGCAGCAGCAGTGCGGCAATCAGCGCCGCGCCAACGCACGCCTGCGCAACGCGCGGAAATACGCTCAGATGCATCGAGAGCTTCGGCAGCGAGCGCGCGAGAAATAACACGGCCCAGATGCCGATCGACGCCGCGGCCACCACCCGCAGGCTGAACTTGATCAGCACGTCCGAGGAGCGGAAGCGGGCGAAGAAAAAGAGCGCGCCGAGAATCGCCAGGAACGGCGACTGCTCCTTGGCGACGACCAGCGCCGCCTCGACGCGCGGAGAAAACGCGGTGCGGTCCAGCAGCAGAATGGACGCGGTGCAGGCCCACACACCGACGAGCGTGAGCGTGAGATAGATGCGGTCGGAAGCGGCTTTGAGCCGGCCCTTCACCTGGATGAAGGCTCCGGCGGTCAAAAGGATGGAAGCGTTCCAGGTGACGGCATACGTGGTGAAGCGGTTGAGCCCGCGATCGGGCGTCAGCACGCAGGCGAACATCAGCGGGATCAGAAGGGCCGCGCTGCACCGGGCGATTTCGAGCAGCCACCGCGCGGCGCGGCTGCGCCAGCTTGCCGGGTAAGAGGGGCGCTCCCAGAGCTGCAGGAAGCTGACGGGAAACAACGCGCCGCCGGAAAGATAGGTGGCGTGGCACATTTCGAACGGCCACGAGCCGCGCTGCGCTCCGCCGAGCAGCATCAGGTAGGTGATGAGGCCGAAAACGTTCCACAGCAGCGCGGACCACGTCAGCAGTCGCGTGCCGGGGCTGCGCCAGGCCGAACGCCGCACCAGCAGATACAACAGGACCGCAAGCACCGTGCCGGTGCCGAAGCCGAGCAGTTCGGCGATCAGGACGTAATCGGGCAGGGAATTTGCCATGGCGGCGGCCCTCAGCCGCGCGTCGAACCTATATTAACCGTTCCGGGCGCAGCCGCCCGCTCGCGCGGACAATTTCGGATGGGCGCGGATTTGCGGAGCCGAACGGAGAAATGCTTCCGCGGGCGCGGATACGGCGCTGCCGGATGAACTCGCGTTCGCCCGCGATTCTCCGCGCCGGCTCGATTTCGATGGAACCGGCGGGCGCGCGCGGCGTACTCTCGGGCATGATCTGGCTCAATGCGGTTCTCGCTGCGGGCGTCATCCTTCCGCCGAATCCGGTGGCGCTGCCGGCCGTGCGGGCCGCTCGGGAGGCAGTGCAGTCCGCGGCCATGCAGTACGGGGCGGCGGCCCCGGTGACCGCCATGATGGTGCGGAACCTGGCGCTCGCCTTCGAGCAGGCCGGCTATTCCAATTACGCCGAGCTCTACGCGAGGCACTCGCTGGCAAGTCTTGAGGCTCGCTTCGGGCCGGACGATGCGAGCCTCGTCCCGGCGCTGAATGTGCTCGCCGAGGCGCTGGCCTCGCAGGAGCGCTATGCGGAAGCGGAGCGGATGGCGCGCCGCGCGGTGGCAATCGGTCCGGCGGCCGAGGCGCACTACGGCACCGCGCTCTATAACCTCGGCGCGATCCTGGAGTCGGAAGGGCAGCGCAGCGAAGCCGCGGCACTCTACCGGCGCGCCCTGGCTGCGCGCGAGACGGCGTTGCCGCCGGGCCATCCGTATATCGCCCTCACGCGCGAAGCGCTGGCGCGCTGTGACTCCGTAACGAAGCACCGGTAACGGCATGCCCTTGAATTCGGCGGCCGATCGACATAACATCTATGTCGAAGGACCGGATATTCAGATGAAACTGTCTTTTGTTATCGCGCTTCTCATCGCCGCGTTCGCGGCCTGGGGACAACCGGCCATGCCGCGGATGGTCTCGGTCGAACCCCAGAATGGAAAAATCGGGGATGTCATCGCCGTATCCGGTGAGAATCTCGACAAGGGCTCCGTCGCCAAGGTCTATCTGACTGATGACAAAACGGATCTCGAATGCGCCATCGTGGAGCAGACGGATACCGCCATCAAGTTCAAGATCCCGGCCAAGGCCACCGGCCGCCTTTCCCTGATGGTGCTCACCACCGGTAAGGATGCCAAATACATCGAGCAGCCCGTGAAGGTGCAGATCGATCAGTAGCGCTACCGGCGGTACGGTGTCGAAAGATAGCGGCCGGCTTCCTGGCCCGCGTCCGATTGCGGAGCCGTCGCGATCGCCTTGCGGTACGCGGGCACGGCCTGGTCGCGATGGCCGGTGAGGTCATAGATCTGGCCGATGCGCAGCCAGGCATACACGGCGCTGTTCAGGTCGATATCGGCCGCGCCGGCCGCTACCTTCTCCAGATTCTCCAGCGCCGGATGGTATTGCCGGTACCAGAACTGAATCGTGCCTTCCTGAAACCAGATCTTCTCCCACGGGACGCGGTCGTAGCCGGGAGCGTGGGCGCGTTTCAGGCGCGCCACCTCTTCGACGGCATCGAGCGCATGCGTCCCATCGCCGGCCATGCTGTACATCTGGGAGAGTTCGAGCCGCAGCAGGTAGTTGCGCGGATAGAGCCGGATCAGCTCCTGAATGATCGGCACAGCGCGCGCCGGCTGGTTTTCGCGGCGGTAGAGCGCGCACAGGAAGATCTGGGCGTCCTGGCGGGTGGTGCGGCCCTTCGCCGCG
>Ga0070739_10005985_pt1 | contig 13580 bp, 10 predicted proteins | sample Coa_R1_7_FD_66445 | JGI IMG/M metagenome (GOLD analysis project Ga0070739, IMG submission 66445) | Surface soil microbial communities from Centralia Pennsylvania, which are recovering from an underground coalmine fire - Coalmine... | ecosystem: Environmental > Terrestrial > Soil > Unclassified ... | reverse complement strand
CGCCACGCTGCCCAGCACCAGCCGCGCCAGGCCGCTGCGCCCGTGGGTGGCCATCGCGATCACGTCAGCCTGGTGGGCGCGGGCGGCCTGGGCGATGCACGCCGCCGGCTCCCCCACCGCGGTGTGGATCTCCACGGCCTGCACCTGACCCCGGAGGCGGTCTGCGACTTGCTTAAGATACTGCTCAGCTGCGGCCAGCTCGGCCTCGGGATCGAACGCGAGGGAGCCGTTGGCCATCATCGGCGCGGGCGGCTCCACCACCTGCACCAGCAGCAGCACCATCTCCCGCCCCGTCGCCAGCGCCTCCGCCGGCGCCAGCGCCTCCTCTGCAAATGCTGACCCGTCCAGCGGCACCAGCACCCGCAGCGCCCCCGCCCCCGCCCACACCCGCTCGCAGGTGGCCGGGATCAGCAGCACCGGCACCTCCGCGCGGCGCAGCACCCGGTCGGCCACGCTGCCGTACAGCCAGCGCCCCAGCCCCGTGCGCCCATGGGTGGACATGACGATCAGGTCCGCATGGCGGTAGTGGGCGGCATCGGCGATGGCGGTGGCCGCCTCGTCGTAGTAGACGGCGGTGTCCACAGCGAGGCCGTCGCGGCGGAGGCGCTCGGCCACGGCGGCGAGGGCGGCTTCGGCGTGCTGGACGGCGGTGAGCTGGGCGAGGGCGGGGTCGGTGCCGGGGAGGGGGTGGGCGAGGACGGCGCGGAGGAGGAGCAGGCGGGCGTGGGCGGCGCGGGCGAGGGTGGTGGCGTAGGGGAGGGCGCGCTCGGCGAAGGGGGAGCCGTCCAGGGGAACCAGGATGGTGCTGAGCATCTCCGTCTCCTCCTGTATGAGCCGGCGAGGTTGGGCCTCGCTGCAGCTGCTCTTACGTCGGCCCTAGAGCGCTGGACGCGCAGGTGGGGTGCCAGGTGCTACTATGCTATCGTCTCTCGGTCAGAGGCCGCGTTGTCGGAAGTAAAGGCCGCGTAAAAGCATGCTAGTCGGTCTCGCCGGCTGGTGACGAGTAGCGTAAACCATACGGGTCTCTTAGATTGATTAGCTAAGGAAGGAATGCGATGGCGCTGGAGACTGTTCGCGTGCTCCGCGCGGAGCACGATGCGATCCGTGCTGTGCTGGCGCATCTCGAGGCGGCGGTCGCCGCTGCCGAGCGGGGGGTGGCGGTTCCTCGCGACCTCTTCACCGATATCCAGGAATTCTTTACAGTCTTCGTCGATCGCTGCCATCACGGCAAGGAAGAGTCCGTGATCTTCCCGCGCCTGGCGACCCAGGCCGGCGCGCTCGTGCAGCGCCTCGAGACGGACCACACGGCAGGCCGGCAGCTGGCCGCCGCCTATGCCGATGCGGTTCAGGCCTACACGCCGGGCGATCCCGCGGCGGGTGGCCGGCTCGCTGCCGCGGCGCGCGCGTACGCAGCGCACTTGGCCGACCACATCGACCGCGAGACCGAAGCGCTGCTCCCGGCCATCGAGCAGGCGCTGGCGGCTGACGATCGCACCCTGGCGGCGGCGTTCGAGCGTATCGAGATGGAGCGCATCGGCGCCGGGACGCACGAGCGCCTGCACGCGATGATCGAGACGTTGCCCCACCGGATCGCCCGGGCGTTGGGGCAAGGGCCAGCCGCCGCACCACCGCAGTAGGGCGCGGCTCACCCGAGCGGCCCTGTTACGCGCGGCTTACGCTAGTTAACCCTTGCCGCAACGCTGAACCGCAAGGCTAGAGGTAGTTGTGTCGTTAGTGCTAGGGTCGATCGGGGCCTGCGGGGCCGGGACGCCGCAGCGTAGTGAGTGCACCGTGGCGCGCCGCGCGGCAGGGTGGTGGAGAGAGGTGACGGGCTGATGGAACGTGTGACCGAGACCAGCGAGCAGCGCCGCAGCGTGAGCTGGCAGGAGCGGCGGGTACCTCCTGAGCAGCTCCGCTGGGTCTGCGATCCGGCGGAGCTGCCGTTCGAGACCACGGCGGAGATCCCCCCGCTGGACGGGCGGATCGGGCAGGAGCGCGGTGAGAGCGCGCTGGCGTTCGGCTTGGAGATGGCCGCGCCGGGCTACAACATCTTCGTAGTGGGCCCGCCCGGGACGGGGCGCACGACCACCGTCCAGAGCTATGTCGAGCAGCTCGCGGCCACGCGCCCGACCCCGGGCGACTGGTGCTACGTCTACAACTTCAAGGATCCGGCGTGCCCCCGGGCGCTCGCGCTCCCGGCCGGCTGGGCGAGCCAGCTGGCAGAAGATATGACCACCTTGCTCACCGCTGTGCGGCGCGCGCTGCGGCGGGCGTTCGAGAGCCGCGAGTACCGGGAGCAGCAGGAGGCGCTTCACCGCCCGGTCGAGGAGCAGCGCGAGCAGCTGCTCCGGGCGATGGTGGAGCGGGCGGAGCGCCAGGGCTTCGCGCTCTCGATGACGCCGGTGGGGCCGGTGGTCATGCCGCTGCTCGGCGGGCGCCCCATGCGGCCGGAGGAGTTCGCCCACCTGCCGGAGGCGGAGCAGCGCCGGCTGCGCGAGGAGGGCGAGCGGCTGTCGGAAGCGGTGCAGGACGTGCTCGACCAGATCCGGCGGCTGGAGCGCGAGGCGCACGAGCGGATGGTGGAACACGACCGGCAGGTGGCGCGGTTCGCGATCGGCGCGCTCATCCGCGACCTGCAGGGGAAGTACCGCGAGCAGCCGCAGGTCGTCGAGTACCTCACCGAGGTCCAGGAAGACATCGTCCGGCACGTCCACGAGTTCCAGCAAGAGGCCGTGACGGAGGGAGAGCCGGCGGAGGCGCGGCCCCAGTTCTTGGCCGAGCTCGCGCGGGAGGAGCGCGAGCGCGCGTTCGAGCGCTACACGGTGAACGTGCTCGTGGACAATCGCGGGCGGCAGGGGGCGCCGGCGGTCATCGAGCCCAACCCGACCTACTACAACCTCCTCGGGCGGATCGAGTACCGCGCCTGGCTGGGGGCAATGGTCACCGACTTCCGGATGATCCGCCCCGGCGCGCTCCACCGGGCGAACGGCGGCTACCTGGTGCTGAACGCGGCCGATGTGCTGACCAGCCCCTTCGCCTGGGAGGCGCTCAAGCGCGCCCTGCGCACTGGGCAGATCCGCATCGAGAACCTCGGCGAGCAGCTCACGGCCGTGCCCGCGGCCACGCTGCGGCCCGAGCCCATCCCCCTCGATGTGAAGGTGGTGCTCATCGGGACGCCGCTGCTGTACTACCTGCTCTACTTCCTGGACGAGGACTTCGCCAAGCTGTTCCGGGTGCGCGCCGACTTCGACGTAGAGATGGCGCGTACGGCGGAGCACGTGGCCCGCTACGCGGCGTTCGTCAGCCGCCAGGTGCGCGACCGCCGCCTGCGGCCGTTCCACCGCACCGCGGTAGCCAAGATCGCGGAGTATGGGGCGCGCCTGGCGGAGCACCAGCAGAAGCTGAGCACGCGGTTCAACCAGATCGTCGATCTCGTCGTCGAGGCGGATTACTGGGCGGCGAAGGCGCAGAGTCCCGAGGTGCGGGCTGAGCATGTCGCCCGGGCCATCGAGCAGCGGGTCTACCGGTCAAATCTCATCGAGGCCAAGGTCCGGGAGCTCATCGCCGAGGGGACGCTGTTCATCGACACCGCCGGGGTGCGCGAGGGGCAGGTGAATGGCCTCTCGGTCCTGGACGTGGGCGACTACGTGTTCGGGCGGCCGGTCCGCATCACCGCGCAGACTGCGCTCGGGGCCGAGGGAGTGGTCAACATCGAGCGGGAGACGCGCCTGAGCGGCCGGATCCACAACAAGGGGTTCCTGATCTTGACCAGCTTCCTGCTGGGGCGGTACGCGCAGGACAAGCCGCTGGCCCTGGCTGCGCGCATCACCTTCGAGCAGACCTACGACGAGATCGAGGGCGACAGCGCGGCGAGCAGCGAGCTGTACGCGCTGCTCTCCAGCCTGAGCGGCTTGCCGCTGCGGCAGGACATCGCCGTGACGGGCTCCGTCAACCAGCTGGGCGAGATCCAGCCCGTCGGCGGCGTGACCCAGAAGATCGAGGGGTTCTTCGACGTCTGCCGGGCGCGGGGGCTGACTGGCCAGCAAGGGGTGATCATCCCCGCGGCGAACGTGAAGCACCTGATGCTGCGCGAGGACGTGGTGGAGGCGGTCCGGCAGGGGCAGTTCCATGTCTGGGCCGTGCGCACCATCGATGAGGGGATCGAGATCCTGACCGGCGTGCCGGCGGGGCGGCGGCAGGCCGACGGCCGCTGGGAGGAGGGGACCGTGAACGCGCGGGTGGATCAGCGGCTGCGCGAGTACGCCGAGCGCCTGCGGAGCTTCGGCCGGCCGGAGGAGGTAGGCGAGCGGCGCGAGCGCCCGCCCGCCGAGGTGGGACCGCAGGCCCCCCGCTTCCCGCGGCCGGGGGCTCCTGAGGCGTGCTGAGCTGTAGGCGCGAGGCGAGCGATGCCTGTTTTTGTCTTGAGCGCCTCCTGGGAGAGCGAGACGCGACTCACCACCTGGCATGCCGACCCTGCAGTCGGGCTGCTCCTCGGGGCGGCAGCCATCGGCTACGGGGCGGCTTACCGGGCGGCGCGGCGGGCGGCACGGCCGGTGCCGCCCGGCTGGCGGGTGGGCGCCTACCTGGCCGGGCTGGCAAGCGTGGCGCTCGCCCTCGCCGGCCCGCCGGCGCACCTCCAGGCGCAGCTCTTTACCGCCCATATGGTCCAGCACCTGCTGCTCATGCTGGTAGCCGCCCCGCTGATCGTCCTGGGCCGGCCCGAACAGGTGGCGCTGCAAGGGCTACCGGTCGCCTGGCGCCGCGCCTTGCTGCGGCGGCTCGTCGGCTGGCGGCCTGGCCGCCGGCTGCTGGCAACCCTGACGGGGCCAGTGAGCGTGGGCGTGCTCTTCAACGGCGGGGTGCTGCTCTGGCATCTACCGGCGCTGTACCAGGCGGCCGTGCAGCACCCGCTCGTCCACGAACTCGAGCACGCGTGGTTCCTCGGGACCGCGTTCCTGTACTGGCGGCTGCTGGACGGGCCGGTGCTCGGGCGCCGGCAGCCGGTCGAGGCGGTGCTGCTGCTAGTGTTCGCCACGTGGATGGTCAGCGATCTGCTCGGGGCGACGCTCACGCTCGCCGGCCAACTCCTCTATCCCGTCTATGGGGCGGCGCCCAAGCCCTGGGGCTGGACGCCGCTGGGCGACCAGCGGCTCGGAGGGCTGGTCATGTGGCTGGGCGGAGGCGTGTACTACGCCGCGGTGCTGCTCGGCGTGCTGGTCGCCCCACACGTACGCCGGCGCGCGGGCTCCAGCCCGCGCGCCGGCACAGCGCTCGCTTTCCGTCCCTGTGCCAGCGACGGCCGGGAAACGCGTCGTGGCTCCCCGTTCGGCCCAGGCGAGCTAGCGATGGCGTCCGCGGCGCGGAACCATGCTCCATCTCAAGGAGGGTCCGATGACGACTGCTGAGCAACCCCAGCCACCGACGGAGCGGCGGGTGCCGTGGCCGCAGCTGCTCCTCGACGATATTTTCCTGCTCCTGCTATGCGGGATGGTAGTGCCGACGTTCTTCTACCTCATCTGGGGGCTGGTGAGTCTCGGTGGCGTGCCGCTGTTCAGCCGCTGAGAGGTGCGGTGGGAGGAGGTGCGCGTGGCTACGCGGTTTAGCAGCCTGGCCAAGCCGCAAGGCGTCTGGTGGCGCGCCCTGGGCCGCGATGAGCGGCTGTGGGTTGGCATCGCGGTCATCTGGGGCCTAGCGATGTTCGTGATGATCACGGCCATCTGGCCGCTGATCGGGGAGCAGCAGAACTGGATCCGCTCCTACCGCATCACGCCGGCGGAATTCCGTGCGCGGGTAGACGCGTTCATAGCCGCCTATCAAGTGGGTGAGCGCGCCGGGGTGCCGGTCGTGGCCCCGCCGCCGGGGGGCGACGTCTATCTCGAGGCGCTGTCGTTCGCCTGGCGGCCGGTGATCCAGCTCCGGCGCGGGGAAACGTACCGGTTCCTGATCTCGAGCCGTGACGTGCAGCACGGCTTCTCGCTCGTCATGGCGCCCCACAGCATCAACTACCAGATCCTCCCCGGCTACGTGACCGAGGTCCTGCTGACCCCCGAGCAAGCCGGGGAGTATCCGATCATGTGCAACGAGTTCTGCGGCCTGGGGCATCACCTGATGCTCGGCCGCATCATCGTGACCGACTGAGGGCGATCGCCGCAGGAAGGGGGGACCATGCAGGCCAGTGGGACGCTCCAGCGGCGCTGCGCCGTGACAGGGCTCTGGGTCGATCGCGCGGCGGAGCGGCAGATCATGGCGCATGCCGTGACGGCGGTGGTGTATCTCGCGATCGGGGGGGTGCTGGCGCTGCTCATCGCGCTCACGCGGTGGCAGGTCGTTCACCTCCTGCCGGCGCAGACGTTCTACGAGTTCGTCTCCGCTCACGGGATGGTGATGCTCATCTTCTGGATCCTGTTCTTTGAGCTGGCCGGCCTGATCTTCGGGAGCACCGTCCTCCTGAGCGCGCGGATGGTCCTCCCCGCCCTGGGCTGGCTCGCCTATGGCCTGATGCTCGGCGGCTCGGTGGTAGCGACGGTGATGATGCTGTCGGGCCAGGCAACGGTGATGTTCACCTCTTACCCGCCGCTGCGCGCGACGCCCTGGTACTATGCCGGGGTGCTGGTCTTCGCCGTGGGCGCGATCCTGGGCGTCGTCCACTTCTTCCTCAATGTGGTCGCCGCGCGGTGGCGCGGCGAGGTAGGGTCGCTGCCGCTGTTCACCTTCGCGCTGATGGCAGCGGCAATCCTGGCGCTGTGGTGCCTCCTCTCAGGCGCCGCTGCGCTCCTCCCGACCTTCCTCTGGAGTGTGGGGCTCGTGTCCTCGGTTGACCCGGGCATCTACCGCTTGCTCTACTGGGGCCTGGGCCATGGGGCCCAGCAGGTCAACCTGGCGGCCATGGTCGCTACCTGGTATGGCCTGGCGAGCCTGACGACCGGCGCCAAGCCGCTCAACGAGGGGCTCAGCCGGATCGCGATCGTGCTCTACATCCTCTTCATCCAGATGGCCGCCATGCATCACCTGTTGACCGACCCGGGGCTGGGAGTCTGGGTGCGCAATGTCAACCTCAGCTACTTCATGTACGCGGCGGTGATGGGCAGCCTGATTCACGCGTTCAGCATTCCGGGCGCGGTCGAGCGCGCGTTGCGGGAGCGGGGCTACGGTGCGGGGCTATTCACCTGGCTGCGGCGGGCGCCCTGGGGCGAGCCGGGCTTCGGCGCGCTGGTGGTCAGCCTGCTCCTGTTCGGGGTGCTCGGCGGCATCAGCGGGGTAATCATGGGAGGGCCCCAGCTGAACCTGATCTCCCACAACACGCTGCTCGTGCCGGCGCATTTCCACATGACGGTAGTGGCGGGGACGACGACGGCCTTTATGGGGCTCTCCTACTACCTGGTGCCCTTGCTCTTCCAGCGGGAGCTGGTGCTGCGCCGCTGGGCGACCTGGCAGCCCTATGTGTTCGGGCTGGGGATGCTGCTCTTCGGGCTGGGCATGGGACTCGCCGGTCACTGGGGAGTGCCGCGGCGCCACTGGGACATCACGTTCGCTAGCGTGCCGGCCGCGCTGCGGGTCAACCTGCTGGACCGGCCGGAGATCGGCGTCTTCCTGGCCCTGCTCGGCATCGGCGCGCTCATCGCGGTGGTGGGGGGCGTGCTGTACGTCCTGATCATCGTGGGCACCATTGTGCTGGGCCGGCGGACGGCGACACCGACCCTGGGGGCGCTCGTGCCGGAGGCGTTCAGCGCAGTGCCGGCGGTAGCTGGCGGGGCAGAGCCGGCCCGAGCCGACGCACACGGCTTCGAGGTGCCGGGAACGCTGGTGCTCAGCCTCGGCTTCCTGGTGCTGTTCGTACTGCTCTACGGCATCTCCTGGTACGAGCTGAGCCGAGTGCCCTGGCAGATCCGCTAGCCCCGCGGGGTAGGGCCGCTCCTCCCTGGTAGAGGGCCTGCCGCGCGCACGACTGCGGGGGACAGAGTTGGGGCTATAGCAGCCGCTCCGTGCGGAGACCCAGATGGAGAGAGCAACATGAGCGATCGCGGGTTGCTCGGCCTCTTGGCGGCGCTCGTTCTTATCGTCCTGGTGGGAGGGGCGCTGGCCGGCGCGCTTGGCCCCGGCCCTTGGTGGGGAATGGGGCCGGGGATGATGTGGGGCTATGGCGGCCCGAATGCGCCGCCGGGAGGGTGGACTTGGGGGGTGGGGATGGCGCTAGGCATGCTGGCGATGCTGGCGTTCTGGGCAGCGCTCGTGGTCGGGATCATCTGGTTGATCCGCCTGGCGCTCGGCCAGGGGGGCCGGGCGGCCGAGCGGGGCGGCGTCGACGAGGCGCTAGCGATCCTGCGGCGCCGCTACGCGGCGGGCGAGATCGATCAGGCGACGTACGAGCGCATGAAGCGCGAGCTCGAGGCCTAGGGGCGGGGTGAGGGAGTAGGCTCAGCTCCGGCCCGGCCAGAGGATACTCCACACGAGGTAAGCGCCGAGCGCCGCCGCGATGCCGAGGCCGAGGGCAAAGAACGCCCCGGCCCATTGCTCCCAGCCGGGAGGCCGGTAGACCGACGTGAGCACGGCGAGCCCGTTGATAAAGGCGGCGGCGAGGATGCCGAGGATCAGGCGGTTGACGAGCCGCTCGATGCGGCGGAGGAGCGGCTCGAAGTCCGTTGGCCGCATGCCCACCTCGATGCTGCCACGCTCGAGCTCACTCAGCAGGCGCCGGAGCTGCTGGGGCAGCTCCACCGCCAGGCGCGCCGCGTCGAGGCTGGCCCCGCCCAAGCGCCGCGCCCAGAGCAGGGGCGAGTACTGGCGCAGGACGAGCCGCTCGGCATAGGGCGCGAGCACGCTCGTCAGGCGGAAGTCGGGGTCGAGCCGGGCGCCCAGCCCCTCGTTCATCATGGCGGTCTTGAGGAGCAGCGCGAAGCCCGGGGGGAGCTGGAGGCGGTGGCGACGCACGATGGCCAGCGCCTCGCTGAGCAGCGGCTGGAGGGCGATCTCGCCCAGCGGCCGGCCGTAGTAGCGCGAGATCAGGTGCTCGAGGTCGCGACGCAGGAGGTCGCGATTCACGCGCCGCCGTACGATGCCCAGCTCGAGGAACGCATCGACGAGACGATCGGGGTCCTGGCTGGTGATAGCCAGCACAATCCCGACCAATTGCTCGCGGGTGCGCTCGTCGACCGTGCCGACCATGCCGAAGTCGATGAGGCCGATCCGGCCTCCCGGCTCGATGAAGAAGTTGCCCGGGTGGGGGTCGGCGTGATAGAAGCCGTCCTCGAAGACCATCTTCAGCACGATCTGGGCTGCGCGCCGCGCCAGCGCCGGCCGGTCGATGCCGGCCGCGTCGAGCGCGGCCACGTCGTCGATCTTGATCCCGCGGATGCGCTCCAGGGTGAGGAGCCGCGGGGTGGTGGTGTCCCAGAACACACGCGGGATGTGGATCGATGGGTCGGCCGCGAAGTTCGCGGCGAACCGCTCGGCGCTGCGTCCCTCGCGGAGGTAGTCGAGCTCGGCGCGCAGCGTCTGAGCGAACTCCTGGGCGAGGCCCACGAGATCGTACTCGTCGGCGAGCTCCCACCGCCGTGCGGCGGCCGCGGCGAGGTTCTGGAGGATCTCTAGGTCCTCCTCCACCTGCTCAACGACCCCCGGCCGGCGCACTTTGACCACGACCTCCGTGCCGTCGGGGAGAACGGCGGCGTGAGCCTGGCCGATCGAGGCCGCGGCAAGCGGGGTGGGGTCGAAGGCGGCGAACGCCGCTTCGAGCGGGCCGCCCAGCTCGGCAGTCACCGTGTCGCGGATCGCCGGCCAGGGCACCGGTGGCGCGGCGTCCTGCAGCTTGGCCAACTCGGCCTGGTACTCGGGGGGCAACAGGTCGGCTCGGGTGGAGAGGATCTGGCCCAGCTTGATGAAGGTCGCGCCGAGCTCCTCTAGCGCCATGCGGAGGTGCTCCGGCGGCGTATAGGGCGCCGGCCGGCGCGGATGCCCGAGCAGCCCGCGGTGGAAGGGGACGAAGCGCTCTAGGCCCAGCACCCCGACCAGATATCCGAGCCCATGGCGCACCAGGGCATCGGCGATCTGGCGGTAGCGCTGGAGGTGGCGGTTTCGCGACCGGCTGGCCATGCTCGCGTCTTTCCCTCCCGCTACTACCGTCGGCGCGTTGGCCCCCACCGCGGGACAGCGGTGGCAGGGATCACCCGCGGTTTACCGCCTGTAACTGCTGCTGCAACGTGGGCATGGTACCCCAGACCTGGGGAGGATGGGGATGAGCGTCTCTGGCTCGCGCGAGCCGGTCTGGGAGCGGGCTGCCCCGGCGGTCGATGTCCGCCGGCCCTTCTGGATTCCGGCTGGCCAGTTCTTCGATGGGCGCGATGTGGCGGACTGGCCGCTTCATGAAGCATACGGCCTCCAGCCCGCGCTCCGCCCGCGGGAAGCGCTGGTAGCGTGCCGGTTCTGCGGCACGGTGCGCGCCGCCGCGCTACCGTTCTGCTGCGAGCTGGCCGGCCTCGCTGCCGAGGGCCTCTCCACCCGCGGGAGGACGGCCACAGGCTAATGACGGAGCCGCTGTCCATCTCGCCGCGCGTCCTATCCCCTCCAACAGGCCGCCAGCTCCGTGGCCGCACACCGGTTGGCTGGGCCTTAGCCTTAGCGGTGCGCTCCGAGCAGAGGCGGAGGCTCTGGCGGCGCGACGCGGGCGCGCGCGTCGACGATCACGATCCCTTGCGGGAGGACCATCACCGGGTTGCAGTCCAGCTCCGCCACCTGTGGCAGGGCGTCCGCGAGGAGGCCCAGCCGCAAGAGCGCGTCCTCGAGCGCGGCAACGTCGCAAACCGGGCCGCCCCGATACCCCTGGAGCAGGGGGTAGCTCCTGAGGCTCTGGACCATCTCACGTGCTTCCGAGGGGGTGAGAGGTGCGAGGCGCACCGCGACATCGCGCAGGAGTTCGACCCACACGCCGCCGGCCCCGCACACCACCACCGGCCCGAACTGGGGATCCTGCGTGATCCCGAGGAGCATCTCCACCCCGCCCGTGACCATCCGCTGGACCAGGAAGCCCGTCGGGACGAACCCTGCTGCCTGGAGACGCGCGCTCATCTCTTCGGCCGCCTGCTGGACCGCGGCGGCGCCACTGAGCCCGAGGCGTACCGCCCCCCTCTCGGTCTTGTGGATCAGGCCGGGCGCGATCGCTTTCAGCGCCACCGCACCGCCCAGCGCCTCCGCCGCCAGGCCGGCCTCCTTCGGCGTGGTCACGCGCCGTTGCTCCACCAGCGGGAGCCCATAGCAGGCGAGCAGCTGTGCCACCTCGTCGGGGGTGAGCCAGCCCTCACCGCGGCGCAGGGCGGTGGCCACGACTGCCGCGGCCTCATCGCGGCGCAGGTCGGCCGGGGCCGGCGGGGCCTCCTCTGGGCGCTGGCGCCAGGCCGCGTAGCGCGCTGCGTGGGCCAGCGCGATCGCCGCCGCCTCCGGGAAGGCGTAGGAGGGAATGCGGATAGGGCCTGCCCGGAGCGCAGCGGGCGTGCCGCGGGTAGACATGAACACCGCCAGCAGCGGGAGGCGTCCGTCGAGCGCTTGCGCTGCCTCGACGAGCGCTTGCCCCACCGCCTCGGCCTCCGTAGCGAGCGGGGGAATGAAGAGCGCGATCAGCGCGTCGATATTCGGGTCGTCGGCCACGGCCAGGAGCGCCTCGCGGTAGTGGGCGGGAGGCGCGGGGGCGAGCAGGTCCACCGGGTTGGCGACGCTCGCCTCTGGGGGGAGCAACTGCCGGAGCCGCTGCTGGGTCTCGGGGGCGAGCACCGGTACCACCAGGCCTTCGGCCTCGCACGTGTCGGCGCAGAGGATCGCCGGCCCGCCCACGTTCGTGACGATCCCCACCCGGGGCCCTCGCGGGAGCGGCTGGGTGGCGAGGAGCAGGGCGACGTCGAACATCGCCTCTAGCGTATCGGTGCGGATCACCCCGGCCTGCTTGAACAGCGCGTCCACGGTCACGTCCGAGGCGGCGAGCAGCGCGCCGGTGTGCGAGGCGGTGGCCCGCGCGCCGGCCGCCGACCGCCCGCTCTTTACAGCCACGATCGGTTTGTGCCGTGCCACCCGCCGCGCGATCCGCGCGAACTTGCGGGGATTGCCGAACGACTCGAGGTAGAGCAAGATCACATCGGTCGCCGGGTCCGTCTCCCAGTACTGGAGCAAGTCGTTGCTGGAGATGTCCGCCTTGTTGCCCACAGAGACGAAGCTCGACAGCCCCAGGCCCAGCGCAGTGGCGTAGTCGATGGCTGCTAGCCCGAGCGCGCCGCTCTGGGAGAGGAAGCCGATGCGGCCCCGCGCCGGAACGAGCGGCCCGAAGGTGGCGTTGAGCCGTACGGCCGGGTCGGTATTTACGATGCCGATGCAGTTAGGCCCGATCAGCCGCATCCCGTAGGCCCGGCACACCTGGCGCAGAGCATCCTGGCGCCTGCGGCCCTCCTCCCCCACCTCGGCGAAGCCGGCGGAGAGCACGACCAGCGCGCGCACGCCCTTGCGGCCGCACTGCTCTGCCACCGCGACCACCTGCGCGGCGGGCACCGCGATGACGGCGAGGTCCACCGGGCCCGGGATGGCCTCCACACTCGGGTAGGCAGGCACACACTGGACTACCGGTGCCGCGGCATTCACGGGATAGACGGGCCCGGCGAACTCATAGGCGAGGAGGTTGTGGAACACCGCCCCGCCGACCGTCTGGCGGTGGCGAGAGGCGCCGATCACGGCCACGGCGCGGGGATAGAGGAAGGTGCGCAGGGCGTTAGTTGCTGCGATCTGCTCGCGCTGCTCGAAGCGCACGAGCGCCTCGGGCGTCAGCGAGGTGGGGAAGGTGATGTAGAGGGCGTCTGGCCGGGCCTGCACCTCGAGCGGGAACCCCGATTGCCGGAGCACCTCGAGCATGCGGTGGTTGGTAGGAAGCACCTCTGCCTCGAACGTCTGGATCCCGTTGGCCGCCGCGTGCTCGGCTAAGTGGCCGAGCAGGAGCGTGCCCAGCCCGCGCCCCTGGTACGCATCAGCGATAGTGAAGGCGACTTCGGCGCGGCCGCCGTCGACCACGGCATACGAGGCGTGGCCGACGATGCGGCCATCAGGGCCCGCCGTCGCCACCAGCCCGAACGTATGAACGTAGTCCACGTGACTGTCACGCTGCGCCTGGGTCGCGAGGTCTACCGCGGGCGAGAAGAACCGCAGCAGGCGGGCCTCGGGTGAGAGGGCCTGATAGAAGGCGAGAAGGGCCGTCTCGTCTGCAGGACGTACAGGGCGCACATGGACGGTGCTGCCATCCCGCAGCACCACGTCGGTCTCGCGGTAAGCAGGATAGCGGTCGCTCATCGCAAGCACCGGCCTCGTCGATAGCACTGTAGCATGGTGCCATGCCGTAGCCGAGAAGCTATCCCCAGTACCCCTGAGCGGGTCCCGCTGCGGCGGGACTCGCTTGAGCCTGAGCCTAAGGAGCAAGCGCGGGCGGTTCGTGGTCGTGCCCTACAGGTAGTGGCGATCGGCCAAGGGATCGGGCACCTCCAGCCCCAGCTCGGTGAGCACCCCCGCCACCTCGGCGAAGTACTCCTCCCGCGCCTGCGCATTGGTGCGGTGCTTCA
>Ga0070739_10005983_pt1 | contig 13581 bp, 12 predicted proteins | sample Coa_R1_7_FD_66445 | JGI IMG/M metagenome (GOLD analysis project Ga0070739, IMG submission 66445) | Surface soil microbial communities from Centralia Pennsylvania, which are recovering from an underground coalmine fire - Coalmine... | ecosystem: Environmental > Terrestrial > Soil > Unclassified ... | reverse complement strand
CGAAACCGGCAGCCACACGAGTTCGTCGACTTCGCTGTTGGGTGTGAATTCTCCGCCGATGCTGCGGGCCGCCCAATAGCGCACCTTCTTGACGCCTTGCTCGATCGGGTAGCTCACCGCCGCGATGCGCCGGCCAAGGTGCGCTCGGTGACCGGTTTCTTCGAAGACTTCCCGCACCGCGGTCACCGGCTCAGTTTCACCGGGATCGAGTTTTCCTTTGGGCAGCGACCAGTCGTCATAGCGGGGACGGTGGATGAGCGCGATCTCGACGCCGGTCTCGTCGTCGCCCGGCCGCCACAGCACAGCACCGGCGGCACAAACGGCTTTACCCGACGGGCGTCGCCCGTGCGACGAGCTTTGTGTCGACACCTCAACTCCTGCAGGTCAATTCGGGCCGCGTGACCACGTCGATGCGGCCGGGCGGTCATGACTGATGCGGTGTGTCAGGGGCTGCGGTGCCGCTCCATCAGCGACACCTGGTGGTCGCGCACCGTCCTCCCGTCCTGCGGCGACGCGATCCACTGCCCGTCTGACCCGAGTTCCCAGCACCGCGTGGCCGGATCCAACGCGGATTCAAACAGCTCATCCAGCTCGGCGGTCAGCCTCGGGTCCTTGACTTGGGCCAAGACCTCGACCCGTCGATCGAGATTGCGATGCATCATGTCGGCGCTGCCGATCCAGAATTCGTCGATAGCTCGGAAATGGAAGATCCGCGAGTGTTCCAGGAAACGGCCCAGAATCGAGCGGGCGACGATGTTTTCCGAGTAGCCCTCGGCGCCGGGCCGCAGTGCACAGATCCCGCGGACCACGACCTCGACGCGCACCCCTGCCTGCGACGCGCGATAGAGCGCATCGATGACCTGTTCGTCAACCAGGGCATTGAGCTTGAGCCTGATCCGCCCATTACCGGTTTCGCGGTGCGCGGCAACTTCGCGCTCGACACGCTCGATGATGCCAGCGCGAATCCCGTATGGGGCCACGAGCAGGTTGCGGTAGGACTCCTTGCGCGAATAGCCAGTGAGCGAGTTGAACAAGTCGGTGAGATCGGCGCCGATATCGGGAGCCGCTGTCAGCAGACCGACATCCTCGTAAAGCCGCGCGGTCTTGCTGTTGTAATTGCCCGTGCCGACGTGGCAGTAGCGCCGGATGGCCGATCCTTCGCGGCGCACCACCAGCGCGGTCTTGCAGTGTGTCTTCAAACCCACAAGCCCGTACACCACATGCACGCCCGCCTGCTCCAGCGTGCGCGCCCACCGGATGTTGGCTTGTTCGTCGAATCGCGCCTTGATCTCGACCAGCGCCACCACCTGCTTTCCGGCCTCGGCGGCCTCGATCAAGGCGTGGACAATCGGCGAATCACCCGAAGTGCGGTACAGCGTCTGCTTGATCGCCAAAACGTTAGGGTCGGCGGCGGCCTGTTCGATGAATCGCTGCACGCTGGTTGAGAACGAGTCATACGGGTGATGCACCAGCACATCACCTTCGCGTAGTGTCGCGAAAATGCTTTTGGGCGTTTCCCGCTCCGCGAACGCCGGCGGCGTCGCGGGCACGAACGGTGGATCCTTGAGATCCGGCCGGTCCACGTCGTAGACCTGCCACAGCGACGACAGGTCAAGCAGACCGGGCACCTCGATGACGTCACCGGGGTGCACGTCCAGTTCGCGCAGCAGCAGCTCGAGCATGCTCTCGGTCATGTCGTCAGATACCTCAAGGCGCACTGGCGATCCGAACCGGCGACGCGCCAATTCCCGCTCCAGAGCTTGCAGCAAGTCCTCGTCGCGGTCTTCTTCGACTTCGAAGTCGGCGTTGCGGGTAATGCGGAACACGTGATGCTCGACGATCTCCAAACCCGGGAACAGCACCGGAAGAAACGCCGCGATCAGTTCCTCCATCGGAAGGAAGCGCACGATCGGCTTACCGTCGGCGTCCGTGCGCCGGGCCAGTTCGACGAATCGGTCGACATTGTTGGGCACTTTGACGCGCGCGAAGTGATGTCCGCCATCCTCCGGGCGTTTGACAGTGACCGCGAGGTTCAGGCTCAACCCGCTGACGAATGGGAATGGGTGCGCGGGATCGACGGCCAGCGGCGTGAGGACTGGGAAGACCTGCTCGTGAAAGTAGGCCGACAGTTGATCGCACTCAGACTCGTCGAGATCGGCCCACGTGACGATATGGATACCTTGCTCGGCCAGCGCGGGGCGCACCGAATCAAGGAACACCCGCGCGTGTCTGGTGGCGATGTGCTGCGTCTGCTCGCCGATGCGACGTAGTTGTTCGCGCGGTGTCAGACCGTCCGCCGAGCGCACCGACAGGCCCATCTCGTCGCGGCGTTTGAGCCCGGCGACCCGCACCATATAGAACTCGTCGAGATTGGAGGCGAAGATCGCCAGGAACTTGGCCCGTTCCAACAACGGCAGCGAGGCATCGTCGGCTAGTGCAAGCACTCGCGCGTTGAAGTCCAGCCAACTCAGTTCCCGGTTCAGATACCGGTCCTCGGGAAGTTCTCTTTCAATGACTGCTGTAGTCGCAGCGGGTGGTGCCGCGGGGGCCGAGTCACCCGGATGCCACACGCTCTCTTCAGGGCGCGCCTCGGCTTCGATTTCGGTCATTTTCCGATCATTGCGCATTATCGGGCGGTGCTGCTACAACCCAGCGGACATCGGTTCACCGTTGGTGTGGTGTTCACCTTGCCGTTATGGGTCTGCGCCCGCACTGTGTCGGCGGCGATGAGGTGTTCAGCGGCGCTAGCGGGCGGCGAGGGCGCGCGCGGTGGCAGGACCGACCCCGAGACGGCGGGCCACCGCTAAGTCGTCGGGGGTGTCGATGTCGCAACGCAGACCCGGCCATGCGCCCGTGAGCTCCACTGCCCCCGAACGGCGGTGGCGCGCTGAGGAATCCGGCCCGAATTGGGGCTGAAGTGCGACACCGAACGCGCACAGCGCTGTTGTTCCGGTGCCGAGCCGGTCGGCGACGAAGCTTCGTGGATGGTTGCGCGCGGCGGCGATCGCCCCCGCTAGCTCCTGTGTCTGCAATGCCGGTAAATCGCCTTGCAGCACAACAACATTCGTTGCCGATTCAGCTACCAGTCGCTCCGCAACGGTGATCGCGTTGTTCAGTGAGTCGGGATGGCCCACCGGCGTCGGGTCGGCCAGCACGTTGGCGCCCAGCTGTGCCGCGGCAGCCGCCGCGGCGTCGTCAGGCGTGATGACCGTGATCGAACGCAGCGATTCAACCGCTGCGGCCGCGGTCAAGGTGTCGATCAGCATGGCTACCACGACGGCCTCGCGGGTCCGTGTCGAAAAAATGGGCGCGAGGCGGGTCTTGGCTAGCGCCAGCCGCTTGACGGCCACAATCAGCCCGACGTCGCCGTGACCGTCGGCCGGGGTGCCGCTCATGGGCTCATCCTGCCAGCGGTGATTGCGGCGTGTTTTGGCGCTCGCCGCGGGCTCCGTCAATGGCGCGGTCGGGGCGTTTGGCCGGTCACAGATTAGGGTGGGCGCCTGGCGCAGCATGCAGGGCATCGGGGGTGGTGATTATGGCTGGCACGGCGGGTGCGGTAGTGGTGATGGGCGCCGGCGCGTGGGGCACGGCGCTGGCCAAGGTGCTGGCCGAAGCCGGCAGTCAGGTCACCTTGTGGGCGAGACGAGCAGAGGTCGCCGACGAAATCAACGCCACCCGCTGCAACACCCGCTATCTGCCCGGCGTCCAGTTGCCCGCGCCGATCCGCGCCACCACCGACGCCGCCGAGGCGCTCAGCGGCGCGTCGACCGTACTGCTGGGTGTGCCCGCTCAGACCATGCGGGCCAATCTCGAGCAGTGGGCCGGTTTGTTTGCCGACGGCGCGACCCTGGTCAGCCTGGCCAAGGGCATCGAGCTGGACACCTTGATGCGGATGAGCCAGGTCATCGTCGCAGTCGCGGGCGTGGACCCGGACCAGGTCGCGGTGGTTTCCGGTCCCAACTTGGCCAATGAGATCGCCGCGCGGCAGCCCGCCGCCACCGTCGTCGCCTGTAGCGACTCAGGGCGCGCGGTCGCCTTACAGCGCGCACTGAACACCGGCTACTTCCGTCCATATACCAATGCCGACGTCATCGGTACCGAAATCGGCGGCGCATGCAAGAACGTCATTGCGTTGGCGTCCGGGATGGCGGCCGGTGTGGGGTTGGGGGAGAACACCGCGGCGGCGATCATCACCCGCGGGCTTGCCGAGATTATGCGGCTCGGAATTGCCCTTGGTGCCAAGGGCGCGACGCTTGCCGGGCTCGCGGGGGTTGGCGATCTGGTGGCCACGTGCACGTCGCGGCACTCGCGCAACCGCTCGTTCGGCGAGTGCCTGGGCCGGGGCGGGACGCTGCAGTCGGCCATGCAGGCGCACGACGGCCAGGTGGTCGAAGGCGTGACGTCGTGCGAATCCGTGCTGGCGCTGGCGTCGAGCTACGACGTGGAGATGCCGCTCACTGACGCCGTGCACCGCGTCTGCCATAAGGGGCTTTCCGTCGACGAAGCGGTGGTTTTGCTGCTCGGCCGCAGCACCAAGCCGGAGTAACCGCCAACCGGTCCCGTACCGGCCGGAGGAGCGTTAGGGCAGTAGCCTCTCTAGGTTGTGGGTGATCGCTACCCGTCCGCGTCGACCGGAGGCACTGAATCGGTGACTCCGCGCGGCCGCGTCCGCGTCGCCGTCGTCTACGGCGGACGCAGCAACGAACACGCGATCTCGTGCGTGTCGGCGGGCAGCATCCTGCGCAACCTGGACCCGCAACGCTTCGATGTGATCCCGGTGGGCATCACACCCGAGGGCACCTGGGTACTCACCGACGGTCGCCCGGAAACACTGGCGATCACCGACGGCCGGTTGCCTGAGGTGAGCGGGGCGTCGGGCACCGCGCTGGCGCTGGCGCAGGATCCCCGGCAGCGCGGCCAGCTGCTATCGGTGAATCCCGGGAGCGGAATGAGCGCTGGCGAGGTGCTGGCCTCCGTCGACGTCGTGTTTCCGGTGCTGCACGGCCCATACGGCGAGGACGGCACCATTCAGGGTCTGCTGGAACTGGCCGGCGTGCCCTATGTCGGTGCCGGCGTGCTGGCCAGTGCGACGGGCATGGACAAGGAATTCACCAAGAAGCTTCTGGCGGCCGAAGGGCTTCCGGTCGGTCCGTATGCGGTGCTGCGGGCGACGCAGCCGACGCTTGACCCCGAGCAGCGGCAACGTCTTGGCCTGCCCGTCTTCGTCAAACCCGCACGCGGCGGCTCGTCGATCGGTGTCAGCCGGGTGACGAGCTGGGAGCAGCTGCCGGCGGGTATCGCCGAGGCCCGCCAGCACGATCCGAAGGTGCTCGTCGAGGCCGCCGTCGCTGGCCGCGAATTGGAATGCGGAGTACTCGAATTTCCTGACGGCACCGTGCGCGCCAGCGTCGTGGGGGAGATCCGGGTGGTCGGGGTGCGGGGTCGCGAAGACCCCTTTTACGACTTCGCCAGTAAGTACCTCTACGAGGCAGCGGAGCTGGATGTGCCCGCCAAAGTCGACGACGACGTCAGCGATGCAATCCGTGAGCTCGCGATCGCCGCATTTCGTGCGATCGACTGCCAAGGGCTGGCTCGGGTCGATTTCTTCCTTACCGATGACGGGCCGTTGATCAACGAAATCAACACGATGCCCGGATTCACCACGATCTCGATGTTTCCGCGGATGTGGGCGGCGAGCGGTCTCGATTACCCCACCCTGGTGGCGACCATGGTGGAGACCGCGTTGGCTCGCGGGGTGGGTCTGCGCTAACTGGACGGCGGCCCCGGTTCGCCCAGCGGCCACTTGTTACACGCGATCCGGGCCGCAACCGTGACATAACTTCCCGCTCGACGAGCGCGCTAGGCGGGCGGCGGCGCCGGGGTGACGGGTACCGCGGCGACGGTGCGGTCGATCACCTCCGACAGCTCCTGAATCGGGGTAGGCCCCGACCCCGGCGGCAGGGTGAGCGCCACATAAACCGGCCGGTCGACCGTGTACCAAGTGCTGCGACCCGCCTCCCCCCCAGCTTGGCCCTCCACTTCTTGGAACCATTGCACGCGGTCGACGACCTGGATCGGTGAGCCCACCACAAAGTCGGCGGGTCGGTCCAGGCCGCATCGCAGCACCACCGGCTCGGCGCCGGTGCTGGACCGCCACGCGGCGGCGCCGGCAGGGGCTGGCTGCGCCACGGACGCGCGCTGGTAGTCGCCGAGCCGCTGCGGCAGCGCGCCCATCAACGCCCGACATGCCGGTTTGTCGGCCTGCGGGGCGGGAACAGCGGGAATCGCGACCGGTGGCTGGGGCGGGTGGCGGGTGGCCGCGATCGCCAGCGTGATCCCGATGGCGGCGACGGTCAACAGCAGTGCCGCGATCAGCAGTGCCCGCGGCGGGCCGTCCGTATCGGTCGCCTGCTCACTCTTCGAGTGCCCGTCCATCCGCATAGTCTCCGGCGCGGTCCAGCCGCCCGCTTAGACTCCACGTGTTCGCCGGCGGGTCGGCGGACCCAACTTACCGCAGGTCGCACCGGTATTTCACCGGGCATTGACGGGCCGGGAGGACGACGTGAGCAGCGGCGAGCCCGGTCCTACCCTCAGACAGCTCGGCGAGTTCGGCATGATCGACCGGCTGCTGGCCGGCCGTCGGCAACCGCCGACGACCGCACTAGGACCCGGCGACGACGCGGCGGTGGTGGTGACCGGCGACGGCCGTGCCGTGGTCTCGACGGACATGCTCGTGCAGGACCGGCACTTCCGGCTGGACTGGTCCACACCGGCCGATGTCGGCCGCAAGGCCGTCGCGCAAAACGCCGCCGATATCGAAGCGATGGGAGCTCGGCCGACCGCGTTCGTCGTCGGCTTCGGCGCACCGCCCGAGACCCTCACCGCGCGCGTCAGCGAGATGGCCGACGCCATGTGGGCTGAGGCCGGCAGGATCGGGGCGGGCATCGTCGGCGGAGATCTGGTGAACTGCCCGCAGTGGGTGGTCGCAGTGACGGTGCTGGGCGACCTGGACGGGGCTTCGCCGGTGCGTCGAGCAGGGGCACGGCCCGGCTCGGTGGTCGCCGTCACCGGCGAGCTCGGATATTCGGCCGCTGGATACGCCTTGTGGCGCAACGAAATCGAAGGTTTCGACGAGCTGCGGCGTCGTCATCTGGTGCCGCATCCGCCCTACGGGCAAGGTCGGGCAGCCGCCAAAGCCGGCGCGCAAGCAATGATCGACGTGTCCGACGGCCTTGTCTCCGATCTCCGGCACGTCGCCCACGCGTCCGGGGTCGGCATCGCGTTGTCCACCGCAGCACTGGCCGCCGACCACCAAGCCCTGACGACGGCCGCCGAGGCCGTGGGCGTCGACCCGTGGTCGTGGGTGCTCGGCGGGGGAGAGGACCATGCGCTGGTCGCCGCGTTCGCCGGTCCGGTTCCGGCGGGCTGGCGGGTCATCGGCCGCGTGGTCGACGGCCCGGCCCGGGTGCTGATCGACGGGGCAGAGTGGCGCGGATACGCGGGCTGGGAGTCCTTCAATGGTCGCTAGGGTAGCGGCGTGACCGTGTATGCGATCGCCCAACTCAGGTTCACCGACCGTGCCGCCTACGACCGCTATCAGGCGAAGTTCATCAAGGTCTTCTCCAAATACGCCGGAACTTTGCTCGCCGCCGACGAATCTCCGCAAGTCGTGGAAGGTCAATGGGACCGCGACAAGGTGGTGCTGATGTCGTTTCCCGACGAGGCCGCCTTCCGATCGTGGGCCGAATCGCCCGAGTACCAACATATTTCGCAGGACCGCCGTGCCGGTGCAGACACCGTGGTGTTGCTGGCGAAGGGGCTGGCGTGACAGCGCGCCCGCTCAGCGAGTTGGTCGACGACGGGTGGGCGCACGCGCTGGAACCGGTGGCGGGCCAAGTTGCGGCGATGGGTCAATTTCTGCGCGCCGAGATCGCCGCTGGGCGCCGCTACCTGCCAGCCGGACCGAATGTCTTGCGTGCCTTCACTTTTCCTTTCGATCAGGTGCGGGTGCTGATCGTCGGCCAGGATCCGTACCCAACGCCCGGACACGCGGTGGGGCTTAGCTTTTCGGTGGCCCAGCACGTCCGGCCGTTGCCGCGCAGCCTGGAGAACATCTTCGCCGAATACGCCAAAGACCTCGGCTATCCGCTGCCGTCATGCGGCGATCTGACGCCATGGGCCGAGCGCGGGGTGATGTTGCTGAACAGGGTCCTCACCGTGCAGCCCGGCAATCCGGCGTCGCACCGGGGCAAGGGCTGGGAGCCGGTCACCGAATGCGCGATCCGTGCCCTCGTGGAACGGCAGCAACCGATGGTGGCCATTTTGTGGGGCCGTGACGCGTCGACGCTAAAACCGATGCTGGCGCAGGGCGACTGCGTCGCGATCGAGTCGCCGCATCCCTCGCCGTTGTCGGCATCGCGGGGCTTCTTCGGGTCGCGACCGTTCAGCCGGGCCAACGAACTGCTGGAGAAGATGGGCGCCGAGCCCGTCGACTGGCGGCTGCCATAACCGCGCTATCCGCGAAGCGGTGGCGCAACGGTTAGCCGCGGGTGATCTTGCCCGCCTTGATGCACGAGGTGCAGACGTTGAGGCGCTGCTTGTTGCCGCCGGGACGGGTCACGGCATGCACCGTCTGAATGTTCGGGTTCCACCGGCGGCTGGTCCGGCGGTGGGAGTGCGACACCGACTTGCCGAAGCCGGGGCCCTTCCCGCAGATATCGCACACGGCGGCCATTGCGAAGCTCCTCGAGTTTCCGGGGCCAACAACCGAGCTACGGGTGACCCGACGACCTGGCCAGGATAACCGCCGCAGTGGCGAAGCGCCAAAACCATGAACAGCGCCGATACCGTATGACCAGTGCTGTCGGCGTTACTAGTTAGGCTGGCGCCACCGGAGGAGGTGGGCGAGGTGGTGTCCGATGCGGCTCAGTCGGATCGTCTGCTGGACGCATCCGCGCTGCGCGACTGGGCGCACACCGCCGTCAGCGACCTGATCGCCCACATCGACGAGATCAACCGCCTCAACGTCTTCCCGATCGCCGACGCCGACACCGGCACCAACATGCTGTTCACGATGCGCTCGGCACTGGCTGAGGCCGACATCGAAGACAGCGCCGAGGACGTGGCGCGGGTCGCGGCGGCGCTGTCGGCCGGCGCACTGCACGGTGCGCGCGGCAACTCCGGCGTGATCCTCTCCCAGATCCTGCGGGGTATCGCCGACGCCACCGCCACTGCGGCCGCACAGGCCGGTGGTGACCTACGCGATATCGACGCCACCCTGCTCGGGGCCGCACTGCGGCGCGGTGTGGGCCTCGTCGTGGGCTCGATGGGCGGACAAGAGATCGCCGGCACCATCGTCTCTGTGCTGCAGGCCGCGGCCAGAGCGGTCGAGGAGTGCGCGAACAACGGAGAGAACCTGGCACGGGCGGTAACGGCCGCATGTGATGCCGCGGTCGTCGCGCTGGAGAAAACTCCCGAGCAGCTGGGCGTGCTCGCGGACGCCGGCGTGGTCGACGCCGGCGGCCGGGGCCTGCTGGTGCTTCTCGACGCGCTCAGCGCCACCATCACCGGACGCGCGCCGGCTCGGACGGTGTACGAGCCGGCACCGCGGCAACCATCGGCTGATGCGGGGGCAGAACACCGGGGTCCGCAGTTCGAGGTGATGTATCTGCTGGGTGGTTGCGATGCCACCGGCGCCGACGCGCTGCGCGATCGGCTCGGCCAACTCGGCGAGTCCGTAGCCATCGCGGCCTCCGCATCCGACGCGGTCGGCGGCTACTCGGTGCACGTTCACACCAATGACGCCGGCGCCGCCGTGGAAGCCGGTTTGGCGTTCGGCACACCACGCCGGATCCAGATCTCGGCGCTGATCGGCGGCGGAACCGGATTGCCGCCAGGCAGCTGGGCGAAGGAGCGGGCCGTGCTGGCCGTTGTCGACGGCGACGGTGCCGCGGAGCTGTTCACCGGAGAGGGCGCATCCGTCCTGCGACCCGATCCCCAGGCGGCCGACCCGACCACGGCCGTCACCGCGCAGCAGCTGTTGCGCGCCCTGGTGGATACCGGTGCCGCCCAGGTGATGCTGTTACCCAACGGGTATGTGGCCGCCGAAGAACTCGTGGCCGGCTGCACTGCCGCCATCGGCTGGGGCATCGACGTGGTGCCCCTGCCGACCGGGTCGATGGTGCAGGGGCTGGCCGCGCTCGCCGTGCACGACCCCGACCGGCAGGCGGTCGACGACGGCTACACGATGGCCCGCGCAGCGGGCTCTGCTCGGCACGGCTCGGTGCGCATGGCGACCGAGCAGGCCCTGACCTTCGCCGGTCCGTGTCAGCCCGGCGACGGCCTAGGCATCGCAGGCGACGAGGTGTTGATCGTGGCCGAGGACATCGGCTCGGCGGCGACCGGCCTCGTGGACCTGTTACTGGCCGCCGGTGGTGAATTGGTGACGGTGTTGGTCGGCGCCGACGTGGACGCCGACGCCGTCGAATCCACACTGGAAGCCCATGTTCACGACCATCATCCGGGCAGTGAGCTGGTGAGCTACCGCACCGGGCATCGCGGCGACGCGCTACTGATCGGGGTCGAATAGCCGTGGTTGCCTTGACCGACCGGCTGGACTACATCCTCGGCGCCAAATCGGCCGACCTACTCGACGAGGTATTCGGCATCCGCACCGTCGACGACCTACTGCGTCACTATCCGCGCAGCTATGTCCAAGGTGCGACGGTGCGTGGTGTCGGCGACGAGCGGCCGCCGGCCGGCGAGCACGTCACGCTCGTCGACACGATTACCGGGGCGGTGACACGCCAGATGCCAAAGCGCCCCAAAGAGAAGTACCTGGTCATCACGATCGGGTCTGGCCGAAACAGAGTGACCGCTACGTTTTTTCACGTCAAGAAGTGGTTCGTAGAGCAGCTCAGCGTGGGAACCCGGATCATGCTGTCTGGAGAGGTGGGCTATTTCCGCGGCACCATGCAGCTCACCCATCCGGATTTCCTCGTGCTGGACTCCCCGGATGGTAAGGACCACGGCAGCAGGTCACTACGCATGATTGCTGACGCCTCGAAGAAAGTCAGCGGCGAAGTGCTGCAGTCGGCGTTCGAACGGGCCTTCTACCCGATCTATCCGGCCAGCACAAAAGTCCAAAGCTGGGACATCTACGCGTGCGTGCGCCAGGTGCTCGCGGTGCTGGACCCAGTATCCGATCCGCTGCCGGAAGCCGTGCGAGTCCGGCACGGCCTGATCTCAGAAGACCAGGCGCTGCGAGCCATACATCTCGCCGAAAGCGAAAAAGAACGCCAACGGGCGCGCGAGCGGCTGACTTTCGACGAAGCCGTCGGTCTGCAGTGGGCGCTGGTGACTCGACGGCACGGCGAGCTGTCCGAATCCGGGCCGCCGGCACCCAATCGATCGGACGGGTTGGCCGAAAAACTATTGCGGCAGTTGCCATTCGATCTCACCGCGGGCCAGCGTGAGGTGCTCGAAGTGCTACGTGGCGAGCTTGCCGCCACCCGCCCGATGAACCGCCTGCTGCAAGGGGAAGTGGGCTCCGGCAAGACGATCGTGTCGGTGTTGGCGATGCTGCAGATGGTCGACGCAGGCTATCAGTGTGCGCTGTTGGCGCCGACAGAAGTGCTTGCGGCCCAGCATGTTCGATCGATCCGCGATGTGCTGGGGCCGTTGGCGATGGGCGGGCAGCTAGGCGGTGCCGAGGACGCCACCCGGGTGGCGTTGCTGACCGGTTCTATGTCGGCGGCGCAGAAGAAACAGGTGTATGCCGATATCGCCAGCGGACAGGTGGGAATCGTCGTGGGCACGCACGCCCTGCTGCAAGGCGGGGTGGAGTTTCACCGGCTGGGCATGGTGGTCGTGGACGAGCAGCACCGTTTCGGGGTAGAGCAGCGAGGCCAGTTGCGCGCCAAGGCTCCTGCCGGCATCACACCGCATCTACTGGTGATGACGGCCACACCGATACCGCGGACCGTCGCGCTCACCGTCTACGGCGACTTGGAAACCTCTACGTTGCGCGAACTTCCGCGGGGCCGCCAGCCGATCGCGACGACCGCAATCTTTGTCAAGGACAAGCCGGCATGGCTGGAGCGCGCTTGGCGGCGCATCATCGAAGAGGTCTCGGCAGGACGCCAGGCTTACGTCGTGGCGCCGCGGATTGATGAGACCGATGATCCTGGGCAGACCGAAGAGGGCGGGCGGCCCTCGGCCACCGCAGTGGACCTCTTCACCCGGTTACGTCGCAATGAATTAGCCGACCTGCGGCTGGGTCTCATGCACGGGCGGCTTCCCGCCGAAGAAAAAGATGCCGTCATGGCGGCGTTTCGCGCCGGCGAGATCGACGTCTTGGTGTGCACCACTGTCATCGAAGTGGGGGTCGACGTGCGCAACGCCACGGTGATGCTGGTGATGGACGCCGACCGGTTCGGCATCAGCCAGTTGCATCAACTGCGGGGCCGCATCGGTCGTGGCGCGCATCCGAGCGTGTGTCTCTTGGCGAGCTGGATGTCGCCAAATTCACGGGCAGGCCGGCGACTGTGCGCGGTCGCGGAAACCCTCGACGGGTTCGCCTTGGCTGACTTGGATCTCAAAGAGCGGAGAGAAGGGGACGTCTTGGGCCGCAGCCAGTCTGGCCGGGCGATTACATTGCGACTGCTGTCGCTGGCCGAGCATCAGGAACTGATCGAGGCCGCGCGCGATTTGTGCGAGCGAATCTACGACGAGGATCCCGGCCATCCCGGATTGACGCTGTTGGGAGCGCCGTTCACCACCACCGAACGCGTCGAGTATTTGGACAAAGCATGAACAAGAGACTGCTGCTATGGCTGTCGGCGCTCGCAATGCTCGCAGTATTGGTCGCCTATCAGGTGGTGGCATCCTCGGCGGAACAGCGCGCGGATGAGTTCGCGGCGCGCGCCGACGTTCCCACGGTTCAACCGGGCACAGACGTGTTGGGCGGAATCATCGTGGTGCCGGCCAGGATCCATCGCTATGACTACCGCCGCGCGGCATTCGGGGATGCGTGGGACGACGACAACGACGCACCGCTCGGACACAACGGCTGCGATACCCGCGACGACATTCTCAACCGCGATCTCGTCGACAAAACCTACGTGTCGATCAAACGCTGCCCCGACGCCGTGGCGACCGGTACGCTGCACGACCCATACACCAACGCCACCATCAACTTTCAGCGCGGCGCCCGGGTCGGGGCATCGGTGCAGATCGACCACATCGTTCCGCTGGCTTACGCCTGGGACATGGGCGCTTACGACTGGCCGTACCCTCAGCGGCTGCGCTTTGCCAACGATCCGGCCAATCTGCTGGCCGTCTCGGGGCAGTCCAACGAAGACAAGGCCGATTCCCAACCGGCCCTGTGGATGCCGCCTAATACCGCGTTCTGGTGCCAGTACGCCGTGCAGTACATCGCTGTGCTGCGCGGTTATGCGCTGCCGGTCGACCAACCGTCCGCCGAGACATTGCGGCGCGCAGCGGCCACCTGCCCGGCGGGATGACGCTGATCTACATCCCCGTGTAGGTCAGCGGATCTTCGCGCACCCGGGTGCCGTCGTT
>Ga0070739_10005982_pt1 | contig 13582 bp, 16 predicted proteins | sample Coa_R1_7_FD_66445 | JGI IMG/M metagenome (GOLD analysis project Ga0070739, IMG submission 66445) | Surface soil microbial communities from Centralia Pennsylvania, which are recovering from an underground coalmine fire - Coalmine... | ecosystem: Environmental > Terrestrial > Soil > Unclassified ... | reverse complement strand
TGCGCTCCGTCGCGCAGCAGCTCGGGACGCCGGACTTCCTGCGGCTGCGAGTCGGCGTCGGCCGGCCCGGCCGCGGCGACCGCCGTCCGCTCGCGGACTACGTCCTCTCGGACTTCGAGCCGCACGAGGACGCCGAAGCGATCGTCGCGCGCGCCGCCGACGCCGTCGAGACGCTCGGCGACGAGGGTCTCGAGGCGACGCAGCGTGCCTACAACTAGGGATCTTATGTAAATTCGCACTCGCGCCGTTGCGCACGTACTGCGGCGCGAGCCCCCTCCGCGCGGCGAGACGGATAGGGACGGCCTAGCCGACCCGGCCCGCCGGTCCCATTGACGGTTTCGGAGGCCGCTGCTTTCGTGCGTCCCGCCCAACGACAGCCGGCGTGCCTGCGCCGCCGACCGACGCCGAAGGGGGATTCTCCGGTTGCGTTCACCACTCCGTCTCGTCCTGCTCTCGCTTGCAGCCACCGCCTCACTCGTGCTCGCGCCGGTGCAGGCGCTCGCGGCGCGATCGAAGGCGGCGCGCGCACAGCGGTCACTGCGCCTGAGCCCGTTCACGACTGCGAACGTGTTCCTCCGCGTCCACGAGCAGGTCCGGCATACAAAGACTGCGCACGCGGCGACCGTCGGGCTGCGCGCCGTCCGGTTTGCCCGGCATCTCCTCGGCGTCCGCTACTCGTACGGCGGCTCGTCCCCGAGCTCCGGCTTCGACTGCTCCGGCTTCGTCCGCTTCGTCTACGCGCACTTCGGCGTCGAGCTGCCGCACAGCTCCTACGCCGACTTCGGGGTCGGTCGGCGCGTCGCGCGAAGCGCGCTCCGCCCCGGCGACCTCGTCTTCTTCGATGGGCGCGGGCACGTCGGCATGTACGTCGGCAACGGTCGCTTCATCCACGCCCCGCACACCGGCACCCGCGTCGAGATCGACTCGCTCTCCGGCTGGTACGCCGGCCGGTTCGACGGCGCCCGCCGCGTCGGCTGAGCCGCGTACCATGGCGGGGCCGGGACTTCCCGGCCTTTCGTCATGGACCGGCCGGTTCTCCACAGCCTCGTCGAGCGGCTTCGGGCCGAGGACCGGCTGCGCGCGTTCGCGGCCGCCCTGCCGGCGCGTGCGCGAGTTGCCGAGCCGGCGCTGCCGCTGCTGCTCGCGGCGCTGCACGAGGAGCTCGGCCGGGGTCTCGTCGTGCTGCTGCCGGAGGACGCGGACGCGCGCGACACGGCGGAGGCGGCGGCGTGGTTTCTCGGCGAGGCGCACGTGGGGCTGTTCCCCTCGCGCGGCGTGCACTGGAGCTCGGGGCTCGAGCCGCCGCCGCACCTCGTCGGCGAGCGCGCCCGCGCGCTCGACGTGCTCGCTGCGGGCGGTCTCGTCTGCGCCTCGGCGATCGCGCTCGCCGAGCCGACGGCGCCGCCTGAGCTGCGGCCGGCGCCGATCGCCGTCGCGACGGGCGCCGAGCCGGGCCTGGAGGGGCTTGCAGAGTCGCTCGCGCTCGCCGGCTACGAGCGTGTCGAGCGCGTCGAGGAGCGCGGCCAGTTCGCGGTGCGCGGCGGGCTCGTCGACGTCTTCCCGACCACCGGCCGCGAGCCGCTCCGGATCGAGCTGTTCGGCGACGAGATCGAGCAGATCCGCGCGTTCTCGCCGTTCACGCAGCGCGCGCTTCGCCGCGTCGAGGAGGCGACGATCTACGCGGCGGCCGAGCGGAGCCGCGAGCACGTGGAGCACGCTCTCGAGCCGCAGGTGCCGGACGATCTCGTGCTGCCGTTCGACCGATCGCCCGACCTCGTCTGGGAGCCTGACGACGTGCGCCAGGTCTGGCGGGAGGAAGGGCTCGCAGAGCTGTCGCTCGCCGGCGCGGCGTTGCTCGAGGCGCTGCCGCAGGGGCAGCCGTTCGCGTTCGAGGCGCAGCGGCCGGCGCTCGCCGCGCGCGGGCTCGCCGAAGCGGAGAACGAGCTCGGCAACCTGCTCCGGCAAGGGCTCGAGGTGATCGTGACGTTCGCGCACCGCGGCGAGGCCGACCGGCGGCAGCAGCTCCTCCGCCGCGTCGAGGTCGGCGGAGCGCTCCAGTTCGTCGTCAGCCCGGCGCGCCGCGGCTTCGTCTGGCGCGATCTGGGCCTCGCGTTGTTGCCAGACACGCAGGTCTTCCGCCGCCGCGCGCCGCGGGCGACGGCGCCCCTCGGTCGCACGCTCCAAAGCTTCGCCGACCTGCGTACCGGCGACTACGTCGTGCACGAGGACCACGGGATCGCGCAGCTCGCCGGCTTCGAGACGAAGGAGGTCGCCGGGGTCACGCGCGACTACCTGCTGCTCGCGTTCCGCGGCGAGGACCGCGTCTTCGTCCCCCACGAGCAGATCGGCAAGGTCTCTCGCTACGTCGCCGCCGACTCGAGGGCGCCGACGCTGTCGAAGCTGGGCGGCAAGGCGTGGGACAACCTCAAGTCGCGCGCGCGCGAGCACCTGCGCGAGATGGCCGGCGAGCTGCTGCAGCTCTACGCGCAGCGGCAGACGCGGCCGGGGCTCGCGTTCGATCCCGACCACGAGTGGGTCGAACGGCTCGAGGCGGAGTTCCCGTACCGAGAGACGGAGGACCAGGCGCGCGCGATCGAGGCGGTCAAGGAGGACCTCGAGGCGCCGCGGCCGATGGACCGGCTCGTCTGCGGCGACGTCGGCTTCGGCAAGACCGAAGTCGCGCTGCGGGCGGCGTTCACGGTCGCCGTCGCCGGCAAGCAGGTGCTGATGCTCGTGCCGACGACGGTGCTCGCGCAGCAGCACTGGAACACCTTCCGCGAGCGGTATCGCGACTACCCGGTGCGCGTCGAGATGGTGTCGCGCTTCCGTAAGCCGGCGGACGTCAAGCGGGTACTGGCGGACTTCGCCGAAGCCAAGGTCGACGTCCTGATCGGCACGCACCGCATCCTCTCTCGCGACGTCATCCCGAAGGAGCTCGGGCTCGTCATCGTCGACGAGGAGCAGCGGTTCGGCGTCGCCCAGAAGGAGCTCCTGCGCCAGCTCCGGCTCGAGGTCGACGTGCTCGCGCTCTCCGCGACCCCGATCCCGCGCACGCTGCACATGTCGCTCTCCGGGCTGCGCGACATCTCGGTGATCGAGACACCGCCGGAAGGCCGGCGGCCGATCCGCACCTACGTCGGCGAGTACGACGAGGAGCTCGTCGTGCAGGCGCTCGGGCGCGAGCTCGACCGCGGCGGGCAGGCGTTCTACCTGCACAACCGCGTCGAGACGATCGACGAGGCGGCCGAGAAGGTGCGGCAGCTCTGCCCGAGGGCGCGCGTGCTCGTCGCCCACGGGCAGATGCCGGAGCGTGCGCTGGAGGACGAGATGCTCTCCTTCCTGCGCGGCGACGCCGACGTGCTGGTCTCGACGACGATCATCGAGTCGGGGCTCGACATCCCGCAGGCGAACACGCTGATCGTCGACCGCGCCGACCAGCTCGGGCTCGCCCAGCTCTACCAGATCCGCGGCCGCGTCGGCCGGCGCGACGTGCCCGCACACGCGTACCTCTTCTACCCCGACGCGTCCGAGCTGACGCCGGACGCGAAGGCGCGGCTCGCGACGCTCGCCGATCACACCGAGCTCGGCGCCGGCTTCGCGATCGCGATGCGCGACCTGGAGATCCGCGGCGCCGGCGACCTGCTCGGCGCGGAGCAGTCGGGCCATGTCGCGGCGCTCGGGTTCGAGCTCTACGTCGAGATGCTGCACGAGACGGTGGCCGAGCTGACCGGCCAGCGCCGGCTGGCGGCGCGCCCCGTCCGCGTCGACGCGCGCGTCGACGCGTACGTGCCGGCGAGCTACATCGGGAGCGAGGCGCTCAAGATCGACCTGCACCGCCGGCTCGCGCTCGTCGAGGACGACGACGAGCTGCGCGAGCTGGAGGTCGCCACCGAGGACCGGTACGGGCCGCTGCCGGAGCCGGTCGCGAACCTGTTCCGGATCCAGGAGGCGAAGCTGAAGCTGGCGCGACTCGGGGCCGACTATCTCGTCTTCCGCGGCGGCCGCGCGGCGGTCGGCTCCGTCGTCCTCGGCTCCGGCGAGCTCCGCGAGCTGCGGCGGGAGATCGACACCGCCGTCTACACGACCGCGAAACGCGAGGTGACCCTGAGAGACGGCGAGCTCAAGGGGGCGCTCCGATTGGTCGATGCTATGCTGGCCGCGCGTCAGGCGGCTTGATGAAGACGCAGATGGTTCTATTGAAGGCGCGTTTCCTCCTCCCGATCGCACTCCTTGCGGTGCTCGCAGCCGGCTGTGGCGGCGGCGGCAGCAGCGCCGGCGATCTCAATCCCGACGACGTCGCCGTCGTCGGCTCGCAGCACATCTCGACGGCGAAGTTCAACCAGCTGCTCGGCGAGGCGAAGGTGAACTTGAAGGCGCAGGGCCAGACCTTCCCGAAGCCGGGCACGACCGCCTACTCGAACATCAAGAGCCAGGCGGTCTCGCTGCTCGTTCAGGAGGCCGAGAAGGAGAACGAGGCCGCGAAGCGGGGCATCACCGTCACCTCGAAGGAGGTCGATACGCGCCTCAAGCAGCTCAAGAAGCAGTACTTCGGCGGCAACGAGAAGAAGTACCAGGCGCAGCTGAGGAAGCAAGGGCTAACGGACAACCTGGTGCGGGAGAACATCCGCCAGCAGCTGATCGGGCAGAAGCTCTTCGACGCGATCACGAAGGACGTCACCGTCTCGCAGGCGGCGATCGTCCAGTACTACGACCAGCACCTCAGCCAGTATCAGACGCCGAGCTCGCGGCCGGTGCGCTACATCCTCGTCGGCAAGAACAAGAGCGCGCTCGCCGCATCGCTCCTCAAGCAGCTGCAGAACGGCGGGAGCTGGTGCACGCTCGCGAAGAAGTACTCCAAGGATCCGTCCTCGAGCGGGAAGTGCGGTCAGGCGACGTTCCAGCAGGGTCAGACGGTGCCGGCGTTCGACAAGCTTGCGTTCTCGCTGAAGACGAACGAGGTCGCGAAGGTGAACACGCCGCAGTACGGTTGGTTCGTGCTGTCGCCGACGGCGGCGGTCAAGAAGGGGAAGAGCTCGACGCTCGCTGAGGAGACGAAGTCGATCAAGCAGACGCTCCTCCAGACCCAGAAGAACACCGCGATGACGAACTGGGTCAACAAGATCCAGAAGAGCTACTGCGACGGCGGGATTCGCTACCAGACCGGCTACAAGCCGAATCCCGACCCCTGCGCGACGACGAACACGACCACCTGATGGCGCTCGCCGACGCGCTGGTGGAGCTCCAGGAGCTCACCGAGCGCCTGCGTCGCGACTGCCCGTGGGACCGCGAGCAGACCGTGCGGACGATCGTGCCGCACACGGTCGAGGAGGCGTACGAGGTGGCGGACGCGGCGCTCTCAGGCGACGACGCGAAGCTCCAGGACGAGCTCGGCGACCTGCTCTTCCAGTGCTTCTTCCTGTCGCTCCTGCTCCAGGAACGAGCCAGCGGGGATCTGGAGCACGTCGCGCGTGGGATTCACGGGAAGCTCGTCCGGCGTCATCCGCACGTGTTCGGCGATGTCGAGGCCCCCACTGCCGGGCGGGTGCGTGCGAACTGGGAGCGACTCAAGGTCGAGCAGGAGGAGCGTGAAGGCGTCTTCCACCACCTGCCGGCGTCCCTGCCGGCGCTGCTCGAGGCGCGCAAGGTCCAGCGGCGCGCGGCCGCCGTCGGCTTCGACTATCCCAGCGTCTCCGCCGCGCTCGCCGACCTCGACGCCGAGCTCGCCGAGCTGCGCGCGGAGCTCCGCGGCGAGCCGGAGCCGGAGCGCGAGCCCGACCCGAGCGCGGCGGCCGAGCTCGGCGACGTCCTGTTCGCGTGCGTGAACGTCGCGCGTCGCCTGAACGCCGACCCGGAGCTCGAGCTGCGTGCGGCGACGGCGCGCTTTCGCGCCCGCGTCGAGGAGGCCGAGCGGCTGGCGGCGGCCGACGGGCGCGCCTGGACCGAGCTGCCGCTCGGCGAACAGGACGCGTATTTCGACCGCGCGAAGGGCGTCGCGTGACCCACACCGGCGAGAGCCGTCGCACTTCCGCCACGGTGTCTGACCCCGCGGCACGGCCAGCAGAGCCGGCGGTTGCGGCTCGCGGCGCGCGCGGCGTCGCAACGCCCTCCTCGGGCGCCGATCGGCGGTCCCAGCGCGTCCTCGCGACTGACCATCGCGCGCCCGAAGCAACTCGTCCAGCGAAAGTTGCACTGTCGCGACGGACCGGTTACGGATCCGTGACGGTGTCTGACCCCGGGGTCGATTGTGGGGTCTGGCCGTGCACGACGAAGCAGAGGCGGGCATGACGGCGATCGCGGCCGTCCACGGGCGGCAGGTGCTCGACTCGCGCGGCAATCCGACAGTCGAGGTCGAAGTGACGCTCGTCTCGGGCGCGGCCGGCCGGGCGATCGTCCCGTCGGGTGCTTCGACCGGGACCCACGAGGCGATCGAGCTCCGCGACGGCGGCGACGCCTACGGCGGCAAGGGCGTCACGCGTGCGGTCGCGAACGTCAACGGCGAGATCGCCGCCGCGGTTCGCGGGCTCGAGGCCGCCGACCAGGCAACGATCGACCGCACGCTGATCGATCTCGACGGGACGCCGAACAAGGGTCGGCTCGGTGCGAACGCCATCCTCGGCGTCTCGCTCGCAGCGGCGAAGGCGTGCGCCGCGGACGCGGGCGTCCCGCTCTTTCGCCAGCTCGGCGGTGACGCGGCCACGACCCTGCCCGTGCCGATGCTGAACGTGATCAACGGCGGCGCGCACGCGCAGAACTCGATCGACCTGCAGGAGTTCATGCTCGTCCCCGCGGGCGCCGAGTCGTTCACCGACGCGATGCGGATCGCGACCGAGGTCTACCACGCGTTGCGCGACGTGCTGCACGAGCGCCGGCTCGCCACCGGCGTCGGCGACGAGGGCGGCTTCGCGCCCGACCTGCGGTCGAGCGAGGCGGCGATCGAGGCGATTCTGCAGGCGGCCGAGCGAGCGGGTCACCGCGAGCGGATCGCGATCGCCCTCGACCCGGCGACGAGCGAGGTCTACCGCGGCGGCCGCTACCGCTTCGAGGGCCGCGACCTCGACGGGGCGGAGCTCGTCGAGTTCTGGGCCGAGCTCGTCGAGCGGTACCCGATCGTGTCGATCGAGGACGGCGCGGCCGAGGACGACTGGCAGACGTGGGCGGCGCTGACGCGCGAGCTCGGGGAGCGCGTGCAGCTCGTCGGCGATGATCTCTTCGTCACGAATCCCGAGCGGCTCGCGCGCGGGATCGAGCAGGGCGTCGCGAATTCGATCCTGGTGAAGGTGAATCAGATCGGCACGTTGACCGAGACGCTCGATGCGATCCGGCTCGCGCACGACGCCGCCTTCACGGCCGTCGTCTCGCACCGATCGGGCGAGACGGAGGACGCGACGATCGCCGACCTGGCGGTGGCGACGAACGCGGGCCAGATCAAGACGGGCGCGCCGGCGCGCTCCGATCGGGTGGCGAAGTACAACCAGCTCCTCCGCATCGAGGAGGAGCTCGGCGCGAGCGCGGTGTTTCCCGGCTGGACCGCGTTCACGAGGGTTTCGCCGAGCCGTCGCTAACCTGGTCGGATGGCGTCAGTCATCCGTCGCACGAAGGTCGTCGCGACGATCGGGCCGGCGTCGTCGTCGCGCGAGCGGGTGCACGCGCTGGCGGCCGCCGGGATGGACGCGGCGCGCCTCAACCTCTCCCACGGGACGCACGACGACCACGCTCGCGCGGCCGAGACCGTCCGCAGCGTGCAGGACGAGCTCGGCCGGCCGCTCGCGCTGATCGCCGACCTGCAGGGGCCGAAGCTGCGGCTCGGCGAGCTGGCGGCGCCGCGGCTGCTCGTCCCCGGCGAGGAGGTGGTCGTCGTCGGCGAGCACGCCGCCCGCGACGGCGAGCTCCCGATCGCGCCCGAGCAGGTCGGCGAGATGCTACGGCCGGGGAACGACGTGCTGATCGATGACGGCCTCGTCCGGCTTGCGGTCGAGGAGGTGGAGGCCGGGCGCGCGCGCTGCCGCGTGCTCGTCGGCGGCGAGGTCAGCTCGCACAAGGGCGTCAACCTGCCCGGCGTGCCGATCCCCGTGCCGTCGCTGACGGCGAAGGATCTCGACGACCTCGACTTCGCGCTCGGGCTCGGCGTCGACTACGTCGCGCTCTCGTTCGTGCGCGCAGCGGCCGACGTCCGCGACCTGCGGGCGCGCATCCGCGACCACGACTCGCCGGCGCGCGTGATCGCGAAGATCGAGAAGGCCGAGGCGGTCGACGCCCTCGACGAGGTCCTCGCCGAGGCCGACGCGCTGTTGGTCGCGCGCGGCGACCTCGGCGTCGAGATCGGCGCGGCGACGGTGCCGCTGATCCAGAAGCAGATCATCCAGCGCTGCCTGGAGATCGGGAAGCCGGTGATCACCGCGACCCAGATGCTCGAGTCGATGGTCGAGCACGCCGAGCCGACGCGCGCCGAGGCGAGCGACGTCGCGAACGCGATCCTCGACGGGACCTCGGCGGTGATGCTCTCCGCCGAGACCGCCGTTGGTCGCTTCCCGGTCGAGGCGGTGCGGACGATGGACAGCATCGCGCGCGCGGTCGAGCCGGCGATGGGCTTCCGCCACCAGCTCCCGACGAGAGTCGAGCCGGACGTGCGACGCGCGATCGCGATCGCGGCGACCGAGCTCGCCGAGGCGCTCGGCGCGAAGGCGATCCTCGCTGCGACCGCGACCGGCCGCACCGCCTCGCAGATCGCGCGCCTGCGGCCGCCGAGGCCGATGATCGGCCTCTCGCACCACCAGTCCGCCGTCCAGCAGATGACGCTCGAGTGGGGCGTGCTGCCGCTCCTGATGCCGTCGACCGTCGACGTCGAGGAGCTCTGGGCGCGGTCGATCGAGACCGCCCGCGCCTCCGGCGTCGTCGAGCGCGGCGACCTCGTCATCCTCGTCGCCGGCACCGCCGTCAACCTCTCCGGATCGACGAACGTGATCAAGGTCGAGGTCGCCTAATAGCGGTCCCCTCGTACACGAAGTCGCGGGTGAAGGCGCACGTTCCGCGCAGCTCGAAGTCGAACCGCGCGTCGTGGACGACGACCTCGTCGTTCACGAGCTCCGTGCCCGGCCGGTCGTGGCCCGGGACGATGCACGAGACCGTCGAGGTCGTCTCGTAGGGTGTCGTCGCGCGGAGGCGGACGCTGTCGCCGACGCGGACGTCGCCGTCGCCGAACTCGATCCGCGCTGCGCGAACCTCGACCGACGCGGTCGGCTTGCGGACCCATGGGAGCTCGCGGACATGCGTGCCGCCGAGGCGCCCGAGCAGGACCTCGCCGAGCTCCGCGGGCCCGTCGACGTGCAGGACGAGCGTCCACGGTGATCCCGGCTCGTCGTCGTCGTAGGAGAACGTCATCACGGCGCGCGTGTCGGCGAGGTCGACGCCGCCGGCCTCGCCATCCTCGACGCGCCAGGCGAGGACGCCGAAGCAGACGCCGTGCGTCGACCGCCCGCCGGGGAGGCCGTCGATCCTCCGGCAGGGACAGATCGCATCGCAGTTGCACGCCTCGAGGTAGGTGCCGGCGATGCGAAAGCTCACAGCACGACCCAGAGCGCGGCGCCGGCCAGCGCGAGCGCGACGGGCCGCACCGCCCGCAGCCCGAACGACGTCGTCTTCTCGATCAGGACGGCGGTGGCCACGGCCGCCGACCACAGCATGCTGTCGACCCCGAGCGCAAGCGGCGCGAGCATGAGCGCCCAGCAGCAGCCCAGGCGGAGGAGCCCGTGCTCGAGCCCCGCCCCGAGCGCGTTGTGTCGCAGGAGCTGGCCGAGCGGGCTGCGGCAGCGCCGCAGGCAGGCGCGCTTCAGCGGCGTGAGCTGGTAGGCAGCGGCAGCCCCGACCGCGCCGGCGGCGAGCCAGCCCCCGGAGCGGGCGAGCCCGCGCGCCGCCTCGAACGCGACCAGCCCGCTCACCGTCCAGACGCCGAAGTAGCCGCCGACGAACGCCGCGGCCGATCGCCCGACCTGCGCGGCAAGCGAGGCGGCAGGCACGAGCGCCGGCAGCATCATCGCCGCGCTCATCGGGACCCAGAGCGACAGGAACGACGCCGGCGGTCCGGGCCCGCCCATGGAGCTCATCCCGCGCATCGCGAGCGCGCTCGCGACCCAGCCCGCCATCGCGAGGGCGACGAGAGCTGTGGGGACCCGGAGCGTCCGCGGCACCGGCAGACGATCATCGCAGGAACGGCGCCGCGGACCGAGAAGCGTGTCGCCGTGCTGCGGCCGACACGCGTGCTGGCGCTCGGCGGGGTCGTCGTGCTCGGGCTCCTGTACTGGAAGCCCGTCCACGCCTACCTGCGCACGAAGCAGGAGCTGCACGCGCGGCAGATGGAGGTGCAGACGCTTGCAGGCGAGCGCCGGAAGCTCGCGCAGCAGATCGCGGCGGTCGGCTCCGGCTCGACGCTCGTGCGCGAGGCGCGCCGGCTCGGGCTCGTGAAGCCGGGCGAGCGGCTGTTCATCGTGCGCGGGATCGACGCCTGGCGGGCCGCCAATCGGTGACGATGCGCCGGTGGCAGAGACGGATCGCACGATCGTCGAGCGGCAGCTCGGGCGCCCGCCGCGCGCGTTCCGTCGCGTCGCCGTCCGCTGCCCGTTCGGCCGCCCGGCCGTGACCGAGCAGGCGCCGTTCGACGAGAACGGCGCCCCGTTTCCGACCCAGTTCTGGCTCACCTGCCCGCACCTCGTGGAGCAGGTCGCCCGCGTCGAGGCGGCGGGCGGCGTCGAGCGCTGGACACGCGCGGCCCAGGACGACGCGCACCTCGCCCGCAGCCTGGCCGCGGCCGAGGCGGCACAGCGCGAGCTGCGGCCCGAGCTCCCGGTCGGAATCGGCGGCGCGCGTCGTGGAGGCAGCCTCAAGTGCCTGCACGCCCACGCGGCGTTCGCGCTCGCACGGCCCGGGTACGCGCTCGGCGACGGCATCCTCGCCGACGCGGCGCCGCTGTGGCCGGGATCGGGGTGTTGCACGCCTATCATCGACGCGGAGTGAACGTCGAGCTGGCGCGGCAGCACTGGCGCGAGGGGACACGGCGGGTCGAGGCGGCGCGCAGCGATCCGCGCCGCTACGCGCGCCTCTCGCAGCAGGTGGAGCTCCTGGCGACGGCGCTGCGGCGGCGCGTCGGGCAGACCTACACCCTCGCCGACCTCGTCGACGCGTACGAGGGCGCCGAGGACTGGGCGCGCGCCCTGCTCGAGGAGGCCCGTGCCGAGGACGCGCCGCCGCCGGAGGCCGCGGACGCCGCGGACGCCGCGTTCTACCTCTACGCGCGTGGCGCGACGGACTACACGCCGTGACCTCCACCCCGCCGCGGCGCCGGCGCCGGCCGCGGCTCGGCTGGCTCCTCTCCGTGCTCGCGCTGGTCGTCGTCTTCGGGCTCGGGGTCGCGGTCGGGGAGGCGCTGCACGACAACCCGGGCGCCGGCGGCGCGCAGACGATCGTGCGCACGCTGAGCCCGCTCACCGTCGCGCCGATCTCCACGCAGAGCGATACGACGACAAAACCGTAATCGAGGTTTCCGTCCGGTTGAGCTTTGGGTAGTTTCAGAGCGAATGAGCTACCAACGTCCCAACCGGCGTGCCCCCGCGGGCGAGCCCGACTGGCTGACCCTCGGCCAGGCGGCGAAGTTCCTCGGCGTCGCCCAGTCGACGATCCGGAAATGGTCGGACCTGGGCCGGGTGCCCGCCTTCTACACCCCCGGCGGCCACCGCCGCTACCGCCGCAGCGACCTCGAGGCGTTCATCCAGCGCTCGGGCCCGGGCAAGCCGAGCGGCCCGCTGGTGCTCGTCGTCGACGACGACGCGCGCGTGCGCGAGTTCATCCGGATCAACCTCGAGTTCGAGGGCTACGCCGTGCGCGAGGCGGAGCGGGCCGACGAGGCGCTCGCCGCGATCGAGGACCAGGCGCCCGACCTGATCCTGCTCGACGTCGTCATGCCCGGCACCGACGGCTGGGAGCTCCTGCAGCGCGTGCAGGAGCGACACGGGTCGATTCCGGTGATCATGTTCAGCGGCAAGATCGACGACCAGGACGCCGCCGAGGCGGCGCGTCGCGGCGCCGAGGGATTCATCGGGAAGCCGTTCGACCCGCAGCAGGTCGTCGAGCGCGCCAAGCAGCTCGTCCCCGTCGGCTAGCGCGCTGGCCTGGGACCGCCACCTCGAGCGCTGGCAGGTCCTCCACCGGGTCGGGTTCCTCGACACCCCGTTCGAATGGCTGACGCACGCCGGGAGCTACGGCGCGCTCTGGCTCCTGGTCGCGCTCGCCCTCGCGCTCGCGCTGCGCCGGCCGGGGCTCCTCGCCTGGACGGTCGTCGCCGACGGCGTCGGCGAGCTCGCGAGCGACGCGCTGAAGGCCGCAATCCCGCGCGCCCGCCCGCACCTGCAGCCGCTCGTCGCCCTCCCGCACTCGCACTCGTTCCCCTCGGGCCACGCGACGACGAGCTTCGCCTGCGCGACCGTGCTCGCCGCAGCCGTGCCGCGCCTCCGCTTTCCGCTCTACCTGCTGGCGGCGGCAGTCGCCTGGTCGCGCGTCTACGTCGGCGTCCACTACCCGCTCGACGTGCTCGCGGGTGCCGTGCTCGGGCTCGCGATCGGACTGGTCGCGCGAGCGGTGCCCGAGCACGTCGGCGGTCGTCGTCCGCCGTAGCGCGCCCGCCGGCCTGCGCCCGGGACGCGGACGCGGTCGTTCGCGGATCCGCGCGCCTCCCCAACCGTGTGGCGCAGGACACCTGCGGGACGGCTACGATGCGGTCGTTGAGCGCCGAACGTGAAGCGCGTCTGGCCCGAAACGAGGCGCTCTTTCGCGAGGTGAACGAGCGCATCGCCGATCTGGCGCATGGCTTCGGCCGCGACGAGGCGTACGAGTTCCTGTGCGAGTGTGCCGATCTCGCCTGCACGGAGCGGGTCGCGCTGACCGCGGCGGAATACGAGCACGTCCGGTCGGACGGGACGACGTTCGTGCTCGCGCCCGGTCACGCGAACCCGGAGATCGAGAAGGTGGTCGCGCGACAAGACGACGACCACGTCGTCGTCGAGAAGGTCGGCGTCGCCGGTGCGGTCGCGGCCGAGCTCGATCCGCGCGACTAGCCCTGCTCCGAGCCTCGCCTCGGCCTGCGCCGGCGGGCGCGGCGGCGGACGAGTGCGCCGGTTGCGATTCCGAGCAGCCAGGCGACGACGGCGGTCCAGAGGAGCAGCCACACGAGCGAGACTCGTCCGGAGCCGAACACCCAGCTGACCTCGACGTGGCGCGTGTTGGCGACGACGAGCGCGACGACCACGATCAGCGCCGCCGCCGCCGTGAACGTCCAGCCGTAGAGCCGGATCCGCACCGCGCGGCCGCGCAGCTGCTGGCGCCGGGACTCGGCCGCCGCGGCGGCAGGCTCGGCGCCCGCGCCGGGCTCGCCGACGCCGGGCGCCTCGGGTCGTGGCGGGTGTCCGGGCGCGTCGCCCGCCGGCGGCTCGCGGTCGTCCTCGTCTGCTTTGGGCGGGGGCGGTTCTCGCATTGCGTCGTTCCCTTGCGGTGGCAGTGTCCATGAACCGGTCGACGGCGTCGAGAAGCCGTGCGCCCG
>Ga0070739_10005979_pt1 | contig 13587 bp, 12 predicted proteins | sample Coa_R1_7_FD_66445 | JGI IMG/M metagenome (GOLD analysis project Ga0070739, IMG submission 66445) | Surface soil microbial communities from Centralia Pennsylvania, which are recovering from an underground coalmine fire - Coalmine... | ecosystem: Environmental > Terrestrial > Soil > Unclassified ... | reverse complement strand
CCGACGATGACGATCACCAGCCATGCCGGCGCCTGGCGGATCTGCACCAGCGAGATGAGCGCGGCCGAGATGAGCAGCTTGTCCGCGATGGGATCGAGCAGCGTGCCGACGGTGGTAACCTGACCCCAGCGGCGCGCCAGGTAGCCGTCGATGAGGTCCGTGCAGGCCGCGGCGAGGAAGATCGTCAGAGCCAGTAACTCGTTGTTTACGACGATGTTCCCGCGCCAGCCGAGGTACGCGTTCTGCTCCACGAGCACGGCCACCAGCAGCGGCACGAAGAAGATGCGGAGCAGGGTCAGCGCGTTCGGGAGATTCATCCGCCCCTTCAACTATAAACCAGGCGAGCCGCCGGAATGTGCTATCCTGTTCGCTGTAGATAACTGTAAGGATTCAGCTTAGAGATGGCCAACACCTACTCCGCCCTGAAGCGGGTGCGAATCACCGAACGCCGGACAGAAATCAATCGCCTGCGCAAGTCGCGGCTGCGTCACGGCATCCGCGCGCTGCGCCGCGCCATTGAGGCGAAGGACGCGCAGGGCGCCCAGAAGCTGCTGCCGCAGACGTTCTCCATCGTCGATCGCGCCGCGAAGTGGGGCATTATCCGGCGCAACACTGCCGCCCGTTACAAGAGCCGCCTGACCGCGCGCATCAAGGGCCTGACCCCGACGGCCGCTTAGTCTTCTCCCGATTGTGGTGCATGCCTTTGGCTTGCACCAAACAAAATCAGAACGCATACCCGATCTGGGCCTGATACGTCCTCGGCGCCACGAAGTGCGTGCCGCTGAACGTCGACAGGAAATTGTAAAGCGCCACCTTGTTCGTCAGGTTCGTGACCGTGAAGCGAAGCGTGACTCTTCGTTTGGTCTCGCTGCGCAGCAGGTTGTCCGTCCCCACGGCGATGTCGAACAGGTTGCGCGGCTGCACGCGATCCGGATTGTGATCGTCGTTCTCCGTTCCCTTCTGGGGAAGCGTCAGTAGCGTGCTCTTACCCACGCCGTTGCAGGTGCTGATGGGATTCTGCAATGTCGCGAAGACGCCGTTGCAGGAAAAACCGATATCCACCTGCTGCGCCGGTGAGAGCAGCAGCGCTGCGGCGACATCGGGAACTCCGCTCACCACCAGGCCGCTGTCAAACCGCCAGATGAAATCCATCCATGGCCCGTCCTTGCCGTGCTGATAACGAACGTCGGTGGTCTGCTGGAACGCCTGATCGTGATCGATGCGGAACACACCCCCTGCGAGCGGCGTGCCCTGAGCAATGAGACCGCCCGTCTCCGGAGGGAAGTAGCGCGCGCGGCTGTGGCCGAACGTGGTGTAGGCCTGGAAGCCGTGAATATTGCTGGTGCTCAGCCGGCCCGTTACGCCGTCGATCTTCGAGTTATGCCAGGCGATCGGGAACGCTATCGGGGTGTTGAACAGAACGTCGAAATCGTACGCGTTATGCGTGTACTTCCAGAAGTAATCGCCGTCGAAAAGCAGATAGCGGCCGATCTTTTGCTGCAGGCCGGTGTTGAACTGATTGCGGAAGCCCGGCTCCAGCGGCACGCTGGCCGCTCCGAAGACATTTGCGGCGAGGCCGCCCGCGCCCGTTGCGCTGGACAGCAGCAGATTCTCGTTGAACGGTGTCTCGAACGTACGCGAGTAGGCCGCGCGGAGCACCGTGTCGGTTTGCTTGATGTGGTAAGCAAGGCCAAGGCGCGGCTGCGGACCATTCTTCGTGACCAGGCCGTGGTACTCGTCATCGCGAAAACCGGCGTTGATGGTCAGATTGCCGAGGTTGATCTGATCGGAAACATACACGGCATACTGCGTGATCGGATGCGCGTCGTGGAAATTGAAATAGCTGCCGCCGCGCGTGAGATCGAAGGGCACCAGCCCGGGCAACAGGCCGGGGTTGGGCTGATATGTCGCGTTCGCGGTGCTGCAGTCCGCCGGATTGGTGATGGCCGGAAGACCCAGCGGGTTGCCGGCGGCATCCACGCACACGGGGTTGAAATTCGGATCGGTAACGGCCATCGAGAAGTTCTCGAGAAGGCGCGTCTGCTGAATCTCCGTTCCGATCTTCAGCGTATGAGCGCCGTGAATGGTGGAAAAATCCGACCTCACGCCGTAGTTCGTAAGGAAGCGATTCTGCGATTCCGTTACCGGCGTGTCGGCGAACGGGTCGCGGCTGCCGTAATAATTCACCTGATCGCGCCGCGCGAACGCGTTTACCGTCAGCAGCGACTTGGCCCCGAAGGTGTGCTGGTACCCGGGCGCCACATTCCACGTGAGCACCCGCTGCTTCTGGTCCTGAGAAAGCTGATCGTAGCTGTTGGGGACCTGAAACCAGTTGCGCGCGGCGAACAGATCCAGGTGCAGCGCGTCGCGGCCGGTGGGGTTCCAGTCCATGCGGTCGAAAATGTTCCCGTTATTGCCGATGTCGTGAAAGGGCGTGAACTCCGGCGTATCCAGAAAGCGCCCGGTGCGGACCCCATTCAGGGCGATGAAATTCCCGAACTTCGCCGTGCCCATGCCGAAGGTGATGTTTTCGCCCCACGTGCCGAACGATCCCCACGTTGTCTCCAGAGTGCCGAACGGTTGCTGTCCGAGACCGGACTTGGTGGTCGCGTTCACCACCATGCTCGATTTATCTCCGTACTGCGCGTCCGGAGCGCCGCTGATAATCTCCATGCTCTGCACCGCGTCGGGCGGGATCTGCGTGGAGAAAACCTTGCTCTGCTGATCGCTGATGTTCTGGCCATCGATGACGAAGCTCACCTGCCCGTGGTCGCCGAGCGGATGAAAGAAGCCATTGGCGTCGGACGCCGTCGCGCCGGTGCTGTTGTTGATCACGCTGCTGAGGCCGGACGCGGGATCGAAGATCGGCAGTTTGGAGAAGGCGTCCGAGTCGGCATCGGTGTGCGCGGAGGGATCGGTCTCCACCTGGGTGCCCGTGGCCTCCACGTTCACCGTCGTGGCGGCTGCGGCAATGCTCAGCGCCAGATTGACGGTGACCGGGACGGAGTTCCGGAGCTCGATGGTTTGTGACGCAGGCGCGAACCCGCTCGCGTCGGCGGTCACCTGGTAGGTGTTCCAGGGCACGTTCGTAAATCGGAAGTTCCCGGCCGCATCGGTCTTCCCCGACTGCTTGTAACCGGTCACCGCGTTGGCGATCTGTACAGCGGCGTTTGCCACGGCCGCGCCGGACGGATCCGTTATTGTTCCCGCAACGGTTCCGCTGTTGATGGATTGCGCATAATCCGATACGCCGAGAAAAAGAGCAATTGAAACAAATAACACGAAGCACCGCATGGACTGACCTCCGGTTGATAAATCAAATGGACAGATTCGCCCCGCCGGAGGACACGCGGGCGCGGAGCTCAGGCGGGAACGGAAAGCCGGGGAGGAAAGACCAACTGCGGCGGAGCGCGCGAGGAGTTCAGTGAAACGCGGCGAACGGTGCGCACGCGGACGCGTTCCGGCGAGGGCTGCCAGCGAACGCCCGCGGGAGCCGCGACGCGAACGCCGCCAACGGCCTGCATCGCGGGCACATGGCTGGCGTGGCAAATGGGACAACAGTGGGAGTGCGGCCCGCCGTGCTCGTGGGCGTGCTCCACCACCACCGAGGCGGTCTGAAGCCCCGCAAAGCACAGCAGAACAAAGACGATAAACGCCCTCAGCCATGGCGAGCGTCGCGCCAGATATGGTCCTCGATCTGTGTACAGTTCACCCATGGCGCCGCGGGGCGTTTCTGAAACGACGTCAGCAGCCGCCCTGGCGTTACTCCGATTCGGGCCCACGGATGCGGTAATAGCGGGAAAGCCAGCGGCTGAGGCCATCCAGCCCAGGATAGAGCATGCGCTCGTTAATCCCGGACTGATCGAGTTTGTCCCGCACCTCCCATTTCAGCGATGCGGGAACGATGATGCGGCGCGCCAGGGCGGGATTCTGCGCCAGCCATTCATCCATCCGCCGGGCCGGATTAGACATCACCGAGAACAGCGCGAACTGGCTGGCGATGCGCTCATCGAGAGAAGGCGGCTCGAGGAACAATACGAAATCGTCTTTTGAAAGGGTCTGCAGCTTCTCCGGCGAATCTGCGATCTCGTCCAGCATTTCCCCGGTGAATGCGTCCACGCCCTCGCGCTGCGCCAGGTCGCGCAGAGGCGGAGGCAGACGGCCGTTGGTCTCGCGGTGATTGATACACCAGATCACCCCATCGACATCGAAGAAATCGAGACTGGCAGTGACGAAATGGGCGGCAATGAGAGGCGAATAGGTCCAATCGAGCAGGCGCGTTTGCAGACCGTGATGCTGCGCGAGCGCCAGCCAGTTCCACATGGAAAGCCCGAGTTGTGCTTCCAGATGCGCGTATTTCCGGAAATTTCGCACCAGATGCGCTTCCAGACGGCCCGGATCGCGATGGCCCCGGCCGGCGCGGAGCAGCGTGCTGCTGAGATCGTGCGCGGCGTCGTGCATGCCGCGAAAAACGTACGGGCTGCGAAAACGGCGGAGAGCCGGATCCCAGGAATCGCGATAGAGCAGGTCGATGAGTTCCGTCCAGCTTGCGGCTGTCGCGGTGGCGATCTCCGGCATCATCACGTGGACGAGTTCACGGTCCGCTCGATTTCCCGGCTGATTAGCTGCTTAGCTAACGAATGTTACATACCGGCCATACGGTAATCTCCGCAGACACGCCCGCCGCAGTAATGGATCTAACAGGCGAGCGCGCATAAGCGCGAGAAAGGACCTCCGAATGAAGAAAACAATTCTCGGGCTGTTGTTCGCCGGGGCGCTCGCGTTCGCGCAGGCAGGCGGCGGAGCGGGTGGCGCCGGCGGCGCGGGAGGCGCAGGAGGTGCGGGCGGCGCTGCCGGGGCTGCCGGAGCCGGCGGCACATCCGGAACGGCTGGCGCTTCAGGCCAGGCGGGGACAGCGGGGCAGAGCGGAGCCATGAGCACGCCCAACGGCGGTGGTCAGAACGGAACCACAGGCACACCCAGCGCACAGGGCCAGACCGGAACAACCGGAACCGCCGGAGCGACAGGACAGAGCGGAACCAACGGCACAACCGGCGCCAACGGAACTATGGGCGCGGGCCAGTCCGGTACGCGACATGGAAATTATGGAAGTTCGACCACTCAGGGCCGACGAGGCCAGAGCAAAGGTACGACGGGCACAAACAACAACGGCGTCAACAGCAACACCAACGGGTCAGCGACGCCGAGCAGCCCTGCCGGCACGGGGACGGGAACAACCAACCCCGGCGGCAGCTCGACCCCCAGATAGACAGACATTCGGGGTCCAACATGGAACGCGGCAATTAAGCCGGAAAGGAATGAAGGGATGAAGAAAACGATACTTGGGATTCTGTTCTCAGCGGCGCTCGCGATCGCCCAGGCTGGTGGCGGCGGTGGCGCGGGTGGCGGTGGCGGGGCTGGCGGCGGTGCAGGCTCCGGCGGCGGCAGCGGCTCCGGAGGGAGCGCGTCCTCGGCCGGCCAGAGCGCCGGCACGGCCGGAGGCGGCAGCGGCAGCTACGGTGGCAGCGGCGGCGGCGCGGGCGAAGCTGGCGGCAGCGCGACCGGAGCCAACGGGGCCACGCATTCCGGCAAACACCACCACAAAAAACATCACAAGTCCGGCGGAAACACGGGCGACACCATGGGTGGCGCCAGCGGCAGCGGAAGCACAACACCGTAGGTCAGCAACCCTGATATCGGACACGCCCGGCCGCGCCTTTCGGGGCGCGGACCGGGCGTTGTTGTATGCGGTGGACCGCCCCGCGACGAGGGTTATTCTTCCAACCAGCCGGCGAGGAGCCGCTGAGGGCCCATCGCTTTCCGAAACCCGAACAGGGCGAGGACGAGAACGAACACGGTGACGACCAGCGAAGACGTGCCGTACCAGGCGCCGAAGTGCGTGGTGAAAACGGTGGCGACGAGAAGGTCGGTGAGAAACATCATGATCACCGCCGGCAACAGGCCGAAGCGCAACAGCAGGGTGACGACACCAGCGTAGATTACGAAAGACATGGCCATCGACAGCATCTGCTGATCCTGGCCGATACCGCGGATGCTGAACAGCAGGCCGAAGAGCACCACCGCGAGCCAATCCCGGCGAACAATCATGCGCAGCACGAAAAAGATGAGGAAGAACGAGAGCGCCGACTGAAAGCTCCCAAGGAACTGCCGCAGGATCTCATGCACGACGTGCGGGAAACCGAGCAAAGTATCGAGCCGCGTGCTGGCCTGGGGCAGTCCTCCCTGGTGTAAGTCGTAGATGGTCGTGCAGGCGAAGAACGCGTTCAGCCCGAGGCCGAGCACGACTCCGTAAAGCAGGTCGCGGCCAACCATCGGGTCGCGCCATTTCCCGCTGAGCAGGCGGGTCCAGCCGATGATGATGTGCGGCCAGCGCCGGCGGATCGCGGGCTCCAGCGCAAGATACGCAAGCCACAGGATGAACCCCGCTCCCAGGGAATCGGAAAGCGCGGCGACAAAGGCATGCCCCAGCCACGCAGTGGCCACGAAATGCGATTTGAGGATCCAGGCGCAGAAACTGAGGGTAAAACCCAAAACGGCCAGCCGGTACGCGCCCTGCCGGTCGCCGCGGCCAAGCTTGTGATTCCGCCAGGCCAGCAGGGCGGCGCCGAGGATGAACACCAGCTCCACCGCGATCCAGATATAGCGGTTGATGTGCTGCGTCCAACCGCCTTCTTCCACCTGCATGCGCCAGGGCTTCGACCAGGGACCGACGATATCAAAGTAGACGGGCCGGCCGCGCCACCAGGCGGCTTCCACGCGCACCGGGAGCTCGGGACGATGCGGCAGGGTACCGCTCCAGGCGGCGCGCGCATCCACCGCTTGGGTTGGAACCCATTCCGGCAACGCGTCATGGAAAGCTTTCATATCGAGACCAGCGGCCGAAAACAGCGGCGCGGCGTCGGGCAGCGCGGCGCTCGCCGCGGACTTGTCCACCTGCGGCGGTACCGCCGAGAAGGTCATCAGACGGCCATACGGATCGAGCGCGACCAGCGCCATCCCGGAAACATTCTGCTGCGGGTCGTCCGGCGTCACCAGCCCGAGATCGTCGAAATTGATCGGCTCGAGGGGAGTGGGACTCTGCCGATACCAGTAGTAAATGGGGGAAGGCTGCAGGTTGGCGATTTGCGGCCAGGGGCGCCGGTTCTTCGCGCCTTTGCCGTACAGGTAGCCGATGTAGTCCCCGCTGAAATCGAAGCCGGACGCGCTGTCCGCCGCGGGCCCGGTATACCCGAACTGATGGATGAGGCGGCGGGCCTGCACCGCGAGCGCGTCGGGCGGCATTTGCAGGTCGACGGTTCCCGCCAGAATCAGCCAGGGACTGATCGCCACGATGGTTGCCAACAACACGATAATTGCCGCCAGACACGCCACAGCCCGCCAGGGCTGCATCGCTTCCTGCGAGCCCGCGGCGGCCACCATCTCCGGAGAAGGCGTTTCGCCGGCGGCGAGCGCGGCGGCCAGGGGATCGCCTCCGGGTAGCGCCGCCGATACGGCGAGCGCCGTGGGCGGACGTTTCGATCGATCGGGCTCGAGGCAGCGCAGGATTATCCGCTCCACCGCGGGATCGATGTCGCGAGCGATGCTGGAGAGTTCCGCCGGGCGGCTTTCGTTGCGCAGGCGAATCAGGTCGGCCAGCGACTCCGCCTCCCACGCGCGGCGCCCGGCGAAGATCTCGTACATGACCAGGCCAAGCGCGTAGATGTCGCTTTGGACAGTGACTTCGGCGCCCGCGAGCTGCTCCGGCGACATGTAGGCCGGCGTGCCGCTCCGGATGTCGGCGCCGCGGATTTCTTCGGCCACGCCCGCCAGGCCGAAGTCCATGATCAGCACCTGGCCGCGCCCGTCGATCATGATGTTGGCCGGCTTGAGGTCGCGATGCAGGACTCCCTGCGCGTGCGCGGCGGCCAGACCCGCGCAGAGGCGGCGCACGATTTCGACGCCCTTGTCCACCGGCAGCCGGCCGATGCGGGTGAGCAGCGAGCCCAGGTTCTCGCCATCGACGAACTGCATGGAGATGAAGGGCACGCCTTCGAATTCGCCCAGATCGTACACGCGGCAGACGTTGGGATGCGTGATCTGCCGCGCGATGCGGACCTCGTTGTAGAAGCGCGCCAGCAGGGCGGGATCGTGGGCCGCGGTTTCGGGAAGGAATTTCAGGGCGACGGTCTGCGCCAGCCGCAGGTCCGTGGCGCGATACACCTCACCCATGCCGCCCTTGCCGAGCTGGCCGACGATGCGATAGCGGTCGGCCAGCAGCGTGCCCGGAAGGAAGCGGCCTTCATCCAGGTCGGCGATCGCGGCGGAGACGCGCGAGGACGACGACGGCATGGCCATGGTGGCGATGGTCGTGCCCGCGGTGGACCGCCGGGCGCCAAGGGGCACGCCGCATTCGGGACAGAAACGGCTGTCGACTCCGATATCGGAGGCGCAGCCCGGACACTGGGGCATTCAATCCAGTATGCCGCGCATATCAATGGTCCGCGAACCACGCCAGAACGCGCCGCCGGAACTCCTCCGGCTGAGCGGTCGAAGCGCCGGTGTGGAGCGCGTTCGGAACCAGCCAGAGCACATCGCGGGGATTCGCCGCCTCGAGCCGCTGCGAGTTCCAGGGCGGCGTGCGGAAATCCGCCAGGCCGTGGATGAGCAGAATCGGCGTGGATGCGTGCGCGATGCTTTCCACCGGCGAGACGCGGCGCAGATCGAGGCCGTAGATCCAATTCGCGTAAGCCAGGGAGCTTTCAACGACAACGGCGGCCAAAACCGGCGGCACGTGGACCATTTGGCGGACCCGGTACTCGGCGATTTCGCGCAGATCGGCGTAGGCGCATTCGGCGACGATTGCTGCGAAGGCGGGCTGCAGTCCCGCCGCCTGGATCAGAATGGAAGCGCCAAGCGATTCGCCGAGACCGTAGACTTTCGCGCAACCGGCGCTCCTCATCCATGCGGCCCCGCCAGGCACGTCATATTTCTCCAGCAGGCCATAGGTGACGAAATCGCCCCCGCTCGCGCCGTGCGCTCGGCTGTCGGTTCAGCAGCACCGAGTAACCCGCATCGAGGAACATGGGAGCAAATCCCTGAGCGCTGACACGGTAGTCAGCGATGCCGTGAAGCACGGCGACACAGTTTCCGTTCGGTTTCTGTGACTGGAGCCACCACGCGCTGAGCTTCACGCCGTCGCGGGCGCGTATGGTGATGGTGGCGGCGTTGCGGGGACACGGGCCGATACGGCGGTACGGTCGCAGCGTCATCCTGCAGAAGACCGCGCCGATGACAAGGAGCAGCAGAGCTGTTACGGCGGCCAGCGCGCTGGCGGATACAAGAATTCGTCGGATCACGTCCGCAGCTGACTGGGATTACGACTAACGGCGGATCGATGTTCCGGCCATTCCCTCAACCTGCAGAGGGCGGCTGCATTTCTGCATAACGGAAGAACAATGCCTCCAGGCCAAACAGGAACGCAATGTCGACGCAAAGCCGATCCAACCAATGCGGGCGTAGACGCCGGTTTGGTCGTTAAGTCTGCGGTTGAGAATCGCCAGCAGCGCCGGTACCGCAAGAAGGATGGTCAGCAATGACCAGGCTCGTTGCATGAACGTGCGAATCACCGCTGGCACGCGGGACCAGTCCTGGCCGGCCGAATCGCGGCTGGCCGAATTTCGGCCAATCTGAAGAAGGGCGATGGCGCCGATCATGAGAGGCCACGCGGCGAGGCGCAGCGGCCGCTCGTGGCCGAAGCAGAAAAGCGCCGTGCAGCCAATGGTGAGGGCACACCCGAGCTGCGCGGTCTTTGCCAGCCTGTCGCGGCGCGTTATCAGGGCGCCGCCGAACCAGGGTCGCTCATCGTCTGTATGGAGGGATTCGGACGTCTGCTTCCAGGCGTAACGGCTCATGGCGAGAGCGGCGATTCCAAATGCGACGAAAATCAGGCCGACGGGAATGCTCGCCGGGAAGACACGAACGGAGACGACCAGAGCGGACAATCCCAGCAGGACGCAGACGACAGCGATGGTTCGGGTGAGGGCTCTTTCGATCGACGGTTGCAACATTGGGCCAGCGCTGATCGCCATACTCGAAGCGCGTGGCTCTCGTACTACGCGCCTTTCGCCGTTGCCGCCCAGTCCTCCGGGACCTGGCCTTCGGGTAGCAGCTCGCCCTTCTCCAGATGCCGCACGATAGTCGCGAAGCGCGCCGCGTGCGGGTCGTGCGTCACCATCACGATGGTCTTCCCGAACTCCTTGTTCAGCCGCGACAGCAGCGTGAGCACGTCCTGCGCCGACCCTGCATCGAGATTTCCAGTAGGCTCGTCGGCAAGGATGAGGTCCGGATCCGTAACGATGGCGCGGGCGATGGCCACGCGCTGCTCCTGACCGCCGGACAGCTGCTTCGGCAAATGCGTGAGCCGATCGCCGAGACCCACCAGCCTCAGCGCCGTGGCCGCATGCTCCATGCGCTCCTTCTTCTTGAGGTTGGTCAGCTTCAGCGGCAGCTCCACATTCTCGATCGCCGTCAGCACCGGAATGAGGTTGAACGACTGGAACACGAAGCCGATATGCACATTGCGCCAGTGCGCGATCTGCCGGTCAGAGAGCGCGCGCAGGTCCTCGCCGAGCACGCGAATCTGGCCCTCGCTGGGGCGGTCCATGGCCGCGATCAAATGCAACAGCGTTGATTTGCCCGAGCCTGAGGGCCCCATGAGCGCCACGAACTCGCCCTTATGGATGTCGATGTCGCAGTTCTTCAAGGCAACGACGCGGAACTCGTCGCGCACATATTCCTTCGTAAGATCGCGTGTTTGGATGACAGTTTCGCTCATGTTCACACCTGTTTTGGGCGCACTTTCTGGCCGTCCTTCAAATCCGCCGGCGGATTGACGATCAGGTCCTCGCCGCCGATCAGGCCGCTTTCCACCTGTACTCCATCTGCCGTCGTGCCGGCTACCTTTACCTGCTTCCGTACTGCGTGCTCATCGACGATAACGAACACGGTGTTATCGCGTATTGCCGAGGAAGGCACCACCACCAGCGCCTGCGACGGGGCCGCCGTTTTCCCGGAGGTCTCGTTCGCAAGAAACGCCACGCTGGCGTTCATTTCCGGACGCAGATAGTCGTCCGGATGCTCGATCTGCACCTTCACCTGCACCGTGGCTTTCTGGCGATTCGCTTCGGGCGAAATCTCCTCGATGTAGCCCTGATACTTCCGATCCGGGTAGGCATCGGTGGTGACCACGCCGCGCTGCTTCGGCCCCAGCTTCGCGAAATCGTTCTGATTGATGTCCAGCTCCACCTGCAGATCGTTCAGGTTCGCCAGCGAGACAACATAGCCCTTGGCGCCTTTGTCGCCGACGAAGCCGGTCGTCACGAATTCGCCCTTTTCGACATTGCGCTCGAGGATGGTGCCGGTAACAGGCGCCCGGATGATCGTATTGTCGAGCTGCGTTTTGGCGTAATCGAGATTGCCCTGCGCCTGCTCCACCTGAGCGCGAGCGGCCTCGATCTCTTCCTTGCGCGGCCCGAGCTTCTCCAGATCGTAGGTGCGCTCCAGGGAATGGAACTTCGCCTGGGCCTGGTCGAACCGCGATTGCGCGTCGTCGAGGGTCTGTTTCGACATCACCCCCGATTTGACCAGTTCAATGGTGCGATTGAGCGTCACCTGAGCGTTGGCCATGTCGGCGCGCGCCTGCTCCATGTCTGCGTTCGCGCGCGCGATCTCCTCCGGCCGGGAGCCGTTCTCCAGCTCCGCAAGACGGGCCTTCAGGTTTGCCAGCTGGCCCTGAGCCTGCAGCAGCTGCGCCCGATACTCGTCGTCCTCGAGGCGCACCAGCACCTGACCTTCTTTCACGTGATCGCCCTTGTCCACGCCAATCCAGGCGACCTTGCCCACCACCTTGGAAGCGACCTCGATCTTGTGCGCGGCGATGATGTAGCCGGTCGCGTTGAGAATCACGGGATCCGACGAGCCCGGACCGCCCACCGACGCCGGCCGCACCCGCACCGTCTCAACCTCGGTAGCGGCATTGAGCTTCGTCCACGCAAACCGGCCGGCCCCCAGCAGCACGAAAACGGCGATACCGATGATGATCCAGCGCGTCGCCCATCGGGAAGGCTCGGTGTGCGGCCGCTTCTGCGACCGATCGATACGAAGGCTCTTCAGTTCGGAATCCATGACTGATTCAAATCTCGCGAAGCGCGGTGAGAATCTCCTTCTTTGCGGCCATGCGGGCGGGCAGCAGGCCGCCGAGCGCGCCCATAAACAGCGCGAAGATTACCCCGCCTGCCATGATTGGCAAGGTCACACGGAAATTGAAGGCGATCTCGCTGAAGGTGATGAAATCGCCGATTCCCGTTTCGACATTGTTCAACGGCAGTACCAGCACACAGCCCAGCAGGCCGCCGAGAATGGCCAGCACCAGCGACTCCGTGAAAAAGCTGAACAGAATGCTGCCCCGCGAGAAGCCAAGCACCCGCAGCGTGCCGATCTCCTTGGCCCGCCGCGCAACCGCGGCGTACATCGTATTCATGGCGGCAAAGCTGCTCCCCACCGCCATGATGATCGAAACGAAAATGCCCAGCGCCTGCAGCGGCGCGCCGGAAACGGTCTGGGCGTCGTAATAAGCCTGTTCCGTTTGCGCCTTCACGTTGAGGCGCCGGTCATCGTTCAGTCTGTTTACCAGCGCGGTTACCGACGCGCGATCCTGCGCGCGCACCAGCACCGAACTCAGCCCGTCCTGGCGATTGAAGTCGGAACTGATCTGCCCGAGGTCGCCGAAAATCTCGCTGTTCAGTGCGGAACGGCCGCCATCCATAATGCCGACGATGTCCCACAGGCCTTTGCCGAAGCGGAGTTGCCCGCCAAGCCGCGCGGCGGGATAGCGGTTGGCCACCGACTTCCCCACCACGATCTCGCGATGGCCCGGATTGAACCAGCGGCCCTGCGCCAGTTTCAGGTCGCGCATCTCGATCCCAATGGGATTCAGGCCGCGCAGCGTCACGTTCATGCCGCGCGGATTCTCGGCGCTCTGCAGGTTGATAACGGTGACCATTTCCAGAGAGGCCATCTGTTCGCCGGACGCGTTCTTTGCGATGCCGGGCTCGAATTTGAGGTCCTGAAATACTTCGCGGGTGATGGCGCTGGTCAGCTCCGAGGTGCCGCCCTTGCGCAGCACGAGAATCTGCAGCGGGTTTCCCGTTGACGCGAACGCCGTTCGCAGGCCGCTCACCAGAGCGAGCACGGCCAGCAGCACCGCAACGGTAAGCGCGATGCCCAGGGCCGTCATTACCGTCGTGGTTCGCCTCACCACCAGGTTGCGCAGGTTATATGCGATGGGGATGGCCATGACGTCCTCTTATCCGGCGTAGCGCAGCGAATCGATTATCGAAGTCCGCGACGCGCTGTATGCGGGCACGAATGAGCTGATGATACCGATCACGATCGCCGCGGCCAGCGCCGTGGCCGCCACCCCGGGCGTAAAGAACAGGTTGCGGAAGAACGCCGCCGTGAATGGGAAGTTGCGGACCATGGTGCACAGCCCGCCGGCAAGCAGGGAACCCAGGACGCCTCCAATACCGG
>Ga0070739_10005977_pt1 | contig 13588 bp, 13 predicted proteins | sample Coa_R1_7_FD_66445 | JGI IMG/M metagenome (GOLD analysis project Ga0070739, IMG submission 66445) | Surface soil microbial communities from Centralia Pennsylvania, which are recovering from an underground coalmine fire - Coalmine... | ecosystem: Environmental > Terrestrial > Soil > Unclassified ... | reverse complement strand
TGGGCTCGATCGGGCCGACGAGGGCGCGCTGCCTCGATCGGTTACGCGCCCGATTGGCGACGTAACGCGCACGGTTACGCCGACCAGCACAACGCCACGCAATGTCCATCCGCACCGGGGGAAGTAGGGAATCATGGAAAGCAACCGATCAGTAGGCGAGAGCGTCGAGGACGCGAAGCTGCTGAGACGCGTCGGTGCCATGTTCGACCACCTCGATCCGGTACCGGACGCCGTCGTCTCGGCCGCGCGATCCGCCTTCGCCTGGCGTGACATGGACGCCCAGCTGGCGCAACTCATCGACGAGGAACAGCTGGTCGGCTCGGCGACGCGCGCGCACGGCGAACACCGGCTGCTTACGTTCGAGGCCCCCGGGATGACGGTGGCGATCGAGGCGACCGAGGTGGGCGGAGCGCGCAAGCTCATCGGCCAGCTGGTCCCGTCCGGCCCGCACCACATCGCCCTGGAGTCGGCCGCACAAGCAGGGCAGTCCCTGACCGCACCCGTCGATCATCTCGGTCGCTTCTCGCTCAGCGCGGTTCCTGCCGGGCTGCTGCGGCTTCGCTGCACCATGCCGGATGGCACTCAGGTAGTGACCGAATGGGTCGACGCCTGAGAAGCTGGGTCAGTGCGCACCGCTGCCGGGACTCCACGCGATGACGAGCGTCGCCTCGCCGAGGCGCTTGTCCTTGTAGAAGATGCGCAACGCGATCCCAGGAGCGCCTGCGAGCGAGCCGCCGAGCTGCTCGCGGTCAACCGCCGGGACGAGGCGGCATGCGCGGCGCTCAGGGCACTCGGCCTCGCCCGCAAGCAGCTTGGCGAGCTACCCGCCGCCAGGGCCGCGCTGCGCGCCGCTGTCAAGCTCGGGGACCGCGAAGGTTTTCCGCTGCGGGCCGCTCAGGCTCGTACGTCGCTGCTCGTCATCCTCGCGGACTCGGGGAACACACAGGCCGCGCTCGCCGAGGCGGCGCTAGCGGAAGCCACTCTCGCCAACGTTCCCGGTGGTGCGCCAGAGCTCGCTCGACTGCGAGTGAATCTGGGCCTGGTGCTTTATCGGACAGGACGGCGCGAAGAGGCGCTTTCCTGTTATCGGGCGGCGGAGCGTCCATTGCGGGAACACGGCGACGCGCGTTGGCAGACGGTGATGTTCCTGCTGCGCGGCACGTTGCTCGCCTACGAGGGTGATCATCGAGCCGCCGACGCGGACTTGACGATCGCCGTGGAAATGGCCCGCGACAACGGCTTTCACGTACTGCAGCAGGGCGCACGGCACAATCTCGGGTTCGCCGCGCTGCGGGCCGGAGACCTGCCCAAGGCCCTGCAAATGCTCGACGAGGCGCGCGAGCTGGCCGCGCAGCTCGGCTTGCCGATCAACCCGAACCTGGCTGACCGTGCGGACGCGTTGCTTGAGGCCGGTCTCGTCGAAGAGGCGCGACATTGCGCTGAGCAGGCGGCCGAGGGCCACGAGCAGTCCGGATTCGCGTTCAGCGCGGCCGAGGCGCGGCTGACCGCCGCGAAGGCGGCGCTGGCGGCCGATGACGCCGCGGCCGCGACGATGTACGCGCACGCGGCGCGCGTGGCCTTCACCAAGCAGCGGCGGCCGAACTGGGCGACGTGGGCTTCGCATATCGAGCTCGCGGCACGAGTCGCCGCAGGAGAGTGCAGCGTACGCATCCTGCGTGACCTCGTGCGCAACTCGGAGCAGCTGGAACAGGCCGGGTGGTTGATCACGCCGCAGGAGAGCAAGCTGCTCGCCGCGCAGACGGCCTTGGCGCTGGGCCGCGACGCCGAGGCGGTGGAGCTGTTCACCAAGATCGCCGCCGTGCGCCGCCGCGGTTCGGCGCGCCTGCGGGTCGTCGGCTGGGAGGCCGAGTCCGCGTTGCGCGAGATGCGCGGTGACATCAAGGGCGCGGGCCGCGCGGTAGACCAGGGGTTGCGCGCCGCCGCGGACTACGCGGGCAACCTCGGCGCCACCGACCTGCGTGCAGGTGCCGCAATGATGGGCGCGGACCTGGCCAAGACCGGATTGCGGCTGGCGCTGGCCGGCGGTTCCGCGCGGCAGGTGCTGCTGAGGGCGGAGCAGTGGCGGGCTGCCACGCTGCGGCGTCGGCCGGTGCGGCCTCCCGACGACGCGGCGTTCGCGGCGCGACTCGCCCGGCTGCGCGCGGTGGTCGCGCAGATCGCCGAGGACGGTCTCGCCGGAAAGAACGTGCATGGGTTGCAGACCGAGCGGCTGCGCCTGGAACAGGAAGTCAAAGAGCTGGCTCGGCACGCACCGGGCGGCGAATACGCACCGGAGCCGCGGCTCAACGTCGCCGCGCTCGGTGCCAGGCTCGGTGAGCGTGCGCTGGTGGAGTACCTGCGCGTTGACGACGCGCTGCACGCGGTGAGCCTGGTGGACGGAACGGCCCGGCACCACGCGCTCGGCTCGTACAAGGCGGTGCTCTCCGAGGTCGACTCGCTGCGCTTCTCGCTTGAGCGGATGGCGCGGCGGCACGGCTCCAAGGCGCTGCAGCAGGCCGCGGTGGCCGCCTACGAGTACGCCCGCGGCGAGCTGGACAACGCGCTGGTGCGGCCGCTGGCCAAGCGGATCGGGGATCGGCCGCTGGTGCTGGTGCCGACCGGTTCACTGCACGCGTTGGCCTGGTCGGCGCTGCCGTCGCTGACAGATCGCCAGGTGACCGTGTCGCCGTCGGCGCGTTCGTGGCTGACCGCGGTCAACGCTCAGGCGCAAGACGTGCTGGCGAAGCCCGCCACGCCGGGGCAGGCGGGTGAGGATGCGGCGCGACGCGGCCCCGGGCACGTCCTGGGGGCACACCACGCGATCGCGAGCGCGCCGGCGTCCGCCGCGGCTGAACACGATCGCGTCAGCGGCCAGGTGGTGCTCGCCTACGGCCCGGGTCTGCCGCACGCCGAGGCCGAGATCGGCGATCTGGCCCGCCGTTACCCGCTGGCCAAGCCGTTGGTCGGCGCGGACGCCACGGCTCAGGCGGTGGCCGAGGCGCTGGACGGCGCGCAACTGGCCCACATCGCGGCGCACGGGCGGTTCCGGTCGGACAACCCGCTGTTCTCCAGCCTGGAGCTGGCAGACGGACCGTTGACCGTCTACGACCTGGAAGGCATCGAGCAGGCTCCGGCCACGCTGGTGCTCTCGGCCTGTGATGCGGCGCTGTCCGGCATCCGGCCCGGTGACGAGCTGATGGGCGTGGCCAGCGCGGTGTTCGCGCTCGGCACGCGCACGCTGATCGCGTCGGTGGCGCCGGTCGGTGACGCCGAGACCCGCGAGCTGATGAATGTGTTCCACGGGGCGCTTGATCGGGGGCTCAGCCCGGCACTCGCCCTGGTCGAGGCCCAGCGGGCGGTTCCTGACGCGCGCGGCTTCGTCTGCTTCGGCGCGGGCTGACGCACGGGGAACGCTGTCGCCGTCGTTCTGCGCGCGTGAATGCTTGGCGCGATCCTGGGCACCCGACTGTATCGACTGAAACCGAACAGAAGGGATGACCGGACATGACCGCCGAGGATGCGGCGCGCAAGGCCGACCACCAGGCGCAGAAGGTCAAGGGCAAGGTCAAGGAGAAGGTCGGCGCGGCCACCGGGGACCGCAGCACGGAGGCCGAGGGCAAGGCCGACAAGACCGCTGGTTCGCTGAAGAAGGCCGGCGACAACATCAAGGACGCGGCGAAGGGTCGCTGAGTCCGCTAGACGGGCGCGAGCGACGCGTGTGTACCCGATCGCCGCGGGTACAGGCGGTCCGGCGCCCGTCGGGCCTAGATCGATAGACCAAGCAGGGCGCGTATCGCGGTGAGAGCCGCCGATGCGCGCCCGCCTTGCTTTTCCCTGAGCTCAGTCTTCGACTTCAGCGTCGTCCGAGTTCTTCGCGTCGTCGTCCTGGTCGCGGTCGGCCGATCCGTCGGAGCGTGCGTAGCCCTCAAGGTAGCCGCGCGCGCGTTCGGTACGCGGATAGGACTCCAACAGCGCCCAGAACTTGGGGCCGTGGTTGGGCACGAGCAGGTGTGCCAGCTCGTGCAGCAATACGTAGTCCAGAACGTATTCGGGCAGACCGCGGACCCGGTCGGAGATCCGGATGGTCCCGTCAACCGGAGTGCACGAGCCCCAGCGCGCGGCCTGATTGCCGACCCAGCGCACCGAGACCGGCCGGGCCCGGCCGCCCAGATACTGCGCCGAAAGCGCCAGCGCGCGGCGGGCCAGCTCCGGTTCGTTCAAGGCGCTGCGCCGCTCCCGGCGTTCAAGCCGGTCGAGCATCGCCCGCACCCAGCGCTCCTCCTCCCCGGCGGACATCTGCGCCGGGATGAGCACGACCGTTCGGTCACCTTCGCGGTACGCGGAGACGGTCCGGCGGCGGCGCGGCGAACGGCGCACTTCGACGGCCGGGTCGGCGGCGCCGGTCCCGGCGGCCGGCCGGTCGGTGCGGTCCGCTGCCATGTCAACCAAATTAGCGGCTGAGCGCCCTTTCGGCCCGCCCCGGCGGGCCCGCTGCGCCGAAAACTTGTCCACAGCCGCCCAGCGGACGGCTTTTCGGCGATTGTCCAAGATTCTTTGGCGCCGCTGGTCAGCAGGGGCGCCGCGGCTGGATTCACAGGTTTGTCCACAGGGTAGCGGTGGATGTCCACAAAGGCGCGCCGATGTTTCCCCAGGTTATCCCCAGGGTTATCCACAGCCGTCCGTGGGATCCAATTGACGGTCGGCCCCGGCAGCCCGTAGCGTCGCTCTCTGGATGCGGGGCTCTCGGAAAACGGCTCCCGCCCCGGCGGCTTCGCGCCCCGGTCGGCGGAGTGCGCGCCTGGGGGCCCCGCGGCGTGTATTTCGAAGGGGAACGCCCCCTATTCCGAAGGACGCCCTCCGCTCAGCGCCCCTCTGCGGCGCCGGAGGAATCACCGGGCCGGTTGCCCGGCGCCATGATCGCACCCCCTCCCCGAACCCGGCCGGATCAGTGATCCGTCACAGCTGCGGTGTGACTAATCACCCTTAAGTGGGTACCGCATAACGCTCAGGCCGCACGCATGGGCCACGATGCGTGTGCGGTGTGTGCTCTCGCGTAGGGTGGCCTATCGCCCGACCGCCGAGCCCGGCGGACGGGGCGCACGATCGCGTTCCATCGCGAAGAGTCAGGAACAACAGGAGGGCCGACCATGGCCGAGACGTACACGGGCGAGGCTTACTGCGTGAAGTGCAAGGAGAAGCGGCACTTCACCGGCGAGATCAAGATCAGCGACTCGGGGCGCAGGATGGCGCAGGGCACCTGTCCGACCTGCGGCACGAAGGTGAACCGGATTCTCGGCAAGGCGTGACCGAGCGGCTGCCGATGCCGGGGGCGTCGGGCGCTCGAGCGTCCGGCGCTGCCGCGGCGCAGCCGAAGGACACGCAGCGGAATCGGGCATTACGTGGCGAACAGGACACACTGCAGCCGGAGCGGGCGCCGCGTCGTGAGGTGCCTGACTGCGCACAGATCTTCTGATCTTCGTGTTCGTCACAACTCTTCGATCATCGCTCCGGCTGAGCACGACCCGTTCTCAATCCAGCTTCTCCGGAGGGCCAGCAGCGCGATGCGACCGGTGCTCAAGCCGGCGCTGAGCCGCATCTGGCACGACGAGCGCACGCTCCAACTCGGCCGGGGCCCGGCTACCAGCCACCGCTATCGGATGACCGGGGCGGCGCGCGCCGTGATCGACGCGCTGGACGGCACCCGCGACATCGAGGCCCTGCTCAGCTACGCCGAACGAATCGGCGTGGCGCGCGGCGACACCCTTGATCTGCTCGACCGGCTGGCCGCGGACGGCTGCCTCGACGACGCCGCCCTCGACACTTCCGCGCTGACCGCCCTCGCCCCCGGCGAACGGGCCCGGCTGGACCCCGACCTCAGCGGCCTCGGGCTGCGTCACCGGCTGCCCGGCGGGGCCGTGCGCGCACTGGAACGGCGGCGCGGCTTCTCGGTATCGGTGCACGGACTCGGCCGGGTCGGAACCCAGACGGCGCTGCGGTTGGCGGCGGCCGGAATCGGCACGATCGTTCCGGTCGACGGCGCGACCGTCCGGCACGAGGACACCGGGCCGGGCGCATATCGCGAAGAGGACGTCGGGATGCGCCGACAGGATGCCGTGGCCCGCGCGATCCGCCTGTTGGCGCCCTCCGCGAACACCGTGCTCGCGCCCCGGCGCACCGCCGCCGACCTGACGATCATCGCGCCCGGCGAGCGGCCGCCTACCGAGCTGCTGGTCGATCTGACCCGACGGCTGGTACCGCATCTGCTGGTAGAGGTGTGTGAAGACCGTGCGGTACTGGGGCCACTCGTCGTACCGCGGCGTACGCCGTGTACCCGTTGCCGCGATCTCGCCCTGACCGACCGCGATCCGCTGTGGCCGCGTGCCCAGGCCGGTCTCGCAGCGGACGGGGCTACGACGCGGCCCGCCTGTGACACCACGCTGGCCGCCCTCGCCGCCAACTTCGCGGTCCTGCATGCGCTCGCCTACCTCGACGGCCAGACGCCGCCGAGCGTGGGAGCGGTGTGGTCGTTCGCGCTGCCATATGCGCTTCCGGAGCGGTTCCCGGTTCCGGAGCATCCGGCGTGTAGCTGCGTGGAGCGCGACCGCGGCGACGACGATCTGCGTCTGTTCGAGGCGGCCGCCCCGCCTTTGTCCACGATCGGACTGGCAGAATGGACCATGTGAGTGACCTGCCGCGCAATGCCGTAGCCCGTACCGCCAAGCTGGCGACGCTGCCGCTCGGCCTGGCCGGCCGGGCCACCATGGGTCTCGGCAAGCGGCTCGGCGGCGCTCCCGCGGCCGCCGTGCTGACCGAGGTCCAGCAGCGCACCGCCGAGCAGCTCTTCCGGGTTCTGGGCGAGCTCAAGGGCGGGGCGATGAAGTTCGGCCAGGCACTCTCGGTCTTCGAGGCCGCGCTACCGGACGAGTTGGCGCGGCCTTACCGCGCCGCGTTGACCGGGCTTCAGGAGAACGCGCCGGCATTGCCCGCGGCCTCGGTGCACAAATCGCTCGCCGCCGCCTTCGGGCCGAACTGGCGCGAGAAGTTCAGCTCTTTTGACGACAGGCCGGCCGCCGCCGCGTCGATCGGGCAGGTTCACCGCGCGGTGTGGCACGACGGCCGCGACGTCGCGGTGAAGATCCAGTACCCGGGCGCGGGCAAGGCACTGCTCGGCGACCTCAACCAGCTGGCCCGGGTCGCCCGGCTGTTCAGCCTGCTGGTGCCCGGCATCGAGGTGAAGCCGCTGATCGCCGAGCTGCGCACGCGGATCGCCGAGGAGCTGGACTACGCGGCCGAGGCGGCGGCCCAGTCGAGCTACGCGAAGGGCTACGCCGACGACGCCGACATCACCGTCCCGGACGTGGTCGAGCAGGCCGGCACGGTGCTGGTGACCGAATGGCTGCCCGGCATCCCGCTGGCGTCAGTGATCGCCAACGGCACCCAGGCGCAACGCGATCGCGCGGGCACGTTGCTGGTCAGGTTCCTCTACTCCGGTCCGGAACGCGTGGGGATGCTGCATGCCGACCCGCATCCCGGCAACTTCCGGCTGCTGCCCGCCGAGCCGGGCGCGGCCATCGCGGACGTGGACCCGGATGACCCGACGGCATGGCGGTTCGGCGTGCTGGACTTCGGCGCGGTCAACCGGCTGCCGAACGGGATGCCCGAGGCGATCGGCGTGGCGCTGCGTGGCGCGCTGGCCGGGAACGCCGTAGAGGTGGCGCAGACGCTGCGCGAGGAGGGTTTCCTCAAGCCCGGCACCGAACTGGACCCGGAGGCCGTGCTCGACTACCTCGCCCCGCTGATCGATCCCCTGCGCGGTCCGCAGTTCTCCTTCAGCCGCGAGTGGCTGCGCGAGCAGGCCGCGCACCTGGCCAACGGCAAGAATCCGGCCGCCTCGCTCGGGCGCAGGCTGAACCTGCCTCCGTCATACCTGCTCATCCACCGCGTCACCATGGGCGGCCTGGGCATCCTGTGCCAGCTCGGCGCGACGGTCCCGGTGCGTGGCGAGCTGGGCGACTGGCTGCCCGGTTTCGCCGAGGAGGGCTTGGACCGCGGCGACGAGGCGGACGAGGACGCGGTGGCGCAGTAATGCGGTAACGCCCAGCTGGCCTAGGGCTTGAAGACCTGATCCAGGAACTGCTCCAGGTTCAGCCTCGTGCGGGCCACCTGCTCCTCCAGAGTCATCGACTCCTCGAAGCGCGAACCGAGGTCGGAGATCTTCTTGCCGCGCACGTACAGCGGGCAGGCCAGGTCGGCGCAGATATACGTGCCGACCGTGTTGCCCTGGCGCCCGCTGGGCCCGGCCTTCGGGGCGGCGAACAGCGAGACACCGGTGCCGGGATGCGCGGTCACGCAGATGGAGCAGACCGTCGTCTTCACCAGGGCCCGGCGCACGCCCGTCGGCACCCGCATGGTCACTCCGACCAGCCGGTCCTGGTATTCGGCCACCAGATAGCCGCGGTCCGGGGCCTTGGGATCGCGCCAGCCGAGGAAGTCGAGGTCCTCCCACGGCAGCCGGGCCAGACCGGCCGGCAGATTTATCCTGGCCGCCTCGCCCTTCGAACAGTTCACGAAGGACTCGCGCAGTTCCTTCTCGGTGACCGGGATCATGGTCCGACGCTAGCATCCGGCGCCGCGCGCGTCGTCGGAATTTGCCTGGCCCTGGCCCGCGGCCAGCAGCCTTCTGTGATAAAGGTACGATCCTCCGACCCCTGTGGCCGCAAAATCCCGTCGTTTTGAGGGTTTCCACCGATGACATTGCGGCCCTTCTGCGCTTAGGTCGTATCTGGCCGCGCCGCGGCCGCCTCGTACGTCAGGATGCTGAACGTCTCGACCTTGGGAGAGGGAATCGGATGGAAAGCACGGGAAGGCGGGGTCGCGCGCGCGGCCTCGTGCCGCTGCTCGCGGTGGCCCTGGTGGCCGGCGCCTCGGCCGCGGCCGCGCGGGCGGGGACCGCGCCGGGCGCGCGTGATTCGGGCAAGTCCGTCGCCAGCGCCGATCCGGGCTGCCTGCTCAGCCAGCCGGGCAGCTCGATCAAGCACGTGATCTACCTTCAGTTCGACAACGTGCACCTGACCCGGGACAACCCGAACGTGCCCAGCGACCTGGAGCAGATGCCGAACCTGCTGAACTTCATCACCGGCAACGGCACCATGGACGCCAACCACCACACGCCGCTGATCGCGCACACCGGCAACGACATCCTCACCTCGATCACCGGCATGTACGGCTCGAACCACGGCCAGCCGATCTCCAACTCGTTCCGCTACTACACCCCGACCGGGGTCACGAACTCGGCCGCCTCCTTCGCCTACTGGACCGACGGGGTCGCGGACTCCTCCACCCCGACGCCGACCGACACGGCGCCTGAGATGGTCACTCGGGCCGGGAAGAACACCCCGGCGCCGTGGGTCGCCTACACCCGGGCCGGCTGCGATTTCGGGGCGGTGTCGACGGCGAACACGATCCTGGAGAACACCAAGATCGACATTCCGAAGGTGTTCGGCCCGAACTCGGCCGAGGCGGCGGAACTGGCCGCCAACCCGAACCTGGCCTTCACCGACTTCGTCGGCATCGGCGTGCACTGCGCCAAGGACTCGAAGCTGTGCGCCGGCTCGCCGAACGCGAAGCCGGACCTGCTGCCCGACGAGCCGGGCAGCTACACCGGCTACCAGGGGCTGTTCGGAGCGAAGTACACCAACCCGGCGATCTCGCCGAGCGGCCCGGTGACCCAGGTCGACGGCACCACTCCGATCGTCGACTCGGCCGGCAACCCCGGCTTCCCCGGCTTCGACGGCATGACCGCGGCCAACAGCCTGGGCTACGTCGCGCAGATGCAGGAGGCGGGCGTCCCGGTCACGTACGCGTACATCTCCGACGCGCACGACAACCACAGCACCGTCAGCGCCTACGGGCCCGGAGAGGCCGGGTACGTCGCGGCGCTCAAGTCGTACGACACCGCGTTCGGCCAGTTCTTCGCCCGTCTGGCCAAGGACGGGATCAACAAGAGCAACACCATGTTCGTGGTGACCTCCGACGAGAACGACCACTTCGTCGGCGGCAAGCCGAGCCCGGCGAACTGCGACGGCGTCACCATCCCGTGTACGTACTCGCAGATCGGCGAGGTCAACGCGAACATCAAGGGCCTGCTCGCCACGCAGCAGAACAACACGACGCCGTTCGGTGTGCACGCGGACTCGGCGCCGAACTACTACATCAACGGCAACCCGGCGCAGGACGACCCGACCACCAGGTCCTTCGAGAAGGCCGTGGCCGCGGTCACCGCGACCAATCCGTACACCGGCACCACCGGTCCGATCGTCAACTACCTGGCGGACCAGACCGAGATGAACATCCTGCACATGGTCACCGGGGACCCGCTGCGCACGCCGACGGTGACCGAGTTCGCCGATCCGGACTACTTCGTCTTCAGCGGCGCGGCGAACTGCAACTCGCCGTGTGTGCAGGCGCAGGCGGCGTTCGCGTGGAACCACGGCGACTTCTCCCCCGACATCAACACCACCTGGCTCGGCCTGGTCGGGCCGGGCATCAAGCACCTCGGCGTGACCAAGGCGGTGTGGTCGGACCACACGGACATCCGGCCGACGATGATGGCGCTGCTCGGGCTCAGCGACGACTACGCGTACGACGGTGTGCCGCTGATCGGGTTCTTGAACCCGCGGGCGCTGCCGCAGTCGGTGCGCACCGCGCTGCCGCTGTATGAAGCGCTGGCCGCCGCGTACAAGCAGCTGAACGCCTCGGTCGGGCAGTTCGCCGCCGCGACGCTGAAGCGGGCGACCGCGGCGATCGAGTCCACCTCGCCGGGTGACGCGACCTATCTGCAGACCGATGCGGCGCTCGCGGCGCTCGGCCAGGAGCGCGACGCGATCGCGGCGCAGATGAACCAGCTGATCAACGGCCAGTTCTTCGATGACGGCGGGTTCTCGGCTTACTCACACGCCGCGCTCGCCCCGCACGGGATCCAGGGCACCGGGCACAACAGCATTCCGGCCCTGATCTCCTCGGCGACGACGCTGCTCGGGAAGGCGTGAGCGCCTGACTGACGCGGCGAGGATCTGAAGCCGGTCGAGCTGAGGATCCGCAGCACGAAGACGGCTGGCCCGCCCCGGAGTTCGTTCCGGGGCGGGCCAGCCGTTTCAGTTCTCTGCTACTGCTACTGCTACTGCTTCTTGCTCCGCGTTATCGCATGAGCTGCTGGGCGAGCGCGCGGCGCGCCCGCAGCATGGTGCGGCGGAGGCGGTGCTCTTCCGCTTGTCGTAAGCGTTCACGGTGCAGTTCTTGTGCGAGCTGATAGTGCGTGTGCAGCATGACGTTGCTCCTGACGCGCAGGTCGGACGGGTTGGCGTGGCCGGGAACCGGGGGAACGAACAAGTCAGTGGTGGACATCGGGGTTGTCACTTTCTGGATTCGGTGGGTGTTGCCTGTTTGCTTGCTGGTTGCGGGTCGTCGCGCGGTCAAGCCGCGACGGCGACGACGTCGGTCTTGCGCGGCCGTCCACGCGGCCGCTTGCGGGCCACGATCACGCCCTGGACGAACAGCTCGCCGCCCCAGACGCCCCACGGCTCCTTGCGCTCGAGCGCTCCGGAGAGGCAGGCCTCGCGGATCGGGCAGGCGGTGCAGATGCTCTTCGCAAGCTCGACGTCGGCCGGCGACTCCGCGAAGAACAGCTCCGGGTCGGTGGAGCGGCAGGGCAGGTCGTCGGCGAGCGCGACCGGCTCGAACACGGTCAACTGCATCGTTGATTCCTTCCTCTCGGTCTCGGCGCCGCCGGCTGCGGGGCCTGGGGTCACTGCGGTGGTGCTGGGGATCTGGCTGCGGGTTTCGACCTTCGCTGTCTCGGTCAACTCGCCGTCTTCCTCGGTCGTGATCTGAATGCGGTTCAGGTCCCGCCGCCCCTCGCACCACCGGTTTCTCGCCGGAGGAACAAGAAGGCCGCGGATCCCGGATAATCGGGTTCCGCGGCCTGGAGGTCGCTCGTCTGACTGGTTGTCAGACCGGTGGTCTCCAGGGTCGTGGGTCCCGACGGGACATCAGGTGAAGCTGGTCCTGCTGCTTGGTGGTGCCGGTGGTACCGTTCGCGATCACGCGCTTGCCGTTGGCCGTCGTGCTGCCGTCGACGTCACGATCGACTCCGCGTCGCTTCGCGGCGACGGCCGGGGTGGCGGCATAGCCGACACCAGTGGCCTCGACGCGGCCCTGCGGTCGCACCAGCGCACCGGCCCAGACCTGGGCGGCGGCGGAGCTGAGGGAAAGGGCGGCGGGAGCGAACGTAGCGGTGACGTCCGACAGCGATGGGCAGGCCGGCAGGACCGCGGCGGACGGAATCGTCGTCACCATGGATTCGTTCCTCACGGGTCTCGCCTCCTGCCTATTTCTCGGCCGACACCGGGGGCGAGCCGGTGGCGGCGGGTTCCACTATTCGGTGGTTCTGCCGGGTGGATCGGCCGGAAAATCCGGCCAAGTCCGTGTGCTGGAGAGGCTAGGGTAGCTACTCCGGCCGCGCAAACTATTTTTGAGCTGCGCATTTGTCGCTACGAAGAGCAAGGGATGCCGAGTGCTGAGAACCGACGCCGCAGCGTCCCCCGTGTTCGCCCCACTATCCTGTCATGGTTGATCGGCGGTGTCACCCCTTGCGGGCGAACTTCTCGGGGAAAAGTGGCAGGGCACGACTCGATAAAGACGGGAACACCGATGCCGCGCCTCGCGTCATCTAGGACTGTGTCGACCAGCACCGAATCCTCCGCGTCCGCGGCGCGGGCGCCCGTCGGCGACGGCGAAGGCGCGGACGTGACCGCGACCGGCGGCCGGTCCGCGGCGCGCTCCGGCCCGGCCGCGGCGTTCGCGGCGGTCCTGGGCGCGGTGTCGCGGCCGGTGTCGCGCTACTTCGCGGCGCCGGGCTGGCGCCGGACGAAGCGGGCGGCGGACCGGGTGCTGCTGATCGTGGTGGTCGGCGCGGTCGGCTGGACGTTGTGCAGCTCGGTGTTCCTGGGGACGCGGGCCGTGGCCAACCGCGGAGTAGCGGTGGTGCATCTCGGCGGGCAGCCGGAGGTGCAGATCACGTGGGCCGACGGCGAGACGCCGAAGTATCCGGTGCTGCCGAGTGAGGTGCTCACCGGAAGTCAGACCGCGCGCGTCTCCATCTCGATCGCGAACGACAGCCCGGACGGCGTCGTGATACAGCCCGCAACGCTGACCGGGCCGTACCTGGCCGGCCCAGTCGTGCTGCGGCCGGACAACGGGAACGGCTACATCCTGGGCAATGGGACGATCCATCTGGTCGGCACGGTGACGGTGAACTGTGACGCGGCGGGCAGCGTGGCGCGCACGCTGGTGCAGGGCGGGCAGACGGCGGCGCAGCAGCCCACGACGATCGCCTTCGACCTGCGGGACACGAACAAGAAGAAGCACACGGCGTTTCTGGTCATCGACACCACGGCGGCCGCGCTCCAGGGAAGGGTGTGCACGCGGTGAGCGACAAGCGCGAGCCGGACTTGGCGCCGTCGGAGGCAGCGCAGCCGGAGGCTGTGCCGGGGGAAGCCGTGCCGTCTGAAACGGCACCGCCCGAGGTCGT
>Ga0070739_10005976_pt1 | contig 13589 bp, 6 predicted proteins | sample Coa_R1_7_FD_66445 | JGI IMG/M metagenome (GOLD analysis project Ga0070739, IMG submission 66445) | Surface soil microbial communities from Centralia Pennsylvania, which are recovering from an underground coalmine fire - Coalmine... | ecosystem: Environmental > Terrestrial > Soil > Unclassified ... | reverse complement strand
GGCCACTGTGGGCGGTCATGGAGGGCGAGTACGGCGGAATCAACACCTTCGACCTGACTGTCGACGACCAGTTCTTCGAGCTGCGCAACAACCCCTGGACGGTCCGCAACGAACTCGACTGGTTCCTGGAGCGCTGGAGCTATACCGACAACACCAACGCCATCATCACCGAGACCTCCGCTCCCACGATCGTCTATCAGCCAGGCGCCAGTATTCACGATCCCACCCCCGAACCGGGTGGGATCAGCTTTACCCATGACATGGGCGGCTGGCCGACGTTCTCATCGCCCGGGACCTCGTCATACGAGAAGCCGGGGCTGGCCGGAGTCAGCTCGTTCATGACCGCCGAGGAGCTGACCAACTGGACGCTTATCGCGCTCACCTACATCGCCCAGACCGGCGACAGAGCGTGGGCCAACGCACGGGCACACGCGCTCGAGGACTGCCTGACGAGCCTGGTGAACCGGGATGACTTCGTTGCGTCCCGACGTGACGGGGTCATGTCGCTCGAGACCGACCGTGAGGGCCCGAACGGGAGGGAGATCACGACCTACGACGCGCTCGATCCCTCGCTCGGCCAGGCTCGGCACTCGGCCTACCTGACCGGAAAGCAATGGGCGGCATACGTCTGCCTGGCCAAGTTCTTCGCCGCCCAAGGCAATTCCGCGGCGGCGGCGACGGCTCGCCAGCAAGCGCGCCGCGCAGCCCAGTCGATCGCTGCGGCAGCCCAACACAGTGGTTACATCCCGGCTCTGCTCCCGGACGACGGCGAGGCCGCCAATCCCTCTCACGTGATCCCGGCAATCGAGGGACTCGTGTTTCCCCTGTACGCGGGCGCGCCCGAGGCGCTTCACTCCAGCGGCGAGTACGCCGCCCTGATGGCAACGATGAAGCGTCACTTCGAGACGGTGCTGAGAGGCGGGGTGTGCCTGTTTGCCGATGGGGGCTGGAAGCTCTCATCGACCAGCGACAACAGCTGGCTCAGCAAGACCTACATCTGCCAGCACATCAGCCGGCGGATCTTCGGACTCCCGTGGGGAGCCTCAGGACGCCGAGCCGATGCTGCGCATGTGAAGTGGCTGACTGGCACGCAGGCGCCGCCGGGCGGCTACTCGGGCCCAGGGGCGGACTACTGGTGCTGGAGTGACCAGTTCATCTCCGGCGTCTGCACCTACTCGCGCTACTACCCGCGTGGCGTGACGGGCGCACTGTGGCTCGAAGAGCATTCACGAACGGCGCGCCTCACGCCGAAGCCGCCGCGGACCGCCCGGCGCAGAAGGCGTCGCCGCCAGCGTGTCCACCGCCCGCGCCGGCACCGGAGCACGCGAACTTGAGGAGGCGATTCCTGGCTCTGGCGACGGTTGCAGTCGCCGCGGTGCTTCCCGGGGCGGCGCGCGCAGCCTACTCGCCCTCGGACGTCCCCTACCTGTTCGGCGGTCCGCTGCCCCGGCAACTGAGCAGCCCACCGGTGGCCAGGGGCGCGCCGTACACCCCGTTGGTCAAGAGCTTGATCAAACAGCTCGAGCCCGACAGCCCGCCCACCGCCGCGGAGCTCATCAACGCGGACAAGCTGCTGTATGGGGGGCTCACCTTGGGAGGCGTGAGTAGCTGTAAGTCCGTCGCCGGGGTGCTCGCTCCGAGTGGTACCAGCCCGAGCATCGCGTCGCTTTGCTGGGCTGACTCGGTCGGGGTGAACATCACGAGCGGCCCGAACATCGGCAAGACGACCGCAACTCCCGAGCCGCTGGCGATCGGAGCGACGTTCGATCCCAGATTGGCCAATGCATGGGGCCAGGTCGAGGGCGCCGAAGCGCGACAGTTGATGGTCACCGGCCTCTACGGGCCCGAGGCCGACGTCTCCGTGCAGCCCAACTGGGAGCGCGGCCTCGACACGCTGGGGGAGGATCCCTTCCTCAACGGCGTCATGGCGGCCGCGCAGGTCAACGGGATGCAGGCGCGCGGGTTGATGTCGCAGGTGAAGCACTTCGCCGCCTTCACGGGCGCCAACCGGTACACGTTCACTCGGGTCCAAGACCAGGCGTTTCAGGAGCTGCTCGCCGCCCCGTTCGAGGACAGCATCACGCGTGCGAAGGCCGCCTCGCTGATGTGCGCTTACGAGGAGTACCAGGTGGCAGGCGGGCGCCTTCCGGGGCCGCAGAACGCCCTCTTCGAGCCCAGCCCTTACCCCGGATCGGCGGCCACCTGGCCGTTGAACGAGCCACACTGGTCCTGTGAGCAGCCGCTGGCGCTCAACTATCTGCTCCGCGGTTTGTGGCACTCCGTTGCGTTCGTCGGCTCGGACTACCCGGCCACCCACAGCACCGACGCGATCACCCAAGGGGAGGCTCAGGAGTTCCCGATTACGACGTTCTTCGGACCTGCCGACCCCACCGATCCGACCGCACCGTTGCTCGCCGTGGGCCGGGGAAACGATCCGACCGGTGACGCGTGCCTCCTCGGCACGCTTCCCTCGCCGTGCTCGGCGAGCGGCTCACGGCACATCGGCGGGATCCCCGGCCTCGCCTGCGACCCGGAGGACGGCTGCGGCCTCGTTGCCGCCGTGGAGACGGGCGCGCTGCCGCTGGCCGTGTTCAACCAGGCCATCGCCGAGATCCTCTATCAGGAGCAGCGCTTCGGGCTGCTCGGCTGCGACGACAGCCCGCGGCCGACGACGTGTACCAATCCCGGCGGCGTGGGCGGCGATCGCAGCGGGACGGCGTCGCTGCCCCACGGACCGACCAGCCGGGCCACGGCAGCGGCCGACCTCGGCACGGAGGATGGCGACGCGGCGGTGGTCGAGCGGCTGGCCGAGGAGGGTGCGGTGCTGCTGAAGGACCGGGACGGGGCGCTCCCGCTCACCCGTCGTGACCTGCGCCGCGGCGTGGCGATCTCCGGCGCAGGGGCGGAATATCTGATTGCCGAGCCAAGCAATGAGGCCTCCACGGGGTTCCCGGACCGCGATGCGATCAGCCCGCTGCGCCAGCTCGAGCTCCTGGGCGGCCGGGGAAGCCGTATCGGCTTCACGCCTGCTCTCGATCCCACCGGGGTGCCCGTTCCGACCGCCGAGCTCTCCACAACCTCGGGTAGCCACGACCGCGGCCTGGACCGCTCGGCCGGCCCCGGCTCGCCGCGCAAGGATCGGATGCTGGACTACACCACCGCCTCGCCCGAGGGCCAACTCCAGCCCGGCGATTACACCTGGACTGGCTACCTGTACGTGCCCCGTCAGGACGCCTACACGTTCCGCTTCCAGTACACGCCCGGCACCACGAGCAGCCAGACCCCGCCGGTGGGCTTCTCGCTCGACGGCCGAAGCCAGAGCACCTCCACCGCATCGAGCTTCTACTGTGGCCAGTACTACGGACACAACGTCTGCGTCCCGGTGGCAACGACGCACCCGGGCTACACCCAGGGAGGGCTGACCAATGTGCAGACCGCGCCGAGCAGCCTCAGCCCCGGGTTCCACCAGATCCAGATCAGCTTCCGCAACGACACCTCGGCACCGGCCAGCTTCCGCTTCGCCTACAGCCGCGCCGCCGGCGACGCGATCGACGCCGCGTCGGCGGCGCGCGCCAAGGCGGCCGCGGTGGTGTTCGTCAACGACAACGGCGTGACCGTCGTCAACCAGGACGCCTACACGCCGCCATCGACCGGCGTGGCCAGGTTGCCTGCCGATCAGGTAGCCCTGATTAACGCCGTCGCCGCCGCCAACCCGAACACGATCGTGGTCATGAACACAGCCGACCCGGTAATCGTGCAGCCGTGGATCGCCAACCCCCATGTGCGGGCGGTGCTCGAGATGTGGAATGCTGGCTCGGAGGGTGGGACAGCCACCGCCCGGCTGCTGCTGGGTCAGGCCGACCCCAGCGGCCATACCACGATCACCTGGCCGCGAAGGCCCGGGGACACGATCTGGGCCTATCCCGAGACCCGGCCGTTGTTCCCCGGCGACCACACCGGGTCCCACCCCGAGCGCCTCAATGGTCTCAGCGACCCGAGCCAGGCGAATTGCAGCAGCTACCTTCCCCCGCCTTCGCCCTGCACGATGACCGTGCTCAGCGAGGGGATCTTCTCCGGCTACCGCTTCTTCGACCGGGAACGTCTCACGCCCCAGTTCCCGTTCGGATATGGGCTCTCCTACACGCGCTTTCGCTTCAGCCACCTGAGGATCCGCCGGGCAGCGGGCGGTTTGCGTGTCGTCTTCACCGTGCGCAACATCGGCTCCCGTTCCGGTACCGAGGTCGCGCAGGTCTACGTGGGCGCGGGTCCGCCACGGCCCGGCGCGCAGCAGGCAGTCCGTAGCCTGCGCGGTTTCATCCGCATCACCGATGCGCCACACCACGCTCGGCGCGTGGTCGTGGATCTCGACGCTCGCTCTCTCCAGTACTGGAGCCCAGCGCAGCAGCGCTGGGTCACCGATCCCGGACAGCGGGTCATCTGGGTCGGCGATGCCGACGCACCAGCGCACCTGCCACTGAGGGCGACGGTCCGCATCGGATCCCGCAGGAATGGGGTACCGAGATGAGCGCCCAGAGCGAGCGATCAAAGCCGGAAACCCGGCGGCATCCAAAACCGCGCAAGGCGGCCTGCGGGAAGATTCGCGCAGCGAACCGGAGGACTGCGACTGCGCTGATCGGCGCGGCACTCTCGCTCGGTGCCCTGGCCGCGCCAGCGCTGGCCGACGGCCCGGTGACCGGCAACGTCGCGAGGGCCGGCAAGTGGATCGTCGACTCCGAGGGCCGTGCAGTGATCGTCCACGGGATCGCCGTGATGAGCAAGGACGCGCCCTTCTATCCCGCGTCCTTCGGCGCCCAGGACGCGCGCTTCCTGGCCGACGAGGGGTTCACCGCCGTTCGCCTCGGCTTCATCTGGGCCGGGATCGAGCCGAAGGCCGGCCAGTACGACGAGCGCCTGCTCGCGCACATGGTCGGTCTGGATGACCTGTTCGCGCGCTACGGAATCCGCACGCTCGACGACTTCCATCAGGACGCGTGGCGCGATGGGAGCGGCGGCGACGGCGCGCCGTCGTGGGCAACTCTCGGAAGCAACTTCGAGCAGGATTTCCAGGACTTCTGGGACAACGCGCCGGGTCCGGGCGGGGTTGGAATCCAGACCCGGTTCATCGAGATGTGGCGCCACGTGGTCGAGGAGGTCGACGCCAGCGCCGGAGCCTCCGACATCTGGGGCTGGGACCTGTTCAACGAGCCCGAGCCCGGAAGCGGCTATCCGGAGTGCGCGCCGTTCTTCTACGGCTGTCCGCCGTGGGAGGAAGGCCCGCTGCCGGCCTTCTACAACCGGGTGATCGCCGCGATCCGCAGCACCGGAGACCGGCACGTGATGTGGCCCGAGGACATGGCGCAGAACGGCGACACCCCGATCTACATGCCGGGCTTCGCCGACCCGCAGACTGCATACAACTTCCACTACTACTGCACGATCACGCAGACGGCCACCTCGAGCGGGCCTCAGGACGCAGGATGCGCGCCCCTCGACAAGCAGAGCTTCGACACCCAGCTCGCGCACGCCGACTCGCTGAACGTGCCGGCGATCGTGAGCGAGTTCAGCTGCTCGGACGCCAACGACGAGAACCAGTCGATGGTCGATCGGATGGGAAGCGACTTCCTGTCATGGATGATCTGGGCCTATTACACGAAGGACCCGGCCGGCTGCCCGACCGAGGGGCTGCTGATCGACGACGGTAAGCCCGGCTCGGAGGCGAATGCCAAGCAGCCGAAGCTCGACGCGATCGTCGTGCCCTACCCGCAGGCGATCGCCGGCACGCCGCAGAGCTACGCATACGATCGCTCCACCGACACGATGACGCTCACGTACGTCGCCAAGCCGGTGCCGGGCGCGCGCCTCTCGCGCGGCGCGCTCACCCAGATCTTCGTCCCCCGTCGCCACTACCTCCACGGCTACCGGGTGACCACGTCGGGTGCGAGAGTCGTCTCTGAGCCGGGCTCTCCCTGGGCGCTGCTACAGGCGCGACCCGGGACGAGTGTCACGGTCACGATCAGCCCGACGTCCGCCGGCACGACAAAGATGCCCCTGCAGGCCTGTCCGACACCGACCGGCCGGCTCGCCAGATCATCGCTCGGGCAGCTCCGGCTGGGAATGACGCGCTCTGCCGCGCGCCGGCGGCTCGTGACCTTCGCGGCGGGCACGCGCAGCCGCGACGTGTTCTGCCAGTTCGCCTCACCGGGGATCGTCGCCGGCTACCGCTCGGGTCGCGTGGCGACGCTGCTCACCGCCAACCCGAGCTACGCGTTCGGCGGCGTGCGAACCGGTGCCAGGCTGACCGTCGCCGCGATGCGTCGCCTCCGTCTCAGCCGCACGCGCTGGCCAGGTGGCGGAAGGTGGTACCGGAGCGTGCGGGGCTCGACCGTCGGCTTGGTGCAGGTCAAGCGCGGAGTCGTGACGCAGGTGGGCATCACGCGGAGAGAGATCTAGGTGCTTCGAACCATCATCCGCTGCGTCGTCTTGGCCGGCCTCGGGGCAGCGACATGGTTTGGACTTGCTCCGGCTGCGATTTCGGCCGCTGCGTCAACCCCGGCCTACCTGAACCCACTGCTTCCGGCTCCCGAGCGCGCCGCCGACCTCGTCTCACGGATGACTCTGCCCGAGAAGGCAGAGGAGCTCTCGAGCAACTACTCGGCGCCGATCCCGCGCCTCGGCGTCCAGGAGTACGCATGGTGGAACGAGTACCAGCACGGTGTCAACACGCTGTTCGACAACATGGTCTGCGGGGACCCGACGTGCGAGAACGGGACGACGGGGTACGTCGGCTCGAGCTCGGGGCCGCCGGCCACGAGCTTCCCGACCAACCAGGCGGCGACGATGTCGTGGGATCCCCGTCTGACCTACGAGGAGACGACCGCGATCTCCGACGAGGCGCGGGGGTTCCTCGACAAATCCCTCTACGGCGCCGGCGTCAACAACCTCGGGCCGCTGAAGTCCGACTATGGGTCGCTGTCGTTCTACGCGCCGAACGTCAACCTGATGCGCGACCCGCGCTGGGGACGCAACAACGAGGCGTTCGGCGAGGACCCGTACCTGGTCGGACGGATGGCCGACGCCTACGTCGATGGGGACCAGGGCGAGACGATGAGCGGCCGACCACTGACTCCCTACCTGAAGACGATCGCGGTGGCAAAGCACTATGCGCTCAACACCGAGGAGGCCGACCGGATGAACGGCTCCTCTGACACCACCGACGCCAACATCCGTGACTACTACACCGCGCAGTTTCGCAGCGTGATCGAGAACGCGCACGTGGCCGGGCTGATGAGCTCCTACAACGCGATCAACGGGACGCCCTCTCCGGCCGACACCTACACGCTCGACGAACTCGCCCAGCGGACCTACGGCTTCGAGGGCTATGTCTCCTCGGACTGCCTGGCGGTCACCGATGTGTGGTCGAGTCACCGCTGGGCGCCGCCGGGCTGGGCGCAGGTGGCTGCCTCGGGCGGCGCCGCGGTGGCGTGGCGCAACGTGGCGACGGGACAGGTGGTGTCGGCGCCCGCCGGAGGCGAGGCGTATTCGCTGCGTGCCGGGACCGGCGTCAACTGCATCGGCCCCGAGGCGAACGCAGCGAGCGTCGCGGAGGCGATCCGCGCCGGCGTCCTCAGCGAGGGTGTCCTCGACACCGTGCTGGTGCACGAGTTCACCGATCGCATCGAGACCGGCGAGTTCGACCCCGCGAGCAAGGTCCCGTGGACGAAGATCACGAAGGCGGCGATCCAGAGCCCCGCGCACACGGCTCTCGCCCGCAAGCAGGCCGACGAGGACATCGTCCTGCTCAAGAACAGCCGGTCACGGGGTGCGAAAAGCCCACTCCTCCCGGTCAACCCGAAGAAGCTGAAGAGCGTCGTGATCGTCGGGAACCTGGCCGGCGTCGTCACGCTCGGCGGCTACTCGGGCGATCCGTCCACGCAGGTTGACGCGGTTCAGGGGATCACGCAGGAGCTGGGGCGAGCCAACCCCCACGCGACCGTCACCTACGACGCGTGCGGCACCTCGACCACCGCGACGGAGCCCGCGTCGTGCTCGGCGGCGACGCTCGCGGCGATCCGGCACGCCAGCCTCGTCGTCGTGTTCGTGGGCACCGACCTGAGCGTCGCCCAGGAGGGCCAGGACGCCAGGAGCATCGCGATGCCGGGCAACTACGACTCGCTGATCGGCCAGGTGGCCGCGGCCGGCAACCACCGGATGGTGCTGGCGATCCAGGCCGCGCTGCCCGTGACGATCGACGACGTGCAGAAGCACTTCCCGGCGATCGTGTTCTCCGGCTACAACGGCGAGGAGCAGGGCAACTCGCTGGCCGACGTGCTGTTCGGAAGGCAGGATCCGGCTGGGCACCTGGACTTCACCTGGTTCAAGGACAACGGGCAGCTCCCCGCGATCGGCAACTACGGGTTGACCGCTGCGCAGACCCATGGCACCGGCCGCACCTACATGTACTTCACCGGAAAGCCGTCCTATCCGTTCGGCTACGGGCTGAGCTACACGCGCTTCAAATACTCGGGCCTCCACATCAGTCCGAGACGGCGGGTCTCGGCCGACGACCGCGTCAGAGTCAGCTTCACGGTCACGAACATCGGACGGCGATCGGGCACGACCGTGCCGCAGCTCTACGCCGCCCCGCGCTTCTCCGACCCGAGCCTCGCCCTGCCGATCCGCCAGCTCGTCGGCTTTGAGAAGACCCGCGTGCTCCGGCCGCGCCAGCGGGCGCGGATCACGCTCACGGTGCCCGTCAGCGGCCTCAGCCGCTGGGACGAGCCGCTGCTGAGGGAAATCGTGCCGGACGGCCGCTGGCGCTTCGAGCTGTCGAGCGCCGCAGGCCGAGTCGCCGCCGCCCGCACGCTCCACGTCTTCGGCGCGATGGCGCGGCGCGTCAAGTACGTGACCGTGCAGCCCGACGAGGTCGTGTTCACCGTCGGCCAGACGCTCGACCTGACGGGCAGGAACCCGTGGATCGCCCCGGACACGAACCCGAAGCTCGAGCAGCCTCACGCGCCCGCGGACGGCATCGTCGAAGTGGTCGACAACGATGAGTCGTTCGCGGATCTCGCACACGCGACGGTGCGCTACAGCAGCAGCGACCCGAAGGTGGCGACGGTCAGCGCCGACGGTCTGCTGAAAGCGGTCGGTCCCGGTGTGGCCACCGTCTACGTCACCGTCGACGGCGTCACCGGCTCAACGCCCGTCGCCGTCCAGTAGCCGCGCTCCTGGGCCCGGCCGCACCTCCAGTGCGCCCTCCGGCGTGCCCGCCCCGGGCGGCATCAGCCCGAGCACGTGACCCCCGAAGCCCCCGCCGATCACGCGGGCGCCGAGCGCTCCGGCATCCCGGAGCGCCTCCACGGCAGCCTCGACGGCGGGAGTCGAGACCTCGTAGTCGTCGCGGAGGCTCGCGTGGGAGGCGTCGAGCAGCCGCCCGAGCTCGACGAGATCCCCGCGCTCCAGCGCGTCGACGGTGGCGAGCACCCGCTCGTTCTCGCTCACGACATGCCGCACCCGGCGGTCGAGTGGCGCTGACAGGGCGCGCGCCGCGCTGAGGTCCGCCTCGCTGAGGTGGCGCAGGCCGAGCGCTCGGCACGCCGCCTCGCACTCGTGCCGGCGCTGGTTGTAGCCGCCGATCGCGTTCGAGTGCCGCTCGCCGGAGTCGAGCGTGACGAGGCGGTGCTCGCCTAGGTCGAGCGGCAGCGTTCGCACCTCCAGCGAGCGGAAGTCGATCAGCGTCGCGTGGTCGGTCTGGCCGAACAGCGAGGCGAGCTGGTCGAGGAGGCCGGTCTGGGCACCGACCCAGTCGTTCTCGATCCGGGAGCAGATCTGCGCCAGCGCGACGCGGTCGGGCGGCGTCTCGCCGGCGATCCCGATCAGTGCCAGGCAGAGCGCGACGGCGAGGGCGGCCGACGAGGACAGGCCGCTGCCCCGCGGGAGCGTTCCCGTGATCTCCAACGAGGCGCCTGGCAGCGGCACCTCCGACGTCAGCAGCTCCGCCACCGCGCCACGGACGAACGCCCGCCAGCCGCTCGCCGGCGCGCGATCCCCGAGGGCAAACGAGTCGCGCTCGCCGAGATCGTGTGCCTCGGCAACCACACGACCATCGTGAGAAGCGCTCGCGATGACCGTGACCCCATCCCGCACCGCGAAGGGCAGGGCCAGCCCGCCGTTGTAATCGGTGTGCTCGCCGATCAGGTTGACCCGTCCCGGAGCGAACGCGCGGACGCACTCGGTCATCGCGCGAAGCGTCTCACGCCTGACCGTTTCAGTAGTTGCCCGCAGCCAAGTCCGCTCGCTCTGCGGATGGCGAATCGCCACGACGGGACGACTCTTACCGCGAGATGAGCGTCACCACGGCCTCCCACCCCAGCGTCGAATGCGACGCCGAGGAATTCGCTCCGGGCGTCTACGTCACCGACGGGCAGCGGCTGTTCCGGGTGATCCGTCCGGGAGAGAGCCTGTTCCCCTCGGCCGAGCTCGAGGACTGCATGACCCTCGAGATCGACCGCTACTTCTCAGACGAGCTGTACGCGATGCGCCTGCATCGCGTACAGGCGCGCTGATCGCCCGCCGGGCAAGCCGCGGCCGGCAATAACGTTCGGCGCGTGCTCGCGCTGATCCTCGCCAACGCCAGCCGCCGCCGTGCCCGCACGGCGCTGACAGCGGCCGGGATCGCCGTCGGCGTCGCCGCGGTCGTCGCTCTGCTCGCGCTCTCCTCGGGGCTGAACCGATCCGCTGGCCAGCTGATCCACCTCGGGCGCGCCGACGTCGGGCTGTTCCAGTCCGGCGCGGCCGATCCGACGTCGTCGGTGCTGCCGCTCTCGCTGCTGCCCCGCCTGCGTGCCCAGCCCGAGGTGCGGGCAGCCTCGCCGATCCAGCTCGTCGTCTCGGCGCTGCGTCAGGATCGCTCTGCGATCACGTTCGGGATCGAGCCGGGCGGGTTCGTCGCGCGCTTCCTCGTCTACACCCGGGGGAACGGGATCGCGCCCGGCCAGGCCGACGTCGGAGATCTCCTCGCCCAGCAGCTGCATCTCCGCATCGGGCAGACGATCGAACTCGGCCGCCGCCCCTTCCCGGTCCATGCGGTCTTCCACGCCGGCGTGCCGTTCGAGGACAGCGGCGTGATCATCCCGCTCCGCGACGCCCAGCGACTCGCCGGCCGAAGCCGCGACGAGGCGACCACGATCGCCGTGCGCTTCGCGCCCGGCACGTCGGCTCACAAGGGCGCGGCGCAGCTCCGGCGGGCGTTCCCCGGGATCATGGTGATCGCCGACGCGGGCGAGGCGGTCCGCGCGGGCGCGAACGGGCAGCTGATCGGCAAGGCCGTTCTGCTGATCGTCGTCCTCGCGCTGATCATCGGCGCGCTCGCGGTGGCCAACACGATGCTCGCCGCCGTTCTCGAGCGACGCCGCGAGCTCGTGGTGCTCGCCACGATCGGCTGGAGCCCGACGCAGCTCGCCGCGCTCGTGCTCGGTGAGGCGATCGCGGTCAGCCTGATCGGCAGCGCGATCGGCGTGCTCCTCGGCGTGCTGGCGGCGGCGCTCCTGCCCGGCGCGCTCGGCCTGTCCAGCTTCGTCTCCCCGTACCTCGGTCCCTGGGTACTCGGGCGCGGCGCCCTGATCGGCGTCGCGATCGGCATCGTCGGGGCGCTCTACCCGGTCTGGCGGGTCACCCGGATCCCGTCGCGAGCCGCCCTCGCCCTCGCCTAGAAACGCTCGGCCCCCCAGCGGCAGCGGCTCAAGGGCGCCAGGCGAATGTGTGCGCGCCGGACACGCCGTGGAAGTAGACGTAGGCGCCCTGCCTTCGCCCCTTCCTGCCGTGGTAGGCGCGAGCCCTGCTCCACACGACGCGCCCGTCTTCGGTGATGCGGCGGGCGGAGCCGAGTAGCGGGACGGCGACCATTCCGGGGGTGGCAGACGGGATCCGGACGGTCATGCTGTAGCCGGCGCGGGTGCGGGTCCAGTTGTCGGCAAGGGTTCCGAACGGGCTCTGGTAGTCGGCGTCGACGTGGGTCAGGTTGCCGACTACGGCGGGGCGGATCACCGGCTTGGCGTAGGCGACCCCACCGGGCGCTTGCCCGATCCCGGCGAGCCCGTAGGTGAACCAGGCGTCGATCCCGCCGAGGAAATGGTGGTCGAGCGATCCGGTCGTACCGTCCCAGTACTCGGTCATCGTCGTGTTCCCGAGGCCGACGACGTAGCCGTAGCTCGGAAACGCGGTGGAGGTCGCCCACCGGTAGAGAACATCGTCGCGGCCAGCATCGTGCAGGACGCGGATGACCGGCGCCAGGGCAACGCTACCGACCTCGATCAGCCCGTGGGCCGAGGCGATCGTTGCCAGCAGGTGGCGAAGAACCGCGGCCCGTTGCGACCTGGGCACCAGCCCGGCGTCGAGCGCCAGCGCGTCGGCCGCCTGCGTGCCGACCGAGTAGGTGTGGGCGCGGGCGTTGAGGTACTTCGCGTTGAACGCAGCGGCGATCGACCGAGCGAGGCGCTCGTAGCGCGCGCGATCAGCGCGGCGCCCGAGCACCGCCGCGATGTCTGCGAGCTCGCGGACCTCCCTGTAGTAGCCCCAGCTGTTGACATAGCCGATCGGTGTGGTGGTCGGATCGGGTGAGACCCAGTCGCCCAGCCCATAGCTGTCTGGCAGGAGCCGGTCCTTGGCCTGCGTGCCGAGGAACGCGATGTAGCGCTGCATGTTCGGGTAGTAGGTCGCCAGCGTCCTGAGGTCCCCGTAGGTCTGAAAGAGAGCCCAGGGGACGACGATGATCGCGCCGCCCCAGTTGGGGCCGTCGTCGCCGTTGTTGAAGTCGGGGCCCTCGGCGGGGACCATGCCGTTGGCGTGCTGGGCCTCGGCGAAGTTGCGTACCTCGGCGCGCATGAACGCGCGCATATCGAAGTTGTTCAGCTCGGTGGCAATGTCCTGCTCGGCATCGCCGGTGTACGGCCCCTTCTCGCGATCGGGGCAGTCGGTCATGACCGATTCCATGTTCGCCCGGTCGGCATTGCGCACGATCGCGTCGATCTGATCGAGCAGCGAGCTCGAGCTGCTGAACCGGCTGGCCGGCGGGTTGTCGGTGGTCAGCTGAAGCGCCGTGACGGTGTCCTTCTGCGGTGGCGAGGTGAGCCCCGTCACCTGCAGATAGCGAAACCCGCTGTAGGCAAAGCTCGGATGCCAGCTCTGTGCGCCCGAGGTGGTCGTGTAGTCGTAGCGGATCGCCGTATCGACGCTCTCACCGGCGGGCGGGGACGTCAGACCCCCGAGTCCTTCCGGATAGCCCATCGACCACTGGTCGACGAGCCCACTCGCGTGAAGCTCTTCGGCGGGCAGCATCGTGATCGGGATGCCCGGGGCGCTCGAGCCGAGCGTCAGCAGCGGCCAGCCCGAGAAGTTCCTGCCGAAATCGAACACGTACGTCCCCGGCAGAGGCTGGGTCACCTTGACCGGATGGAGGTGCGCGACGACCGTCACCGGCGGGCGCGGGTTCGCGCGCAGCGGAGTGCTCGCGCGAGGCGTGGTGCTCGATGAGAGTGGACTGAGCACGGCGCTTCGCCACAGCGAAGGCACGCTTTCGAGAAGGCCGGCGC
>Ga0070739_10005975_pt1 | contig 13590 bp, 13 predicted proteins | sample Coa_R1_7_FD_66445 | JGI IMG/M metagenome (GOLD analysis project Ga0070739, IMG submission 66445) | Surface soil microbial communities from Centralia Pennsylvania, which are recovering from an underground coalmine fire - Coalmine... | ecosystem: Environmental > Terrestrial > Soil > Unclassified ... | reverse complement strand
GCGATCACCGGGCCGATGGCGTTGGGCAGCGCGTGGCGCAGCAAAATCCGAAACCTACTGAGGCCCATCGCTTCGGCGGCCAACACATAGTCGCTGCTTCGCACCTGGATGACCGCGCTGCGGGCGATGCGGGCGATCTGTGGCCAGCCGAACAAGGCCAGGATCGCGATCACCGTCCACACCGTTCGATGGTGCATGACCTGCATGAGCACGATGGCGGCCAGCAGCAGTGGTATCCCGAAAAAGACATCGGCGACCCGCGACACCGCCGCGTCGATCCAGCCGCCGTAGAAACCGGCCAGCGCGCCCAGCGCGCCGCCGACAACGAACACCGCGACGGTGGCGCCCAAGCCGACGGTGACGGAAGCCCGTGCTCCGTAGATGGTGCGGGCGTAGATGTCGTGGCCTTGCAGGTCCGTGCCGAACCAGTGCGCCGCCGAGGGGTCCAGCAGGCTCTGGTTGGGATCGGCGTAGGTGGGATCGATGCTGGTGAACAGCCACGGGAACGCAGCGACCGCCGCGATGAGGACGATCAGCGCGGCGGCGGCGAGGAACTTCGGGCGTCGGCGTAGACCGTGCCAGGTGCCACGCCAAAAGCCATGGCTGGCAACGTGTTCAGCCATAGCGGATCCGGGGGTCCAACGCCGCATAGAGCAGGTCCACCAGCAGATTGGTGACAAGGTAGACGACGACGAGCACCGTCACGATCGACACCACGGTCGGCGCCTCCTGACGGGTGACCGCCTGATAGAGCACACCGCCGACGCCGTGGATGTTGAAGATGCCCTCGGTCACGATCGCTCCGCCCATCAGCGCGCCGAGATCCGCGCCGAGAAAGGTCACGACCGGAATCAGCGAGTTGCGCAGAATGTGCACGACGACGACTCGCGGACGCGAGAGCCCCTTGGCCGCCGCGGTGCGCACATGGTCGGCATGGGCATTGGCGCCGACCGCCGATCGGGTCAACCGGACCACGTAGGCAAACGACACCGAACCGAGCACGATGCCGGGCAGCAGTAGACGGGTGAACGTCGCCTGATCTCCCACCGTGACCGGGGCGATCCCGAGCCGGACACCGAAGACGAACTGAGCCAGGAAGCCCAGCACGAAGATCGGTACCGCGATGATGACCGGGCTCGCGATCAGCACCCCGGCGTCGAAGATGCCGCCCTGACGTAAACCGGCGATCACGCCGAACCCGATGCCGAGGACCGCCTCGACCGCCAGCGCGATCATTGCCAGCCGAATCGTCACCGGGAAAGCTTGGGCCATAACAACGCTGACGGGTAACCCGGAGTAGGCGCGGCCGAAGTCGCCGCGCAGGATGCCGCCGAGGTAGTGCACGTACTGCAGCCAGAACGGGTCGTCGAGGTGGTATTGGGCGCGCAGCTGTGCGGCCACCGCGGGACTCAACGGCCGGTCCCCGCCCAACGCGGCCACCGGATCGCCGGGCAGCAGGAAAACCATGCCGTAGATGAGCAGGGTGGCCCCGAGGAAAACGGGGACCATCACCGCGATGCGGCGGACGATATACCAGCCCATGTCAGCTCTTGAGGATGCGCTCGTAGTCGGGCAGCCCGTTCCAGGTGAGGTTCACGTTGCTCACCGCAGGCGAGTGCCCGGCCACGGTGATGGTGTACCACAGCGGCACGACGGGCATGTCGTGCAAGAGGATTCGCTGGGCATGGTTGGCCAGCGCGTACGATTCCGGCAGGCTGGGCGCAGCATCGGCCATGGCCAGCGCCGCGTCGAAATCGGAGTTGGAGTACCCGACGTCGTTGGCGCTGGCTTTCGTGACGAATAGCGGCGCAAGGAATTCCAGCATCGATGGGTAGTCGCCCTGCCAGCCGGCGCGAAACGCGGTGGTGATGCTGTGGCCGGTGATCTGGGTGCGGAACCCGGCGAACGTGGGCTGCGGCGCGCCGACCGCATCGATGCCCAAGTTGTTCTTGATGCTGTTGGCCACCGCATCGACCCATTCCTGGTGGCTGCCGTCGGCGTTGTAGGCGATCGCGTAGCGGCCGCTCCATTTGGAGATCGCGTCGGCCTCCGCCCAGAGTCGCCGCGCGCGGTCGGGATTGAAGTCCAGTGCCTCGTTGCCTTCGATGTTCGGGTCGTATCCGGGCAGTGAGCTGGCGGTGAATTCGCGGGCGGGCGCGCGTGATCCGGCGAAGATCTGCCGGCAAATCTGGGGGCGGTTGATCGCGGCCGACAACGCGAGCCGGCGCAATCGGCCTTCTTCGCCACCGATGTGCGGCAGCCGCAGCGGCGTGTCGAGGGTCTGGTTGACCGCTGCGGGCGCGGTGACGGCGCGGTCACCGAGGTCTTTGCGGTAGACGGGCAGCACACTGGTTGGAATTGTGTCCAGCACATCGAGATTGGCCGACAGTAGATCGGCGTAGGCGGTGTCGAGGTTGGCGTAGAACGTGAACCGCAGGCCTTTGTTCTGCGGTGCGCGGTTGCCGTGGTAACCGGGATTGGGCACCAGGTCGATTTTGACGTTGTGCTGCCAGGTGTCGTCCGCGGCGAGCTTATACGGGCCATTGCCGATCGGGTGCTGCCCGAACGCGGCCATGTCCTTGAACGCGGCGGCCGGCAGCGGGTAGAACGGCGAAAACCCCAGTCGCAGTTCGAAATCGATGGCTGGCGCCTTGAGCCGCACGGTGAATTCGCGATCGTTGACCACCTTGAGGCCCGACATGGTGGCGGTAGTCGGCTTCGGCGCGGCCAGCTCGTCGAAGCCGGCGATGGGGCTGAAGAAGCTTTGCTGCAGTTGGGCATTGGTCGCCAGCGCGCCGTAATTCCAGGCGTCGACGAACGAGTGCGCGGTCACCGGTGATCCGTCGGAAAACGTCCACCCCGCTTTGAGGAGGATCCGGTAGTTGACGTTGTCGGTGGTCTCGATCGACTGCGCGACCTCCAGCGACGGTGCACCTTTGGCGTCATAGGACATCAGGCCGGCGAACAGCCGATCGAGGATGCGGCCGCCGTTGCTGTCGTTGGTGTTGGTCGGGATCAGCGGATTCTGCGGTTCGGCGCCGTTGACGACGACCGTGTCAGGGTTGACCCCGCCGCCGGTGCAGCCGGTGACCGCGGCCGCAAGCAGCCCGGCAGCGATGACCGCCGCCACCCGGATCGGATGCACCATGAGGCCGACCCTAGAACCCTCGACCCGATTAGGCTCGAAACGTGACCGAGACGCACGCCCCGTCAACGTCGTCGTATCCGCCGCCCCCGGAGTTCGCCGAGCAGGCCAACGTGACCGACGACGTCTACCGCGAAGCCGAGGAAGACCGACTGGCGTTTTGGGCCAAGCAAGCCAACCGTCTGTCCTGGGCGACGCCGTTCGAGCAAGTGCTGGACTGGTCGCAGACCCCGTTCGCCAAGTGGTTCATCGGCGGAAAGCTCAACGTCGCCTACAACTGCGTCGACCGCCACGTCGAGGCCGGTCACGGCGACCGCGTCGCGATCCACTGGCAAGGCGAGCCGGTCGGCGACAGCCGCACACTCACCTATTCCGACTTGCTCACTGAGGTGGGCAAAGCCGCCAACGCGCTCACGGATCTCGGCCTGGTGGCCGGTGATCGGGTCGCGATCTACATGCCGATGATTCCCGAGGCGATTGTCGCGATGCTGGCCTGCGCGCGGTTGGGAATCATGCACAGCGTCGTGTTCGCGGGCTTCACCGCCAAGGCGTTGCAGGCGCGGATTGCTGATGCGGAAGCCAAGCTTCTGATCACCGCCGACGGCCAGTTCCGCCGCGGCAAACCGGCACCGCTGAAAGAATCCGCTGACGAAGCGGTTGGGCAGCCCGATAGCCCCATCGAGCACGTGCTGGTGGTGCGGCGCACCGGGATTGACGTGCCGTGGACCGAGGGCCGCGACCTGTGGTGGCACGACGTCGTAGACGCCGCGGCACCTGAGCACACCCCGGAGCCGTTCGACGCCGAGCAGCCGCTGTTTTTGCTGTACACATCGGGCACCACCGGCAAGCCCAAGGGCATCATGCACACGAGCGGGGGGTTTCTCGCCCAGAGCTCGTACACGCACTACGCCGTCTTCGACATCAAGCCGGAGACCGACGTGTTCTGGTGCACCGCCGATATCGGCTGGGTCACCGGGCACACCTACAGCGTCTACGGCCCGCTTTCCAACGGCGTTTCGCAAGTCATCTACGAAGGCACACCCGACACTCCCAACCAACACCGGCATTTCGAGATCATCGAAAAATACGGCGTCACAATCTATTACGCAGCACCTACGCTGATCCGAACCTTCATGAAGTGGGGCCGCGAAATTCCCGACGCCCATGACCTGTCCAGCCTGCGGCTGCTGGGGTCGGTCGGTGAACCGATCAACCCCGAGGCGTGGCGCTGGTATCGCAACGTCATGGGCGGCGGCCGAACCCCGGTGGTGGACACCTGGTGGCAGACCGAGACCGGGGCGGCCATGATCTCGCCGCTTCCCGGCATCGCTGCGGCCAAACCCGGTTCGGCGATGCGGCCGCTGCCCGGGATCTCGGCCAAGATCGTCGACGATCAGGGCAAGCAACTCGAGCCCGGTCCCGACGAAGGTGAGCATGTCACCGGCTACCTGGTGGTGGACCAGCCGTGGCCGGCCATGCTGCGCGGCATCTGGGGCGACCCGGACCGCTACCGCGAAACCTATTGGTCCCGGTTCGCCGACCAAGGCTGGTATTTCGCCGGCGACAGCGCCCGTTACGACGCCGACGGCGCCATCTGGGTGGTGGGCCGCATCGATGACGTGATGAACGTGTCCGGGCACCGGATCTCCACCGCTGAGGTCGAGTCGGCGCTGGTCGGCCACTCGGGGGTAGCCGAGGCCGCGGTGGTCGGCGCCACCGACGACACCACAGGCCAGGCCATCTGCGCGTTCGTCGTGTTGCAGGCTGACCAACCCGAGGAAGTGGGTGAAGAGATCATCGACGAGCTGAGCGCCCAGGTGGCTCGCGAGATCTCGCCGATCGCCCGGCCGCGCGAAATCCACGTGGTGCCCGAGCTGCCGAAGACCCGCAGCGGCAAGATCATGCGGCGGCTGCTGCGCGACATCGCCGAAAACCGGGAGCTCGGTGACACTTCGACGCTGCTCGACCCGGGCGTGTTCGACGCGATCCGCGCCGCCAAATAACGCCGGGTACCTATGTAGCCGAACCGGTCCCGACCGGGACGAAACCCGCGCCGGGCCGGCCCTTGGCGGCAAGATCGGCCAGCACCGCGTTGATCGACACCACGACGGCCGGGGTGTGCAGCGGAATGTATTTGGTGATGCAGCCCGGCAAGTTTTCGCTGAAAGCGCCGTGGATCATCCCGACCAGCATGCCGTTGGCCGTGACCGGTCCCCCTGAGTCGCCAGGCTGACCGCATAGCTGGGCCACGAGGGTGCCAGGGTCTTGGCCCGGCCCGAAGGTGACACCGCACGACTCGCCGGTGGTGCGGCCGTCTTTGCAGACGACCTGGCCAGCCGCCGGATCCGGTCCGATGCCGTTGACCGGAAAGTTGTTGAAGTTCGCTACCGGGGTCACCTTCGCGGGGTCGAACCGGATGACCGCGTAGTCGAGGCTGTCGTTGCCGGCCACCATGGTGCCCACCGTGCCGCGATCCTGCGCCGCCTCCACGGCGACCACGGCGCCGGGCCCACCGCAGTGCGCGGAGGTGAAACCGGTCAGCGCGCCGGTGTTGTCGGTACCGATGCTGGTCAGCGTGCACGTTGAGTCGCCGTTGACGACGATGCCCGCGCCCCCGCCGAGCGGAACCTTCTCGTCCGCAGCCTGGCTAGTCGCGGCCGGGCCGGCCATCACTAGCAGGACCATGGCCACCATCGCCGCCCCGATACGGCGGTGCGCGCTCTGCAAAGCAACACTCCCGTCGATGAGTCCGGGCCCGAATCCCGAACGCTGCGTCAGTCTAGCGTGACCGCCACGCGCACCGTGCCGACTGCGTGTTCTCATGCGCTGGCCGACTGGGCTCGTCTGATATTGCACCGCATGGCAACATGAACCGCGACAGCAGCGAACCGGGAGGACCGCGTGTGAGCAAGGGCGATCGTAAGAATTCCGGGACCGATGGTCAGCGCAAGGGTGGGGTGCCGAGCACGCTGACCACGATTCCCTTGACGGATCCACACGCCTCGGCCGGCGAGCCGTCGATCGGCAACCTGGTCAAAGAGGCGACAGCCCAGGTATCGACGCTGGTTCGCGCTGAGGTCGCGCTTGCCCGGGCCGAGATCACGCGCGACGTCAAAAAAGGCCTCACCGGTAGCGTCTTCTTCATCTCGGCGCTGGTGGTGCTGTTCTACTCGACGTTCTTTTTCTTCTTCTTTGTTGCCGAGCTGCTCAACACCTGGCTGTGGCGATGGGTTTCCTACCTGATCGTGTTCGGCGTCATGGTCTTCGTCACCGCAGTGCTCGCGCTGTTGGGTTACCTCAAGGTCCGCCGCATCCGCGGGCCGCGCCAGACGATCGAATCTGTGAAGGAAACGCGCACCGCTTTTACCCCCGGCCACGAGAAAGCTGAACCCCGGGCGCTGAGTACGCCCCAAGGCGGGACGCCCGCCGATCCCTCAGGTTGGTAGATGGCGCCACCGGATCCGTCGGTAACCCGTATCGACGGGCCATGGCGCCATCTGGATGTGCATGCCAACGGCATCCGGTTCCACGTCGTCGAGGCAACCGCAGCCGGCCACGACTCGACCACGCCGCCGTCAGCGCGGCCGCTGGTCATCCTGCTGCACGGGTTCGCCTCGTTCTGGTGGTCTTGGCGTCATCAGCTGCGCGGGCTGAGCGGAGCTCGCATTGTCGCGGTCGACCTGCGTGGCTACGGTGGCAGCGACAAGCCGCCTCGCGGCTATGACGGCTGGACGCTCGCCGGCGACACCGCGGGGCTGATCCGCGCGCTCGGGCATTCCTCGGCGACACTGGTCGGTCACGCTGACGGCGGGCTGGTCTGCTGGGCGACCTCCATGCTTCATCCACGGCTGGTGCATGCCATCGCGGTGGTCAGCTCACCGCATCCGGCGGCGCTGCGCAAATCGGCTCTGACACAGCGAGATCAGGCTCGTGCCCTGCTGCCTAGTCTGCTGCGCTACCAGGTGCCGATCTGGCCGGAGCGTGCGCTGACCCGGCACAACGGCGACGAAGTGGAACGGCTGGTGCGCAGCCGTGCCTGCGCGAAATGGCTTGCCTCCGAGGACTTCTCCGAGACCATCGGCCATCTGCGGCTGGCGATCCAGATTCCCTCGGCGGCACACTCGGCGCTGGAATACCAGCGTTGGGCAGTGCGCAGCCAGCTGCGCGACGAGGGGAGGCGGTTCATGAGGTCGATGAGCCGGCAACTGGGCATCCCGGTACTGCACTTGCGCGGCGACGCCGATCCCTACGTGCTGGCCGACTCGGTGGAACGCACACAGCGCTACGCGCCGCATGGCCGTTACGTATCCGTCGGCAGCGTCGGGCATTTCGGCCATGAAGAGGCGCCGGAGGTAGTCAACCGGCACCTGATGCGGTTTCTCGAGCAGGTGCACGGACCCCGGCTCAGGTGACGCAGGCGCCGGTGCCCACGGCCTGGGTGTCGCCGATTCTGGCCAGTTGACCTGCCACCTCTTTGGCCGTCAACACAAAACCGGTGTCTGGGTCGTCGACAGCGGCGCCGAAAACGACGCCGAGCACGTTGCCGTTGAGGTCAATCAGCGGTCCACCCGAATTCCCTTGCTCCACATTGGCTCTGATCGTGTACACCTCGCGGGTGACTGTCGCGTTGCGGTAGATGTCGGGACCGCTGAGCTCGATGATTTCCCGGATCCTAGCCGGGGTTGGCACGAAGTCCCCGCCGCCGGGATAACCCATCACGACCGCGTCGGTACCGGTTTTCGCCGGGCCGTCGGCGAACGCCAGGGGCCCAGCGGGGAGGTTGGGCACGGCGAGGATGGCGATGTCGACCGACGGGTCGTAGGACACCACGGTGGCGTCATACGGGGTGCCGCTGGCGGCGACGGTGACATTGTTGGCGCCGGCCACCACGTGTGCATTGGTCATCACTCGCTGCGGAGATAGCACAAATCCGCTGCCCTCCAACACTTTCTGGCAACTCGGGGCGATGGCGCGCACCTTGACCACACTGGGCTGGGTGGCCGCGACCACCGGGTTGTTGGTCAGTGCGGCGTCCGGTGTCGCGACCGCGACGACGGGGGTGCGGCTGAACGGTTCCAGCACCGCGGGCAGCCCGGAGGTGTTCAGCAGCGACGACATCCGCTTGGGCACCGTTTTGAGCCAGTTGGGGGCGACCTGGTTGACCTGAGCCAGCACCCGCGAACCGCGCACAGCGGCGGCCAGCGCGGGCTGGTCCTTCGACTGGGTCAGCGGTGTGGCCAGCAGCCAGGCCGCGACCAGCACGACTACCAGCTGCAGGGCCACTCCCACGACCGAGTCGAAGAACCGGATCGAGCGGCTGCGGATCGCGCCGCGCACCGCGCGGCCCAGCACCACACCGGCCACCTCGCCGACCACGACCAAGGCCAGGATCAAAAACAGCGCGGCGAACAGCTTCGCCCGCGGGGCGCTGATATGGGTAACGATGTGCGGGGCCAGCAGCACACCGGCGACCGCGCCCAGCATCACGCCGACGAACGACAGCAGCGAGCCCAACGCACCTGAGCGCCAGCCGGAGACGGCGGCGATGAAGGCGACCGCCAGTACGGCGATATCCAGCCACTGCGACGGCGTCATCGAGTTCATCGCGACGGCCCGTCGTCACCGCCGACCAACGCCATCGCCTCGTCCAGCTCCCGCATATTGGTCGTGTCCCAGGGTTTCGCCCAGCCGGCCACGTCGAGCATCGCCGAAATCACTTGGCCAGTGAATCCCCATACCAGCATCTCGTTCAACAGAAACGCCGGTCCGGCGAAGCGGCGGTGCAACGAACTGCGATACACCATCAGCCGATTGGCCGGGTTGATGAAGGCGCGCACCGGAACCCGTGCCACGACCGCGGTTTCGGCCTCGTTCACCACGGCCACCGGGCCCGGGTCGGTTGAGTAGGCCAGCACCGGCACGACGTGGAAGCCCGACGGTGCGATGAAGGTTCGCTCCATCGTCGCAAGCGGGTGAAGCCGGCTGGTGTCGATACCGGTCTCTTCGCGCGCTTCCCGCAGGGCGGTCGCCACCGGCCCGTCGTCGTCGGGATCGGATGCGCCGCCGGGGAATGCCGCCTGGCCCGCGTGGTGGCGCAACGTCGAGGCGCGCACCGTCAACAGCAGGTCGGCCTCGTCGGGCACACCGCCGTCGGCCGGTCCCCACTCTGGTCCGGAGAACAGCACCAGCACCGCCGCGTCGCGGCCGTCGCCGCGCAGCTTCGCCGTCGCTTTGGCGGCGGTCACCATCGCCAGCACGTCGGCCGGCAGGCGGCGGCGAGCCGCGGCGGGAACGTGACCGATGTTGTCGACTAGCGGGCGCAGCCAGGCAGGGCCGACGTCAGGCGTCAGCGAAACCGCTGCGCTCACCGGCGCCTCCCTCATAACGTCAGGGCTGAACTCCGACCGCCGCCGCGATCTCGTCGGCACTGGAGAAAGCTCGCGGCAACGTCTGCGCAACGCTACCGTCCGGGCGCAGTACCACCGTCGCGGGCATCACGTTCGGGACTCGCAGCGCGGCGGCGACCCGGCGGCGGCCGTCCTGCAAAGTCGGCAGCCGCACACCCAGCTCAGTCAACCGCAGCAAGGCGGCAGTCTCGTTCTCGTCCTGATGCACGGTCACCACGGTCACAGCGGACCCGACTCGGCGTTGGTATTCGGCCATCGCAGGCAATTCGGTTGCGCAGGGACCGCACCAGTACGCCCACAGGTTCAGCACGATCCGGCGTCCGGTCAGCGCTCGCGCGGCCTCGACGGCGGTGCCGTCCGCCGCGCATTCCACCACCACCCCGTGCAACGTGACCGGTCCGGGATCGCCGGTGCCGGTCGGGCAGGGCGGCAGAGCGGCGCGCTGACGAGGCCCGGCCAGCGCCGCGGCGGTGTCGGCGTCACGGTGTTCGCGGCCGGCGCTCGACGGTCCGGAGGCCGGCCAGGAGCCCCCGGGATGCGACGAGCTGTGGCGCAGTGCGAGCACCAGCGCTGCGATCAGCACGACCACCACCGCCAGGATCGCGATGGTCCAGCGGGTGCTGCGGCCGGCAAGCGCGCTCATCACGGCCGGGTCTACAGGCCGGCGAGCGCCAACAGATGCTCCTTCTCGGGGCCTTGCACCAGCGCGGCCGCTACCGGCGGCTCGGTGGGACCGGTCCCATAGGACGGGCAGTCCTTGGCCAGCACGCACACTCCGCACGCCGGTTTGCGGGCGTGGCACACCCGGCGGCCGTGAAAGATCACCCGGTGACTCAGGTCGGTCCATTCGCTGCGTTCGATGAGCGCGCCGACGGCGTGCTCCACCTTGACCGGGTCTGTCTCCGAGGTCCAGCGCCACCGCCGCACCAGCCGCAGGAAGTGGGTGTCGACGGTGATCCCCGGGACGCCGAACGCGTTGCCCAGGATCACGTTGGCGGTTTTACGGCCGATGCCCGGCAGCGAGACCAGTTCCTCCATGGTGGCCGGAACCTCGCCGTCGAACCGCTCGACCAGCTCTTGGCCGAGGCGGATCAGCGAGGACGCCTTGTTGCGGTAGAAACCAGTGGGGCGGATGAGGTTTTCCAGTTCTTCGCGGTCTGCCTGCGCGTAGTCCAGCGCGGATCGGTACTTGGCGAACAGCGCTGGGGTCGTCAGGTTCACCCGCTTGTCGGTGCTCTGCGCGGACAAGATCGTTGCCACCGTGAGCTCAAGCGGTGTGCTGAAATCCAATTCGCAGTACACGTGCGGAAACGCTTCTGCCAGTTTGCGATTCATTCGGCGAGCCCGTCGCACCAACGCGGTGCGGCTCTCCGAGGCCCAGCGCCGGTCCGAGGCGGCGGCCGGTACGGCTGCTGCTGGGGCGGAGCGCCGAGAACTCTTACCCGCGGTCACCTTCGACAGAGTACTGATTTGTAATCTCACTGAGATCTTCGCCGTGTTTACTTGCACCTTGTGTCTTGGTTGCTCGTGGCTTTTGTCCCGGCGTTGATGATGCTGGCGACGTTCGGGCTGGGCCGGCTCGAAGCAAGCTTGGCCAACGACACCGTGACCGCGAAGGACGTCGCTGACTTTCTCGACCAGGCCGAGCCCGACGACGTGAGCACCTTGGCCCGAGAAGGCATGCCGGAGGCGTTGAACCACATGCATCGTCGCCTCGGCGAGCACATCGGCGAGGCACCGGTTGCATCAGTGAGCCGAAACAAGCACTACGCCGACCCCTTCTACCGGGCGGCGTTCGCTATCGCCGACGATCCGGGCTTGCCCACGCACCGGCATCGCCATTCGCGAGCCAATCCGCAATTTAGTCCGACTCGGCATGCCAATCCTGTGTAGCGTTGGCACGTCGAACAAATGGCCTACCTTTAGACTTAACCTCATTAACCGGTTAGAGGTTGGCCAGCCTGGCGACAATGCGGGCCGTTAGCGGCGCGAGGCGAAGCCAGGTACTCGATTGGTGCCAAAGACCGCCAATGACATTGAAAAGAGCTTAAGGGGCAACGTGGACGAGATCCTGGCGAGGGCCGGAATCTTCCAGGGGGTCGAACCCAGCGCCGTCGCCGCGCTGACCAAACAATTACAGCCCGTCGACTTCCCCCGCGGACACACGATTTTCGCGGAAGGGGAGCCGGGCGATCGGCTGTACATCATTATTTCCGGAAAGGTGAAAATCGGCCGACGCTCACCCGACGGCCGGGAGAATCTGCTGACGATCATGGGCCCGTCGGACATGTTCGGCGAATTGTCGATCTTCGACCCTGGGCCGCGGACGTCCAGCGCGACCACCATTACCGAGGTGCGGGCGGTGTCGATGGACCGCGACGCGCTGCGGTCGTGGATCGCCGATCGCCCCGAGATCGCCGAGCAGCTGCTGCGGGTGCTGGCCCGACGGCTGCGCCGCACCAACAACAACCTGGCCGACCTGATCTTCACCGATGTGCCGGGCCGCGTCGCCAAGCAGCTGCTGCAGCTGGCCCAACGGTTCGGAACCCAGGAAGGCGGGGCGATGCGGGTCACCCACGACCTGACGCAGGAGGAGATCGCCCAGCTGGTGGGCGCGTCCCGCGAGACCGTGAACAAGGCACTGGCCGATTTCGCCCACCGCGGCTGGATTCGCCTGGAGGGCAAGAGCGTGCTGATCTCCGACTCAGAACGGCTTGCTCGCCGAGCGAGGTAAGCGCGCGCGTAGCGCGGGCGCAACCGAGCGAGCATCCAGCCCCAGCGCGAGGTAAGCGCGCGCGTAGCGCGGGCGCAACCGAGCGAGCATCCAGCCCCGGCGCGAGGTAAGCGCGCGCGTAGCGCGGGCGCAACCGAGCGAGCATCCAGCCCCGGCGCGAGGTAAGCGCGCGCGAGATTGCATCCAGGGTCGTGATTTCGGCGAGTTCACAGCCCTACGCGCAATCTCAGCGGCGCAGATAATTTAGCTGAGCCTGCACCGACCACTCGGCGGCGTCCCAGAGTTCTTCGCTGACGTCCGTATATACGTGTTCGACGATCTGACGTGCGCTGGCGTCGTCGCCGAGATCGGCTAGCGCAGAGCGGACCTGGTCCAGTCGCTGTTCGCGGTGCGCCAGGTATTCCGATGCAACGGACGCCAAGTCGGGCAGTTCCGGGCCGTGGCCGGGCAGCACGGTACGCCGGCCCAGGCCCTGCAGCCGACGCAACGACTCGAGATAGTCACCCAGGTCGCCGTCTTCGGTGTCGATGACGGTGGTGCCACGGCCCAGCACGGTGTCACCGGTCAGCACGGCGTCGTCGAGCACGAACGACAGCGAATCGGCGGTATGGCCCGGCGTGGCCAGCACGGTGATCGTCAGCCCGGCGGCATCGATCACGTCCCCGTCGGTCAAGTGCCCGCCGAGCCCGCGCAAAAATCCACTGCCCACCGCACGCACCACCGCGCCGGTCGCGTCGACCAGCTTGTCGATGCCGTCGATGTGGTCACCGTGCCGATGGCTGATCAGCACCAGCGGGATGCGACCCAGCGCGGCGACCCGGGCAATGTGCTCGTCGTCGTCGGGACCGGGATCGACGATCACCAACTCGTCGCTGCCCGGACCGCGCAGCACCCAGGTATTGGTGCCCTCCAGCGTCAGCAATCCGGGATTGTCGGCCAGCAGCACCGACGCCGTCGCGGTGACCGGCCGCAGCCGGCCGTACGCGGGATGGGTCAGCGCCTCGTCGGCCACCGCCGTCACCCGACCTCGACGACCAACTCGATTTCCACCGGCGCGTCCAGCGGCAGCTCCGATACGCCGACCGCCGAGCGCGCATGTGCCCCGTTATCGCCGAACACTTCGCACAGCAGCTCTGAAGCCCCGTTGACCACGCCGGGTTGGCCATGGAATCCGGGCGCCGATGCGACGAAGCCGACCAGCTTGACCACCCGGGTCACCGCGTCGATGCCGACCAGCGAATGTATTGCCGCCAGCGCGTTGAGCGCGCACATCCGTGCCAGCGCATTGGCTTGCTCGGGGCTGA
>Ga0070739_10005973_pt1 | contig 13593 bp, 8 predicted proteins | sample Coa_R1_7_FD_66445 | JGI IMG/M metagenome (GOLD analysis project Ga0070739, IMG submission 66445) | Surface soil microbial communities from Centralia Pennsylvania, which are recovering from an underground coalmine fire - Coalmine... | ecosystem: Environmental > Terrestrial > Soil > Unclassified ... | reverse complement strand
CCAATACCCAGAGTCCTTCTTCCTGCGCGGTTCGAATAAATTCGGCGATGTCCAGATTTCCGGAGAAGTCGTAGCGCCCGGGGCGGGGCTCGTGCATGTTCCAGAACGAGTACATGCACAGGGTGTTGAGTCCCAGCGCGCGCACCTTCTTCATGCGGTCGCGCCAGTACTCTCGCGGGATGCGAGCGTAGTGCATTTCGCCGGACCGGATGACGAACGGCCTGCGATCGAGAAGGAAGCGATCTCCTTCGATGGCGAACGAATGCTTCCCCGCGGCAAAGGCCGGAGAACCGGCGAGCAGCGCGAGAGCGTGGCGGCGAGTCATGACACCGGCAAGTGTATCGGAACTGCGGCGCTCCGGGCAGCGCTCGTTTCTGCGAGACTGGACGGCATGAGCAATGCGGACCTCTGGCCGCCGCTGCCGCTGGCTGAATGGCAGGACAGCTACCGTACGCTGCACATGTGGACGCAGATTGTCGGGAAGATCCGCATGGAGTTATGCCCGCCACTGAATCAGTGGTGGCACGTCACGCTGTACGTCAACTCGCGCGGGCTGACCACCGGCCCGATGCCCTGCGCACCCGGGTTCTGTGAAATCCAGTTCGATTTTCAGCGCCACGAGCTGAGCGTTTGCACGAGCGAGGGCGGAGCGGCGGTGCGGCGGTTACGGGCCGAGTCGGTCGCCGAGTTCTATCACGGCATCTTCGCCATGCTCGCGTTGCTGGGCATTTCGGTTGAGATCAATTGCAAGCCGCAGGAGGTCGCCGATCCCGTGCCGTTCGATCGGGACAACACGAACCGCTCCTACGACGCGCAGTGCGCACAACGCTTCTGGCGCATCCTGGTGTCGAGTGCGAAAGTGATGGAGCGGTTCCGGGCGAAGTTCAGGGGCAAATGCAGTCCGGTTCAGTTCTTTTGGGGCAGCTTCGACCTGGCGTGTACGCGGTTTTCGGGGAGGCCTGCGCCGCCGCGCAAAGGCGTGATCAGCGGACCGGCATATTCGGAGGAGGTTTGCAGCGCCGGCTTTTGGCCCGGCGGCGGCGCGGTCAGCGGGCCGGCTTACTACGCTTATGTCGTTCCTCCGCCGCCCGGCATTGAAAACGAGACCATCCGACCTGACGCGGCAAGCTGGAATCCGGAATTGTCCGAGTTCATTCTGATGTACGACGACGTGCGGCGCGCCGAGTCGCCTGAGAACACGTTGTATGCGTTCCTGGAGAGCACGTATGATGTTGGCGCGCGGCTGGGGAAGTGGGATCGCGAAAAGCTGGAGATTTGACCGGACAGAGGGGAACTGCCCGGTCCTTCCCGAAGATCCTTTTGCTGATTACAGCCTTCGGCGGGTGCTGCCCGCGGGATACTCCGATTCGTCCGTGGTGGCGAGAACTTCATCGCCGCGACCGTGTGGGCGATCGGTGTTTTCGAAATCGCCCTTCTCCTCGCCGGCTGACGAGACGTCCTGCGCGCCAGTGCTCTTCAGAATGTCCTTGGCGCGCGAGACCCACTCCGATTTGTCGGCGTGCACGGAAAGCAGGATTCCGCCCTCTTTAATGCGGCCCTCGTAACGCTTTGCTTCGTACTCGGGTATTCCCATGCCGATCAGCGCGCCGGTGATGCCGCCGATAGCGCCGCCGGCTCCGAGACCGCCGAGCAGGCCCATAATCGGCCCCGCGGCAATGAACGGCCCAAGGCCGGGAATCGCGAGCGCGCCGATGCCGGCAAGCCAGCCCAGCGCGCCGCCAATGACGCCTCCGGTTACCGCGCCCGTCGTCGTGCCTTCCGGCGCTTTGGTGTCCTTGTCGACGGCGAAATCCTTGGTTCCCTGGTTCTCGGGCAGCAGAACGGAGATATCCGTGTTGCGAAACCCAGCTTCTTTGAGCGCATCGACGGCGTTTTCCACTTCCGCGCGCGTGCGATAAATGCCGAAAACGGATGTATTCTTACCGGCCATTTTGTTCTCCTGTTATTAGCTCTTGCCCTCGGCCTTGTCGCCCTTGACCGAGATGCGGTTGGTTACTTTATCTGCCCCGGCCACTTCCGCGGCCTTGGCTTCGATCGCCCTCTTCTCCTCTTCGCTGTGGACCGGGCCCTTCAGCGTGACGGCGCCGTTATGGACGACTATCTTCACGTTGTGCGCATAAGTGGAAAGATTCTTGTCCTCCACAACGGCGCGGCGGATCTTACGCGCGATCTCGCGATCGGACGAGTTTTCTTTCTGCTGGTCGGCGGTAACTTCATCAGCTCGCCGGTCGCGTTTGTTTACCGCGGTGTTGTCCGGCGCTTTCGCCGAGTCCTGGGCGCGGGCCACGAAGGCGCTCCCGGACAGAAGGCAGGCAAGCGCAAAACTCCCCGCAACGCGGTGCACTCTCATAAGTTCTCCCTTGTAGATTGTTAAAGCGCACGCGGATGTCCGCGTGTTCCTGGATGCAACGGGCCGGATCAGCTCGGTTCCCCTTCCGAGCGGCCGGACAGTAATTGGACACTGTTGCCGGGCTTTCGTTTCACGACTGTTGACGGTGAGCAAAATTGGGCGTACTGGACCCGAAGAAGTACCCGCCAGCCACCGGCGCTCACTCCGCGGGCCAAAGCCCCGCTAGTGCAAGCCATTGGCTCGATAAGAGCCGATCGGAAGGTGATTTCCGGAAACTACTCGCTCCATGGGGGGCAGGGCCTCGCCCTGCGGCGGGCTCTCAGAGCCCGCCTTGGTGCAAGCCAAAGGCATGCACCACAATCGACATTTCAGGAGAATGTCCAACAAGTTCAGCGCGGGCGAAAGGGCCGCTCCACGGAATCAGGCCGGGAAAGTAAAGTAGAAGGCTGCCCCGGCGTTGGGCTGGGACTCGGCCCAGATGCGGCCGCAGTGCCGCTCGACGATTTTGCGGCAGATGGTCAGGCCGATTCCCGTGCCGGGGATGGCGGCGCCGTGAAGTCGTTTGAACAGCGCGAATATATGCTCGCTGTAGCTGCCGTCGAAGCCCATTCCGTTATCCTGGACCGACATGATCCACTCGCCATCGCGGCGTTCGGCAGTGACGCGAACCTCGAGCGGGACATCCTCGCGCCGGTACTTGATGGCGTTGCTGAGCAGGTTCTGGAATAACTGCACCAGTTCCACGCGATCGCCGTTGATGACAGGGAGCTCGCCACAGACGATGGACCCGCCGCTTTCCTCGAGAGCGCGGCGCAGGTTCTGCCGCGCCCAGTCAACCACCTCACCCAGCGGCACGGGAGCGAAGCTGGCGCCCGGCTGATTAACGATCCGCGAATACGACAGCAAATCCTCAATCACCGTCTGCATTCGAAACACGCCGCTTGTGATGAAGTCGATGAATTCGTCGGCATCTTTATCCAGGCGCCCCTTATAGCGGCGCGCCAGGATCTGGCTGAAGCTGGCTATGGTGCGCAGGGGCTCCTGAAGGTCGTGACTGGTCACATAGGCGAACTGCTGGAGGTCGGTGTTGGAACGGGCGAGTTGTTCGGCCTGCTGCACCAGCGCCTCTTCTGTTCGCGCACGCTCGGCCAGATACTCGCGTAATTCATATTGCCGGCGGCGGGACCGCAGCGCGGCTCGAACCGAGCTAACGAGCGTGATGGTCCGGACGGGCCGTTCCAGCAGCGTGATATTACCGAGCGTCTCGATCAGGTGGAAGCGCTGCATGCTGCTTGATGTCGTGCGGCCGCCGGATGTGAACACCACGAACGGCAGGTCCGACCAGGGCGGCTGCGATTTCAGCACGGATGAGATGGAAGCAACGTCCTGCGGATTGAGAGCCTCCTCAGCAACAACGATGATTCCTGCGCCGCGCTCGATCTCGGCGCACAGCTCGTCCATGCTGTCACAGACCACCGAGTACAGCCCCGCTTCCCGGAGCACGGCCGCAGTAAGTTCGGCGTCGCGGCCGAGCGAGGCGAGAACGAGCGCGCGCAGCTCTGTGGTTTCAGCGGCGACTACCATCGCTAGCGCCGGTGAGAAGGGGATTGCCGGCCCCGGTGTATTCCGGAACACCGGTGAGCACGCCGCGAAACTCGGCCAACGCCGCGCCGACGCGAACGGCGGTTGGTCCGCCGATCTGCAGCTCGCGGATGGTGCGTTCGTGGCCGCTGCTCCGCCGCTTGGCCACGGATACGCAGCGGCGCACCTCGCCCTGGGCTTCGAAATAACGCAGCAGCAGGATGGTGTCGGCCAGATAGCTGAGGTCGACCGGGCTCTGCATCTGCCCTACCACGCCGTGCTGCGCCAACACGAGGATGGTAACCACGCCCTGCTGGCTCAGATACGAGAGCAGCTCGTGCATTTGCAGGGTGAGGAACTGCTCCTCGGGCATGGCGCTCAGATATCCGTTCAGGGAATCGATCACGATCACCCGGGCCTTTTCCTCCTCCACGCCACGGCGCACGCGGGCGGCGAACTCACCGGGCGACAGCTCGGCCGGATCCACCTGCTCGATGAGGATCTTCTTCTCCGCGCGATAGCGGCGCATGGGCATGTTCAGGCTTTCCGAGCGGGCGAGCAGGCTGGTCATGCCTTCGTCAAAGGTGTAGAAGATGACGCGTTCGCCGCGCTCTACCGCTGCCGAGGCGTAGCGCGTGGCGAGGGTGGTCTTCCCGGCGCCTGCGGGTCCGATCAACAGTGTGCTGCTCCCGCGATCGAGGCCGCCGCCGAGCAGCGCATCCAGTTCGGGGACGTTGCTGCTGATCGCGTCGGGCTGGAAATCGGCCATGTGGTGGGCGGCGATCAGCCGTGGAAAGACCATCAGCCCGCCGGTGTGGATGTTGAAATCGTGATAGCCCTCGATAAAGGGTGCGCCGCGGAGCTTGGTCACTTCCAGACGGCGCCGGTTCTTGCCATATTCGCGGGTTTTGCGTTCCAGCGTGATGACGCCGTGCACGACGCTGTGCAACTGCCGCTCCATGTTCTGCGACGTTCGGTCGTCGAGCAGAAGCACGGTGCAGGGCTTGTGCTCGAAGTACTGCTTCAGGGCCAGCGCCTGGCGGCGATACCGCTGCGGTTCCTGGGCCAGCAGCCGCAGCTCGGCGAGGGAGTCGATGACCAGCCGCGAGGGACGCACCTGTTCCACATGGCGCAGGATATTCTGTACTGTCTGGCTGAGCTCGATTTCTTCCGGATGGAAGAAGGTGTATTGATTATCCGGATGGAGCTGAGCCTCGGACGGCGTCAGTTCGAAAATGTGAACGCGGTCGAGGGCCCAGCCGTGGGAAACGCCGACGGCGTGGAGTTCCGCGGCGCTTTCCGAAAGCGTCACGTACAGTCCGGTCTCGCCTTGTTCCGCGCCGGCGAGAAGAAATTGCAAGGCTAGTGTGGTTTTTCCGGTACCCGGATCGCCTTCCACCAGGTACACATGGTCGCGCGCAAAGCCCCCATGAAGCACCTCATCGAGGCCCGCAATTCCTGTCGATGCCGACGGGGTGCGCTCGCGCGCAGGGGCATCCGCCTGTGTCGAGTCGCTCATGTTTTTTATCGGCGGGGGAAGGACTCACCCGCTCTTTCCCTCATGTTAAGCAATTGGTTTGCCAGGATCTCAGAATCTGCAGAATGTCGATCCGCCGCTATGAGAGCCGGCTCGCCCGCTACGATAGAAACTAAATGCGGCTCATCGTCGTCCTTTTTGTCTGTTTTTCAGCCATGGCCCTTGCGGCAGTGAACGACACGGATCTCGAGAGCCGGCTGGCGCGGTGGAAGCCGGTGCAGATGCCGTTCGACGGCTCCGGGTTGAGCGCCCGCGAGCGCCAGGTGGTGGAAAAGCTGGTGCAGGCCTGTCAACAGCTGGAGTCCATCTATTGGCGGCAGAGCGATCCGGAGGGTCTGCGGCTGTATCAGACCACGACCGATTCCAACCTCAAACGGCTGCTATTCATCAATGGCAGCCGGTACGACCTCATCGACGACAATAAGCCCTTCGCCGGCGATGCTCGCTATCCGCCGGGGCGGGCGCTTTACCCGGCGGGGCTCACCAGGGAACAGATCGAGGCGTACGTAGCGAAGCACCCCGACCAAAAGGCGGCCATCTACAACGAACACACGGTGCTGCGTTGGAAAGGCGACAAGCTGGAGGCCACGCCTTATCACGAGGAATACAAGCACTGGCTGGAAGCGGCGGCGACGCTGCTGCGCGATGCGGCGAAGCTCGATCCGGACCCGGCGTTTGCGGCCTTCCTGAAAGCGCGCGCCGACGCGCTTCTCAGCGACGACTATTTCGCCAGCGACCTGCTTTGGGTGGACCTGAAAGACCCCAGGATCGACCTGATCTTTGCACCCTACGAAACGTACCTCGACGGCGTGCTGGGGGTGAAGACATCGTATGGGGCAGCGGTGCTGATTCGCAACGAGGAAGCCAGCCGACGACTCGCGTTGTACCAGAAGTACGTGCCGCAAATCCAGCAGGCGCTCCCACTGGACCGCGCCGATCTGCCGTCCAAGGAGGGTCAGCCCACCCCGATGGAGGTGGTGGACGCGCCATACCGGACCGGCGATCTGCTGCACGGCTATCAGGCTGTGGCGGACAACCTGCCCAACGATCCGCGCATTCACGAGAAGAAGGGAACCAAGAAGATCTTCTTCAAGAACTTCATGGACGCGCGGGTGAACTATGTAATTCTTCCGCTGGCGCGCCAACTGATGCCGCCCGAGCAGGCTGCCCAGGCATCGGGCGAAGGCTATATGGCGCACACGATCCTGCACGAGATCTGCCACGGGCTGGGCCCCGCATATGCTCGCGTCGACGGCCGTCAGATGGACATTCGAGAAGCAATCGGACCGGTTTACTCCGCGCTCGAAGAGGCCAAAGCGGATGTGGTGGGCATGTTCGGGCTGCAGTGGCTGGTGGAGAACGGAGCACTCCCGGCGGACCAGCTTCCGGGCTTCTATGCCTCTTATCTGGCGGGCAATTTCCGGACGATGCGCTATGGGGTGGCGGAAGCGCACGGCCGCGCCGAGATGATGGAGTTTAACTATCTCATCGAGCAAAAGGCATTCGTCCGAACCGGGGAGCGTTGGTCGTTCGATGAGGCGAAGATGAAAACCGCTGTGGCCTCGCTGGCTCGGGAACTGCTGGAGACCGAGGCGACGGGCGATCGTGCGCGGGCGGAGGGCTGGTTCGCGAAATACGACACGATGCCCGCCGATGTGCGTGAGGCGCTATCCCGCGTGAAGGACGTTCCGGTGGACATCTTTCCGGAGTTCGCCTTCCCTGTGACGGTCCGGTAACACCATTTACACTGCCAGTCAAGTCTCGTAATCACAATGCCTTGCACCGTTTTATAGAAGTTACTCGATGCCGTGTCGCCGGGCCGTTAGCCGCGGTTAGAATTGACTCCAATCTATGTCCGATGTGGGTAACGGCGATAACGGCCCCGGTCGCGCCGCCGGGCCGTCGTCATCGCGCGACTTCAGGGTCATTCAGTTTGGGGCTTTCGAATTAAGGGCCGATACCGGCGAATTGCGGAAGCACGGAATTCGGCTGCGGCTGCAAACGAAGCCCCTCCGGTTGCTGCGTGCGCTGCTGGAACACCCCGGCGAAGTGGTGACGCGCGAAGAGATGCGCAGTTACCTCTGGCCGGCTGACACTTTTGTCGATTTCGAAAGCGGGCTGAATACCGCTGCGAACCGGCTGCGGATCGTGCTGGGCGACTCCGCCGACGCGCCGCGGTTCATCGAGACGCTACCGCGCGTCGGCTACCGGTTCATCGCCCCCGTTCAGGAGATCGCCGTCACGCGGCCAACTACGGCAATCCCGCCGACGCAACGCCCCGTTCACGCCGCGCCGCCACAACCGGCTACGCTTCCGCCTGCGATGGCGCCCGAAGCGGCTCCTCTCGCAGCCGACGAACCGCGGGCGGCTGGCCAGCGGACGCGCGGCAAAACACTGCTCGGCGCAGCCGCCGGGCTGGCGTTAGTTGCGGGTCTCGCGACATGGGTCAGCGCCGCGCGCTCGACGCACGATCTGCGCAGTCCGGAATTTCATCGCATCTCCTTCGAGGCGGGTTCGGTCAGTTCCGCGCGCTTCGCGCCGGACGGATCAACGGTAGTGTACTCGCGCTGGAATGCGGGCCAACTGCAGATCTATGTGGGCGCTGCTCTGAGTCCCGAAGCCCGATCTTTGAATATTCGCGACGCGTTGCTGGCAGGGGTTTCGCGTTCCGGTGAACTCGCGATCATTTACCGCAGCCCAAGCGAGCTGAATGGGGTTCTCATGCGCGTTCCTATGACCGGAGAGGGACGGCGTGAAATTGCGCGGCGGGTGATCGACGCCGATTGGGCACCCGATGGCGAAAACCTCGCCGTCAGCCGGCTGGACGATTCCGGATCGGTCATCGAATACCCCGCCGGCAGAGTCATCTGGAAGCTCTCGGGCTGGGCATCTTACGTGCGCGTCTCGCCGAGCGGCAGGCGCGTCGCCATCCTGGAGCACCCTAAATGGGACGACGACGCCGGGTCGCTTCGCGTAATCGACCGAGATGGCGCGAGCCGAGTGATTTCGTCGGGATGGGCCAGCATGCAGGGCCTGGCGTGGGCGCCCGACGAGAAGGAGATTTGGTTCACCGCCAGCGAGCACGGCCTGCAGCGGTCCCTGCACGCCGCGACTCTCGATGGCAGGACGCGGACCGTCTCCACCATTCCCGGGGCTCTGCGGCTGCTCGATATCTCGCCGCTAGGTCACGTGCTGCTCTGCCGCGAGGACGACCGCATGTCCATGGCGGGAATGTTCGCGGGTGCGGCCAAGCCCGAAGAAGTGCCGGGCTTCGATTATTCCGCAGTGAACGGGATCTCGACCGACGGCAACTTGGTGCTTTTCACCGAGAGCGGGGACGCGGGGGCGGCAGGCTATTCGATTTACGTCTATGATCGCGCCACTCACACGAACACCCGGTTGGGGCGCGGCCAGGCGCTGGGGATCGCTCCCGACGGCAAGTCAGTACTGGCGCTGGACATGCACGATCAGGCGTCGCTTTTGCTGATTCCCGTTGGCGCCGGACAGGAGAAACGCATTTCCGGCGGCGGTCTGCGATATCAGTCGGCGGCATTCTTCCCGTCGGGGAAGCAGCTGCTCGTGGTCGGAGCGTACCCCGGCCAGCCCGCGCGCTTGTTTGTGCAGGGTATCGACGGCCAGGCTCCTCAGGCGCTGCAGACAACGGCGTGTCTCCGCTTCCCCTCGGTTTCGCCGGACGGCCGATCCGTGCTCGGCTTCGAATCCGAGCGGGCGGTCGTGCTTTCGCTTGACAACCTGCGTTTTCGAGAATTGCCGATGCCACTCGGGGAACTGCGGCCGGTTGCGTGGGCTGACGGTCAAAGCATGATTCTCAGCACCTGGCACGGTCCGCGATGGAAGCTCATTCGCGCGAACGCGGACGGAAGCGCGGCGCGCGAGCTGGGATCGTTCACGCCGCAGGAATCCAGTGGGCAGCTGTGGTTATCGGGCGTTGTCGCTACACCCGATGGCGCCTCCTGGGTGTATTCGTGGGCGCGCAACGTCTCGCAGCTTTATGAGGCGGATGGCTGGCTGACCGGACGTTAGGGAGGAAGACGGTCCCGTGAGGAGAGTTTAGCTGTGCCGGCTGCTTCGCATTTCGCGAGCGCTTGCGCGGACCGCCTCCGATGACTGCGGAGCCCGGTCACCCACCCGGCGGCGCGCGTCGACCAGTTCGGGAATATCTTCGTCGGCGCTGCTCCAAACTGCGAGGAAGTGCTCGAATTCGGAGCGGGCCGCGGCGCGCAGACCCTTCCGTTCGAGGGCGAGCCCGAGCCGGTACCGCGCCAACGGATAGTTCGGGTTGAAGCTGAGGACCTTCCTGTATTCCGCGATGGCCTCGTCCGTGCGGCCAAGTTCGAGTAAAGCGTCCGCCACACACGTGTCCAATGGATCGATGGCCCAGTAGCTGGAAGGCTCACGCAGCACGGAGCGAAAATCCTCAAGAGCCTGATCGGCTTTGCGCTCGCGCAGCGCGGCGTAACCGGCGATGAAATATCGCATCCGGCGATTCTCGGGGCCTCCGCGCGCGGATGATGACGGTGCAAGAATCTGCTGCCGCAGGTCGTCGGTGAGTTTGACTCGGCCGCGAGCGGCGGAAATGAGCACCCTGGCGGGGTCCAGCGTTGCCGGAATCCGCGCCGCTTCCTCCTGCGCGCGGTCGAGGTCCCCCTTCTTCCAGTACACCCAGGAACAGCTGGAATGCCCACGGCCCCGCTCGACATCCGAAGAAGCGACCCGAATCACTTCGCGGTACTGATCCAGGGCGGACCGGTATCGCCCGAGCTGAAAGTAAAGGTTGCCGAGGTGAATCATGGCGATGTCGAAGTCGGGCTTGCGCCTGAGCGCTTCCATATAAGCGTCGAGCGCCTGCCGATAGCTTCCGGTCGCCTGATAAGCCAGTCCCAGGGTGTCGTAAGCGTTGGGCTCGCCCGAGGAGAGGGACACGTAACGGCGGGCGCTCTCGGTGGCCTGCTCCGGACGACGCAGTTCGAGCCACGTCGTCGTCATGAGGTTGTGAAGCTGAGGCATTTCCGGATCATGGACCATGGCGCGCTCGAGGCTCTCCCGCGCTTCGTCGCCGCGCCGTTCTGTCAGCAGCAGTGTCGCGAGGCTCATGTACGCTTCTGTTTCCGTTGGAAACGCCGAGAGCAGTTCATGATACGCCTGCTCGGCGCCTTTGTAATCGCGGCACGCGATGGCGTACCAGGCGCGAATGAACAGCCGATCGCGTGGAGTGAGGCGATCGGAGAGCTGATATGCCTTTTCGAGAAATGGCTTTCCTTTGACGGTGTTTCCCCAGGATGCGGCGTAGGCATAGCCAATGCGCGCGTACGCCATGGCGAAATCCGGATCGAGCCGCAGCGCCTGCTGATACAGCTCGATCGCCTCCGGCAACCGGACATCCCGCGTTCGAGCCAGGGCCAGAGAATATATGCGGTACGCCTCCAGGTTGTTGGTCATCACTTCGGCCACTCGCACGGTGCTCGGGACGGGGGAGCCGAGTCGCGCGGCCAGCCGGGTCGCCAGTGAGTCCACCTGCATGAGCAAAAGCCCGGGTTTGTCGACGGTCAGCGCTTCACCGCCGATCAGCCGACCGTTGACGACGTTGTAGATCTGCGTATCGACGCGGATGCTTCCACCGAGAGTACTGAATGCGCCGAAAACTGCTGCTCGGGCGCCGGCCCGGCGCGCCGCCCGCATTGCCTCCAGCCGGCGCGCCGGGTCAGCATCGGCCGCCCGCGAGCCGCCCGGCAGCTGGTCGGGAGTGATGAGCGAAATGCCGGGTGAGGCTGAAAGGCTGGTGGCGACCATGTCAGAAAGACCGGCGCGCAGCCAGTCCATATCTTTGGCGCCAGAGCGGTTCTCAAACTGAAATACAGCGGTGCGAACTCCAGGGTCCAGCGCTGCCGGCGCGCGGCGCCATGCACTCGATGCGGTGAGACCGGCGGCAACAGCGACCGCGGCCAACAGAATGATCAGGCCGACGCGCCGAGAGAGCGACGCGCGTAAGGGAGCAGTAATGCGGAGCGGCTCGACCCCCGGAACGGGGAGTTCCTCGTCCACGATCTCCTCCGAGTACTCCACCCGCGTTTCGGTGATCTCCTCCAGCACCACGGCTGGGGACGGCTGTTCCTCGACGTTTCCAATAAACTGGTAGCCCAAACGCGGAGCCGTGCGTATGAATCGGGGCTGGCGCGGATCCTCGGCGAGTTCTCTTCGGATATCAGCCACGCACTGGGCCAGCGCTCCGTCGGAAACCGCAGTGTCAGGCCATAGATTGCGGATCAGTTCTTCCTTTGGAACCAAACGGCCGCGGTTTTCAATGAGGTAAACCAGCAGGCGAAACGTCTTGGGCCGCAGCGCTCGCTCCTCGCCGCCGCGGCGGAGCACGACCACACCGGTGTCGATTTCGACGCCGTCGAGGATGTAGATCCTGCCGGTCGGCCCGCGCATGCTGTCGCTCGTTCGGAGAATCTTAGCACGGCTTCGCTGGTCCTGGAGCAGCCTGGGCAGCGGCAGCCTTTGATTTCACCTCCTCGACTTCGGCGGGCGGCGGTTTCGCATCCGAAGCTGACTGCGGCTGAACCAGTACCACCCGCCGGCGGGTCAGAGTGACCGCGATCTTCCTGATGCGCTTCATCCTGCCTCGTAGCATGACCGCCGGTCCGGGGCAAGTCATGACGGAACGCTCTGATTTTGCTGAAACGTATGCCGCCGCCGCGGTAACCCGCGTAACAGGCGCATTTCAAGGAAATTGGAGACTTTCGTCATGACTCCTGTCCGGGTTTGAGGAGAGACTCCGTGAAGTGCATTTCGGTAGTCGCTTAAGGCTTCGAACCTGCTTTCGGACTTTCCCGTCGCTGGCGGCGTCCGTAGCCGCGGGTCCATTGACCCCCGACTCTGCCCCGCGCGCTCGACCGCATATCGGCGGGACCCAACGCGTTGCATCGGGCGATAAGTCCGGGCGCACTGGATTAGTACTTCCAGTACAACCGTTGTCAGCCCATCCGCCTCCGTTATCGCGCTCGTAGTATGCCCAAAGGACATTGCATGAACCGAATCCCCCGCTCGTTCGCCGCCGTCGCCGTGTGCGCTGGCCTGCTGCTGTCAGTTCAGGCGGCAAACGGCGCCACCGCCTCGGACATTTCGCCGCAGACGCCGGCGCCGACTGACCCGTCGCCACTGCAGGTCTCCATGGTGCGAGCGCCTCTGAGCTTCGAGCGGAATCTGGGCCAAAGCCAATCGCCAGTGGAGTTTCTCGCCCATGGAGCGGGCTTTTCCCTGGAGCTCGAACGGGCAGCGGTGCGGTTGCGATTTGGCCGTGAGAACGAACGATCGCTCACCGCGGAGGTACTGAACGCCGCCGGCGACGTTCGGGTCGAGGGCGAAAACCTGCTGCCGGGGAAAGTGAATTACTTTCCGGCGAGAAGTCGGGAGACATGGGTCACCGGCGTCCCGACTTACGAGCGCGTACTGTATAAGGGCCTGTACCCGGGAGTGGACAGTATCTTCTACGGCAACCCGAGCCGGCTGGAATACGACTTCCGTGTGCAGGCGGGCGCGGATGCTCGCCAGGTCCGTCTGCGGCTGTCGGGGATGGATGATTCCAGGCTGGACAGCAACGGCGATCTCGCGCTTCGGCTCGGCAACGAGGAACTGCGGATTCTGAAGCCGGTCGCCTATCAGATTTCGAACGACGGCGCGCGCCGGGATCAGGTTGAGGCCAGATATCAGATCGAGCGCGGCGAGGCCGGAGCGCCCATCATCCTCGCTTTTGATCTGGGCAACTACGACCACCGCCGCCCGCTGGTCATCGACCCCGTCGTCGTACCCGCTCTGAGCTTCTCGGAGTACCTCCCGAACGCCTTCGTAAGCGCAATTGCCGCCGACAATTCCGGAAACAGTTATGTGGCCGGCTATTACAACGTGAGCAGCGGAATGTATGTGACCAAGCTCAACGCGACTGGGGGCGTGTTGTTCACGACCATCGTCGGAACCGGCACCGTCGTTCCCCTGCGGCTCGCGCTGGACGGCTCGGCAAACATTTACGTCGCCGGCTATCTGCAGAACAGCGCGACATTGCCGACAAGCGCCAATGCATACC
>Ga0070739_10005971_pt1 | contig 13594 bp, 12 predicted proteins | sample Coa_R1_7_FD_66445 | JGI IMG/M metagenome (GOLD analysis project Ga0070739, IMG submission 66445) | Surface soil microbial communities from Centralia Pennsylvania, which are recovering from an underground coalmine fire - Coalmine... | ecosystem: Environmental > Terrestrial > Soil > Unclassified ... | reverse complement strand
CGTCGAAAAAGCGCAGCGCATTCTGCCGCAAATCGGCGACGGCATCGCCCTCATGGCTGCCGAGGCGCTGGCGCAAAACTGCGATGTGGTGGTCGAGTGCCTGCCGCCGGCGATGTTTCGCGCGGTGGCGACCTCGGCCATCGATCACGGCCGGTTGTTCATGCCGCTCTCCGTCGGTCAGCTTCTCGAGAACTGGGATTTGGTCGAGCGCGCCAAGGCGGCCGGCGCACGCATTCTGGTGCCGACCGGCGCCTTGATCGGCCTCGACGCGGTGCGCGCCGCCGCCGAGGGCACCATTCATTCCGTCACAATGGTAACGCGCAAGCCGCCGGCCGGTCTCGACGGCGCACCATATCTGCTCGCGCGCGGCATCTCGCTCGCCGGTCTCAAGGAGCCGCGCAAAGTGTTCGACGGCAGCGCGCGTGACGGGGCGCGTGGCTTTCCGGCCAACGTCAATGTCGCCGCGGCGCTGAGCCTTGCCGGCGTCGGACCCGACCGGACGCGGCTCGAAATCTGGGCCGACCCCGCGCTCACCCGGAACACGCATCACATCGAGGTGGACGCCGACACCGCACGGTTCTCGATGACCATCGAGGGGATTCCATCGGCCAATCCGCGCACGGGACGCATCGTGCCGCTCAGCACCATCGCAGCGCTGCGCGCGCTGGTTGCCGAGCTGAAAGTCGGGACGTAACGGCGGCAGCCGTTTCATCTGGCGCGCGCATTTTGGACCTTTTGACCCGCGACGGCGGTCAGACCGTCCACTTGATCGTGGCGTCAGAATTCGCGACCGATCAGGCGATCCACGGAATAGCGGCCGCCGCCGCGAAAGAAGATCGCCAGGCAAAGCAACCACCACAGCAACGCGTACTCAATGCCGCGGGCGGTCCAGAAATAGCCGAACTGCCACTGGAAAAAGACGATAATGACGCCCATCTCGATCCAGACAATCAGGGCGGCGAGCCGGGTAAAGAGTCCAATCGCAAGGCAGATCGCGGCGACAGATTCGGCAAAGACCGCGAGATAAGCCCACAGCAGCGGAAGCGGCACGCCCATCTTCTTCTCGATGGTGGGCGCCAGAGCTGCGGCGCTGCCGAGCATGATCTTTTGGATGCCGTGCGGCACCAGCACCGCGCCGGTTGCGAAACGCATAAAGGAATAGCTCGCCGGGGAAAGGGTCTCATAAAGCCCGGCGAGGCTTGGAAAGATCAAACGCTTGCGGTCGATGGTTCCGGTCGGCATGACTTCCTCCGCTGACACCTCGTTATTCTTCCGCCCGGCGCTAACACCAGCGACGGACGCGGTATTCATTCACTTTTTTTGGGATAACTGATGGCCGAAGCGGACGCGCGAGAGCACCCGTTGCAGCGAGCCGCGGGCCGATGCGGTCCGGTCTTGCGCAGAGAAGGTTGCGCGGGACCGTAACGGAGCGGAAGATGGCGACGTAAGTTTAGGCCAGAGGTCACGCCATGGACCGCCGCAGCTTTCTGCAATCCGGCTCTGTTGCAGCCGTAATCGGCACGACAACGGTCGCAGGGCCCGTCACTGCCGACCCGACCGCGAGCGGATCGGCGAATCCCGCCCGCCGCGACTGGTCACAGCGGCAGCCGAAAGGCCCGCCCGTCGTCAAGCGCTTCGACGAGCAGCGCTGGGTGCTCGACAATATCATCCAGGCCAACGGCATCGATTGGGATCAGAGTCACACCGCGGCGGCCATTCGAGCCGGCGGCCGCGCCGCGGAGGCGGACATGGCGGAGTTGCGCCAGCGGGTAAAACGGCTCGTCGACATCGGCCCGGCGTTCGAAACCCTGGCACAGAAACGCGAGGCCATGGCGCAAAACGCCGAGCGGGCCGGCGACAACACTGAGGCGCGCGACAATTATTTCCTCGCTGCCAATTACTGGGCCTCGGCCATGTGGACGATCGACGAGGTCGACCGCAAGCTCGTTGCGCTCAACGACAAGAAGCGCGAGACCTTTGATAAATACGCAAAGCTCGCCGATCACCGCATCGAATGTATCGAGCTGCCCTATCGCGGCAAGACGCTGCCGGCAATCTTTCATTTGCCACCGAATTATCAGGCGGGCGCCAAAGTGCCGGTCATCGTCGTCGTTTCAGGCATGGATGGCTTCAAGGAGCGTTCGGTCGCACTCTACGACGACGCCTGGATGCAGCGGGGCTATGCAGTGCTGGCCTTCGAAGGCCCGGGCTATTGGGAGCCGCCGCTGCGCGGCATTTATATCGATGTGCCCGGCTGGGCAGAATCGGCGACGAGCGTTGCCGATTGGCTTATTGCGCGGCCGGAAATCGATGGCGCCAAGATCGGCATGACCGGGGTAAGCTATGGCTCATTCTTCACCGCGATCATGATGGCGGCCGAGCCGCGCTACAAGGCCTGCGCGGTCGTCGGCACCTGCTACGAGCCGGGCGGCGAAACCATCTTCAATCGCGCGTCCCCGACCTTCAAGCGGCGCTTCATGTTCATGTCCGGCATCACCGACGAAAACGAGTTCGACGACTTCCGTAAGACGATCGATTGGAATGGCTACGCTGAGAAAGTCAAAGGCGCCTATATCGTGGCCTGCGGCGAATACGATCAGCTTTGTCCGCTCGAACATACCGAAGCCTTCATGAAGGCGCTGGGCGGTCCGAAGCAACTCCTCGTCTACCAGGGCGGCAATCACAGCATCGCGCTGACGACCGCGACCAAGAACGGCCCCGAGCCGCGCGCCTATCAGGCGGAGTGGATGGCGGCGCGGCTCGACGGCAAACCTTTTGCCAGCGAGCGCTGGTTCATCGAAGCGAGCGGCAACGTCATCAAAGAGCCGCTCGCGTAACCGCCAAAACGTGCCGGCCGGACTTGCCTTTGCGCTCCGCAAACCCGCCTTGCGCTAGAGCGGGATGAATTTTAGTCGGGGTGTCATTGCGAGCGAAGCGGCGCAATCCAGCCTTTCCTGCGCTCCAAAACTGGATTGCTTCGTCGCTACGCTCCTCGCAATGACGGCGACTCATGAGTCCAACTAATCTCATCAAGGCTTATTCCGCGATCGTCGCCGGGAAGATCGAACCTGGGCCGCCGTTCACCGCTGGCTTGTTTGGTGCAGCCGATGCATAGGCGGCGATCGCCTCGTTGAGCCAGTCCATCTTGCGGATGGCGATGTCGGTTTGCCCGAACGGAATGGCGATGCCGGCGGCCGCCAATGCATCGAGGCTGCCGATTGCCAATTCGGTGCGGATGCGCGCGGTCTTGCTGATGTCGCCGATATAGGCATAGAGCGTGAAATTGAGGCTCGCCGCCGCGAACTCGTCGAGGGTGACAAGCGGCTCGGGCGCGGTGAGCACCTCCGGGTGCCGGCGCGCCGTTTCCAGCAGCACCTTCTGCACCTGCCGCGCATCGCTGCCGTATGCGACGCCGATCGGAATGGCAATGCGGCGGACATTGTTGCGGAACGTCCAGTTCTTCACCTTCTCGCTGATGAAGTAAGAGTTCGGAATGAGCACGTTGGCGCGATCGAAGGTTTCCAGCTCGGTGGAGCGGACGCTAATCTTGCGCACGTAGCCTTCTTCGCCGCCAACCACGACGAGATCGCCGACCCTGATCGGCCGCTCCGCCAGCAAGATCAGCCCGGAGACGAAATTGTTGACCAGGTTCTGCAAGCCGAAGCCGATGCCGACTGACAGCGCGCCGGCCACAATCGCGATGCTGGACAGATTGAAGCCCGCATAAGAGAACGCTACCAGCGCGGCGATGATGATGCCGATATAGCCGACGCCGGTGCGGATCGAGTGGCGCACGCCGCCGGAAATTCCGGCGGGCTGCAGCACCTGGGCGTCGAGCCAGCCCTGGAACAGCCGCGCCGCCGCGTAGCCGAGGCCGAAGACGATGACCGAGGCCAGCAACGCGCCGACCGTCACGTCGGTGTTGCCGATGTGCAGCCCGAAGAACAGCTGGCGATACCATTCGCGGATGTCGGGCCAGCTGTAGCCCCATTGCAGCATGAGGAGCGGCACCGAAAGCACCAACACCGCGAATTTCAGGAGCAGACTAATCGGCAGCGCCAATTGCTCGCGGCGCGCCTGCTCGAACTTTGCCCGGCGCTGCAGCCAGCGGCCGACCACCGCGCTGTCGTCGCTGAGCCCTTGGGCAAAACCGTCGACCCAGAGCAGCAGCAAATAGATCAGCGCCAGGATCGATCCGGTCACCACCAGTTGCTGTGCCAAAAATCGCGCCAGCGGCAGATAGCCCGTCAACGCGCACACGACGATCGCTGCGGCAATGACCCAAACTGCCATACGGATGGCCTGAACCAACCGCGGAGCCGACGTCGCATCCGGCTTCAACGCGAGCGGCGTGCGCAACAGTGCGACGACGAGGCCGGCCAACAGCAGACTCGACGGTAGTGCCACCGCTATGGTGAGCGAGAACGGCGCCTGCACCAGGCGCGTGATGACATAGAGGAGCGTGGTCACGCTGTAGACCGCGGCCAGCGCAATGACGAGGCCGCAGATGCGCGCGGCGCCGGTATCGGAGACCAGGACGATGCGCCACTGCGGCGCTCTGGGCGCAAACGCCGCCGTGACCAGCGCCGCGACCGTGAAGACGGTGATGAGCGATTGCGCTGTCAAATAAAACAGCCAGTCGACGCGCTCCGGCAGGACTTGCGTGCTAGCGACCATGCCGTACAGGAAGGCGACCGGCGCCACCACCGGCAGCGCCCGCAGCACGATGACGCCGGCGGCGGCCGAGGCGCGCCGCCAGAATGGCGGTTCGCCGTCGTGTGGCCACCGGCGCAAGCGCTGCACGCCGCGCCAACCGAGCAGTCCGAGAACGAGCGCGAGCAGCAGCGCCGCGATGGCGATGTGGTCAATGTCGGCGGGCTCGGCTACGTCGCGCCACCAGCCGACAATCAGATCGCGGACCTGACGCGCCGCGCTCGGCACGTGGCTCGGCACCTTGGCCCAGGTCTCGTACGAGTAGATGCCGGGAATTGGTTGAAACAGGACTGAGGCAAAGTTCTTGCGCCGCACCTCCTGAATGGCGTTCATCAGATTGTCGATGCGCAGGTTCGCCGCGTTGGCGGCCGCCTGGGCGGCGGTCAACAGGGCGAGATGATAGTTGAGTTCAGCGCGGCTCAGCGCCGCCTGATCGGGCTCTGGCGGTTGATCGCCGGCCGGCGTCGGACCGAGCAGCTTCAACTGCGCCTTGTCGGCATCGAGCCGCGGCTGCAGCTTGCCCGCTACGCCATCAACATCGCCGCGAAGCTGCTGCAGGTCGTCGCGCAAGCGGTTGAGCTCGTAATAGCGCAGCCGCGGCTGGTTGAGCGTGCTTTCGACGCGGTCGAGCTCGCCGTGCCAGGCCCCCATCGTGGCGTCGAGGTCGATGCCAAGCTCCTGGTTGATGCGTGTGGCGATTGCTGCCGTGTCGACGCGTGGGTCCGCCGGCACGGCGGCGGCTTTGCTTTGGGCAGCACTGCTCGCAGGCGCCGAAGGCGATGGCGCGGTTGGCGGATTAAGCTTCTGGGCCGCCGCGGAGGATGCGCCGAGCGCGCCCGCGCTGACGACCGCGACCAGCAGCAGATAAAAAATCCGCTGCAGCCATTGCCTGTGGCTCGGCATGAATCGACCCCCGAAAAACCCTGTGTGGGGGGCCTGTTAGGAGCGGAACAGGGGCAGATTATGGCGGCGGCTGTTTTTTGCTCTGGCCCGGCGTCTGCTTCCGAATCCTAGCTCGACCCGGCCGGTGCAGGCTCGAACTTGAGCGCCACGCCGTTCATGCAGTAGCGCAGCCCGGTCGGCTTCGGCCCGTCGTTGAAGACGTGACCGAGGTGGCCGCCGCAGCGGTGGCACGACACCGCCGTGCGGACCATGCCGAACGAGCGGTCTTCCGCTTCGTCAACCGCATTGTCGAGCGGCGCCCAAAAGCTCGGCCAGCCGGTGCCGCTGTCGAATTTGGTCTTCGAGGAAAACAGCGGCTGATCGCAGCCGACGCAGGCGAACGTGCCGGCGCGGTGCTCTTTGAGCAGCGGACTGGTGAAGGGGCGTTCCGTACCCGCCTCGCGCAGCACCTCGTATTGGTCGGGCGTGAGAATCTTGCGCCACTCGGCGTCGCTGTGGGTGACCTCGTAGGGATGAGACGCGGCTTCCACCGGAGCCGGGCGCGTCAGGCGGCCGAAAGCCACCGCCGTCAATCCGGCAGCGGCGGCATAGAGCGCGTTGCGGCGAGTCAGCATTGGCGTCTCCTGATCCCTAAACTTGGTGGGCGATGCAGGCATGCAAGCGCATCGCGGCACCGCCTTGCGAACGTGTGCCTAATGTAGCCGATTTGCCCGGATGTAGTTACGCTTCGGGCGGCGATTTGATCGATGCGCGGCGAGCTTTCACACAGAGTTGATGCCTTTTCGGTGGCGCAACCCGCGGGAGCGATGCCGCGCTCCGGCCGGCTATGCCGACCGTGACACCTTCTCTATGGTGCGCCGGGGCCGACAGCGGCTTGCGGTCTTTGAGGAGAATTTGCACGTGGCTTCGCCGATCGAGATAAAAGTCCTCAGCACGACGGCCATGAAGAGCGTGTTCGATACACTGGCGCCGGAATTTGAGCGCGCGAGCGGGCACCGCCTCCGCGCCAGCCTCGGCCCTTCCGCGCAACTCGAGAAGCGGCTCAGCGAGGGCGAAGCCGCCGACGTCGCGATCGTCACCGCGGCGGGTGCGCAACACTTGGCAGCGAGCGGAAAAATCAATCCCGGAAGCATCGTGCCGGTCGCCGGCTCGGCGATCGGCGTGGCCGTGCCGAAGGGCGCAGTCAAGCCGGATCTGTCGTCGGCGGAGACCTTCAAGCGCGCGATGCTCGCCGCCAAATCGATCGCCTGCAGCAAGCCGGTCGGCGGCGGCCAGAGCGGGGCTCATCTGGCCAAAGTCTTTGCGCAGCTCGGCATTGCCGAACAGATGCAGGCCAAGGCGACGTACGGCGCCGGCGGCGCCGGCGGTCTCGCCGGCTTGGTGGTGCTGCGCGGCGAAGCGGAGATAGGGATTCAGCAGATGGCCGAGTTGATGGCAGTCGAGGGCATCGACGTGGTCGGTCCGCTGCCAGCTGAAATTCAAAGCGTGACGCCCTTTGTGGCGGCGATACCGACCAGCGCCGTTCATGCGGACGGCGGACACGCCCTCATCGATTTTCTGGTGACACCCCGCGCCAAGAGCGTGCTCAAGGCGAAGGGACTTGAACCGGCGTAGCATCAGTTGACGACTCGGTCGAGTTCAACGGTCCCGTGGTCGCCGGACAAGACTATTTGCTTGTGGACGACGTGACCACGCAAGGCGGGACGCTGGCCGATCTGCGCAGCTATATCGAGCTTCGCGGCGGCCACGTGATCGGCGCCACGACTTTGACCGGCGCGCGGTTCTCACATATCTTGGCGCCGCGTGCGGAAACGCTCGCCAAGCTGCGGGCGAAATTTCCCGACCTCGAGCCCTGGTTCACGGAGCAGTTCGGTCATGGCTTCGACGCGCTTACCGACAGCGAAGCCCACGCCGTCCTCCGGTACAAGTCGGCTGACTCCGTCCGAGATCACCTCGCTGCGGAACGACGCGCGCGAGACGCTGGCGAAGGCGGGAGCGGCCCTCGATCGGGCGAGAGCGGAGCGGGAGAAGGCGGAGCAGGCGAAGAAGGACCACGCTACAGCGCGTAACGCCGCCGCGCCGACCCGGGAGCGGGCCGGTTGACAGCGCTCCCGATGGAGGCCGGGCTGAGCCTTCCCCCGGCCGGTCGGCACACGACAATATAGGCGACGCCGCGGCGACTAGACAATTGCGGCCGGCGAATTCCCCGACCTAGGGCGCTGGTTCAAGGAGCAGTTCGGTCATGGCTTCGACGCGCTCACCGACAGCGAAGCCCATGCCGTCCTCCGGTACAAATCGGCTGACTCCGTCCGAGATCGCCTCACTGCGGGAAGAGGCGGAGCAGGACCTGGAAAAACTCCGGGCGGATCGGATGAAGGCGGAGGCGAATCCGCGGCCGAGCCCATCCCCGGATGGGACGACACGGACCCTGATGACGGCGGAGCAGCACCGCCGGCGGGCGGCGCAGCTCCGGGCGGTGGGTCACCCGCGGGCGGCGGAGCTCGCGGTGGCCCACGAGCAATGGCGCGCATGATCGAGGCGCGCCAAGCGCGCGCGGCCGCGCCGACTGGCAATTCCTTGCCCGGCGGCCGGCAAGCTGCCGGTGTCCAGCGGGACTCGTGATTAAATTTAAAGCGCGCCGAGCGCTGCCTTGTCGCACGAGCGCTGCGTTGTCGCATCCGTTGTCGGCAGAAAGGAAAACCGGGCCCTTGCGGGCCCGGTTTAGTTCGCCAGCGTGGGGGCGCCGGCGATTCACCTTCCAGAGGGGAACAGCTACACGCTCTACGGATGCCGCCCTGGGAGGATGAGGCACACCGTTGCGTGCAGCACGCGAAAGAGTATGCGGTGCTCGATCTGTGCATACAACGCAGCACCGAACATGTCAGCCATGCGGCACTCGCACGATGCAACGCAAAGCGTGCAGCGAGTGGCGTAAACGCATCGCAGCGCATGGCTTCCGGAAAAAGCGCCACTGCTGCGGTCGGTTGGCGCGTCAGGATGTCGCGAGCGCGGCCCGCGCCTTGCGTGATGAGCGGATCAGAAATTCCAGCGTTGCGCGTTGGCGACCAGAAAGTCGCGGAACGCCTGCACGCGCGCCACCGTCTTGAGCTCTTCCGGATAAACGAAGTAGGCGTCGAGCGCGACCGCTTCGGCTTCGCCGAACAGCTGCACCAGCCCGCCATTCTCCTCGACCAGGTAGTCCGGCAGCATGGCGATGCCGAGGCCGCGCTGGCAGGCGCGCAGAATGCCCAGAATATTGTTGATGACGAGGTGCGGCACGCGCGGGCCCTTGCCGTCGCGCGCCACCTCGACCAGCCAGCGCGAGCGCTGCAGATAGGGCGGCACGCTGCCGCCAAGCACCAGCACGCGATGGTTGTCGAGATCGTCGAAGGTCCGCGGCGTGCCGAACTTCTTCAGGTATTCGGGCGACGCATAGACGTGGAAATGCACCGAGAACAGCTTGCGCTGAATGAGGTCGGGCTGTGTCGGCTGCCGCAGTCTGATGGCGACGTCGGCCTCGCGCATGGCGAGGTCGAGCTCTTCGTCGGTGGTCAGCAGCGTGATGTGAATTTCGGGATAGAGCTCGACGAATTCGCCGAGCCGCGGCGTGAGCCAATGCACGCCGATGCCGGGCGTCGTGGTGACGCGCAAATCACCGTTCGGCCGTTCGCGGCTGTCGGTCAGCTTTGCCCGCGCCGCTTCAAGCTTCATGAAAACATCATGCGCGGTGCGATAGAGCAGCTCGCCCTGCTCGGTCAGGATGAGGCCGCGCGCGTGGCGATGAAACAGCGAGACCGAAAGCTCCTGCTCGAGCGCGCTGACCTGACGCGATACCGCGGATTGCGAAAGCCCAAGCTGCTCGCCCGCATGAGTGAAACTGCCCGCTTCCGCGGCGGAATGAAAAACCTTGAGCTTGTCCCAGTCCATCTTAAGCGGATGACAGACGACGGCACGCGAATGACCGAACAGCCGCAAACCCGCCTTCTGTCGTCTCTCTCCTGTTCTCCGTCACCTGATTTCTACTCGGCGGCGAGGCGGGGCGCCGCTTCGCCTTGCGCCGCGAGGAAGCGCTCGGCTTCCAGCGCCGCCATGCAGCCAAGCCCAGCGGCCGTGACGGCCTGCCGATACACATCGTCGGCGACATCGCCTGCGGCGAACAGACCGGGCACCGAAGTCGCGGTGGAGTGCGGCGCGGTCTTGATGTAGCCGGACGGCTTCATATCGACCTGACCCGCCACCAGTTCGGTTGCGGGGGCATGGCCGATGGCGACGAAAATGCCGTCGACCGCCCGCTCGCTGACCGCGCCGGTTTTCAGATTCTTCAAACGCGCATGCGTGACCTTCAGCGGGCTATCAGTGCCGCAGATGTCATCTAGGACGGTGTCCCAGATCACCTCGATTTTGGGATGCTTGAATAGCCGATCCTGCAGGAGCTTCTCGGCGCGCAAGCTGGCGCGCCGGTGCACCAAGGTCACTTTGGCGGCGAAATTGGTGAGGAATAGCGCCTCCTCGACTGCAGTGTTGCCGCCGCCGACGACAAGAACCTCCTTGCCGCGATAAAAGAACCCATCGCAGGTGGCGCAGGCCGACACCCCATAGCCGCGGAATTTGTGCTCTGAAGGCAAGTCCAGCCACCGCGCCTGTGCACCGGTCGCCAAAATCAAGGTCTCGGCGAAATAGATTTCACCGGAGTCGCATTCGATGCGAAAGGGCCGGAGCGACAGGTCTATTCTGTTGACGTGGTCCGCGACCATTCTCGTGCCCACATGGGCGGCCTGTTTCTCCATCTGCTCCATAAGCCAGGGGCCCTGGATGACGTCGGCGAAGCCGGGATAGTTTTCCACATCGGTGGTCACGGTGAGCTGGCCGCCGGGCTGCACGCCCTGGATCAAGATCGGGTCGAGCATGGCGCGCGCCGCATAGATGGCCGCCGTATAGCCGGCCGGTCCGGACCCGACGATGACGACTTTCGCGTGGGTGCTCTTGGTCACGGCCATCGCTCATCTGTTGCGGCAGGCCTTAAGGAAGGTTTCGACCTGACCGGAAGCCCCCGCGCCGGATGCAGGTTCGGACAAACCGTGGCCGAAGCCCGCTTTGGGCGCTTCCTCGGCGGGCGCAGCCAGCGCGGTCGGAATGTAGGCATTTTGCCGAGCTATGCAAGCGGCGCAGGCCAGAAACCTGATGACCATGGGGGACTCAGGTCCAAAACCGCGCTTTGGGCTTGTTTACGGACCGCCGGCCTTCATGACCCCAAACGCCGGCATCACTTCGCTGGCGAACAGTTCGATCGACCGCAGAGCGTCTTCCACCGTCATATCGCCGAAGGCCAGCCAGGGCGTCCAATAATTTGCGCCGGTGGCCGCGACGTCGGCGGCGATGAAATCGCGCACGGTTTGCGGCGAGCCGGCAACGGCGGTGTTGAGCGCTGCCAGCTCATCGAAGGTTTTCGGATAGTAGCCGGCGACGCGCGGCGCCGCGCCGTGGCGCTCGAACAACCAGAAAAAATTGGCGCGCCAGCGCGGATAAGCGCGCCGCGCGATGGCAAGCGCCTTTTCGTCGGTGTCAGCGACCACGACGTGGCGGCCGACGCCGCAAAGCGTGCTGTCGGGTTTGCCCAGTTTGCGACGGGTGGCGAGGTAGCGGTCGAAAATCGGCCGGACGAACTGCGGCGGCGCCAGTGAAATGATATTGACGTCGTTTGCCGCTGGCCAGTCGGCGTTTTCCGGCAGGCTCACGCCATACCAAAGTGGTGGATGCGGTCGCTGCACCGGCCGCAGCACCATCCGCACGTTGGCATAGCGGTAGAACTTGCCTTCGAATGTCAGCTCATCGGCTGCCAAGCCCTTGAGCAGGACCTGAAATGCCTCGTGATACATCGCCTGCGTCTGCGCGAAGTCGAGCGCATAGGCTGCGGTCTCGAACGGCGACACGCCGCGGCCGACGCCGAGCTCGAAGCGGCCGCCGCTCATCTGATCGAGCATGCAGACTTCTTCGATCAGGCGCAGCGGATGATAGAACGGCAGCAGATAGACCATGGGCCCGAAGCGCAGCCGGCTGGTGCGCTGCGCGAGCGCGGCGAGAAAGATGCCAGGCGATGCGGCGCAGCCGATCGGCGTGCCGTGATGCTCGGCGAGATGATAGGCGTGGAAGCCGGCGCGGTCATAGGCCTCGGCAAGCCGCAGCCGCCCGGCATAGAGCGTGCCGACCGGCACGCCGGCATCGTCCATGTGGTCGAATATGCCGAATTTCATATCAGAGGGCTGAGGACAGATGACGAAGGACGGACAAGTGATGCGGATAGGCTATCGTTCTTATCCGCCCTCTGTCATCCGTCCGCTGTCGTCTGCTACTTCCACTCCACCTTCATGACCTCGTAGGCCTTGGCGCCGCCGGGCGTCACCACCTCGACCTGGGCGCCCTTCTTCTTGCCGACCAGCGCGCGGGCGAGCGGCGAGGTGATGGAAATCTTGCCCTTCTTGGCGTCGGCTTCGGGCTCGCCGACGATCTGCCAGACCGATTTCTTTTCGGTGTCCTCATCGAGCAGCGTCACCGTGGCGCCGAACGTGATGGTGTCGCCCGACAGCTTCGACACGTCGATGACTTCGGCGCGCGCGAGCTTGTCCTCGAGCTCGGCGATATGCCCCTCGTTGAGCGACTGCGCTTCCTTGGCGGCATGATATTCGGCGTTCTCCGACAAGTCGCCGTGGGTGCGCGCATCGGTGATCTGTTGAATGATGCGCGGCCGCTCCACCTGCTGACAACGTTTGAGCTCGGCTTCGAGGGCCGAGTACCCTTCCGCCGTCATCGGAATCTTGTCCATCGATATCGAACCTCCAGAGGTAAAATTCAGGTCGCGGGCCGAAGCGTCGCTCGGCCGCGCGACCTGAACCCTGGCTTTACACGTACCGCCGCTGCGGCCGCCCCGATGCGAGATCAGACTCGGCCCCAAAATAGCTCTGTAGCGCACATACCTCGAGGTCACCCTCGAGATAGGCTTTGATGCCCTGCGCTGCGGCGACGGCCCCTGAAAGAGTGGTGTAATAGGGGATTTTATGCAAGAGGGCGGCGCGGCGCAGCGAGCGGCTGTCCGCCAGGGCGGTGGCCCCCTCAGTAGTATTGAAAACGAGCTCCACCTCGCCGTTTTTGATGGCATCGACGATGTGCGGCCGGCCCTCGGCGACCTTGTTGATGCGGACGGCGGCGATGCCCTGGTCCGCAAGGTAGCGCTGGGTTCCGGATGTCGCCAGCACCTTGAAGCCAAGTCCGGCGAGGAGCCGCACCGCCTTGAGGATGCGCGGCTTGTCGGCATCCTTGACCGAGACGAAGACAGTGCCGCTTTTGGGCAGCCGCGATCCGCCGCCGAGCTGGCTCTTGACGAACGCGACGTTGTAATCGCGGTCAATGCCCATGACTTCGCCGGTCGACTTCATTTCCGGCCCGAGCACGGTGTCGACCGCCGGACCGAACCTGGCAAACGGAAACACCGCCTCCTTGACGCCGATATGAGGCGCGGCGCCGGGCTCGAAGCGCTGCGGCCGGAGCCGGAAGCTTGCGAGCGATTCGCCGGCCATGATCCGCGCCGCGACCTTGGCGGCGGGAACGCCGGTCACCTTGGCGACAAACGGCACCGTGCGCGAGGCGCGCGGATTCACTTCCAAGACGTAAATGTCCTTGTCCTTGATGGCGTATTGCACGTTCATCAGGCCGCCGACGCGGAGCGCCAGCGCGAGCTCGCGGCTTTGCCGTTCCAGCTCCGCAATGGTGCGGCGATCGAGCGTGCGCGGCGGCAGCGAGCAGGCGCTGTCCCCGGAATGGATGCCGGCCTCCTCGATGTGCTCCATGATGCCGGCCACGTAGGTGTCCTTGCCGTCGGCGAGGCAATCGACGTCGACTTCGACAGCGTCGGTGAGATAGCGGTCGATCAACAGCGGCCGCTTGTCGGAGACGGCGAGATCGGACGGCCGGTCGAGATCGGCAG
>Ga0070739_10005969_pt1 | contig 13595 bp, 10 predicted proteins | sample Coa_R1_7_FD_66445 | JGI IMG/M metagenome (GOLD analysis project Ga0070739, IMG submission 66445) | Surface soil microbial communities from Centralia Pennsylvania, which are recovering from an underground coalmine fire - Coalmine... | ecosystem: Environmental > Terrestrial > Soil > Unclassified ... | reverse complement strand
GGGGTTGTGAATGGTCGAGATCCCCTCGTTCCGAAAATTCCGATTGATCTCATAGACCCGCTCGAACCCGCCGACGATCAACCGCTTCAGATAAAGCTCCGGCGCGATTCTCAAGTAGAGGTCGATCCCCAGCGTGTTGTGATGTGTGATGAAAGGGCGCGCCGCGGCCCCGCCGGGGATCGGGTGCATCATCGGGGTCTCGACTTCCAGAAAACCATGCTGGTTGAGAAACCGGCGGATCGAGTCGATGATCATCCCGCGGAGGGAGAAAACCCGCCGCACCTCCGGATTGGCGATCAGATCGACATAGCGCATTCGGTAGCGGGTTTCAACGTCGGTCAGCCCGTGCCATTTCTCAGGGAGCGGTCGAAGCGACTTCGAGAGGAGCGTCAAACGACCGGCCTGAAGGGTCAGCTCATCCGTTTTGGTTCGGAAGAGCGGACCTTCCACGCCGATGTAATCGCCGATGTCGAGCTTCTCAAAGAGATCGTAGCCCGCCTCGCCGAGATGATCTTTCTTAAAGTAAACCTGAAGCCGACCGGTGGCGTCCTGCAGATGCGCAAATGCCGCCTTTCCGAATCGCCGGAGGGAGATCATTCTTCCTGAGATTTTGTAGGTGATCGGCTCCGCTTCCAGCATTTCTTTCGTAGCGCTCTGATGCTTCTGCACGATCTCCGCCAGCGGCGTCTTCCCCTCGAAGCGGGCGCCGTACGGATCGATCCCGGCGGCGCGGAGCATCTCCAGCTTCTTGACCCGCTGCGCAATCTGATCGTTGATCTCTTCCATGCGGTGAAACTCCTTCACGTTGAGGAATTCTTCAAAATCAAATCATTATAGAGGATTGGCCGGGACACGTCAAGAATCAGGCTTGGCGCAACGGGTGGGGCGGTTTCTTGTCAAAAGGGGGATCGGCTGTTAGACTCCTTTATAGGATATATCCCTTTCTGGTAAGGCAATGATCTGATGACCACCCGTTTTCTTTCATCGCCGGGCATGCGGTTTTTCCCCCTCCTCTTCGCTTTGTCGCTTCACGCTTGCGGGCATGGAGGAGATGGGCAAGGGGGAGCGAGCCTTCCTTCCGCACCGACCGACGTCGCCGCAACCGCGGCGAGCAAGGTGGTGACGGTTCAGTGGTCGCCGGTGGTCGGGGCGACTTCATACAAGGTCTATCGAGCCTCGACCTCCGGCGTCAACAAGAGCAACTATGGAACGCTCCCCAACGGAGATCAGCAGCCCTCGGCGGCGAGTCCCTTTCTCGATATCAACGTGACCAACGGAACGACCTATTATTATGTGGTCACCGCCGTCAATGCCGTCGGAGAGAGCGCCGAGTCCAGCGAAGTCTTCGCGACGCCGACCTCCACCAATGTTCCCTCCGCTCCTATTGGTTTGAAGGCGACCGCTTCCGCCGGCCAGGTCACGCTGGAATGGAATTCGTCCACAGACGCCGCGAGCTATTTTGTCTATATGGCGACCGTGTCGGGGATCAATCGAAATAATTGGAATACGATCGTCGGCGGGAAGCGAAGTCAGGTGATCGGGGGAGCGACCCAATATATCGCGACCGGCTTGACCAATGGGACGACCTACTACTTTGTCGTCACGGCGCTGAATGATGTCGGCCAGAGCCTCGAGTCGAATCAGGTTTCGGCGACGCCATTTGCCTCAGTTACGGTCCCATCCCCGCCGGGCAACTTGTCCGCAACACCGGGAGATCAGAAGGTGACGCTCCGTTGGGATAATGCGACCGGAGCGACGTCCTATAAGATTTATTGGGGAACGGCGTCGGGGGTGAAACCCTCTCCCAATCCTCCCGTGCAGTCGATTTCAAATGTGTCGAGTCCATACGTCCATACCGGACGGTCGAACGGCACGACCTACTATTACATTGTCGTGGGAGTGAACGATCGCGGGGAGAGTCTTCCATCTTCTGAAATTTCCGCAATTCCCAACCCAACGCCTCCTCCGGGTGTGGTGACATTGGCACCGACCAATATCACACTTTCCGGCTCTGCAACACTGAATGGGAAAATTCTTCCGAATGGTTTTCCGGTGACCGAAGCTTATTTTGAATACGGTGTGACGACCGCATACGGAACGAAGGTCCCGATCACCCAAAATTTTGGATCGGGCAACAATTTTGTCGATGTGAATCCGATGACGATCAGTGGCTTGGCGTCCAACACACCGTATCACTATCGACTGGCGGCGAAGAATGTGAACGGCGCCGCCTTCGGCGACGATCAAACTTTTGTGCTCCCCTTCTTCACGGCTCTTTACGAGTTTCCGGTCGGCGCCGGGGCGAGTCCCAACGATGTGATCGTGGCCGATCTTAATGGAGATGGAAGGCTCGATTTTGCGACGGCGAATAATGGAACCAATGATGTCTCGATCCTTTTCGGCACCGGCAATTTTGGCACGCCGAGCCAGGCGTTCACCGCGGCGGTTCACTACGCGGTCGGGGCGCATCCAAAATATCTGGCGGTCGGAAATTTCCATGGAAGCGGGAAACCGCCTGATCTGGTTGTCTCGAACAGCACCGACGGGACGATCACCCTTCTGTCGAATAACGGGAGCGGCGTTTTTTCGGCAACGTCCTTTCCAATCTATAACAACTTGGAAGATCCGACGAAGAGCTTTCCGGCGGGATTGGCGGTGGCCGATTTCAATGGGGATGGCAATCTCGATGTCGCCGTGGCGGCGTCGATCACCTTAAAAAACAGTTCGCCGTCCACCGGGAACGGCAGAGTGGTGATTTTCTTGGGAGACGGATCGGGCGGATTCGCCCCCCCTTCCGAGTTTCCGGCCGGAATCAGTCCGACGGGGATCGTCGCCGGAGATTTCGATCTCAACGGGACGGTCGATCTCGTTGTCACAAATCGAATCGCAACCCCGGGGACGATTTCTCTGCTGTCGGGAGATGGTCAAGGCAATTTCGGCGCGCCGAGTTCATTCGAAGTGGGGAGTGATGCGACCGTCAATTACGATCCGGCTGCCGTGGTGGCGGGCGATTTTAACGGCGATCATTTTCTCGACGTGGCGGTTGCGGATAATGCCAGCAGCACCGTCTCCGTTTTTCTGAACAATACGACCGGAGGGTTCGATGCGGCGGCGCTCTTGGTGGTCGGTCTGCAGCCGCCGGCTCTTGGATTGACTGATTTTACGGGAGATCCTCAACATCCCCGGCTTGATTTGATCGTCCCCAATTTTCATGATAATTCGGTTTCGGTTTATCTCGGCACCGGCACCAACGCTTTCGGACCCTCCTTCTTCAGCTTTACCGGCGCGAGTCCGGTGGCGGTCGCGACCGGCGATTTCGATGGGGATCAAAAGGTTGATCTCGCCGTGGCGAACACCAGCGCGAATACGGTCTCAATTCTTCTCGGTCAATAAATTCATGGATGGAAATCATTCCCGCCGCGCGCCGAAGGGGCTCTGCCGCAGCACAATCTCGACCGCGGTCGCGGGGCGAAGACTTTTCCGATCTCTATCTTGTGTTCTCTAAAACAGTCGTGATAGGATAGTGACGCCATTCACGATGTGGACGTTTCGGCGTATTCTGGAGGGAGACTTTCAGGAGACGTTCCTTATCAGGTATACTTAGATACAAATTTATATTGCCGGGAAGGGAAACCTTCCCTCCAATTGGAGATCAATCTCTTGACTAAAAAGATTCTCGTCGTCGACGACAACCAAGACACGGTCAAGATATTAACGGCCGTATTAAAACGGGGCGGGTACTCTGTTGTGGCGGCAAAGGATGGGGTCGAGGCGGTACAGAAGGTTCAAGCGGAAAAGCCGGCGCTTGTTCTTTCCGATATCATGATGCCGAAGCTTGATGGTTTTGGGGTCATGGAGGCGATGCGGGCCGATCCGGGGATGAACCAGATTCCCGTGCTGATTATCTCCGCCAAGGTCGATCCGACCTCCAAAGCGCGCGGCCTGGAATTGGGCGCCAAAGATTATATTATCAAACCGATCAATCCCGGCGAAGTTCTCCAGAAGGTCCGCCAACATCTGCAAGACGAGTATTAAGAGAGAGGATTGTTCGGTCGATCCCCATCTCTGATAACCGCTTCTATTTTCTTCTTCTTATCGGCTTGATAAAAGTCAAATAGCCTGATACACTCCTTTCGATCAAGCGATCGTTTGGGACACCCTACTTTGCCGGAATCAAAGAAGATTCATATCATCGCCATCTGCGGGACGGGGATGGCTGCCCTCGCCGGACTTCTTAAAAAAGCGGGGCACCAGGTGACCGGCTCCGACACGCAGATCTATCCTCCCATGAGCACCCTTCTGGAAAGCGCCGGCATCCCCTGTAAGATCGGATACGACCCCGCCCATATCGACCCGAACACCGACCTGGTGATCATCGGAAACGCCGTCGGCAAGACCAACCCCGAGGTGGTCGCTACCTTGGAGCGGAAGTTGCCGTATCTCTCGATGCCGGCGGCGCTCGGAGAATTTTTTCTAAAGGGAAAGCAGTCGTTGGTGGTCGCCGGGACGCATGGGAAGACGACCACCTCCTCGCTGCTTGCCTGGGGCTTGACCTCGGCGGGTCTCGATCCGGGAATGATGATCGGCGGTTGGGTCAAGAATTTCAACAGCAACCATCGGCTCGGCGGCGGAAATTTTTTTGTGGTCGAGGGAGACGAATATGATACCGCCTTCTTCGACAAGGGGCCCAAATTTCTCCACTACCAGCCGCATCATGCCATCCTGACCAGCATCGAATTCGACCATGGCGACATCTATCCCGATCTCGACGCGATCAAACAGGCATTTCGAAAGTTCGTGGTGCTGCTCCCTTCGGACGGATTGCTGGTGACGGCGGCGGGAGATCGGGCGATCAGAGAGGTGGTGAAAGGGGCGGCCTGCCGCATCGAGAGCTATGGAATCGATGAAGCGGCCGATTGGCAGGCCGATCGAATTCAAATGGCGCGAGACCTCCTCTCATTTGATGTTTTTTATCATCAAAAGAAGATGGGGACGATTCGAAGTCCTCTTGTGGGCCGCCACAATCTGAAAAATACCCTGGCGGTCATTGCATTGTTGCACCGAGCCGGTGTTCCTTGGGAGAAGATCGCGGAAGGAATTTTACAATTCCAGGGGGTCAAGCGCCGCCAAGAAATCGTGGGAGAGGTTCGCGATATTTTAATCATTGATGATTTCGCGCATCATCCGACCGCCATTGCTGAGACGCTGGCGGCCCTGCGACTTCGATATCCCTCCAGACGGCTCTGGGCCGTTTTCGAGCCCCGCTCGGCGACGAGCCGACGGAATGTTTTTCAGAAAGAATTTGTCGCCGCCTTCACCGCGGCCGACCAAATTATTTTAGCCGACGTTTTTGCTCCGGAGAAGATCCCCTCCGAGAATCGGCTCAATCCGGAGCAGATCGTCTCCGACTTGGTCGCGCTTGGAAAAAATGCGTTGTTTCTCTCCACTCCCGATCAGATCATCTCGGAGCTGGAGCAGAAGCTGAAGCCGGGGGATCTCGTCTGTATTATGTCGAGCGGCGGCTTCGGCGGAATTCATCAGAAGTTGATTTCGAGGTTGGCTTCATAGGGGCAGGATGATTACGCCCCAGGAGGGGCGAAGGGCGCAATGAGTCGCGTCCCCATCAGCGTGTCGAATCGAATTTCGCAAAAAATGGAGGAAGGGGTCGCCTCCGGTGTCTTCCCCGGAGGGGTCCTGTTGGTCCATTACCAAGGCCGGGTCTGCTTTCATGAGGCGTTCGGGTCGGCCTCGCTGGTTCCCAACCAGGTTCCGATGACCTGCGATACCCTCTTCGACCTCGCCTCCCTCACCAAGCCGCTCGCCACCGCCGCCGCTGTCTTGCTTCTCATTCAGAACGATGTTTTAACATTGACCGAGCCGCTTTCCAAATTTTTCCCCGAATTTACTTCGGGCGCCAAGGGGGATGTTACCCTCTATCACCTGTTAAATCACAGCGCCGGCCTGCCCGATTGGAAGCCGTTCTATCAAGAGATTGTCGAACAGGAAGAAAAAGAACCGGGCTTCCTCGGCTCTCCATTCGCCAAGAAGAGAATTTGTCAGCGGGTTCGAGAGGAGCCGTTGATCGCCTATCCGGGGACGAAGAGTCTTTATAGCGACCTCGGCTTCATTCTGTTGGGCGAAGTGGTAGAGGCGGTCGCGGCCGAGCCGCTTCACCGCTTCTGTTATCGACAAATTTTCTCACCGCTGAACTGCAAAGAGACTTTTTTTATTCGTCTCGGCCGCCGCCCGCAAGCGTATCGGGGACGCGTTTTTGCGGCGACCGAGGCATGTCCTTGGCGGGGAAAGGTCATCCGGGGGTGGGTTCATGACGACAATGCCTATGCGATGGGAGGGGTTGCCGGTCATGCGGGGCTTTTCTCGACGGCGTGGGAAGTCTACCGGCTGGTCCGGCTTTGGCTTGATTCGATGGATGGCAGAGGGCTGCTCCATCCCACATTGGCGACCCTCTTCACAACCTGCCAGAAAGGGAATGATATCCCGGTCGGCTCTTCCTGGGGATTAGGGTGGGATACCCCTTCCCACCCCTACTCTTCGTCGGGACGTTTTTTCTCCCCATTGAGTTTCGGCCATCTTGGATTTACCGGAACCTCAATCTGGGCCGATCGAAAAAGAGATCTGGTCGTCATCTTGCTGACCAATCGGGTTCACCCGAGCCGCGACAATCAACAGATCCGAGCCTTCCGCCCTGAATTGCACGATCTGATTTTTGAGGAGGTGGTCGGTGTCTAGTCCCGACCGACAATGGGTCAGACCGAAACGCCTCTCTCCCGGAGAGACCATTGGGGTGGTGGCGCCGGCCGGACGGGTCGATCCGCTCGATTTGCATCAAGGGGTGCTCCGGCTTGAGCAACTCGGTTTTAAGGTCATCCTCGGAAAAGAGGTTGAGAAGAGCCATCGTTACTTTGCCGGAAAAGACATCGATCGCGCGGCCGACCTCCAATCGATGTTCGAGAGGAGCGACGTTCGAGCGATCCTCTCTGCCCGCGGAGGCTCCGGGACGGCCCGACTTCTCCGCTTCCTCGATCCCGATCGGCTTCGCGCATTCCCCAAAATTTTCGTCGGCTGCAGCGATATCACGACCCTGCTCCTTTATTTTGCCCGCACCTTCGGGTGGGTGACCTTCCACGGTCCCATGGCGGCGACCCAGTTCGGAAGAGATCCGAATCCGGTGAGGAATGAAAATTTCATCCGGCTCCTCCGTGGAGAGGCGATGAAGATGTCTTTCCCATCTGTTCAGGTTCTTCGGGCCGGCCAAGCCGAAGGGGTCTTAACCGGGGGATGTCTGACCTTGATCTGCACTACGATCGGAACCCCCTATGAGATTGAGACGGAGGGGAAGATTCTTTTCATTGAAGATATTGACGAAGCTCCCTATCGAATTGATCGAATGCTCACTTATCTGAAGCAACTGGGAAAATTTGACCAGATCCGTGGGATCATCTTCGGTCAGATGCCCCGATGTCAGCCTGAGCTTCTTCCCGAAATCATTCTGGAAATTCTAGATGATTTTCCGGGACCGATCCTCTTTGGTTTTCCCTCCGGCCATGGGGAGTCGCTCGCCACCCTCCCGTTCGGGGTCCCGATGGAGATCGATGGGAAGACCGGCACTCTGCGGATGCTTGCCCCCGCGGTCCTTTGATTACATCTCACAGTGTGAAAGATTTACATATCAGCATGCCGTCGGCCGGTCGCTTGTAAATTACTTACCCAAGTAAGCGGTCCATATCTCCCCTTTTTTCTAATTGTTTCGCCTCGCTTTCGAACCCTCCCTCTTTTCTATCTCTATCCGATATCACTTCCTAAAAAGTGCAGACTTTTTCATCCGCCGAATAAAGATGTCGTCTCTGATCGGATCATTTGCAGTAAGGGGACTGGTATGGAAATTGCTTTTTTACCATGCAGAGTCGGCGAAGAGGAGATAGTTCCTCTTAATCTCATAAACGGAACTTAACTTGGGAGTAGAGGTCGATTATGAACTGTCCAAGATGCTCAGGATCGATGGTCCACGAAAACTTTTATGGCCTGGAAGATGAGTATGCATGGTTTTATCCAGGCTGGAGATGTGTTTATTGCGGTGAGATTGTAGACAAGGTCATTTTATCGAACCGCAAGGTCGTCAGCCGTCCCCACCGGCGAGCCGCTTAGTTTTTGTCCAAATGAGGCGAGAGGTCGATCCGGCGCCCTTATTGATCGGCGTCCTCTTGCCGCCTTCATGTTTGGTTTCATTTCTCGTCGCATGTTGTAAAGACAATCTACCGGGGGATGTGACATCAATCGTGGAGTCCAAAGATAAAAGGAAATGCCTTCGCGACAGAAGGAGGGAAGTCCAGCTCGCGAAGTGGAACGGAACAACGGGTCACTCTTGCAGATGCGAGGTGAATACGATCGTCCGCGACAAAGAAAGAGCGGACGTTTCAGTACAGAGAGCACAATCTGTATCGACGGGATCGTCGCGGTGTTCATCGGTGAATACGAATCGTCCGAACGACCGTGCGTGTCATTGGCCCATCGTTTCGCAACCACAGATCCAAGCGTGATTGGATCATCGCGATAATCGCAACTGGATTTGATATAGATTTCTCTCTTAATGGAGTGAAGGAGGTTAGTAATGAAGTGGTTTGGTTTTAAGACATGGATATTTGTTTTGGCCTTGATTTTGGCCGGCACACTTTCGGCCCGTGCGGAGGATCAAGATTCGAAGAAGGCGTGGTATGTGCCGGAACTCGCCAATGTGGGGGTCGGCATTCATGGCGGTTGGCTTAACTCGACCGACGCCGATAGCGGCGAAGGTTTCGGAGGGGCGCATCTGCGGTTTCGGGTGCTCTCGTTTTTAGGGATCGAGGTCGCCGCTGATGTGATCGAAGAGACATTTAAAAATAAAACGATCGACGTTTATGAGACCCCTCTGAGCGTCAGCGGATTGATCTATCCATTCGGCGCCCCGTTTACCTTCTTCCCTACGCCGGTTACCCCTTACCTGATCGGAGGGATGACCTGGGTTTACTTTAAAACCAATTTTAGGGGGCCTTTGGCAACACCGCCGACCAATCTCCAGGCGGCCGCTCCGTCCGAGACATATGATGCGCGCGGGTGGCACGTCGGAATCGGTACAGATATCGGGGTCACTAAAAATGTCAACTTCAACCTCGAATTTCGCAGCACGTTTTGGAACTTTAATGAAAACATCGATAATCCGGTCGTTCGGGCCAGCCTGCCGGGTGTATCGACAAACAATTACACGATTCGAGGAGGTCTGACATTTCTATTCCACTAATGGACAAGGAGAACCGCAATGAAACAGATACTGAGCAAGATGTTGATCTTCATTTTTTTGACCGGTGTGGTTACCGGGTGTGCTTCCTGGCGAAGTCATCATGATAATGGCGGGGCGAGCACCGATCGGGGGGCCGGCACCACGACACGGACCGATGATGCCGCGCTGACAGCCAAGGTCAAGGCGAAGCTTCTCTCGGATGATGTGCTCAACGGGATGAAGATTGATGTCGATACCCAGAATGGGGTTGTCTTCCTCAGTGGTGTGGTTGACACCGCCGATCAGAAGCGGAAGGCGGTCAGCCTTGCAAAGAACACCGAGGGGGTCAAAAAGGTCGAGGACAATCTTAAAGTCGGCCGCTTTGAGGGCTCTTCGTTTAAACAACGGCCCGGAAGCACCCTGCATGTTCTTTTGCTGGAAGATTTAGGTTAACAGGTTCAATCCGGGGCGGCCGGATCGATCCGGCCGCCCCGGATTGATGGCAGAGATGTTTGATCCATCCCCTGGAGAAAAATGAGGCGACTGATTTATCGTGTGATTTTGTTTGAGCTCTGCGTCGCACTGGCGGGGTGTGGCTCCTTAACAGGGAAAATAAAGGAAGAGCGGGCCGATGATGCCACGATTACAGCAACCATTCGGATGAAACTGGCCAACGATCCGGCGCTCCATCTCTTCCGGATCGACGTCGATACGCATCAAGGGGTGGTAACGCTTTCCGGAGCGCTTCCAACAGAGGACCGCAAACGACGGGCGGCCGAACTGGCCGCCGGAGTGACCGGGGTTCGAGGGGTCGAGAACCTCTTGGATGTGGGGTCGACAAGAAGGGTCGATCGGTATGAAGATGCGGTCATCGCCTCGAAGATCACCTCCAAGTTAATTCAAAATCCATTAACCCACGCGCACCCGATCGATGTGGAGTCCGAAAAGGGAAAGGTCATCCTGACCGGTCGTGTCGGTAATCAAGATGAGAAAATGGAAGCAGAGCAGATCGCAAGGAACACGGTCGGGGTTGTTTCGGTTGAAAATCAATTAGAAGTCCTTGAATAAACATCCGAGCGCTGGAATCAATTGCTGGAAAATGGATGAAGCTGCGTTTTCGAAGAGCCCTCTTTCTCGGGGCTTTCTTTTTATTTACGATCATCGCTCCGGTTGTGATTCTCCGAGCGAGCGGATACCGTTATTCTTTTCAACAAGGGGAATTGGTCCCGACGGGGACCCTTGTCTTGAAGTCTTATCCGGACGGTGCGAGAATCTTCATAAACCGGCGGGAAGAGCCGACGCGGACGCCGGCAGAGGTTCAGGGACTTTCCCCGTCGCGTTATCTGCTGGAAGTGAATGTCGACGGGTTTCGCCCTTGGCGAAAAGAGGTTGAGGTTGTTGCTAATCGAATCAGCGTTGAGAACCAGATTTTATTGATTCCAAAACGAATCGCCATTTCATCGATCTTAAACGAGGAGGTCCGCACCTTCGCCGTCTCTCCGGATGGACAAAACCTCCTCTACGTCCGGCGAGGAAAACCGGATGAAGCGGAGAGTCTCTGGCTCTTCAATTCCGATGAAAAAAAAGAAATCCTGCTTTTCCCCCTCGGTTCGAATGGAAAAGAGACGCTCCCGCCCAACGCTTCCATCGATCGACTCCTCTGGTTGAGGGAAGGGCAGGGGATTGCCTTTTCTGTTTCCACCGCGGCGGCCCGGCGCTATTTTATCGTGGCGTTGCCGCGGGATGAACGAGGAGAAGCGTTGTTTGAATTCACCCCACCGAAGGGGGGGGAGGTTGAGCAGTGGAAGTGGAGCAGGCGTGGATTGGATCTCTTCTTCATGCAGGAAGGGCAACTTTATCGGGCCGATTATGAAAAAAGAGCGGTCGAACAGGTGATCCCGGATCGGATTCAGGGGTATGCTCTTCTGAATCAAGTTCTCTACTTCGTCACCGCTTCTCCTCCGGTTTTATTCAAACAGGATCTCGCGACGGGAGAGAAAACGCGGATTGCGGAGCTTCCGATCGAACCGATCGAGGGAAGAGGGCTGGAGCAGTTGGTTTTGTCGGTCGAAGGAAAGATCGCCTTGATTGACCGGCACAAAATCCTCTGGATGATTGACGATGTCTCCTCCGGAGCGGCGCTGCCGGTCGCCGGCGAGGTTCAAGCGGCTTTGTTTGACCAGGATGGAGGCAAGCTTCTTTATCAAACGAAACAGGGGCTGACGGTTTATCATCTCAAACAGGAAACGATCTTGGGGGCGCCGGAGGTCGGCTCATTCAGGATGGTCGTTCAGCGAAAGGGGGCGATCATCGGACCGACCTGGTACAGTGATCAATTTCATATCCTCTATGGGGCCGACGACGCCGTTTACATGACCGAGACCGGCGGGCAAGGCCCGCCCAATACCGATCAGCTCCTTCGGATACCGGGGGAGGCGCCCAAGTTCGTTTACCACGATCGTGATCAGTTCTATTTTCTTTTTCGAAATCGGCTCTATCAGGCCGACCTCTCCTTCGGAAGACGATCGCTCCTGGGGAGCCGTTCATAATGGCTGTTTTCCTCCCGTCTCCGCGCACGTCCCATCGACGGGATGCGCTCCTTCAGCGCATGTTTGAAATAATCCCCGGCCTGCTCCTCTGGGGCACTTTTCTCGGTCTTTTTATTTTCTCTTTTTTCCGACCGATGTGGGTCGCTGTTTTTATCATCGCGTATGATCTCTATTGGTTGATCCGCGTTACCTATTTTTCAATCTTCATGCTCCTTGCTTACCGGCGCGTTCGGGTGGAATGGGGGACCGACTGGCGGACCCGCTGCGAGAAAATCTCCGGAGAGATTCCGGCCTATCGCCGCGAGGTTGAACTGGCGTTGGCGCGCTTGGAAGGAGAGGGGACCGAGCGGAGACGATGTCGGAGCCTCCGCTTTCATCTGGAAGAGATCAAACGGATTGAGGCAGAACAGGTCGATGTCTGGGATTGGAAGAGCATCCATCATCTGGTGATCTTCCCGACCTACCGGGAAGGGATTGAGATTCTTCGCGCATCGCTGAAGGCGCTGCTCCAGGCCGATTATCCGAGCGAGCGGATGATCGTGGTGCTGGCCTTCGAAGAGCGGGAGGGGATTCCGGCCTATCGGAAGGCAAAAACCCTTCGAAAAGAATTCGGCGCTTCTTTCGGCGCCCTCTTTACCACCTTTCACCCCGATGGCATTCCGGGGGAGGCGCGGGTGAAGGGGGCAAACATGGCGTGGGCGGCGCGCCAAGTTCAGCGATATATCGATGACGAAAAAATTCCGTACGATCGGGTGATCCTCTCCGCCTTTGATGCCGATACCTGCGTCGATCGGCAATATTTCGGCTGCCTGACTTATAACTACATCATCAACCCGGAACGGACCCGGCGAAGTTATCAGCCGCTGCCGATGTACCATAACAACATCTGGGATGCGCCGTCGTTTGCGCGGGTGGTCGCCAACAGCACCACCTTCTGGCACATGGTCCAGAGCATCCGACCCGATCTGCTCATCACCTTCTCCAGCCATGCGATGTCGTTCAAGGCGCTCGTCGATGTCGGCTACTGGCCGGTCGATGTGATCTCGGATGACTCCGTGATCTTCTTTTCTTGCTATCTCTACTACGAAGGAAAATACGAAACCATCCCGCTCTATCTTCCGGTCTCGATGGATGCGAATCTCGCGGAGAGTTATTGGAGGACCCTCATCAATCAATATAAACAGATGCGCCGGTGGGCCTGGGGAATTGAGAAGTTCCCGTTGATGATGCGCGGATTTTTAATCGATCGGGCCATTCCCCTTCGAAAAAAGATCAAGCATGTTTTTCGGATATTGGAAGGAAATTATAGCTGGGCGAGCGCCCCGTTTGTGATTCCGATCTTCGGCATTTTTCCTCTTCTTGTCGGCGGAAGGGAGTTTATGCAGACGGTCCTTGCCTATAATTTTTATGCAACCACCCGGTCGATCTTATCAATAGCGATGATCGGCGTGCTCCTCTCGGTGTTTCTCTGCCATGCGCTTCTCCCGCCCCGTCCTCCCCGCTACGGCCGCTGGCGGACGGTGTCGATGACGTTGCAATGGGCATTGGTTCCCTTCTCCTACATCTTTCTTGTGGGGCTGCCGGCCGTCGATGCGCAGACCCGGCTGCTGCTGGGGCGTTATCTCACCTTTTGGGTGACCGATAAGCGGAGGAAGGAGATCGACGTCGGCCCCGCACCGGAGCTCGGCGTCGCCGTCGAGCTGTCCGAGATGCCGGAGAAAAAAGAGGGGGTCGGATGAGGCGCTTTATTTTGCCGATGATGGGAATCATTC
>Ga0070739_10005964_pt1 | contig 13599 bp, 10 predicted proteins | sample Coa_R1_7_FD_66445 | JGI IMG/M metagenome (GOLD analysis project Ga0070739, IMG submission 66445) | Surface soil microbial communities from Centralia Pennsylvania, which are recovering from an underground coalmine fire - Coalmine... | ecosystem: Environmental > Terrestrial > Soil > Unclassified ... | reverse complement strand
TAGGCAAAACCGTTCAGATAGTGCGCGGTGGCGAAATCCGGCTGACAATCGATCCAGCGGTTCTTTTCAAGATCGGCCAGCGTGCCCCAGCCGGATTTGCGCAACGTGACATCGATCAGTTCGCGCGCAGTCATTGCGAAGCCGGGATGGTGCGCGCCAAGCCGGCGCGCCAGCGCGCAGATCACTTCGTGATTGGAGCGGCAATCGTCCGGCGGATCGATCAGCTTCGGACCGAGCAGAATATATTGGCTGCCGCCCGCCGTGTAGAAATCGTCATGCTCGACGAACATGGTGGCGGGCAGCACGACGTCGGCCATTTTCGCTGTGTCGGTCATGAACTGCTCGTGTACGCAGACGAACAGATCGTCGCGGGCAAAGCCGCGCTTGACCGTCTCCTGGTCGGGCGCCACCGCCACCGGATTGGTATTTTGGATCAACAGCGCGGTGACCGGACCGCCGCCTTGGAGCGCCTCGGCATCGCCGGTGAGGATTGGCCCGATGCGTGATTGATCCAGCATGCGAATCGAGCGGTCGCGCATATCGTCGCCCTCGATCAAGGTCTTGTCGAGATGGAAGACGCCGCTGTTGTTGTGGAACGCGCCGCCGCCCTCGTATTTCCAGGCCCCCGTCACCGCCGCAATGCAGCTTGCGGCATGCATGTTGAAGGCGCCGTTGCGCGAGCGGGAAAAGCCATAGCCGAGCCGGAAATAGGTGCGTTTGGTCGCACCGACCAGCCGGGCGAACGTCTCGATGGTCTCCGCGGGACAGCCGGTGATCTTCGCCGCCCATTCGGGCCCGCGCGATTGCAGGTGCGCGGCGAGTTCACATGGCGCGTCGGTGTAGCGCTGCAGATAGTCCCAATCGGCCTTGCCGTCGCGGAACAGGCAATGCATCACCGCGCAGGCCAGCGCCCCGTCGGTGCCGGGCCGGATGAGCACCGGCAGATCGGCCTGCTCCATCGTCGCGTTCATGTAAACATCGACCACGATGAGCTTGGCGCCGCGTTCTTTGCGGGCGCGGGTGACGTGGGTCATCACGTTGACCTGGGTGTTGGCGGCGTTAGTGCCCCAGATCACCACCAGATCCGACTTGGCCATCTCGCGCGGATCGACGCCGGCGAGCTTGCCGGTGCCGGCGATAAAGCCCGTCCAGGCGGGATTGACACAGATGGTGGAGAAGAAGCCGGAATATCTCTTGGCATGGCGAAGGCGCTGAATGCCATCGCGCATCACATGGCCCATGGTACCGGCATAGTAGTAGGGCCACACCGTCTCCGAACCGTGCTTCTGCTCGGCGCGCAAGAACTGCTCGGCGACGATGTCGAGCGCATCGTCCCAGGAGATCGGCGCGAATTGTCCCGAGCCTTTGGCGCCGGTGCGTCGCAGCGGCTGTTTCAGCCGGTCGGGATGATGCACGCGCTCGGCGTAGCGCGCCACTTTGGCGCAGATTACGCCTGCCGTATAGGCATTGTCGGCCGCGCCACGCATACGGCCGATCGTCGCCTTGTCGAAAACCTCGACTTCGAGCGCGCAGGTCGATGGACAATCGTGCGGACAGGCCGAAGCGAGGATTTGCGGGCGGACGGCTTGGTTCATGGCCTATCGTAACCCTTGCTCCCGGAACCGCAATGGCCGGGATTTTCTCGGCGCAGTGCAGCAGACAGCCGCGCCGCCGCGGCGAGGATCATCCCGATGCTAGGGTCCAAGCTGATGCCAGCGCTGCGCCGGTTCGCACTGTGCCTCGGGGCAACGCTTCGGCGCAGCTAGTGTTTCGGCCGCAGTCGTTTCGCCGCTTCGACCATGACCCGTAGCTTCGCATGGGCGAGCGGCCGGCTGATGGTCATCAGTCCGCAGTCGGGCGCGAGCCACACCTGCTTGGGAGCGAGCCACGCGAGCGCGCCGGCAATGCGGCGCTCGACGGTCGTCACATCGGGAGCCGGCGAGTCGCCCGGATCGATGCAGCCGAACATGACGATGCGATCGCCGCACAGCCGCAGCACTTCGGGATCGAACGTGCTGCGCCCGAATTCGACCGTGAAGCCGCCGATGCGGGTGGTCATCAGATGCGGCAACAAATCCGCATAGGCGTATTGGTGCTGCAGACTGCCGCCGCCGGGATAGCCGTAGCAGAGATGAACGATGGTCGGCACCGCAATGCCGTCGAGACAGCGGTCGAGCGCTTTGGCGCCATAATCGCGGACCTTGTCGTGGTAACGCGTCATCGCCGGCTCATCGATCTGCAGCACCGCGCATCCCGCCGCCTGCAAGTCGCGCAGCTCGGCATTGAGCGCCGCGGCGGCATCGAAAGCGAGCTCGCCCTCGTCGCGGTAAAATTCATTCGCGGCGCTGTCGACGATGGTCATCGGCCCCGGCACCGCCATCTTTAGCGGATGACGCGTGTGCGCCTTGGCGAACCGCACGTCGTCGACACAGGCGGCCGCACGCCGCGCGAGGCGGCCGGTAATGCGCGGCACCAGACGATCGGCGGCGCGATTGCGGTACACGCTTTTGCGGACCAGCGTTTGCGTATCGACGCCGTCCCACCGGCCGGCGATATGAAATATGAAATTCGACCGCCGCATCTCGCCGTCGGTCAGGAGGTCGAGGCCGAGTTCTTCCTGCTCGCGCAAAACCAGAATGGTGGCATCGTTCATGGCCTCGGCGAGCTCATCGCCGGACAAGCGGAACGTGAGCTGATTGCGCTGGGTCTGCGCAAGCCAGGTCGGGCGCGGGAAGCTCCCGACGCTGGTGGTCGTCAATGCGCCGAATGGCATCGCTGGGTGATGGTTGAATTTGGTCGCCGCGCGTCAACTATAGCGGCGTTGCCGCTCGTCGCAACATGCAATGGACGAACGCCGGGGCAGCGCCTCGATCAGGGTGACTTGCGCCACGGGATGAGCATCGACACGCGCGCCTGATAGCGTCGGTATTCGTCGCCGAAGACAGCAACCAGATCGCGCTCCTCCAGCCAGATGCCGACAAGGATATAGGCCGTCGTCACCGCCGCGAACAGCAAGTGGCCAAGGGTCATCGTCGGGGCGGCCCAGAACGCGACAATGAAACCGAGATAAATCGGGTGCCGGACGAATCGATAATATAGAGGCGTGCGGAAGCGGGGCGCTGGCATCGGTCGGCCGGCGAGATTGTTGGCGACCTGGTGTAATCCGAACAGCTCGAAGTGATTGATGAGGAAGGTGCTGGTCAGAACGATTAGCCAGCCGACGAACGACAGCGCGGTTACTCCAAGAGCCAGGCTGGGGTCAGCGATCCGCCACACCAGCAGCGGTATCGGCCGCCATTGCCAGAGCAACAGCGCAAGCACGAGGCTCGCCGACAACACGTAGGTCGCGCGCTCAACCGCAGGCGGGACGAATTTCGTCCACCACGCCTTGAACTGCGGGCGCGCCATCACGCTGTGCTGAATGGCAAAAGCCGACATCAGCAAGAGATTTATGATGGCGGCTTGTGTCAGCGATCCGGCCGTGCCGCTGTCGATGCTCTTCGGCACGCCCAGGTTCTCGACAAAGCCTATGGCGTAAAGGAATGTGACGAAGAACACGACGTAAGCCGCAGTACCATAAAGCAACGCAATAAGCCGGCCAGTCAGACTGCTTTGGCGACGATTCTCTCCCAAAGCTTGGATATGGGTCATGGCGTCCTCCGCTCGGGTGGGTTCGAGCGGCCGAGGATCGCCGCAATACAACTGGAAGACTTTGCCCGGAGCTTGATTTGTTGCTGAGATGGGCCTGATTATTCCTTGAGAGCGGCTCAAGGCGAGGATGTGCGGGCGACGACGTGGAATTTATCTTCGCGGATCATAAGCTCGACACCGACAGGCGCGAACTGCGGCGCGGTGCAGAGCTCATCGCGGTCGAGCCGCAGGTGTTCGATCTCCTGGTTTATCTGGTGGAAAACCGCGAGCGCGTCGTCAGTAAGGACGATCTGATTGCCGCGGTTTGGCACGGCAGGATCGTCTCCGATTCGACCCTGACCAGCCGCATTAACGCTGCCCGCAAGGCGATCAGCGACAACGGCGAGGATCAGCGACTGATCCGCACCTTCCCGCGCAAGGGCGTGCGCTTCGTCGGCAGGGTGCGCGTGCAGCCGGACGGCGCCGAGCCGATGCCGTCGAACGGCACCCAACATGAAGCGCACGAACCACCGCGGACAGCCCTCCCACTGCCCGACCGTCCGGCCATTGCCGTGCTGCCGTTCACCAATATGACCGGCGATCCGTCGCAGGAGTATTTTTCCGACGGCATCAGCGAAGACATCATCACTGCTTTGTCCAAGCTGCGCTGGTTTTTCGTCATCGCCCGCAACTCCTCGTTCGTCTACAAGGATAAGCCGGTGCACATGAAGCAGATCGCCGCGGAGCTTGGCGTCGGCTACGTGGTCGAGGGCAGCGTCCGCAAAGTCGGCGATCGGGTGCGTATCACCGCGCAACTCAACGATGTCGGTACCGGCAGCCATGTCTGGGCCGAGCGCTACGATCGTGCCCTTGCCGACGTGTTCGCCGTGCAGGACGAGATCACCGAGGCAATCGTCGCGGCCATTGAACCGCAGCTCTACGCGGCAGAGAATTTCCGCGCCAAGCGCAAGCCGCCGGACAGCCTGGACGCGTGGGATCTGGTGATGCGAGCGCTGTCGCATTACTGGCGAGTGACGCGCCAGGACAACGTGGTGGCGCAGGCTTTGCTCGAGAAAGCTACCGCAATCGACCCGAATTATGGGCAGGCGCTCGGGCTGCTGGCGGCGAGCCATACCTTCAGCGCCCATATGGGCTGGGAGGACATGGCGAGTGCGGCACCGATTGCCGAGCGGGCGGCGCGGGCCGCAATCCTCGCCGATGGCGAGGATCCGTGGGCTCACTATGCATTGGGCTCCGCCTATCTGTTCATGCGGCGTTTCGACGATTCGCTGGCCGAGTTCGAAATGGCTCTCAGGCTCAATCCGAACTTCTCGATGGCGCAAGCCTATTACGGCTTGACACTGTCCTATTGCGGACGCTGGCAAGAGGCCGACTTGGCGGCGCGCCGCGCGCTCCGCTTGAGTCCGCGCGATCCGTTTTCCGCGATCTACTACGGCATCAACGCCTATGCGCAGTTCAACGGGCGAAACTACGAGGAGGCGATGCGGCTGGCGCGCGAGGGCATCCGTTACCGCGCCGACTTTGTCGGCGCCCATCGGGTGTTGACCGCGGCCGCCGGCATGGCCGGCGCCCGCGATGTCGCCGAAGCTGCCCTGCGGGAGTTGCGCCGCGCGCAGCCCAACATTTCGCTGGCCTGGATCGCGGCGCAGATGCCGATCAAGCACGACGCCGACCGCGAGCACTACCTGGAGGGTTTTCGTCGCGCCGGCTTGGATTAGATTGCAGCTTGCAAAGGTGCAAAATCGCCATTGAGGCGGCGCCGCCGAAAAGCTGCGGCCGCCGAAGGTGCACGGCTTGTGCCGAAACAAACGCCAACGGAGTGTTCATCATGAAAGCTGCGGTACTCGGCGAAAAAGGCATCGAGGTCCGTGACGTGCCGAAGCCGGCGCCGGCGCCGAACGAGCTGTTGATCCGGGTGCGGGCCTCGAGCCTCAACCGGGCCGATCTTCTCGTCGCCTCCGGCATACAGCACGGCCGCGTCGGCGGCGTCGGCGCGCGCATCGGCCTGGAATGCGCGGGCGAGGTCGAGGCAGTCGGCAGCGCGGTGAAGGACTTCAAGCCGGGCGACCGCGTCCTCGCCTCGGTGCCGGGCGGCCTCGCCGAGTATGCCGTCACCGATGCCGGCCGGGCGCATCGCATTCCGGGAAACAACATGACGTTCGCGCAGGCGGCGTGCTTTCCGGTGGCGCTGCAGACCATGCACAACGCCATTGTCACCGCCGGCCGGCTCAAGCGCGGCGAAACGCTTCTGATCCAGGGCGCCAGCTCCGGCGTCGGGCTGATGGGCATGCAAATCGGCAAGCTGATGGGCGCTTCGCTGGTGCTCGGCTCCTCGACCAACGCGCAGCGCCGGGCGCGGCTCGCCGAGTATGGCTGCGACGTCGCCGTCGATACGACGAAGCCTGATTGGCCGGAGGACGTGAAGAACACGACCGACGGCAAAGGCGTCGATCTGATCGTCGACATGGTGTCGGCGCCGGTCGCCAACGGCAACCTGGAAGCCGCCAAAATCCTTGGCCGCATCGTCAATGTCGGCCGGCTCGGCGGCGCCAAGGGCGAGTTCGACTTCGACAAGCATGCGCTCAAGCGCGTCGATTATATCGGCGTCACCTTCCGCACCCGCACGCCCGAGGAGGTGCGCGAGATCGTCCGGCTGATGCGCGCCGATCTGTGGCCGGCCATCGAGGCCGGCAAGCTCACGCTGCCGTTCTACAAGAGCTACAGACTCGACGATGTGGCCGAGGCGCTGGCGGTGATGAAGGCCAATCAGCACTTCGGCAAGATCGTCATCGCGGTCGCGTGAGGATCGCGTGGACCGGATCATGCAGCAGCCGCCCGACAGCGGCGAGCGCGACGAGGCGTGACAGCTATAGCCTAAGCGCCCTCCGGCTCGACGTCGTGGAATTTGCGGTAGTCGATCAACAGCCGCCCTTCCGGCGAGATGCTGGTGATGTCGCGGTAGCGGTGCTTCCACAGGATATTGTGCTGGGCATAGAGCTTGCGGGCATAGAGCTGCTGCGCCGAACTATCGTCGACGCCGCTGACATTGAGCGTAAGCGCGGCATCGGCGGTGATGAGGTCCTCCGCCGTCATGCCGTGGAGCGGACTCGATTCGTCGATGCTGTGAAACAGCGTCCAGCTCAGCGCGAACATCGGATGCTCCTGGCGTTCGAGCTTGAGCTCGTGGTAGCGCCGCAGCTGGTAGCCTTCCATCGTGTATTCCAGGCGAAACAGCCACAGCCGCGCCGTGGCTTGCGAAATCGTGTTGTTGCGCGCATTGGCGACCCGGATCATCAGCGTCGGCTTGCCCTGATGAATCGTGACCACTGGATGCTCGGCGAAGACGAACCGCGCCCGCGGCCGCGAGAAGCGGGCGAAGATGAGCCCCGTCATCACCGCGAGGAAGCACATGCCGGTGAAGATCTCGACCGTGGCGATCAGGTGCCCGTAGTTGGTCTGCGGGTGCATGTCGCCGTAGCCGACGGTGGCTAGCGTCTCGATCGAGAAATAGAACAGGCTGAGCGGCAGGTCCTCGGAGACGTTGGCGATCGGCTTGTCGCCCAGATAATAGAGGAAGGCGAACACTGCGTTGAGCGCGACGAATATCGCCGCTGCGCTGCCGAAGAATACCGGCCAGTACACGGTCATGGAGCGATGGTAGAGATCGGTCCAGAAACCGGTCGGTAAGCCGCGCGACTCCATCTCGCGGGTGCCGATGCGCACGATGTGCGAGCGATTCTCCCGACGCGGCTTTTTCCGTTCCGCCAAGGCAGTCAGTCCTTCATGACGCGCGCCGCCGCGCGTGGCGGAGCGTGCGGCGGCCGTCGATCCGCCACAACGCGCGACCGACCATGCCGCCCATGGCCGCCGCGACTAAGCCGTGACCGCGGCCGGCAGCCTGCCCTTAAGCCGCGGATAGACCCGCCGCGCATTGGCTTCGAAAATCTTTCTGCGCTCGCCCTCGCTGATCGGCGCCTTGTCGATATACCGCTTGGTATCGTCGAAACCGAAGCCGGTCTTTGGATCGTTGCCTTTGACGGCGCCGACCATCTCGGAAGCGAACAGGATATTGTCGATAGGCACGATGCTGGTGAGGAGATCGATACCGGGCTGATGATAGACGCAGGTATCGAAGAAGATATTGTCACCCACGATCTCGGCCAGTTCGGGTTTGCCGTTGTTGAGCGCGATGCCGCGGAAGCGGCCCCAGTGGAACGGCACGGCGCCGCCACCGTGGGGAATGATGAATTTCAGCTTGGGGAAGGTCTTGAACAGATCGGACAGGATCACCTGCATGAACACCATAGTGTCGGCGTTCAGATAATACGAGCCGGTGGTATGCATCGCCGGATTGCAGCAGCCGGAGACGTGGATCATGCACGGCACGTCGAGATCGATCATCTTCTCGTATAGCGGAAACCACCACTTGTCGGTCATCGGCGGCGAGTTGAAATAGCCGCCCGACGGATCGGGATTGAGATTGCAGCCGACAAAGCCCATCCTGACGCAACGTTCGAGCTCGGCGGCGCAGTTCTTCGGATCTATGCCGGGCGATTGCGGCAATTGGCACACGCCGATGAAATTCTTCGGAAACAGCTCCACCACGCGCGCGATCAGGTCGTTGCAGATTTGCGACCACTCGATGCTGACGCTCTCGTCGCCGATGTGGTGGCCCATGCCCGAGGCGCGCGGCGAGAAGATGGTCAAATCCGTGCCCCGCTCGCGCTGCAGCCGAAGCTGATTCTGCTCGATAGACTCGCGGATCTCGTCGTCCGGCATTTTCAGGCTGGCACGCGATGGCATCGCCGCTTTGTTCTTGGCGTTGGCGGCTGCGGTCTGCTCTTTGCGGAAGCGGTGCAGGTCTTTGGGCTCGGTCGTGTAATGGCCGTGGCAATCAATAATCATGGCACCATCGCTACGAGTGGCAGGGGCAAGCAGAGGATGCTACGGGCCACGGCACGATTGTCAAATCCCAAGCACTGACAAGCGAAGCGGCGCATTCACGATCATCCGAAGCCGCTCTTGGATTGCTTCGTCACCGCGCTTATCGCAATGAAACAAGAGAGCCGCTACGATGGACCATTATCAAGGGAGACGAGAGGAATGGCTGATTTACCGCGACTAAACGGCGTCATCCGCGCGCTCGAAGCCGGCCAGCATGCGCTGACGTGCTTCTCGCCGGCCGATGTGGAAGCCGCAATTGCGCTGGCGACGGCCAAATACGACGCCGTGGTCTACGAAATGGAGCACAATCCGTACGACATCCGCGCCTTCCGTGACTGCCTGCAATACATGCTCAACCGCGGCCAGATCGCGCGATCCGGCTCTGTTGCACCGGCGGTCGCGCCGTTCGCGCGCATTCCGCCGAACGGCGGCGAGAAGGCGCAGTTTCAGGCCAAGCAGGTGCTCGATCTCGGCGCCTACGGCATCATCTGGCCGCATATCAGTACGGTCGAGCAGGCCTACAACGCGGTCGCCGCGTGCCGCTATCCGCGGCTGAAAAACAAGCCGCTGTACGAACCCGCCGGCATTCGCGGCGACGGACCAACCGCCGCCGTGCGCTACTGGGGTATCACTCAGCAGGAATATTACGAGCGAGCCGACGTTTGGCCGCTCAACCCAAAGGGCGAGGTTTTCGTCATTCTGATGATCGAGGATACGGAAGGCATCAACAACCTGAAAGAGATTCTGAAAAACGTTCCTGGCATTGGCGCCATCTTGATTGGCGAGGGCGATCTGTCGCAGGAGCTCGGCTATCCGCGGCAATACGAGCACAAGGTCGTGCTCGAGGCCATGGCGCAGATCGTGGCGACCTGCAAGGAAGCCCATGTCGTCGTCGGCCATCCACACGTCGAGGCCGGCAATGCCGAGCGCATCGTCAAGGAAGGCTATCGCTTCCTGATGTGCGCCTCGGTGCGCTCCTACGGCCATCTCGACGCCGCGCGCAAATTCGCCGGACGGACGTAAGCCTGAGCGCCGTGGATGCCAGACATGAGCCTGGCATCTACTGCCACACCGCTCTGGTTGTCAGGTCCAGTCGCGGCGATTGCGGATGCGTTATCGCGAGACCGCCGCCGCCAAGTTATCGAAGCTGCGGTCCTTGAGATATTGATCGAGTCCCCAGCGCTTGACCTGATCCATCACCTCGTCGAATTCCGATCGCGGAATCGGCTCATACACGAAGCGCTCGCCGCGGCCGAAGCGGGAGAAATCCCATGCCTGCAGGTTCTCGAACTCGGCCGGCACGGCAAGCCGCCACAGCGGCAGATATTTTTCGAGATCGGCGTCGAGCGCCGTTTCGGCGCGGTCGAGCGCGCGCAGATAGGCGGTGACGATCTGCGGCGGCGTGCCGTCCGGCACCCACCAGAGCGTATGAAACGTATCGGCGATGATCTGGCGCAGGCCGAGCTGCTCGGCCATGGCGATCTGCGGCGGCAACAGGCTCGCGGCCTCGACTTCGCCGTCCAGCAAGGCTTTGAGCCGGGCGCCGAAGCCGCCGGTATTGACGGTCTTGATGTTGGCTAGCGGCAGATATTTTTCGAGCCGGTACGGCACATTGAAGTGGCTGCCGGCGCGCATGCCCACTGAGATCGGCACATCCTTGAGGTCTTGCGGCGTGTGGATCGATGAATCCGGCCGCACGAAAATCGCCCACGGCGAGACCCCGTAGGCATCGGCGACGAACCGGCCCATGCCGGCGCTGGCGTTGCAGATCGAGCCCCAGACGCAGGCGCCCTGGATCACTTGCGCTTTGTCTTCCGTGTACGGCCGGTCCTGCGGCCGCTGAAAGTAATCTAGGCCCTTCCAGCTCGATTGCGTGCCGCGGAAGGTCTTCCAGTCGAATTCCACATCGAGGCCCTCGGCCGCGAAGTAGCCCTCCTGCATGGCGACGAAATCGTTGAGTCCCATGCCTTTCGGCGCAATTTTCACGTGTTGCAGCTGCTTGGCCATGGCGCGTTCCTCCCGGTGATCGGCGGATTTTATCTGCGGCATCGCTTTGCGATAGGGTCGTTCACCGCAGAGTGATCCCGCCCGCATGTGACGGCCGCGAGCGCGTTGACGCGCTTCAAATGCGCAAGCCCATCCTGTAGGGTCGCGGCCGCTCGGCGATACACGCTTGCATGCCTTCGGCTTTGGGGAGGACTCCGGTGCGCGCCATCCGGCTGTGTTTGATCGCATTCGTTCTGCTCGGTCCGGCGGCCGCGGCGGCGCAGGATTATCCGAACAAGCCGATTCGGCTGATCGTGCCGTTTCCGCCCGGCGGTCCGAACGACATCATCGCCCGCACGCTCGGCCAGCGCATGTCGGAAATTCTCAAGCAGCCGTTCGTCGTCGACAACCGCGGCGGCCAGGGCGGCGTGATCGGCACCGACGTGGTCGCCAAGGCGGCGCCCGACGGCTACACCATCGCGATCACCAGCTCGGGCGCGCTCGCGATCAGCCCGAGCATGGAGAAGGTCGCCTACGATACCTTGAAGGACCTGCAGCCGGTCACCCTGGTCGCCAAGGTGCCGGAAATGTTGGTCGTCGCCACCAGCGTGCCGGCCAAGAACTTGCAGGAGCTGATCGCGCTCGCCAAGGCGCAACCCGGCAAGCTCAATTTCGCCTCGACAGGGCTCGGCGGCTTGCCCGATTTGGCCGGCGAGCTGTTCAAGAGCACCGCGCACATCAACATCGTGCAGGTGCCTTACCGTGGCGCCGCGCCAATTGTCACCGACATGCTCGGTCAGCAGGTGCAGATGACGTTCCTCGACGTCGCCGCGGTGCTGCCGCAAGTCAAGGCCGGCAAGCTCAAGCCCATTGCGGTGGCCGCGCCGGAGCGCTCGCCGAGCGCGCCTGACGTGCCCACCACCGCCGAGGGCGGTCTGCCGGGCCTGTTGGCGGAGAACTGGTACGGCATGGTGGCGCCGGCGGGTACGCCCGCGCCGGTCGTCGCCGCACTCAACAAGGCCGCGCTCGAGGCGATGAAGGATCCCGGCGTATCGTCGAAACTCGCCAGCATCGGCGCCACGCTTGCCGGCGACACGCCCGATCAATTCCGCGATTTCATTGCCAGCGAGACCGCGAAGTGGGCGAAGGTGATCAAGGACGCCGGCATCAAGCCGAATGATTGATGGCGCATGCTCCTGCCGTCGTTGCGGGGCGCCAGCAAAGCCATCCAATTGGGGTCGCAAGTCGCCCCCCGGATTGCTTGCTCGCGTGACGCCGTGGCTCGTTCGACTGCCAATCAAAAATTCGCCGCGCGCTTGGTGTCGGGCTGCGCCGGCGCCGTGCCGCTCGGCAGCTCGAACAGGCCGTCGGGCAGCGTATCGAGATAGGCCAGCACCTCGGAGGTCTTCACCACGTCGGCATATTTGGCGTTCATGTCGCACAGATTGATGGCGTGGCTCGCCTGCGAACGATCGAAGCAGCCTTCCTCGGCGAGCGCGACCCGATAGTTCAGGCTGAAGGCGTCGATCACGGTGGCGCGCACGCAGCCCGACGTGGTGGTGCCGGTGACGATGACGCTGTCGCAGCCGAGCAACGTCAGATAGCTCGCCATGTTGGTGCCGAAGAAGCCGGACGGCTTCTGCTTGAGCACGACGATGTCCTTTGGACCCGGCGCGATCGGGGTGACGATCTCGTTGCCGTCGAGATTAGTGCCGATGCTCTGGCGGTCTTCGTCGCCGCGCGAGTTCTTCCACAGCCAAGAGCCGGAATCCCAATTGTCGTCGCGGCGCACGCCGGTGGTGTAGATCACCGGCACGCCCTTGGCGCGGCACTTGTCGATCAAGGCGCGGATATAGGGCAGCGCCGTCCAGGCATCCTCGCCGCAGGAATTGCGCCAGCGCTTGATCGACTCGAGGATCGGCTCCGGCCGGTCGCCGCAGAACGCCCAGTTGACGTCGATCACCAGGAGCGCCGGCCGCTTGCCGAAGCCGCCACGCGCGCCGTAGCCGGACGCGGCGAACACCGCCTGGTCGCGCTCGGTGAGAAACTCATTCCAGATCGGTTCCGACATGGCGCCATCCTCTGCTGAAGGGTTCGTCATCGTAGCAATGTTGCCCGCGTGAGCGAAGCGGTATCCGGTACGGACCGCACCGCGCTGCCCGCATATCCCGTCCTATGGAGCGCCACCCGCCTGACCTTGCAGGAGCGCCGCCTCGAACGCGCTGGCAATCGCTTTTTTGCTCTTGCCGGCTTCGGCGGCGTCGCCGATCACCACGATCTTTTGACCCGGTCGGGCGAGGGCCTCGAAACGCGCGCCGGTGCCGCGCCGCGCCCGGTAATAGAACCAGTCGCGCACGCGGTCCGACGAGAAAAGCCGCGCCAGGCCCGGCCAGCGCGCGGCGCCGGCTTCGAGCGCGCGCCGCGCCGGCGCGCCGAGGCCGAAGCGATACGCGGCGCCGGTGGCGATCACGATGCGATCATACGACGCCAGCGTTTGCGGGTCGGCGCTGGGATCGGTGGCGAAGCGAAACGTCACGCCGTTGCGCTTGCAGGCTGCGACCATGTCGTCGACATAGCGGTCGAAGCTCGCTTGATTGGCTTTCACCTCCTGAAACAGCGGCGCCTTGCCGGCATAGCGAAAGGCGCCGCCGGCGCGCGGCTCTTTTTCACATACAGTCACTGAATTTCCATCGGCGACCAGCGCCGCATAGGTGAGGCCCGCCGGCCCGGCGCCGATCACCGCGATGCGCTCGCCGCGCGGCGGCCGTGCGTCCGCGAACAGTTTTTCCCGGCCGGCGGCGCCGTTGACCACGCAGCCGATGCGGGCGCCGCCGCGCATCTCGTTGATGCAGGTGTTGCAGGCGAGGCAGCGGCGGACCGGCTCGCCCCGCGCGAGCTTTTCGACCCATTGCGGATCGGCGACCAGCGTACGGCCGAGCGCGATGAAGTCGGCCTTGCCGTCGGCCACCGCCGCCTCGGCGGTCGCCGGATCGCCGAGCCGGCCGACCGCGATCACCG
>Ga0070739_10005963_pt1 | contig 13600 bp, 8 predicted proteins | sample Coa_R1_7_FD_66445 | JGI IMG/M metagenome (GOLD analysis project Ga0070739, IMG submission 66445) | Surface soil microbial communities from Centralia Pennsylvania, which are recovering from an underground coalmine fire - Coalmine... | ecosystem: Environmental > Terrestrial > Soil > Unclassified ... | reverse complement strand
CGCCTGCCAGTTCCACCGTCGCCGTGCCGCTGTACCCGATTTCCGCCAGCGCGGCGTGCACGGCACGCCAGTCGATCTCGCCTTCGAGCAGCGGCGTGAACTCCGCCTGCCGTTTACGGAACGCGAAATCCTTGATGTGCAGCTTGGCGATCCGTTTCCCCAGGGTGCGGATCCAGTCCTGCGGATAGCCCCAGATTTCGATGTTTCCCACGTCGAAATACGCCCGCACCCACGGCGATTCGAACTCGTCGACATAGCGGGCCATCTCGAGCGGGCTTAGGAGAAACTTATTCCACACCTCTTCGATCCCGATCGCCACCCTCAGTTCGGCCGCGAGCGGTATTAGCTGCCGGATCTGGCGCCGGCTGCGCTCCCACGCCTCCGCATAGGTGGTCTGCGGGTTGACCACGGCCGGCACCAGCAGCACGGTGTCCGCGCCCCACAGCTTCGCGTTGCGCAGACTGGTCCGCATGCTCTCCATGCCGCGCTCGACCACGGCCGGGTCCGGCGAGGAGAGCGGCGAGCTCCAATGCTCGGCGTTCATCACGGAATGAATCGGCAGCTCCGCCGCGCGCGATGCCGCCAGCATCTCCTCCGCCTGCGCCTGATCCGGCGCGGTCGGGCACTCGATCGCCTCGAACCCGGCGTCCTTCGCCAATTGGAAGCGCTCACGCACGCCGAGACTCTTCGGCAGCATGTTGAATTCGACCGCCTTGCGAACCGGCAGGCGGCCCGGCGCGGCGGAAGCCGCCGTCGCGGCAGCGGAGAACAGGAAGCCTCTTCGCGTCATGGCCTTGTAACCAAGGCAGGCACGGGCCTGCCTTATTGCCCTCGGCCTCCGCGGCCGCCCTGAGGCCGCGGCGTGGTGGCGCGCTTCAGTTCGGCGTCGAACTGCGCGCGTGTCATTTTCAGTTTTTCGGGATGCTGATCGATCCACTTCGCCAGCGCCGCAAACTTCGCCGGCGTCCAGCCGCCTTCGAACTCCGCGCCGTTGGTGCCCTGTTTGTTGAGCTCGAAATTAAAGGCGTCCTGAAGATTGGTGAACTCGGCGCGCACGATGGCCTGCTCGGCCAAGTGCGCCGGGATGAAGATCACGCCGTCGCGCTTCGCCAGCACCAGGTCGCCCGGCAGCACGGTGGCGCGGCCGATCCGCACCGGCACGTTGATGCCCGTCAATTGCATCTGCGCCCAGGCGGAAGGATCGTAGCCGCGGTACAGCCCGTTGAGGCCGGCGATCTCGCGGTTCTCCTCCGCATCGCGGATGCCCGCGTCGAATACGAACCCGGAGTGCGTGTGCGCCGCAATCCCGCTCCCCAGGTTCGAACCGATGATCGTGCCTTCGACGATTTTGCCGTAGCCATCCACCACCATCGTGTCGCCCTGCTGCAGCATCGCGATTACCCAGCTATTGGTGCCGCTGACGCGCCCTTCGGCGCGGCCTTCCTCGGCCACCGCGTTGGCCATGTCCGGCCGGCGCGGCATGAACTGCGCGGTCAGCGCGCGGCCGGCAAAGGGCTTCTCCGGGTGCAGCGCCTGCCAGCCGCCATCGAACTGGTTCACGTAACCCTGCCCGCGCAGGTAGTCCCACACGTCTTCGATGGAAACGTCGAGCGCCCGCTCGAGCAGGCCGTCGGCGATCTTCGGCCGCCCGTCCGGGAACCGCTCGCCCTTCCACTCCGAGGTGTAAAACAGGATCTGGTCCCGGTTCGGCTTGATTTGCGCAAACGTGATCTGCGCGAACGCGCCAGCCGCCATCAGCAGCGCGCACGCGAACATGCATGTGCGTTTCATGGACAATCTCCTTTACGCCCGCTCCGCCTTGCCGAACGGGAACAACGGCGCCCCCGCCATGCTCCACAGGTGATCCGCCGAGCGCTCCTTATCCCACTGCGGCGTGGGCGCGAAGTATTCGGTGCCGGGCATAAGGTGGCGCCGCACCACGTCTTCGTTCAGAGTGATGCCGAGGCCCGGCTTATCCGGCACGGCGATGTAGCCCTGGTTGATGATCGGCTTCTCGATTCCTTCCACCAGATCCTGCCACCACGGCACGTCGAGCGAATGGTTTTCGCATGCCAGGAAGTTCTCGGTTGCCGCCGCGCAGTGTACCGACGCCATCGCGCCGATCGGCAGCCCCGCGTAGTGCATCGCCATCGGCACGCCGTATTCCATGGCCGCGTCGCCGATCTTATGGGTTTCGAGGATGCCGCCCGACGTCGAAATATCCGGATGGATCTTGCTCACCGCGTGCTTCTCGCAGAGGTTGATGAATCCTTCCTTGAGGTAAATGTCCTCGCCGGTCAGGATGGGTGTGGGGCTTTCCGCGGTGATGTGCTGCAGCATCTCCGTGTACTGCCACGGAATCACGTCCTCCATCCACGCCAGGTTGTATTTTTCGTACGCCTTGCCCAGCCGGATGATGGAATTGACGCCGAGGTGGCCGAGGTGATCCATCGAGAGCGGAATTTCCATGCCGACGGCCTCGCGGATGGCCGCGACATAGGTGCAGAGCATGTCGATGCCTTTGTCCGTCACTTCGGTCGCGACGAAGGGATGCGGCAGGACGCGCTGCTCCCACGGGCTCAGGCCGCTCGGCCGCGTCACTGTGCCGGGAGTCTTGGCAATGAACTCGATGCCCAGGTCCATCTTGAGCCAGGTAATGCCCATGACTTCCTTGCGCTCTTTCATGCGCTGCGCATAGACCTTGGGATCATCGGATTCGGTGGTATCCGCGTAGATGCGGATCTTGTCGCGGAATTTGCCGCCGAGCATCTGGTAGATCGGCACGCCGTAGACTTTGCCCGCGATATCCCATAGCGCCTCTTCGATGGCCACGACTCCGCCGGCCTGCCGGCCGTGATAACCGAACTGCTTGATTTTCTGGAACAGGTAAGTGATGCGCAGCGGATTCTCATTCAGCAGCCGGCTCTTCAGGAAAAGCGCATAAGTGGCGCTCGCGCCGTCGCGCACCTCGCCCAGGCCGTACACGCCCTGGTTGGTGTCGAGCCGCACAATCGTGCACGGGCTCGGCCCCGGCTTGACGACCGTCGCCACCCGCAGATCCGTGATCTTCAGCGTCGAGGGGCTGGAATGCGTGTTGACGTTTTTCACAGGCGATTCCTGCTCCGCCTCGGCGTTGCGGCCGAGCAGTGCGCCTCCCAGCGCTGCTGCCGATGACTGAAGCAGCGCGCGCCGCCCGACCTTCCCGTTCTGATTCGGCATGCTCACTTCCCTCCCCTCCTGTGGACTCCAGAGTTCCGGGGGGAATTGTATCAGGTGGCGGCGGTGCACGGGCTACCGCGATTCATCCACCAATTCGAGAGCGTTCAGCGAAGCGTAATTCCGCACCGGCACCAGGTTGATCTGCAGCTTGCCTTGCGCGTTGGGCTCGAGGCCGTGGACCGGCAGCACCAGCGCGCGCCCGCTGCCGCCGGCTTCCTTGAAGATGTCGAAGCCGCGGCGCAGCGCCACGCCGTTGCAGAAGATATCGAACAGGCGGCTGCCGATGCCGCCGCCGGCGAAGTTGCCGGGGCCGAACCAGGTCTCGGCGAAATAGAAGTTCACGCCGTAGCGCCCCGGCGGCACCGCGAAGACGTACGCCAGGTTGCCGTAGCGTTCGCCATGCAGCAGGTCCGGATCCGGCAGGTTGGCGACCGGCAGCGGGCGCATCACCAGCTGGCCGCCGCGGCTCCAGGCATCGGCGCTCCAGGTGCGGCCCTGGTTGTCCGTGTAGGGGTGGTCGCGGGAGACGAGGCGGATGGGCCGCAGCCTGCCCCGCGTGCCAGGTGTGATCTCGATCGCGCTGACCATGGCCTGCCCGGTTTGGGCGATGAACTTCAGGTGCAGCTTGCCATCGGCCGCCGGCTCGACATCTTTGAAGGCGCGGATATCGGCGGTGCTCGCGCCGGCATCGGCGGTTACGTCGAACTGGTTGAGGAGCGGCGCGCCGTTCGCGGTAACGGCGAAGATGCGGCTCGCCTCGCCGCCGCCCGCCTGATTGTTATCGCCGTAAAGCATTTCGGCGAAATACAGCCGCATCTCGTAAACGCCCGGTGCGAGCGGGATGTCGTAGGAGAACGCGGTTCCCTCGCGCCGGCTGCGGACCAGGCGCGAGTCGCGTGTGCCGGCGATCGGGTGGTCCGGCGCATCGAATGCCGCGCCGCCCTGGAAATACCGGTCGCTCTGCCACACGCGGCCGAACCGGTCGGTGTAGGTCCCGCTTTCCAGGCCGGCCAGAATCCGCACATCCGGACTGGCCGCTTGCGGCAATGAGCTTGCGGCGGGCGCCGAAGGGCCGCCCTTGCCGGGCCGCATCAGGACGATCTTCGCGAGGAGTGCGCCGCCGGCCAGCAATGCCGCCACGGCAATCGCCGCCCACACTGCGCTCCGGCGGCCTGCGGCGGGCGGAAGTGGAGGCTGCGATGGAAAATAGGCTGGCGGCAGAAGCCGCAAGCCATGCTCGGATGGTTTGCGATCGGAGGTGGCCGGCGTTGGGAGCGGCGCGCTTTCCGCCGCCGGCGCGAGCTCACGGCTTGCATCGGCATCCTCGGGCGCGCTCTCCGTATCGGCTGTGGGCAGAGCGGCAGCGGCATCGTTCAGGTCTGGCCACGGGCTCTGGCGAGGGAACGGCGGCGCGTTCGGGCCGGCGGGCTCCGCGATGCCGGGCGCGCGTTCCGGATCGGCTACAGGCAGGGCCGCAGCGGGATTGTCCATGCCTGGCTGCGGAATCTGCCGCCGGAACTGCGGCGCGTATTGCCCGGCGGGAATCTCGATGCGCACAGCGTGCCCGGCGCCATCGGCCTCGTAGTAATCGCGCAGCCGCTTGCGCAGGCGGTGCGCCTCCACCCGGACGATCGAATCGCGTTTCGGATCGAAACCGGAGAGCCGCCCCAGCGCCTCCACGGCGATGTTGTATTCCTTGATCTGCTCGGCGGCGCCCTCGAAGTATTTGGTGCAGACGTAGGTAAGAAGGTTCTCGAGATTCGGGGCGCGGGTGAAAATCCCCGAATTCAGAACCGTGCGAAGCTCGTTTTTTTCCTCTGCATAATCCGAGGCAGTGGGAATCATGTCGACCGAGACCGGAGTGATGGCAGTATACTGCGCGCGCGATAGAACCTTCAAGTCCGTTAACGTGGAGTGTTAACGCGGAAGGGCCGGCGGAGGCGAGCGAGATCCAACGGTTCTGCCGATTTTTCGCGTTCCCCAAGCATCGCCTCCTGTGTGTGACGAAACACACCATCGCGCCGATGCGCAGCTCGAAGGAGCGGGCGTCGCAAAAAAAAAAGCGGCTCCCCAACCGGGGAGCCGCGTGGAACTGCCACTCGAGGAGAATTAGAAGTAAAACTTCACCGCTGCCTGCACCACGCGATGCCCCTGCTTGCTGGTGACGGTGCCGAACAGCGGCGTGTTCACCGCGCCCGTGGCCGGATCGAAGCCGAGAGTCTGGTTCCCGCCGTTAAACGACCACAACGGGTGGTTCAGGAAGTTGTAGGCGTTGAAGCGGAACTGCAGCTTCTTCGATTCGCTGATCGTGAAGTTCTTGAACAGGCCCATATCGGCGTTGAAAAATGCCGGACCGTAGATGGCCGGCAGCACGCTCGGACCGTTCTGGCCGATGGCCTTCGGGAAGCTGAAGCAGCTCGGGTTGATGAACTGGTGCGGCCCGAGGTTCGATGCCGGGTTGCACGTCAGAATCGGATTGAGCTGAATATTCGGCGTGCCGAGCAGCGCGACGTTGCTGATGATGTAGTTCGTCCCCGGCACCAGCGCGCCGTTCAGGTTCATCCCGAAGTTGTTCCCCCCGGAGAAGCCGGTCAGGTTCGGGCCGCTTTCCCATTGCCAGATGCCGGAAAGCTGCCATCCGTTCAGCAGGCCCTCGGCGGCCTTATTGTTCTTGATCGGGTTCCCGAGCTCCACCGAATACGCGAGGTTGAAGATGTGGGTGCGGTTGGTCGGCTGTACGCCATAGTCGTTACTCAGGTTGAACTGGTCGAGCGACGGGCTGACGATACCCATGGCCTTGCTGAAGGTGTAATTGGCGTTGATCGTGTAGCGGCCCCTGGTGCGCACCCAGGTGATCTGCAGGGCATTGTAATTCGACCATGCCTTGTTGGTTGCCAGGTTCAGGTCGCTGAAGCCGAGCAGCGGGCGGAAGTTGTTCGCGTTGAGGCTGTTCGGGTCCACGCCGCCGTTCCTGCTCGCCAGCATCGCGCCCACCGGCACCAGGTTGATGTTCGAGCCCGCGCCGCTCGAAATCGGCAGGTCATTGCTCATGTTGCCGACATACGCGACTTCGAGCAGGCCCGACCACGGCACCCGCTGCGAGACGGTGAAGCTGTAGCTGTCCGTGTACGGCTGCTTGTCATCTTTGCTGTCGACCGCCGCGGGCGAGAGCGCCTGTGCCCCCACGTTGATGCTCGAAAGGTTGCGCGCCAGCAGCGGCTGTCCATTGATCGTCGCGGGCAGATTCAGCGTCTGCACCCCGGCGGCCACGTCCAGCCCGTTGGTGAACTGGCCGGAGTGGTAATAATACCGGCCCCAGCCGCCCCGCAGCACCGTCTTGCCATCGCCCGTCAAGTCATAGGCGAGGCCGAAGCGCGGCTGGTAGAACAGAGCGCGCGTCGGGAAGCCCCCGAGCGGTACCGAGGGATCGCGCTTGTGCCACAGGAATCCGCAGTACTGCGTCGGCGTGCAGCTCGAGTTGTAATCGGCGTAATTGAAAATGGAGTAGCCAAAGCCGAGGCGGTCGATCCACGGCTGGAAGTGCGTGAAGCGCAGCCCCAGTTCGATCGTGAGCCGCCGCGTCACCTTCCAAGAATCCTGCACGAACCCCTCGTAGGTGTTATAGGCGATGTCGTTGATGCGGTTGAATGAGCTCTCGTTGTACTGGTCCAGGTTGCCGTACAGCATGTCGGCATACTCGTTGCCGAACGTGTTCGGATTCTGGTTATAGACCTGCAAATAGCCGTTGGTGTTGTCGTTGGCCGGCTGCGCGTTGCGGATCCACTCATAGAAGATGCCGCCTTTCAGCGTGTGCTTTCCGATTACCTTGGTCAGCGTGTCGCTGAAGCTCGGCATCCACTTATCCGCATACAGACCCGCGCTCGCTCCGCCCGCTTCGAAACCGCCGGGATTGAAGATCAGTGCGGCCTCCTGCGCCGAAAGCCCGCCGCCAAGGGAGGGGATCTGCGCCACGCCGTTCCTGAACAGGCCCTGGTAGCCATAGCCAACCTTGGCGCGGTCCACCTTGGTCGGGTCCTCGAACACGTTCGGGAAGCCGATATAGGTGTACGCGAACACGAACTCGTTGGTCATCGTCGGGCTGAAGACGTGGGTCAGCGAAGCGGTCACACTATCCGACCGGTTCTTGCCCTGGACCGGGGTGGGGTATGGCACCTGGTCCGTCTGCCGCCACCACAGGCCCACCGGGAATTGCTGGGTCTCGCGCTGCAGGTTGTAGCGGACGAAGAGCTTGGTGTTGTCGCTGATGCTGTAATCCACACGGGACATCCACTGCGTGTTGTTCTGATTGAACGTCTCGGCCTGCACGTAGTTATAGCCGCCCGTCGCATTGGGGTCCGCGTTCGGCGCCGGGTAAAGTTTCATCAGCGCCCGCATGTTCGGATCGATCTGGCTCTGCGGAATGATGCCGCCGGGAAACTGCGCCAGGGCGGCGGCGTTCATTTGTCCCGGAGGCCCGCCGGAAGCCGTGATATTGCCTTCCTTGGCAACCGCCGCGGGCGAAAAATTGCCGCCGAGTTCATCCGCCGTCGGCACCGTGGCGCGCAGCAGGCCTGTATCGAGCACTTGGTAGAAGTACTCGTAGCCGGTAAAGAAGAAGAGCTTGTTGCGCTGCCGGTTGAACTTCGTGCCCGGCAGCAGAACGGGACCGCCGATCGTGAAGCCCGGATAGTAATACTTGTTCTCCGGCCGCGATTGGCCGCTGGCGTTAAACAGCGCGTCGTTCGCATTCAGCGCGTAGTTGCGCGCGTAAAAGAAAGTCGAGCCGTGGAAGTTCTGGCCGCCCGACTTCGCCACCGAGGTGATCACCGCGGGCCCCTTCTGGTTCTCGGCGCTGAAGTTGGACATCTTGACCTGCAGTTCCGAAATCATGTCGGAGTTCGGATTCACGGGCGTGTCGCAGTTGCACCCAGGGTCGGAGACATGGGCGCCGTCCGCCGTGATGTCCAGCGAGTTGCTGGGCAGTCCGTTGTAGGAGTAGGCGTTGTTCAGCGGGCTCTGGCTGCCGGCGTCGCCATTGGCATTGATGCCGATGACCTCACCGGAATAGTTCGCCTTGTTGGAGGTCCCGTTCTGAATGCCGAATCCCGGCATGATCTTGATGAATTCGGCCGCGTTGCTGCCGACGATCACGAAATTCTGCATCTCCTTGGCGGTGACGATGTCGGACTTCTCGCCCGAATCGACCGGCGCGATGGCATCGGGCGTGCCGGTGATTTCGACCGCCTGGGCCGTAGCGCCCACCTGAAGCCGCGCATCGACGTTGCGCTTATCGCCGCCGTTGAGCACGATCCCCGCGGCTTTGAATGTGGTGAAGCCCTTGGCCTCGATCGTCAAATCGTACGTCCCGACGGGGACCGAGGCGAAGGTGAAATAACCGTCGCTATTCGTCACCGTATCGCGCAATGAACCCGATTGGGCATCTTTCAAAGTGACCTTGGCGTTGACCACCACCGCCTGCGACTGGTCGGTGACCAGTCCCGTCAGTGTGGCATAAATGCCTTGCCCGAACAGATTGGCAGACATTGCAGACGCCAAGGCGAATCCGGCGAGTATCTGAAGTATTCGAAGCGATCTTCCCCTTTGCATTTCACCCCTCCCGATAAGAGTTCGGAACGACCCTGACAAATTTCCGAGTATGGCTAGGAACGTAGTATAAGGACACTAAAACGGCGCGAAAAAGGCTAATGGGGATAACCCGGGGTTAACAGATTGCCGGATTTTGGGCGGCTACCGGATTCGGGAGCGCGAATTCCACGGAATCGCCGGATTTTTCACAGCGATATGAATTCGTGTAGAAAACCTACGATTCCTATTGCCGGGCGGCGCCCCGCACGTTGGGCTATGTTAACGCAAGATACAGCGCAGAATCATCGAGTTAACGGCTCGCGTTAACACCGTGGAAATGGGCTTTCCCGCGGGGTCGTGATAGAATTCCCTTCCGGAAGGACGGGACGGATTGCCGGCAAGGTGGTGGATTGGCGCGGTCGCACTCCTGAGCGCGAGGGCTCAGGCGCCGGCTGGCCGCTGCGACTTCGAAGCCGCGCTGCGCCACCACAAAGCCGGCGAGTTCCAGGAGGCCGCCGCGGGGTACCAGGCCTGTGTTGCGAGCGATCCCGGACGAGTCGATGCCCGGTCCAACCTGGGCGCCGTGCTGGCGGCGATGGGGCGGTACGAGGAGGCGATCGCGCAGTATCAGGCCGCCCTGGCGGCGGCGCCGGCGGAGATCGCGCCGAACCTGCGGTTCAACCTCGGGCTGGCGTATTACAAATCGTTTCAAATCCGCGCGGCGGCGGACGAATTCGAGGCGCTGTCCCGGATGCAGCCCCGCAACCTGAACCTGGCGCTGCTGCTCGCCGATTGCCGTCTCCGGCTCGGGGAATTCGACCAGGCGATTGCTGCCGCGGCGCCGCTCGAGGCGGAGCATGCGGGCGAGCCGGCGCTCGACTACGTCCTCGGCATGGCGCTGATCCGTGCCGGGCGCATCCGGGAGGGTCAGGTGCGGGTGAACCGCATCCTCGGCAAGGGCGAAACGGCGGAGGGGCATTTCCTGCTCGGGTCGGCCGCGTTCGCCAGCGGCGACTATCCTGGTGCGGTCAAGGAGCTGAAGCGGGCGGCGGAACTGAATCCGGATGTGCCGTCGCTCCAGTCGTATCTCGGGCAGGCGCTGCTGTTCACGGGCGATGCGGAGGGCGCGGCGCAGGCGTTCCGCAAGGCGCTGGCCGCCGATCCGAACGATTTCGACGCGAATTTCCAGCTCGCGCAGATCCTGTCGCGGCGAGGCGCGGCCGAGGAGGCGCGGAAGCTGCTGGCGCGCGCTGTAGAGGTGCGGCCGGGATCGGAGGAAGCACGTGCTGCGCTAGCCGCCGGCTTCCACTTCGAGGCGCCGCCCTCGCAGGACCCGGGCGTGGCGGTCGGAGCGAGGGCGCCGGCGATCGGGGCGCTGCGTTTCGAAGGGTTGCCGCGGCCGGTCGCGCTGGTGTTCGGCAGCTATACCTGCCCCAAGCTCCGGAGCTCGGCGGCGGATTTGAAGCGCCTGGCGGAGCGCTACGGCGGCCGCGTGGATTTCCGGCTGATCTACATCCGCGAAGCACACGCCGCGGGCGGTCAAAACCAGTGGCAAAGCACCATCAACCAGCGGGAAGGCGTCGATCTCGCGCCGGCGCGCACGGCGGCCGAGAAGGAGGAGCACGCGGCGCTCTGCCTGCGCAAGCTGGAGCTGCCGTTCGCGCTCACGGTGGACGGAATGGACGCCGCGGCCGAGCGCGCTTACGCGGCCTGGCCGAGCCGCCTGTACCTGGTCGGCCGCGATGGCAGGGTAGCGTACGAAACGCGGCTGGGGGAGCTGGATTTCCGCGCGGAGGACGTGGAGCGGGCGATTCGTGCGATGCTGGACAAAAGGTAGTCGATGACCAGGGGGTTTACAGTTCTGCTTGCCGCGATCGCCTGGGCCCAGCAGCCTCCGCCGGCCGCGGAGCAGTTGCTGCGCCATGCCATCGAGCTGCACCAGTCAGGCAACGTGGCAGCGGCGATTCCGGAATACCGCGCGTATCTGAAGCAGGCGCCCGGCAACCCCATCGCGCGTTCGAACCTGGGCGCGGCGCTGGCGCATGAGGGGATGTACGAGGAGGCCATCGCCGAATACAGCCAAGTGCTCGCGCTGCAGCCGGAAAATTTGCCGGTGCGGCTGAACCTGGCGCTGGCGTATTACAAGGCCGCGAAGATCGCGCAGGCAGCCGCGGAAGCGGGGCGCGTGGTCGCGAAGCAGCCGGCAAACCGGCAGGCGGTGCTGCTGCTGGCCGATTGCGACCTGCGGCTCGGCGAGAACCGGAAGGTCATCGATCTGCTCGAGCCGCTGGAGCGCCAGTCGCCTGACGATCTCGCGGTAAATTACCTGCTCGGGACGGCGCTGATCCGCGATCATCAGCCGGCGCGCGGCCAGGTGCTGGTGGACCGCATCCTGCGGGACGGCGATTCGGCGGAAGCCCGGCTGCTGATGGGCGCGACCAAGCTCAGCGTGCAGGATTTCGCGGGCGCGCTGGCGGACTTCAAACGCGCGGTGGAGCTGAATCCCGCGCTGCCCGACCTGTACTCCTATTACGGCATGGCATTGGCGGCAACCGGCGACACCCCGGGCGCGGCGGTCGCGTTCCGCAAGGAATTGCAGTCGAACCCGAACGATTACACCGCCAACGTGCAGTTAGGCATCCTGCTCAAGCAGAATGAGCAATACGCCGAGGCGCGGAGGTGCTTCGCGCGCGCCATGGAGGTGCGTCCCGGAGATGCCGCGGCGCGGTATCAGTTGGCGGCGCTCGATCTGCAGGACGGCCGCACGGAGGAGGCGCGAGTGGCGCTGGAAAAGCTGACGCGCGAGGTCCCGCAGTTCGTCGAGGCCCACGTTTCGCTCGCGACCGTGTACTACCGGCTGAAGCGGAAACAGGACGGCGATCGCGAACGCGCTGTGGTGCTGAAGCTGAACGCGGAAAAACAGGCCGCCGAGCCGGGAGCAAAGGGCAAATGATACGGCGCTATGATGCCAAATACATGCCTTGCGACGCTGCCGGGCTCGATCCCACGGTATTCCCGGCGGCGAAAGCCAATTGCATTTGAGGACCATGTCACGAAATTTTCCCCAATCGAACCGGAGGCAATTCCTATGGAGCGGAGCGGCGGCGCTGGCCGCGCTGGCGGGCGTCCGCCCGGCGCGCGCCGGCGCGCGCCCGCTTTTCGACGAGATCCCGCCGGAGGCGAGCGGCATCCGCTGGGTGCACGACAACGCGGCCTCGCCCGATCATTACCTGCCGGAGACCATGGGGCCGGGCGTCGCGTTCCTGGATTACGACAACGACGGCTGGATGGACATCTTCCTCGTCAACAGCGGCCCCTGCGACTTCTGGAAGCCCGCCAAGCCGTGCCGCAATGCGCTCTATAAAAACAACCGCGACGGCACCTTCACGGACGTGACCGAAAAAGCCGGCGTCGGCGGCGGCACGTTCGGGATGGGCGTGGCGGTGGGAGATTATGACAACGACGGTTTCCCGGATATCTTCCTGACCGCTTACGGCCGGCCGATCCTCTACCGCAACAATGGCGACGGCACCTTCACCGACGTGAGCGAGCGCGCCGGCCTCGGCGCCAAGGTCTTCGAGAACCACTGGACGACCAGCGCGGCGTGGTTCGATTTCGATAACGACGGGCGGCTCGACCTGTTCGTGTGCAGCTTCGTCGATTACGGCACCAGCAGCCATTTCTCCTGCGGCGATAACAAGCTGGGCAAGCACTTTTATTGCATCCCGCGCGTGTTCCGCGGCACTCCGAGCCTGCTCTTCCACAACAACGGCGACGGCACATTTACCGAGGTGGGGCGCGGCACCGATATCGAGAAGGCGCTCGGCAAGGGACTCGGCGTCGTGGCGGTGGACGTCAACAACGACGGGCGCATGGACCTGTTCGTCGCCAACGACACTGTGCAGAACTACCTGTACATGAACCGCGGGCCGGACGCTTCAGGGAAAACGCGATGGGAGGAGATCGCGCTGGCGGCCGAGGTCGGGTTCAGCTCGGACGGCCGGGCGCGCTCCGGGATGGGGGTCGACGCGGCGGATTTCGATGGCGACGGCTGGCAGGATCTCTTCGTCGCCAATGTCGACCAGGAGATGTTCTCGCTCTACAAGAACATGAAGAACGAGACGTTCCGGGACGTGGCGTTCAAGAACCAGGTGGCGCAGGCGACGCGGCTGCTGAGCGGCTGGGGGCTTCGCTTTTTCGATTACGACAACGACGGGCAGCTCGATCTGTTCCTGGCGAACGGCCACCCCGACGATATGATCGACAACTACTCGCAGCAGGTGAAATACAAGGAGCCGCTGCTCCTGTTCCACAACGAAGGCGGGCAGTTGCGCAACGTGAGCGCGGACGCGGGGCCGGTCTTCACGCGGTCGTTTCCGGCGCGCGGCCTCGCCATTGGCGATTACGACAACGACGGTCGCGTGGATGTGCTGGTGGGAAACAACGGCGGCGCCCCGCTGCTGCTGCACAACAATGCGGGCGAAGGCAACCACTGGGTCGGGGTGAAGTTGCAGGGCGTCAAATGCAACCGCGACGCGGTGGGCGCGAAGATCACGTGGTCGGCGGGGGGCGTGACGCGGTCGCGCGCAAAAAACGGCGGCGGCAGCTATCTCTCCGCGCACGATCCGCGTGAGGTGCTGGGGATCGGCACGGCGCCGAAGGTTGACTGGGTCGAGGTGAGATGGCCGCTGCCGAGCCGCCGCGTGGAGCGGTTCACGGACCTGCCGGTGGATCGCTACGTGACGCTGGTCGAGGGCAAAGGCGCCGCGGCCGGCTCCGGGCACTAATCGATTCC
>Ga0070739_10005960_pt1 | contig 13607 bp, 15 predicted proteins | sample Coa_R1_7_FD_66445 | JGI IMG/M metagenome (GOLD analysis project Ga0070739, IMG submission 66445) | Surface soil microbial communities from Centralia Pennsylvania, which are recovering from an underground coalmine fire - Coalmine... | ecosystem: Environmental > Terrestrial > Soil > Unclassified ... | reverse complement strand
ACTGGAAGATGTACAAAACGCCGCAGCAGGCCCGCGAATTCATGCGCGCCTTTCTTCCCTTAGTCAAGGGGCACACGCGTGACGAAATCGTGGTCTGCCCTCCTTTTGTCTGTATCCCGGTGGTGGTTGAAGAAGCACAGAGCGGCATCGGCATCGGCGGCCAGGATCTTTATTGGGAAAAAGAGGGCGCCTACACCGGCGAAATCTCCGCCGCCATGTTGCTGGGCGCCGGCTGTACGCACGTAATCATCGGCCACTCCGAACGCCGCCAGTATTTCGGTGAAACCGATGACACTGTGAACCGCAAGCTCATCACCGCGCTCAACGCCGGGCTCACTCCAATTGTCTGCGTGGGTGAAGTTCTCGAAGAGCGCGAGGCCGGCATTACCGAAGACGTTTTGCGGCGCCAGGTGGTTAACGCTCTGCGCGAGATTTCCTCTTTGCAGGCCGCGCCCATGACCATCGCCTACGAACCGGTATGGGCTATCGGTACGGGGAAGACCGCGACTCCCGCCATCGCCTCCGAAGCCCACGGTATCATCCGGGACCAGGCCGCCGAGACCCTCGGCGCAGAAGTGGCCGACGAGATGCGCATTCTGTATGGTGGCAGTGTGAAACCGGAAAATGCATCGGCTCTAATGGCTCAAAACGAAATCGACGGCGCTTTGGTGGGCGGCGCCAGCCTCGATCCCAAGTCTTTCGCCGCCATCGTCAAGTACCAAAGCTAAAGACCGACGGTGCCATCCCGGCCGGTGCAACCCGAGGATTGTCCTACCGACCGAGCGCTCTAATTCCATGGACCTTCTCTTTCAAAAGAAGATTTCAAACGAAAAAAGGACCCGGACAAGATTTGGCCGCGTCCTCTGCTCGCAACTACCAACTCAGTGATAATCCGGCGTGCACTTCCCTTCGATCGGCGTGATTGTCTTCACCGTGAGCGATCGCGAGCTGGCGGTCCCATCGGTCGCTTCGAGTGGGTCGGTGCTGCCGGTAGTGCCGGTTTTGTGCCACACACCGCCGTTGATCTCCACCGCCTGTCCCAGATGGTTGCCGATCAGGTGCTGATCACCCTGCAGCACGAACCTGCGGCCATGCACGGTAGTGAACATGTAATCACCGTTCACCTGCGTAATACAGCCGCGCAGCTCATCCGACTTGTTGTCTTTCGTGCTCTTGCTGGTGTCGGCCGTGGTTGAGTTCCCTGTCGTATCGGGTGCCTGACCTGCGGTATTGCCTGTCTGGCTCGTTGCACTCGAACCTGCCGTACCGCTTTGGGCTGAACTCGTGGCCTGCCCATTGCTGCTCTGTGCCGAACTGCTCGACTGGTCGCTGCTTTGCGCGACCATCCACCCTGCCGATAGCAGCAACATAAATCCGGTTAACAAAATCTTCTTCATTGCGTTCTCCTGTCCTGGCGGTGCTCCCGTCAATCCCATAAATGTCCCACTTAACTCGACGGCTAGTATCAACTCTGGGTTGCCCTGTCATCGTCCCGAGCAGCACAACCGGAGCTGCCGGCATGATTACCAGATGATGTTTTCTGGACCGACTGCTCTCCTGCATCGACGAAATGCACGGCTGCTTGTTTGTTCTTGGATGTATATTTGCAGCGCAAACTTCCGCTCAGGTGCAACGTCGAAAGGGCTCATCACAGATTGCTTTCGACAGGAGGGAAAGCGTCATGAAACGCATCATTCTCGCCGGTGTACTCGGTGGCATCGCGATGTTTATCTGGTCGTCGATCGCCCACATCATGCTGCCGCTCGGGGAAGTCGGAGTGAAGGAAATTCCCAACGAAACGGCGGTCCTTAGCACCATGAGTTCGACCTTGGGCACGGCAAACGGTTTTTATCTGTTTCCCGGAACCGGCACCGGTCCCAACGCCACCCGGGCGGAAAAACAGGCGGCCATGCGCGACTATGGAAAAAAGCTGGCAGCGAATCCTTCGGGCATTCTGATCTACCACCCGCCGGGACAGTCGGCCCTTACTGCCCGCCAGCTCGGCACCGAGTTCCTCACTGAACTTATTGAGGCATTACTCGCCGCGATCCTGCTGGCCCAAACCCGCCTCGGCAGTTTCGTCGCGCGCATGGGATTCATCGCTGTCCTTGGACTCGCCGCCGCTGTCACCACCAACATTCCCTACTGGAACTGGTACGGCTTTCCGGCGAACTACACGGCCGCCTACATGACGATTGAATTCTTCGATTATCTCGCGGCGGGGCTTGTCATCGCGGCAATCGTAAAAACCGGCTCATCAAAAATGATGGCTGCAACCGCCTGATCCTCGCGATGCGCCGTGGGACCGGCAGTTCACATTGCAGGACTGCGCCGGACACGGTACCATGGACATCGAGGGTGTGATACGTGTGCCCCGGGGATGATCGTCTGCTCCGCCGGGTTCGTATCGTATCCACAGCAGGTCGTCAGCACCCTTTGCTCCGTGCGGAAGTGGTGGAACTGGCAGACACACCATCTTGAGGGGGTGGCGCCGAAAGGCGTGGGGGTTCAAATCCCCCCTTCCGCACCATGATCCCCCGTACAGAAAGGTTGAAGTAAAACTGGCATGATTGCTCTGATTACTCTGATTCACATTGCTGTTTGTCTGTTTATCGTGATCGTGGTGTTGCTGCAGAGCGGCACCAGCGCCGACATCGCCGCGGCATTCGGGGGAATGGGCAGCCAGACAGCCTTTGGTCCGCGCGGCACGGCCAGCCTTTTGTCGAAGGCGACCACGTGGTCGGCGGTCATCTTTATGCTGACCTCGATCACGCTGTCGGTTTACGCCTCGCGTCGCCGCGGTCCGAGCTCGGTTCTGGGGTCGGCCAAGACGACCCAGTCGAAGCCCGCGCCGGCACAGCAGAAGCCCGCGCCCGAGCCCCAGCCGCTGAACCCGAAATAATAGGAGCCGTGGATCGTTCGCGCGGCTACCCTCGCAGTATTCGTGTGGCGATTCTCGTGGGTTCCCCTCTTAGCGGGTTATGATCGTTGGTGAGCGGTTTGCTAACCGCCAACGACCAACGACTGGCCATGATCCACAAAATCTTCCCCGTCGGCCCGCTGCAGTGCAATTGCTCCGTCATCGGTGACGAAGCCACGCACGAAGCCATGGTCATTGACCCCGGCGACGACATCAACGATGTGCTTGAAGTTGTCCGCGAGAACGGCTTGACAGTGAAGCAGATCGTCATTACTCACGCGCACATTGATCACGTGGGTGGAGCGATGAAACTGCGCCAGGCCACCGGCGCGCCAATCCTGCTCAACCAGAACGATTACGATTTGCTGAAAATGCTCGACGTGCAGGCCGCCTGGATCGGCATGCCCTCACCCGGCCCGGTACAGATTGATTCGAGCATTTCGACCGGCGACAAAGTTTCAGCCGGCTCGCTGACCGCCGACGTGATCCACACTCCCGGCCACACCGAGGGCAGCGTCTGTCTCTACTTTCCCGCCCAGCAAAAACTCATCGCCGGCGACACGCTCTTCGCTGGAAGCATAGGCCGTACTGACCTTCCCGGTGGCTCTTTCAAGAAGATCATGAGTTCGTTGCACGAAAAGGTGATGGCGCTCCCCGACGAAACCATCGTGATCCCCGGCCACGGCCCCGCCACGACCATCGGCGAAGAGCGCGCCACCAATCCTTTTATCAATTCAAGGTCTTAACGCAGAGGACGCAGAGTAAGCAGAGGAATTTTCTCGAAGATTCTTCCTCTGCTTACTCTGTGTCCTCTGCGTTAAAGTTTTTCGCTAAGGCTTTTCAGAATACGCATGACGCCTTCCTGAAACTCTGCCATGGGCGTGAGCAGGCTGAGCACGAGATAGCCATCCGAGGGAAAGTCATAAAAATGCCCGGGATGCACAAACACCGACTGTTCCTTCACCAAGCTGATCGCCAGTTCCTCATCCGACCCAGTCACCGGGACGCGGAGCACCGCATACCACCCGCCCTCGACGTGCAACCGCCGGCACAGCTGCTGTCCAGCTAACTGCCGATCCAGTTCCGCCAGGTTGTCACGCAATCGCGAAATAATTTGGCCCTGCACATCACAGCGTCGCGCTAACAACCGGGGCGTGGCCAACTGCACCGGGGCATTTTGCGAAAGATAGGTATCCGCGATCACTTCCAGCCGCGCGATGGCGTCGCGCTGAAGCGCCGACGGCCCATTAACCACGACCCATGCCATCTTCATCTGGGGCAGGCCCGCGATTTTCGACAGGCCGCTCAGCGTGAAGGTCAGCGCCGCGCGGTTCCCGGCGAAACTCGCAGGCTCAGTCCCGTCGAGCAGGTAATCCAGAAAAACTTCATCGGCGATCACGGCCATATCGCGCCGTGCGCACAGCATGGAAAGAGCGGCCGCCTCTTCCGGCTTCACAAATGATCCCGTGGGATTGTTCGGATGGACGACGAGGACGCCCCGCGACCTGTCGGTAAGCGCCGCCTCGAGCGAATGAAAATCCATCTGCCAGCCGTGATCGTAAATCAGCGCATAAGGTACCAGGCGCACTTCGTTGAGATCTGCGAGAAACTCAAAAAGTGGGTAACTCGGCGCCGGCACCAGCAGCTCATCCCCGGGATCGCACAATAGGCGGAACAAGTACGCGTACGCCTCGCTGGTGCTGGTGGTGAGAAAAATCATATCCGGATCCACCTCGAAGAGGTTGCCCGAAAACCGATGCCGTCCCGCGTAATACCCGGCCACCGCCTCCCGCGCCGAGAGCAGCCCCTTCGCCGCGGGCTCATATTTCAGCGCCGCCGGATTTCCCAGGGCGTCCAAAATTTCGCGCTCGTCGTAGCGAAACCCGCACGTGGTCGGATTCGACGCAGTCAGATCGAGCAACTTCTTCCCTGCCGCGCGATGCTCCTCGATGGCAGCCGCCAGCGCGTTCGGCTTCAAGTTCCAGTTTGTGCGTCGTGCAAACATGCGTCATTTCGGGCGGAGGCCACCCTGACTCGCGCCGAATCGTTACATTAGCAAATCGCGACCCCACCGGAATCGGCTACAATAATGGGCACGTGTTTCCCTGCGCGCGGCCTCTGCCGTCCTATCGCGCCAGACACGCGCCGGCCATCTTACATTTCGCATTCCTGAGGAGGTTTTGCCGTGAAGCTGACACCTGGAAAATTATCCGGCCTGAAAGCCGTTTCCAATGAGCGGGGCGTGATCGCCGCCGCCGCCATGGACCAGCGCGGATCGCTGAAAAAAGCGTTGGGCGCGAACGCCACTGACGCCCAACTGGAAGAATTCAAAGCCCTCGTCACCGAAGTTCTCACCCCGCACGCCAGCGCCATCCTGCTCGATCCGGAGTGGGGCCTGCCCGCGTCCAAGCGCCGCGCCCGCAATGCCGGCCTGCTGCTCGCGTACGAAAAGACCGGGTACGACAAGACTGGCCCCGGCCGCCTGCCCGACCTGCTCGACCACTGGTCAGCGCGCCGCCTGAAAGAGGCGGGTGCAAATGCGGTCAAGATTCTGCTCTACTACACGCCGTTCGATCCCAAACCCATCAACGACCAGAAGCACGCCTGGGTGGAGCGCATCGGGGACGAGTGCCGCGCGAACGATATTCCGTTCTTCCTCGAGTTCGTCGGCTACGAGGACGGCGCCGACGAGAAGGGCCTCGACTTCGCCAAGAAGAAGCCCGAAGTTGTCGCCGGCAGCATGGCTGAGTTCACGAAAGAGCGCTACGGCGTCGATGTGATGAAAGTCGAAGTTCCGGTGAACATGAAGTTCGTCGAAGGCGCGAAGAGCTACGGCGGGCAGAAGGCATACACGAAAAAAGAAGCAATGGAGCTTTTCCGCCGCGCTGCATCAGTTGCGACCAAGCCGTTCATCTATCTTTCGGCTGGCGTCAGCAATGCCGAGTTCACTGAGTCGCTGGAGCTCGCCGCCGAAGCGGGCGTGAAGTTCAATGGCGTGCTCTGCGGCCGCGCCACGTGGAAGGACGGCATCGCGGTGTACGCGCAGCAGGGCCCCCAGGCCTTCCGCAAATGGCTGGAAGACCAGGGCGTGAAGAACATCAATAACGTAAACGAACGCCTGAAAGCTGCCACCTCGTGGTTCTCGATGTATGAAGTGAAAGAACCCGCGATGGTCGGCGCGTAACCAGAGCTAACCACAAAGGACACGAAGGAACACGAAGAAGGAAAGGACTTCCTTCGTGAACCTTCGTGCCGTTTTCGGTGAAGTCTTCCTTAAGTATTTTTCTCGATCCAGTCCAAATACTCCTGGCTGCCGTCCTCGATGGAAACCATGATGCACTCGGGCAGATCGTAGGAGTGCAGGTCCTGGATCGCATCCCGCACGGCATCAAATTTCTCGGCGGTGGTCTTGACTAGCAGCAACCACTCGGTCGCGCTCTCAATTTTCCCTTGCCAATGGTAAATCGAGTGGATCGGCGAAGCGATGTTTACGCACGCCGCTACCCTCCGCTCCACCAGCTCCCGCGCAATCTTTTGTGCTTCCTCTTCCGATCCGCAGGTAGTGATCACAACCTTTGCTCGCGTCATGGGCACATCATAATTCGTGCGAAAATCTCACCATGGCGAAAGCTGATTTCAAGACCGTGGACGACTACATCAAAGCCCAACCCACCGCCGCGCAAGGCGTTCTCCATTGCGTGCGCAACACCATTCGCAAGGCGCTGCCCGGCGCCGAAGAGGTGATCTCCTACAAGATGCCCGCATATAAGCTGAACGGAACGGCGATCATCTATTTCGCCGCAGCAAAAGAGCACTACTCGCTCTACCTCGCGACCAAGCCTTTACTTGCTAAGTTCAAAGACGAACTTGCCCGCTATCAACTCAGCAGGGGAACCATTCGCTTCCCTCTTTCTGACACCGTCCCCGCGAAACTGATCGAGCGCCTCGTAAAATTCCGCGCCAAAGAAGTCAGGCAAAACCACAAAGGTCGTAGTCGGAAGTGAAGAGCTAGGATTTAGAACACCAGGGGAATGAGCGCCCGACGGGCGCCCGTTGCTGGCCGAACGGTGCCATAGCCAGCACGGACATGAAAATTGTTGAAAGCACCTGCGCCGAAGCGCATAATTCGCGCCCGGGAGGTGCTTATGCGTCGGATGGCGTATGTATTTGTTCTCACCCTGGTAGCTGTCATGGTGGGTCACACCTCAGGACCTGCGGATTGGGCGATGAATGCAACCGCGATCGAAGCGTGCAGTTGCCCCCATTTCTGTATCTGCTATTTCAACGCGCATCCGGCTGGGCACCACGAGCACGGCCAGGCGGAACACTACTGCAAGTTCAACAACGCGTATAAGGTCAATCACGGCCACTACGGCGACGTGAACCTGGATAACGCAAAATTCTGGATTACCGGCGATCTCGGCGCTGATTTCTCTCAAGGCCAGATGAACTGGGCGCTGGTCACGTTCGACAAGAACACGAGCCCGGAGCAGCGCAAGGCCATCGGCGAAATCCTCGGCCACGTATTTCCGGTGAAATGGAAATCCTTCAACACCGCCGAGGGGGCGATCGACTGGGAAGCGAACAAGGACGCCGCACACGCGACGCTGAACGGCGGCCGCACCGCCGAAGTGAAGCTGAAGCGATTCCAGGGCATGACGGATGAACCGGCGGTTCTCAAGAACGTGCGCTATTGGGGCACGCCGCGCAACGACGGCTTCGTCATGATGCCCAATGAAATCGAAACCTATCGCGAGGGCGATAAGGCGTTCGAGTTCAAAGGCACGAACGGCTTCATGCTCACCTTCGACATGACCTCGAAGGACGTACCGGAAAAGAGCGCAGCCTCGATGGGGCATTAGAACTGGATCAGCCATTGCTGTTGGGGGCACCGCTTTGGCGGTGCCCTTGCCTTTGTTCTCTGATCGCTCGTACTTGACTAGCAGAAACAATGAGCCTTAAAGGAGAGAGCATGCGAGTGCCAAAAACCGTTTTTGCAATCGCGGTATTGTTCAGCGCTGTAGCCGCAATGCCTCAGACGAAGCAAGCGTCGGACTCTGAGTACATCCGCCAGGCGTTGTCGGCGGCTCCCGCCTCGGTGGCAAAAGATGCAGCCGTGGTCCGCGTGGAGAAGGACGGCAGCATGCATACGCTGCGCGCGGGAAAAAATGGGTTCACATGCATGATCGTGGGCACCGACAAGATGTGCAACGACGCCAACAGCATGGAATTTATTGATGCCATGATGAAGCACTCACCGCCGCTGGACAAAGTCGGCGTTTCCTACATGCTGGCGGGCGACAAAGGCGCAAGCAATACCGATCCCTACGCAACCGGCAAAACTGCCGACAATCATTGGGTAGTCACGGGGCCGCACATCATGGTGTTCGGTCCTCCCAGCAAAGCGTTAGGCTATACCACCGCCAAGGATCCCGATCCCAGTAAGCCGTACATGATGTGGGCGGGCACCCCTTACGAACACGCGATGATTCCCGTCAGCGCGGCGAAGTGACGCGCTCGGCTCTGTCGATGCAGGCGCCCGCTCAACGCCCAGTCTTGGCCCGAGCGGGCGGACCTTTTTGTACTCAGGACACGGGGGCGAGCACCGCGACGTCGAACTTCGAGTAGTATTTCTTCACGTCCTTCGGCCCGTACTTCTCACGAAACTTCTCGACCACCGACGATACTTGTTTCGCGTCCGTTGTCGGAACAACCTTGACCTCAGCTTTTGCGCCGCCCGCCTCGATTCGCATGGTTGGATTGTTGACCACGTTCTTGTACCACTGTGTATCAGATCCCTGCACCGGGAGCAGGTAAAGCTTTTCACCTTCCGCTACGAACCACACGGGAATTGAAATCGTACGGCCCGACCTTCTCCCGGTCACACTGATCGTAATTTCGTTATTTTTCGCGAGACGTTCCTTCAGAGGACTTTTCTGTGCTGGCATGGGAGCTCCTGTTCTTCAGCCAGGGTCGATCAATGCGGCGGGCGGACAGACACACTCGCTACCGCCCCACCATTTTTTGCAGCTCTTCCGGATACCGCGCACCTTGCACGGGGATCTTCGAGGTGGCGCTGTCGATCTGACGGAGATCTTCTGCTGTAAGTTTAACGTTCACCGCGCTGATGTTCTCTTCGAGGCGATGCAGCTTGGTTGTGCCGGGAATCGGCACCACCCAGGGCTTCTGCGCCAGCAGCCAGGCGAGGGCGATCTGCGCAGGCGTCGCCTTCTTCTGCTCCGCGATTGTTCCAATCAGATCGACGAGCGGCTGATTTGCTCTTCGATTCTCCGCGCTGAAGCGGGGCACGATGTTGCGGAAGTCGTTCTTCTCGAATTTGGTGTCTTGGCTGATGGTGCCGGTGAGGAAGCCCCTACCCAGCGGGCTGTAGGCGACCAGGCCAATCCCAAGTTCCTCCAGGGTGGGGATTACCTCCGCTTCCGGCTCTCTCCACCATAGGGAATATTCGTTCTGGAGAGCTGTAACGGGCTGTACCGCGTGTGCGCGGCGAATCGTCTTTACGCTTGCTTCGGACAGCCCAAAATGTTTCACCTTACCTTGCTGAATGAGCTCCTTGACCGCCCCCGCCACATCCTCAATCGGCACGTTCGGATCGACCCGGTGCTGGTATAAGAGGTCGATCACATCGGTGTTCAGGCGCTTGAGCGAGGCCTCGGCGACTTGCTTGATGTGCTCGGGCCGGCTGTCCAGCCCAGCTTGTTTGCCGGTACCTTGATCAATTTTGAACCCGAACTTAGTCGCGATCACCACCCGGTCGCGGAAGGGAGCCACCGCTTCTCCGACCAACTCTTCGTTGATGAACGGGCCGTACACCTCGGCGGTATCGAAGAAGGTGACGCCGTGCTCGAAGGCCGTGCGAATCAGCGCGATTCCATCCTTCTTGTCCACCCCTCGGCCGTAGGCGAAGCTCAGCCCCATGCAGCCGAAGCCGATGGCCGAGACTTCCAGATTGCTTTTACCTAACCTGCGCGTTTGCATACTCAACCTAGATGCTTCGTCAATCGGCAGATATGCAAAAACATCATGACAGCTTTTCGCTTAATCTCGTGGGGGACATGTAGCGCCCTCAACGCGCGCGGGAGTCTGCCAGAGCCCCCCTCCTGGGGTCTTTGAAATACAAGTAGGGGTAAGATCTTGGAAACGTGAGACTTGTACTGGCAAGACGAAGAAGCATTGGTAATCTTATAGATAAACACTCCACCCAATGTATAGCTTAATTAAAGAGTTGTCAGTGATAGTTGTCACGCTTTTCGCGGAGGACGCCGACGTGTCAGATCAGCGCTGGTGCTGAGCTATCTCTGAATGGGAAACCGGTGGGTTGCGATTTCTCACGTCCGGACGGCAGTTCAGGACAGCAGTGCGCTCATAAATTTACAATCGGGGGTCCGACCTACGAGGATGCAGATGGTCACAACGACAAATACAGTGGCGGCGCAATTGACGCAGATCAAGTTTGGCACGTCGGGATGGCGGGCGGTCATGGCCGACGAGTTCACCCTCGCCAACGTGCGGCGGGCGGTACACGGGATTGCGCGCTATGTGAGTTCGCAGAAGGCGCAGGGGGCACGCGTCATTGTCGGGCGCGATCCGCGGTTTCTCGGCGAGACCCTGTGCTCGTTGGCAGCGGACATCCTGGCTGAGTACGGCATCACGGCGCTCGTGATCAGCGAGGCCGCGCCCACGCCCGCGATTTCGTACGAAGTGATCCGTTCGGGTGCAGATGGGGCGATCAACTTTACCGCCTCGCACAACCCTCCGGAGTACAACGGGATCAAGTTCTCGACGCCAGATGGCGCGCCGGCACTTCCGGAGGTAACGAAGAGGATTGAGGCGGAAATAGCGAGGTTCGATAGCGATGACGAGCGCGGGCAAGATACCCGCACGAGAGCCGGGACGGCAACGCCACAGTCAATTGACGTGCGCGGAAGCTATCTGGCGAGGCTGCGCGAAATCATCGATCTTCCAGCGATCAAAAAAGCCGGGCTCAAAGCAGCCTTCGATCCGCTCTGGGGCGCGGCGCGTGGTTATTCCGATTCCCTGCTGCGCGATGCCGGCGTGGAGGTCGCAACGGTTCACGATTATCGCGACGTGCTTTTCGGCGGACACGCGCCGGAGCCCGACGATCACCTGCTCGAGGATTTGCGCCAGCAGATGCGCGAAATGGGGGCGCACATCGGCATCGCCACCGACGGTGACGCCGACCGCTTCGGAATCGTGGATCGCGACGGCACCTTCATGCAGCCGAATTACGTTGTCGCGCTGCTGTTCGATTACCTTGTCGAAACGCGCGGATGGAAAAATGGTGTGGCGAAATCGGTCGCCACAACAAATCTCATCAACGCACTCGCAAAAAAATACGATGTTCCCCTTTACGAAACGCCGGTGGGGTTCAAGTACATCGGCGAACTGATCAAGCAGGACAAAATTGCGATCGGCGGCGAGGAGAGTGCTGGGCTGTCGATCCGGCATCACGTTCCGGAAAAGGACGGAATCCTCGCCGGACTATTGTGCTGCGAGATGGTAGCGCGCCGCGGGCGTTCCCTTTCCGAACAACTTTCCGCATTATTTAACCAAGTTGGTTCCTTCTACCCGCGGCGAGAAAACTTTCGGTTGACGCCCGAGGTCAAAGAGCAGTTCACTCGAAAGTTGCAGCTCGAGCCGCGTGATTTTTACGGGCGCAAGGTTTCGGAGGTGGTTCGCACCGACGGACTGAAGCTGGTGTTCAAAGATGGGGCCTGGGTTTGTTACCGGCTTTCAGGAACGGAACCTCTGGTTCGGGTTTACTCAGAGGCACGCAGCGCGGCGGAGTTGAATCAATTAAGTTCGGCGGCCAAACAGTGGATTTTCGAGTCAAAATAAAAGTCGCGAAACCCCGCCTGGTTAACCCGTCAAAGTTCACTCCCGTTTTTAAACGTGCGGCAGGACGTGTCCGCTCGCATAAGTGGGTGAAGCAACAGGAGGCGAGGGTCGCGGAATGCGCGGCGCAGCAGGCCGAGGTGGTGGCGCGGAAGCTCGTGGTGGTGACGCGATTCATGGAGCGACTGCGGCCGGCACGACGCAAAATCGCCACGGCGGCTTTGGCGGCGATCACGATGTGGGTGGGCGTGCATGTTATGTTTGGTCCGAACGGCACCGTCGCCTATCGTCACAAGCGCAGTGAAGCGCACGACTTGCAGCAACAAATTAATTCTCTAGAAAAAGAAAATACCGCGCTATCGGACCAGATCAACGCGCTCGAAACCGATCCTAAGGCGATTGAAAAAGAAGCGCGCGAGCAACTGCACTACGCCAAGCCGGATGAAGTGATCTACGTGGCGCCGCATCAGGATCGTCCGGCGCCGCCCGCCGCCCATTCCGCGCAAAAATAACTGTAACCAGCGACACACAAGACACTCTATGGTTATGCCGCTTCGCGCACGCTCGGCGATTTGTATTGCAGTCGCGTGTCCAAGCGGAGTACAAATGTTCGCCCTTCTTGGCAGTTCTTTCGAGTGAGAGGAATTGCAGGGGCTTGCATCAATTCCCGCAAACTCGCGGCATCAGACCGCGAACCGACAGGAGACTATGGCTATGAAGAAAGCGTTACTGGTGTTGCTTGCGCTGGCGGTTATGTTCTGTTTCATCGTGGTCGCGTCAGCGGCGGATAAGGCCAAGGGCGAGACGGTCAATGGCTGGGTAAGCGATTCCAAATGCACCGTGAAAGGCGCGAACGCGAACCATGCGGCCTGCGCGAAGAAGTGCCTTGCTGCCGGCGAGAAGCCGGTCATCGTGTCGGACAAAGACCAGAAGGTGATCGCGGTCGATAATCCGGATGCGGTCGCCGGTCACGAAGGCCATCACGTTGCCGCGACGGGCACCGTAAGTGGTGATTCGATGCACGTCACTAAACTCGCCATGCTGAAAGACCAGGGGAGCAGCAAGGGCGGGGAGAGCATGGGCGACATGCACAAGTAGGATTTTGAGGAATGACAAAGGCGACCCTGCGGGGTCGCCTGATTTTTTTTGCGGAGTCAACGTCGCTAGGAGCGGACAACGCCTTCGAGCGGTGAACTCGCCGTCGCATAGAGTTTCTTGGGCATGCGGCCGGCCAGATAGGCGGAGCGTCCCGCCTGCACCGCGAGCTTCATGGCCTCGGCCATCAGAATGGGATCGTGCGCGTGGGCGATGCCGGTATTCATCAGCACGGCGTCGGCGCCCAACTCCATTGCGATAGCGGCATCGGAAGCGATGCCAACACCAGCGTCAATGATCAGCGGCACGCCCGTGATCAGCTCTCGCAGAATTTGGATATTGGCGCGGTTCTGAATGCCCATGCCGCTGCCGATCGGCGCGCCCAGAGGCATGATAGCGCTGGCACCCGCATCGAGCAGACGCTTGGCAAATACCACGTCGTCGGAAGTGTAGGGCAAAACCGTAAAGCCCTCCCTCACCAGCACGCGCGTGGCTTCGAGCGTGGCCTGGACGTCGGGATAGAGGGTCTTTTCGTCACCGATTACTTCAAGCTTTACCCAGTCGGAAAGACCGACTTCACGGCCGAGGCGCGCGGTACGGATAGCTTCGTCAGCGGTGTAACAACCGGCGGTGTTGGGTAGTAGGACATACTTTTCAGTGTCGATGAAGTCGAGCAACGACTCGCGGGTGCGGTCAAGATTCACACGGCGCACAG
>Ga0070739_10005959_pt1 | contig 13607 bp, 5 predicted proteins | sample Coa_R1_7_FD_66445 | JGI IMG/M metagenome (GOLD analysis project Ga0070739, IMG submission 66445) | Surface soil microbial communities from Centralia Pennsylvania, which are recovering from an underground coalmine fire - Coalmine... | ecosystem: Environmental > Terrestrial > Soil > Unclassified ... | reverse complement strand
TCGCTCGGGCAGCGCCACCGGGTGGTGAAGGTGACGATCCGGGGGAACCGCTATTTCTCGACTTCGGATATCCACGACCGCCTGCTGATCCACGCGGCGGGCTTCCTCTATCTGCGCCACGGCCGTTACAGCGACGCCGACGCCAAGCTGGACAAGGCGGCGATCGAGAGGCTGTATCAGGAGAACGGCTTCCAGGATGTCCAGGTGACGATCACGGCGCAGGACAACTATCTGGGAAAGACCGGCGACGTGGCGGTGACGGTCGACATTCAGGAAGGGCCGCAGTCTCTCGTCTCGGCTTTGAACGTGGAAGGACTGGACCGGCCGGATCGCGCGACGATCCTGGCGCTTCTCGCTTCGCAGCCGGGCCAGCCGTTCAGCATGCAAAGCGTGGCGGTCGACCGCAACTACATCCTGGAACTGTACCAGGCGGCCGGGTACCCGAACGTTTCCTTCGACTACAGCGCCAGGCCGGCGCCGGAGGCGCACCGCATGGAGGTGACGTACAAGGTCGTGCCCGGCCAGCCCCGCTTCGTGCGCGACGTGCTGATCTCGGGGCTGCGCACCACGAGCTACCGGCTGGTGCGGCGCGAAATTCCCCTCCATACGGGCGATCCGCTTTCCTGGTCGGCGATGGGCAGGGCGCAGCGCCGCCTCTACAATCTCGGCGTTTTCGCGAAGGTCGATATGGCGGTGCAGAACGAGCAGGGAGAAACCGAGAACAAATTCGTGCTGTACCACATGGTCGAAGGGCCGCGCTATGCGATGACGGTCGGCTTCGGGGCGGAGATCGCGCGCATCGGCGGCAGCCAGTCCAGCCTGGATAATCCGCAGGGCACGACCGGCTTTGCGCCGCGGGGAACGTTCGCCATCAGCCGCCTCAATCTCTGGGGGCTGGGGCACAGCGTCACTTTCAGGACCGTGGCGTCCACGATCTATCAGCGCGCTTCCATCACGTATCTCTACCCGAACCTGGGCGGCGTGACGGGCCGCGACCTGACGTTCACCGCGCGATACGACAACGTCCGCGATGTGCTGACCTACACCGGCAGGAGCATCGAAAGCGCGGTGCAGCTTTCGCAGCGGCACTCGAAGGCGACGACGTTCCTCTGGCGCTATTACTGGCGCGACGTGCGTGTGAACTCCGCCAACCTGAAGATCGACCCGCTGCTGATTCCGCTGGCCTCGCAGCCGGCGCAGGTCGCGGGCATCGCCTGGAGCATGATTCAGGACCACCGCGACAACGCGCTGGACCCGCACCACGGCTATTACAATTCGGTCGACCTGGGCCTGAACGACCACTTCTTCGGCGGCAACAAGAATTTCATGCGCCTGCTCGGGCGCAGTTCCTGGTACAAGCCGGTGACGAGGACGTGGATCTTCGCAACCAATACTTCGTTCGGGATGATCCAGCCGTTCGGCGTGCCGCACGATGTGGACAGCCTGAACTATATCCCCATCCCGGAGCGCTTCTTCGCCGGCGGCATCTCGACGAACCGCGGCTTCCCGTTCGATCAGGCGGGGCCGCGCGACCTGGTGACCGGGTTCCCGCTCGGCGGCAACGCGCTGCTGTTCCACCAGGACGAGATCCGGTTTCCGTTTCTCATCCCGAGCCTCGGCGCGGTGCTGTTTCACGATATGGGCAACGTGTACCGGCGCGTGCAGGACATCTCGTTCCGCGTGCAGCAGCGCAACATCGAGGATTTCGACTACATGGTGCACGCGGTGGGAGTCGGCTTCCGCTACAAGACGCCGGTGGGGCCGGTGAGCGTGGACCTGGCGTACTCGATCAACCCGCCGACGTTCTTCGGCCTGCAGGGGACATTTCAACAACTGCTCTTCGGCGGCGCGACCTCCACCATCCAGAGCATCAATCATTTTCAGTTTTTCATCACGATCGGCCAGGCGTTTTGATATGGAACTGCGTTTTACCTACGAAAAACCGCCGAGCCTCGGCGGTTCGGCTCATGTGAAATCAACGGGTTACAGGCGAAAAACCGCCGAAGCTCGGCGGTTTTTCATTTTTATAACCGTCCTGCTGCTTGCGTCGGCCGGCGTCATCGACCGCATCGCGGTCATCGTCGGGAATACGGTCATTACGGAAAGCGAGGTGCTGCGGGAGGTGCGGCTGACGGCGTTTCTCAACCGCCAGCCGCTCGATCTCGGACCGAAGCACCGGCGCGCGGCGGCGGAGCGGCTGGTGGATCAGCAGCTCATCCGCAATGAAATGGCGGACGGGACGTTCCTGCTGCCGCAGGACGGGGAGGCCGACCGCATGCTCGCCGAACTGCGCCAGCGCTACTGGCCCTCGGAGGCGCGGTATCGGGCGGCGCTTCGCGAGTACGGCATTACCGAGGCCGAGCTGCGCCAGCACCTGCTCTGGGAACTGGCCGCGCTGCGGTTTACGGATCAGCGCTTTCCGCCGGCCTCCGCCCCGCCCGCCGCACCGGAACAGTCAGCCAATCGCGTAATGCCCGGCGCGCCGATGCCGGGCTCCGAGACGGACCGGCGGCTCGACGAATGGCTGAAGCAGACGCGCGCGAACACGCGAATCGTGTTCCAGGCGGGGGCGTTTCAATGACGCGGCGGGAAAAAATCGCGCTGATCGCGGGCTGGTCGCTCGCCGGCGTGCTCCTCGTGTTGGGGATCGTGGCGATCCTGATCGTGCGCAGCGCGTGGTTTTCGAACTACGTGCGCGGAAGGATCGTGGCTTCGGTGGAACAGGCCACGGGCGGGAAGGTGGGGGTAAGGGAATTCCACTTCAATTGGCTGCATCTGCGCGCGGATCTCAGCGGCTTCACGATCCACGGGCTCGAGCCGTCGGGCGCGGCTCCGCTGCTCACGGTGCGGCACGTGCGGATCGACCTGGGCCTCGCGGCGCCGTTCACCAAACCGGTGCATATCGCGTACCTGCTGGTGGAGGAGCCGCGCGCCAACATCATGATCCTCCCCAACGGCCGGACCAATATTCCGGCGCCGATGCGCCCGAGAACCAATCCGCTCGATACCGTGGTGCACCTTGCCATCGGCCGCTTTGACGCGGTGGATGGCGCCGCGAACTTCGCGGACCGCAAGGCGCGCTTCAACGCCAGCGGCCAGAACCTCCGCGCGCACTTTATGTTCAACCACGCGCGGGAGGCCTACCGCGGGGAGATCGATATCGACCCGCTGCTGCTGCGCTCGGCGAATCGCGAGCCGGTGGCGGTGAAAGTAGTGCTGCCGGTCGCGATCGACCGGGAAAAAATCGCGGTAGCGAACGCGCAGCTCACGACGCCGCTCTCGCGCGTCGTGTTTACCGGCGACGTGCGGAACCTGGTGGCGCCGCGCGCCACGGGCCGCGTCTACGCGTCGGTGGCGCTCGACGAACTGCGGCGCGTGGGTCTGTTGCCGATCGCGGCCGGCACGGGCGGCGGGCCGCGGATCGTGAATGCCGATGTCACGGGATCGGTGGATGCGCAGCGCGTCGCCATTCAGCACGCGCGGGTGCGGCTGGGGGGAAGCGAGCTCGAGGCACACGGCGTCACGCCGGCGGGCGAGCTGAGCTTCCGGGCGACGCTGCTGCTGGGACAGCTCGGCCGTTCCCTGAAGCTGCCGCTCCATGCCGAGGGCACGATGAACGTGGAGGGCGCGGCCGCGCAGCGTCCGCGCGGGTGGCAGGTCAACGCGAAGCTCGCCGGACAAGGCCTCGGATTTACGCAGGGCACGACGCACGTCGCCGGGCTCAACCTCGCCACGGAGGTGGCCGCCGCGCCGGGCCGGATCGAGCTCAAACCGCTCGCGCTCTCCGGCATCGGCGGAACCTTCACCGGCTCGGCCGTGCTCGAGAATCTGCGCACCTTCCGCGTGGCCGGCGACCTGCATCATTTCGACTTCCAGACGCTCGCGAGCGCGCTGCTCGGGCGGCGGCTCTCGGGTTATAGCGGCGAGGTGTCCGGACCGATCCAGATTCAGGGCGACCTCGAGGACCGGCGGGCGATTGTCGGGCGCGCCACCCTGGCGATTGCGCCGGGCGGCGGAGGAATCCCGGTCGCGGGCAGGATCGCGCTCGACTACAATGCCCGCGCGGATACGGTGGTGCTGGGACCCTCCGTGCTGCGCCTGCCGCATTCGCGGATCGACCTGGCGGGCGCGCTGGGGCGGCGGATCGATGTGCGGCTGGTTTCGAGCGACCTGGCGGATTTCCGGCCGCTCGGCGTGATCCCGGTCGCGCTCCATCGCGGCACGGCGACGCTCACCGCGGCGGTCACGGGCAGCCTGAGCGATCCCCACATCGCGGCGCACGCCGCGCTCACCAATTTCGCGGTGGAAGGCCGCGAATTCACCCGTTTTGCCGGCGATATCGAGGCCTCGCGGAGCCGCGCCGAGGTCGCCAACGCGCTCGTGACGCGCGGCACGCTCGCCGCGCAGTTTTCGGGAAGCCTCGGGCTGGACAATTGGAAGACGGCGAATTACGAGCCGCTGCGCATCGACGCCGTGGTGCGCAATGCGGATGTGGCGGATGTTCTGGCGCTGGCGGGCCAGGGCGGCGTTCCCGCAAGCGGCACGCTGGCGGCCGAGGCGCACATCGCTGGAACGCTGGGCAGCCCCACCGGCAGCGCCGAGATCTCGGCGGCCCGCGGCAGCATCGAAGGGGTGGCGTTCGACACCCTGACCGCGCGCGCCGCCATGACGCCCGAGTCGATCGACGTGCCCGCATTCGCGCTGACCGCCGGGCCGGCGCGCATCGACGCGGCGGCGGCCTACCGCCATGCGCGCAACGATCTTTCGCGCGGCACGCTGTGGGCGCGCGTGGCCTCCAACCAGGTGCAGCTCGCCGATTATCAGCAACTGCTGAGAAACCGGCCCGGGCTGCGGGGAGTGTTTTCGCTGAACGCGGAAGGGACGTTCCACGTGGCGCCTTCGCCAGCCGGCGCGCGGTTCGAGGTGGCGAGCCTCAATGGGCAGCTCGCGGTGCACGGGCTCGCGATGGGCGGGCGGAACCTGGGCGATCTCACGGCGTCCGCCAGCACCGCCGGCAATGCCATCGACTACCGGCTCGTTTCCGATTTTGCCGGATCGGCGATCCAGGTGAGCGGGCGCTCGCTGCTCACGGGAAGTCACGAGACCACCGCGTCCGCGCACATCGCCAACTTGCCGATCGAGCCGGCGCTGGAACTGGCGGGCCAGGGCGGCCTGCCGCTCGCGGGAACGCTTTCGGCAACGGCGCAGCTTTCCGGCACGCTGCAGGACCCGCTGGTCGCGGCAACCGTTACGATCGTCAAAGGCGCGGTGTGGCGCCAGCCGTTCGACCGCGTGGAGGCGAGCTTCCGGTATTCCAATACCCTCATCGAGGTCGCAAATTTCCGCGCCACGGAGAAATCGGCCACGCTCACGGCCTCCGGTTCCTTCGCGCATCCGGCGCGGGATTATCAGGACGGCCAGTTGCGCTTCCGGGCGGAGAGCAATCCGGTCCCGCTCGGGCAAATTCAGGCCGTGCAGGATCTCCGCCCGGGACTCGCCGGCACGGTGCGGCTGACGGCGGATGGCTCCCTGACCCTGCGCCGGGGAGCGGCGCCGCTGCCGCAATATCTCAACGCGGACGTCAGCGCCCGCGGCTTGAGCGTCAACGGCCAGGCGCTCGGCGATCTGACGGCGAAGGCCAGCACGCGCGGCCAGACGCTCGATTTCGAGCTTGCCTCCAATTTCGCGGGCTCCGACATTCGCGGCACGGGCCGGGTGCAACTGGCGGGCGATTATCCGATCGATGCGCACGTGAATTTTACGAACGTCACGTACGCGGGTCTGGCGCCGCTTGCCGGCGCGCCGCCGGAACCGATTGTCGCCACGGCCGATGGCACGGCGGCGATCGCCGGTCCGTTGGCGCGCGCGGCCGATCTGCGCGGCAGCCTGCGCCTTGCGCGGCTCGAAGCGCACGCCGTGCCCACGGGCATCGCCAGGCCGCGGGTGCAGTTCGAAGTGCATAATGCCGCGCCGATCGTGGCGGCGCTCAATCGCTCCGCGCTGACCATCCAGAGCGCCCACCTGACCGGACCGTTCGCCGATCTGACGCTCTCCGGCTCGGCTTCCATCGCTCCGCCGTTCCGGCTCGATCTGCGCGCCGGCGGCAAGTTCCAGCTTGATCTGCTGGAGGCGTTCAGCCCCGATATTTTCTCCGCGGGCAACATCATTCTCACCGCGGCCGTGACCGGGACGGCGGCGCAGCCTTCGGTGACCGGCCGGCTGGAACTGCAGAAAGCCTCGCTCAACGTGGCCGGCGTGCCCAACGGTCTTTCGAACGGCAACGGCGTCGTCACCTTCGCGGGAACGCAGGCCATCATCCAGAACCTGACCGGGGAAAGCGGCGGCGGCAAAGTCTCGATCGGCGGCATCGTCAACTACGGCGGACCCGAAATGCAGGTGCGGCTCAACGCCACCGCGGAAAGGGTGCTGGTCGCGTATCCCGAGCCCATCAGCACGCAGGTCAACGCGAAACTGACGCTCACCGGCACCACGTCCCATAGCGTGCTGGCCGGAAGCGTCAGCGTGCTCAATGTGGCCCTGCGCGAGCACGCCGACGTCGGCTCGCTGCTGACGACCGCCGCCACGCCGCCGCTGGTCGCCAATCCCCGGTCCGGCTTCCTGGCCGGGATGCACTTCGATATCCGCATCGCCACCGCGCCCGACGTGCAGTTCCGGACCACCCTTACGCAGAACCTGCAGGCGGACGCGAACCTGACGCTGCGGGGCACGCCGGACCAACCCGGCATGCTCGGCCGCATCAACATTACCGAGGGAACGGTGATCTTTTTCGGCGGAAAATACAACATCGAGCAGGGCTCGATCGCGTTTTACGACCCGAATCGCATCCGCCCGTATCTCAATATCGCTCTCGAAACCACCGTGCAGCAGATCGATATTTCGCTCAGCGTCAGCGGGCCGATGGACCGGCTGAAGCTGAGCTACCGCTCCGACCCGCCGATGCAGTTCACGGACCTGGTGGCGCTGCTGGCGACCGGGCGGCCGCCGGTAACCGACCCGGTGCTGGCGTCCACCATGCCGGCGCCGCCGCTACAAAATTTTCAGCAGGAGGGCGCTTCGGCGCTGTTCGGAGCGGCGGTCGCGAGCCCCGTCTCGGGCCGGCTGGAACGTCTGTTCGGCATCACCAGCCTGCGCATCAGCCCCGAGCTCAATCCCCGAATCCTCGGAGCGCCAACCACGGCCCAGGCCAGCATGACGCTGCAGCAGCAGGTGACGAAAGATATCACTTTTACCTACACGCAGGATGTCGCACAGGCAAATCCGACCATTGTGAGCGTGGAGTGGGACTTCGCGCCGCGGTGGTCGGTGATCGCACAGCGCGACTACAACGGCTTTTTCGCCATCGACTTCCTCTGGAAGAAACGGTTTCCCTGAGCACCGGGGCGGAGTTGCTGAAAATCGCACACCCGCGGCCGAGTGCGCGGAATTGCACTGGTGCGGACGTTGCTTCCCTGAAAAGTGAAGGAGATCATGATGTCCAAACTGGCGACGATAGCTTTCGGGGCGGCCATCGCGATTGCCCCGGCGCTGATTCATGCCCAAACGGACATGGGCCAAACGGGCAACACCTCCAATACTGCCAATCAAAACACGGCTCCTGGCGCAAACAACCAGGGTAACCTCGGCGCAAACCAGGGGAATTACAATCCCAACGCGAACTCCAACGTGAATAATCAGGCGAATCAGGGCGCGCAGGGCACTTCCCCCAATGCCGGCATCAACCAGAATAACCAGTCGATGCCGCGTACGGCTGACAACTGGCTCTCGTGGCTGCTCTGCGGCACTACGCTGAGCGGCGCAGGCTTGATGATGCGGCGTCTTCGCAGGGCGTAATCACGATCCCGTGGGATGGAATCGTGGGTCCGCACTCATATATACGTTCATACCTTGAACCGCAGAGGGCCGGGCTTCCGGCCCTTTGCGGCATTTACCCGCGTCAGCGAACCTGCTGGAGCTCCGTAGTGGCGCTCTGAATGGCTTCGCCGGCGTTTTCCAGAACCTTTCCCACCTTCGCGATTTCCTCTTCGGCCTGGCTCCACTGGCCCTGCTCGATGCTTTCGCGGACCGCGGGCAGCGTCTTCACTCCATAGCCGGTGTAGAAGCCGGGAGCGTAAATCTGGTGTTGGAACCACGGGCGGCCGGGCAGGCCTTCCTTGAGAGTCAAGGCCCGCTCGACGGCGATCAGCCGCATGTTGGCTTCCCGCAGCGCGGCGGCGCTCGCCGGGTTTGCCAGCGCGGAACCGCCATTGGCGGCTGCCCGGGCCGCGGCTTTGTCGTAGGCCTCGGTCACACGCTGCAGGGCGGCCAGTCCGTTTTCGAGGGGAGCGAAGTTGAGGAACGGCGGAACGGCCTCCCTGGCCGGCGGCTTGGTCGGCTCGCGCGGGTCCTCGACGGCGGCGAACACGCCTTCATCCAGCATGCGGTTGCGCTCGATGATCTGGTTGCGGCGGTCGCGCGCCAGCGCCTGGACTTCCTCGATGTAGCGGCGGATCGTGTCGGTGAAATCGTCGAAATCGAACGGCAGCAGATCGGCGTCAGCGAGGCGCATCACAGCGGTGCCGGCGGTCTGGGCCAGCGCTCGGCCGTAGACGAAATCGCCGTCCGAGAAGTGCGTGTACCAGTAGAAATCGTCGTATATCGAATGGTAGATGCCGCCGCCATCCTCGCCGCCGAAGCCGAGATTCACGGAGGCAATCCCGAGGTGATCGAGAAACGCGGTGTAATCGGAGCCCGAGCCGAGAGCGCCAATGCGCAGGTCCGGACGCGTGCGGGCCTCGGCCGGCGGCGCGCCGTTCGGCCGCGCCGGGCCGGCGGAGGGCTGCGCGCCATTCGCGAGCTCGCGCGCCTGCAGGCGGCGCCAGACGCTGACGTGCGATTCGGGATCCTGGATGTCCCGCGCGACTCCGTTCAAAAACCGCTCCAGCGTGTGGGAGCCTTCGACTTCCAGGTAGCCGCGTCCGTTGGTGTCGGAGTTAAGGTAGACGGCGGCTTTCTGGCGCAACTCATCGGCATGGGCTTCGGCCCATTCCGTCGAGCCGAGCAGGCCGGGCTCTTCGCCATCCCAGATGCAGTAGACGATGGTGCGCTTGGGACGCCATCCCTGGCGCAGCAGCGTGGCGAAACCGCGGGCTTCCTCGAGCAACGCGGACGTGCCGGAGACCGGGTCCTCGGCGCCGTTCACCCAGGCATCGTGATGATTGCCGCGGATGATCCACTCGTCGGGATAAACCGCGCCGGGAATCCGCACGATCACGTTATAGAGCGGCTTCAAGTCCCAATTGAAGGCCAATTTCAGGTGGACGCGCGCCGGGCCGGGGCCGACGCGGTAGGTGATGGGCAGCGCGCCGCGCCAGGCGGGCGGCGCGACCGGGCCGCGCATGGCGGCGAGCAGCGGCTGCGCGTCGCCGTAAGAGATGGGCATGACCGGGATCTTGGTGAGGGTGACGGCCTGGCCGCGGTCCAGGCGTTTGGCGTCTTTGGTCGCGCCGACGCCGGGCGTGAGCGGGTCGCCGGGGTAGACCGGCATATCCATCACGCTGCCGCGCTGCACGCCATCGCGGTTGCGGTAGGCTCCGGCGGGAAAAACTTCGCCCTGCGCGTAGCCATCGTCCCGCGGGTCGGAGTAGATGAGGCAGCCGACCGCGCCGTGCTCGGCGGCAACCTTCGGTTTGATGCCGCGCCACGAGCCGCCATAGCGCGCAATCACAATGGCGCCCTTGACGGAGACGCCGAGGCGGTCGAGCATCTCGTAGTCGGCGGGGACGCCGTAGTTGACGTACACCAGCGGCGCGGTGACGTCGCCATCGATGGAGTAGGCGTTGTAGGTCGGGAGCTGCTCTTCGTGCTGGCCGGAGGTGGGGTCGACGGATTCGGTGGGCTCCGAGAGTTTGGCCGTGAAGCGCGTGGGCTCGAGCAGTTCGAGCACGCGCTCCTTCGGCGTGGGGAAGAGGACGTCGAACGTTTCGATGCGGGCGTCGAGGCCCCATTCCTTCAGCCGGGCCAGCATCCATTCGGCGTTGTCCTTGTCGTAGGGCGAGCCGACGTGATGCGGGCGCGCGGAGAGGCGCTGCATGTACGCGCGCAGGTTGGCGGGATCCGGGACGGCGCGGAACTTCGCTTCCCAATCGCGCTCGGCGCGGGCGGAATCGGCCGAATAGCCGGCCAGCGGAGGCGCATCGGCCGGAAAAGCGAACGGCGCGGCCAGGCCGAGAGACAGGAGAGAGGCAAGCAGCTTACGCATGAAACCAAGATTTTATCGCGGTCGCCTCTGCGTCTCTGTGCCTCCGCGTCAAAATCCCGGCCGCTCGAAAACCGGCTACACTGTTCCTCGATGAAACATCTGCTTTGGATTCCGATTGCCGCGGCCGGTCTGTGGACGCTCGGCCACGCGCAGGGCGCGAAGAACCCGTTCCTGGGGCGCTGGGACGTCACGGTGACCAACGGCCAGGACACTTATCCCGATTGGATCGAGGTGATGGAGAAAGACGGCAAGCTGACGGCGCTGGTGCAGCCGCGCTCCGGCGGCACCACGTGGGCCTCCTCCGTGCAGGCGAATGGCAACCAGCTCACGGTCACGCTGGGCGGCGGCCGCGGCCCGGCGACCACGTGGGAGCTCACCGCGAGCGGCGATGCGTTCACCGGAACGATGAAGCGCGGCGAAGAAGCGCGCGGCCAACTGGCCGGCGTGCGAGCGCCCAAGCTCGACCGCCCGATGCCCAAGGCCTGGACCAATCCCGAACCCATCTTCAACGGCAAGGACCTGACCGGCTGGGAGCCCATCGGCAACGCCGCCAATAATCACTGGGTGGCGCGCGCGGGCGAGCTGATTAACGAGAGCAAGGGCGCGAACATCCGCACCACCCGCACGTTCAACGATTTCAAGCTGCACATCGAGTACAATTGCCCGGCGAACGGCAACAGCGGCATCTATTTGCGCGGGCGGTACGAAGTCCAGGTAGAATACGAGCCCGTCGACGAAAACGACCGGTTTCACTCCATCGGCGCAATCTACAGCTTTCTCGCGCCCGCGGTCGCGCTGCCGCGCAAGCCGGGAACGTGGGAAAGCTTCGATATCACGCTGGTCGGGCGGCGCGTCACGATCGTGCGGGACGGCGTGAAGACGATCGATAACCAGGAGATCCCCGGCATCACCGGCGGCGCGCTCGACAGCCACGAAGCCGAGCCGGGGCCGATCTACATTCAGGGCGATCACACGGGCGGAATGAAGTACCGGAACATCACGATCTCGCTGCCGAAGTAGAATCGAATCTGCCCATGGATACTCCCGCGCGCCCTGTAGCACCGACCCAGTCGAGCCGCTTATGCTTAATGTCATCCGGGCGGATCCAGCCGGGGAGTTCTCCTCCTGCAAGCTGGGGTATATTTAGACGCAGTTGCACCACCCAAGGTAACTAAATCTCATCATGCTGCCGGATTGACTACTGCATTGGGTTCCCGAGCAGTACCAAGTTCCAGCTGGCAGCCCGAGCCCGCAATAGGAATATGAGAAGAAGTCTTCACAGCTCCCGTGGTAGTAATAGACGGTCGAGCCGTAACCGCTGCAGTTCGAGCAGTCCTGGGAATGTCCTTGCGATGCTGCAAGAGTCAGCGCAAGTAGGCTGGCACGAGCTAGTGCTAATTTCCTCTTATTCATTTTGTCCATCTCCATTCATAGCTCAGCTAATACAGTAACATTTTGAATTGCCACTGAAGTTCATCGTGCTGCCGCTCCAGGAGGAGCAATGGGTGCCGGAGCAGTATGCAGTGCTACTGTCGTTACACGGAGTATAAGTAAAGAACTCCGTGCACGAGCCGGACGTATATGTTACAGTTGTCTGGCTGCCACAGTAATCGCAATCCGCTCTGATGCTGGATAGTGATAATGCGAGTAGCGCTACAGCTCGCGCCACCCTGGGATCTATTTTCATTTAGTCGTTCCCTCCTTCCTCAGCATTCTGCAAACGGGCAGCCCGGCCCCCTCGATACGACCGCCGTAGAGCACCTCATCGTAGAGATCCATTAAGGTTGCGGTATGGCTGGCGAGTGAAAATGCAGACGCCCGCGCTTTGGCGCCGCATGACAACCGGCGAGCAAGAGCGGGATCGTCAAGTACGGCGGTGATGCAGTTGGCTAACTCGCGTTCATCACCAGGTGTATACAGAATTCCGTTTACTCCGCTAGTTACAATCTCGGTCGGCCCGCCCTGGTTCGGCGCGATGACTGGCACACCGGCCGCCATTGCTTCTATCAGACAGCGTCCGAATGGCTCATTGTACGTACAGAGCACTAGGGCGTCCGAGACGGCATGGATGCGCTCGATGCGCCGCTCGAATCCATGGAAGACGACTGACCCGCGGACACCAAAATCATCGATCAAAGCCAGCAGCCGTTTGTGGTAGGCCATGTCGGCCCCGTCAGTCTCTCCGACGATAAGCGTTACGGCGTCAGGGTGCTTCGCCAGTACGAGTGGCAGAGCTCTGATCAGTTCCTCTTGCCGTTTCTGTTCGCAGATTCGCGCGATCATCGAGATTACTGGTTTGCCGGCAAGCCCCAGCAGTCCTCGAAAGATCGGCTGCTGCGACTTCGCATCGGCGAACCGATCCAGCTCGACGCCGTTATAAATCCTCACAATCGTGGACGGGTCTACGTCGCTTCGGCGAAGGTCCTCAGCGATGGCATCAGAAATCGCGATGTTGCGCGCAGAGAACGCCAGCACTTGCGGCGGACGCGGCCCGTAGAATATGCGCGTATGGTGAACCACCGGACTCCACGGTAGTGTGCAGCGACCGCGAGCGGAAACCCGGCGTTTCCATTTGTGTGCACAAGCCGTGCGCCGCTCGCTTCAAGCAGCGCGTCGAAATACCGGATGTTTCGCAGCGTCATTTTTGCGAAGTCTTCCTGCACGATCTCTACGTGGACGCCCGCGGCCCGCAGGCGATCTGCGAGAGCGCCACGATGCGGGAGTACAACAATCGGATAGTAGCGGCAGGGGTCCAGGCCAATGATAGACAAGGCAAAACTCTCTTCGGCCCCTGAGTAGCCGACCTGTGCCGCCGCAAAGAGCACTGGGACACTTCCGGGAAGAATGTTAGCTTGGACCGGAATCCGAACGCGGGCTGCGGTGTACCTTTCGCGAACAAGCAGCGGTTTCATTCGCTGTGCGGCCCTGATATCGGTAGTGAGTTCGTCATCCGACTCTACGAGGGTCTCAGCGGCTTTGACCGCCCCGGGATCTGAGACGAGGAGCGAAACCGGGATTGCGGAAACGTCGAGTTTCAAGTCGCTCGGAGACAAGTTGCGAGTTTCGAACCGCATCGCCGGATCCCCTAGGCTGTTCGCCTTCGCCATCACTCCAAAGATCTCATTGCCGAGTTCATCCGGAAGCCCCAGGTCGTGACACCGCAGAATCGCGGCGGCCTGGAACAATTCCGGCAAGACACCGGCGGGTACAACGGAACAGATAGTGACCTCTGCTCTCTCCTTTACGTGGCCTCGGGGGACACCCAAAACCGGCCAATGAGGGACACCTGAAAACCGGCCAACGGGAATAGGGCAGGACATGAAACGCGAGCAAGGATAACCTTCCTCGC
>Ga0070739_10005958_pt1 | contig 13614 bp, 7 predicted proteins | sample Coa_R1_7_FD_66445 | JGI IMG/M metagenome (GOLD analysis project Ga0070739, IMG submission 66445) | Surface soil microbial communities from Centralia Pennsylvania, which are recovering from an underground coalmine fire - Coalmine... | ecosystem: Environmental > Terrestrial > Soil > Unclassified ... | reverse complement strand
TATTGGGCTCGACGATAAAATATGTTTCCGATGATTGAACCGAAAAGGCAGGACTGCGGGGAGACAGGCAGGAATTGCTGCTTATGATTGGTTTAGTTGCAATTAGATATTTGGGTGCAATTAGAAATATTCGGAATAATGGCGTTTAAATTAGAAGTTCATAATGCAAACATCAGCCTATCGTTGCACGCAATATATTATCTTATGATTCCGCTCCATCTTCATTTTCAACTGAATTACTCAAGCCGTACCTGATGTTCTCTAAAGCTCACATATAGCCTGTAAAGCAGCAAAGCGTATTTGCCAACTACGATTGTGATTTCTTGTCGAAAAAATCATAATCGCAGGTCCCATAAGAAAACCTGGCCCCAAGATCCTGCTAACGGGGGGCATCGCAGCAAGTTCGATCATCCGATATACAGTTCACTGCAGTAGCCCAAATCCTTTGCTAAGCGTTTGCTAAGCGGGCGCAATGAACATCATGCTAAGCCCTCTCTGTTTAATTTTGGTTTACGTCGGAACTTTTAAGTAATGTTTTGCCAATGCGTCTCAATATGAGTGCAATCTCAATGCAAGGTGTGGGTCTTAGCCCAACGAATAGCTCTAAAAGCCCAAGCTTCACAAGTTATAAATTTTCATATTTTTTCTGTAAAATTGCCGCCTTTTGCACAGCTTCCACAGATGTTCCACAAATTTTTGTCAGCAGGTTCATACAATTGCAACAATTGTTAGATAGGATTGCACAGAAAAATTATGCGGGAAAAATAGATTCCTAGACATGTGTCCACGGGGCCGTTATGGCACCTTGGATTTCCCACAAATCCCGCCAGGCGAGTCCCTCACAGGAGAGAAAGTAATGATGTCACGCTTTTGGAGTTCAATTCAACGGCTAGTCACAGTAGCGCTTCTCGTCGCAGTATGCGGCGCAGTGCTCTATGCGCAGTCCACCACCGATGGCGCCATTGGTGGCACTATATATGACAGCAACGGAGCTGTGATCGCTAACGCTACCGTGATTGTTCACAACAACGGCACGAATTCAGAGCAATCCGCAACCACAGATGCCTCCGGATATTTTCGTGTAACCAAACTGCAACCCGGTTCTTATACGGTTACAGTCAAAGAACAGGGATTCGCGCCTTTTAAGGCTGAACAGGTCATTGTTCAGGTTGGCAGCGTTACAGACCTTTCCCCGCGTTTGGCAATTGGCGGAAGCACGGAAACGGTTGAAGTTTCCGCAGAAGCGCCAATGATCAATACAACATCAGGCGACTTTGCTCCAACCGTGGACCAGGAAGCTATTTCCAACCTGCCTATCAACGGCGGCCGCTGGTCTGATTTTGCTCTTTTAACTCCAAGCGTGGTCAGCAATGGCAGCGGTTTTGGTCTGCTGAGCTTCCGCGGCATTAGCGTTCTGCTTAACAACAACACGGTTGACGGTGCAGACAACAACCAGGCTTTCTTTTCTGAAGAGAGGGGCCGTACACGCGCCGGCTACTCCACAGCAAAAGCCGCAGTGGAAGAGTTCCAGGTCAACACCTCAGATTACTCGGCGGAATATGGACGCGCTGCAGGTGGCGTGGTCAATACCGTTACCAAGAGTGGCACCAATAATTTTCACGGTGAAACATATTTTTACGATCGCGACAATGATTGGGGCGCAACCAACCCATTCTCCACTATCGCGCAGGGTTCTGGCACCACCTTTACGCAGGTACCTTTCAAACCCACAGACTGGCGCAAGATGGCGGGTTTGGGCATCGGCGGCCCGGTAATCAAAGACAAGCTGTTCTTCTTCTTTGCGTATGACTGGTATCATCGCAACTTTCCAGGCACGGCGATCCCGGGCAGTTCGACGGCTTTCTTTGGCCAGGCAACACCAGCAGCCGCAACACTGAACACCATTGCGACAAAATTGGGTGTTACTACCACACAAGCACAGCAGCTCTACTCCAACCAGTTCAACGGCCTTGTCAGCATGCTCGGTCCAACCCCGCGTGAGGGCGAACAGACAATCTGGTTCCCCAAGGTGGATTGGAATATCAATGACAAGAATCACGCTGAGTTCTTAGTAAATCGTATGCGCTGGGCTTCGCCGGCTGGCATCCAAACCCAGGGCACCAATACCTTTGGCATTGCCAGCTTTGGCAATGATTTCGTGAAAGACACATGGGGCGTAGCAAAACTGAATACATTCTTTACGCCCTCATTAGCCAATGAAATTCGCTTCCAGTACGGACGTGACTTCGAGTTCGAAAATAATCAGACACCAACGCCTTATGAAATCAATACTTTGGTGAATACGCCAACCTTCACGAACCCGCTAGGTTTGCCTCCACAGGTGAGCATCACCAATGGCTTTACTTTTGGTACCGCCAACTTCCTGGAGCGCCCGAAATTCCCGGACGAGACCACCACACAAGTTGCCGATACCGTTACCTGGAATCACGGCAAGCACAACTTCAAGTTCGGCATGGACGTGAAGCACACGCACGACATCTCGCAGAACCTGCGCAACCAGTTCGGATCATTCAGCTACTCAAGTGTTAGCAACTACATTCTTGACGCACTGGTTACCGATGGCTGCACCGGAACAGGCGGAGTCGCCATTCCCTGCTACACCAACTTCACGCAGGCCTTTGGCCCTCTTGGTTTTGAATTCTCAACTAATGACTACTCCTTCTTCGTAGCCGATGATTGGAAGATTCTCCCGCGCCTGAGCCTGTCACTGGGCGTGCGTTATGAGCGTGAGCAGTTGCCTGATCCATTCAGCAACCTGATCAATCCAGCAGTCCCGCAAACCAGCCACCTGCCGAGCGACAGCAATAACATTGGCCCGCACATCGGCTTTGCTTATGACATTACCGGCAGCGGCAAGACTGTGGTCCGTGGCGGTTACGGGATCTACTACGGCCGCATCATCAACTCCACAATCTTTAATGCTCTGAGCAATACCGGTACATCTGCCGCACAGCAGACGTTCAGCTTCAGCGCTTCAGCCACATCCCCTGTGTTCCCCAAAATTCTGGGTGCGGCTCCAACTGCATCAGCCACTGCCGCTCCGGCTGTGACCTTCTTTGATCCAAATTTCCAGGCCCCGCAGATTCATCAGTTTGATTTAATTGTTGAGCGGCAGCTCGGCTGGAACACCGCCCTGACTGTAAGCTACCTGGGCAGCCTGGGACGCGAACTTCCTGACTTTGCCGATATCAATATCTGCACCAGCGCCACAACGGGACCTAACTGCGCCAACCCGGCTAATCAGCCTTCCACTGTTACGTACCGTGTGCTGAACGGCGGACCGCTGGCAAACGTCAGCCCCACCTATACCACAACGCTTTTCAAGGCCCGCGCCAATACGGCCTTCGGAGCCGAAACGGACATCTTCAGCGGCGTTAACAGCAATTACAACGCTCTTTCAGTGCAGTTGAACCACCGCATGAACCACAACATTCAATTCTCTGCCAATTACACCTGGGCGCACGCTCTGGACTTTGGCCAGAATGAAACAACGTTCTCTGACACAAATGACCTGTTTGCCCCCGGCAACATTCAGTCCGAGTACGGAAACTCCATTTACGACGTGCGTCATCGCTTTGTCTTCAGCTCTGTGATGACTTCACCCTGGAAACACGATGGATGGCTCAGCTACTTTACCGATGGCTGGTCCTTCGCTCCGATCTTCCAGGTCCAGTCTGGTCTGCCATTCTCACTCGGTACCAGCGGCAACGCTCCCGGCGGAGTTCCGGGCGGCGGCGGCGTGAACGGTTCCGGCGGCGCGTTCCGGATTGATGACGTAGTTGGACGCAATACTTTCCGTTTGCCTACCACTTGGGTGCCTGATCTTCGCATTTCGAAGAACATCCAGGTAAAAGAACGCTATACTGTTGAGCTTTCAGCAGACATGTTCAACGTGGCCAACCATGTGAACGTGACCGGCGTATCCACCACTGGCTACACGGTTTCAACTGGTACCGTTCCCACACCGAGCGGAAACATTGTTTGCAGCGCTGCTGCTCCGTGCCTCAACTTCAATACCAGCGGCCCAACGCCGGCCACCGGCTCACCCTTTGCTACGGTGTTCGGCGTGCCGAACAGCGCAAACAGTAACTTTATCTACTCACCCAGACAAATCCAGTTGGGTGCCCGGATCAAGTTCTAAACTGTATCAATCAATTGGACGCGGCAGCTTTGGCTGCCGCGTTTTTATTGTGTGAATTTTCATGCAAGCACAATTGCCGAACCTGTGCCAGCTTATTACAATCAGCAGGAACCATCTCTCTCGCCAAGCAAATTTTGCTGGATACGCGCCATTTGATCCCGAGGCCGCTTTGAAAAAAATTATTGCTCTCCTGCTTCTTGTTACTTTTACTGCCACTCAGCTTTTTGCCTGGGGCCCCAAAGGTCACGCGATTGTGGCCGATATCGCCAACGACCATCTCACGCCTGTTACTAAGCAGAATATTCAATTGCTTCTGAGCAATGACAGTCTTGCTTCCATCGCCAGCTGGGCCGATCAGGTCAGAAAAGACCATGATGAAGCTTATGACTGGCACTTTGTCGATATTCCAAAAGATGCGCCGGGCTTTTCTGAACAGCGTGACTGCTTCCGCCCGCAGGACAAGCACAAGAACGCCGATATCGACCACCACAACTGCGTAGTGGACCGCATTGAAATTTTTGAGAAAGTTCTGGGTGATGAGAATGCTTCCCGCGCGGACAGGCTGGAGGCGCTTAAATGGGTGGTCCATTTTGTGGGCGATCTCCATCAACCGCTGCACGCGATTGATGAAGCCAAAGGCGGCAATGATATTAAGCTGCCGGTTTTTGGCTCAGCCAAATGCGGTGATTATGACTGTAACCTCCACTGGGCTTGGGACACACTTCTGCTTGAACATACCGGCTATTCAGAAGAGGAATACGTAAGCCGTCTGGAAAAAATGATTAGAGAAAAACATCTGGAATCGCAGGCCGGCGGAACTCCGGAAGAGTGGGCCAATGAATCCCATCTGGAAGCACGCAAACTTTTTGATCCCGTTCCAGCTTCTATAGATGAGCAGTATTACCAGTCGCATATTCAACTGATAAATGAAAAGCTTGCTCTGGCTGGACTGCGGCTGGCCCAAGTCCTGAACACTACTCTGGGAAAAATTTCCACGGATAAACTTAAACAGGATTTAGAAAAACATTCCTGAAGATGAATGCGGGAATTCACTTACTTAGCATTGACCACGGCGGCTGCAAAAGCCGCCTGAATTTTGCTTCAAACAGCAAGAACAGATAAGCAGTACACCTTCCAAATACGCTATCATTAGTTAACCAAAACCTAGTTTCATTGTGGTAGGCGGACCAAAGTGTTTCGAGGGTTCCGTCTAAGCCAGGCCCAAATCAGAAAGGCTCGATTTTAAATTTTTGCGGCGCAAGTGCTGCTCAACGAACAAAGAAGTACAAGGAACCGTATAGGTTTGTATGAATACCCCCACACCTCCCCGGCATGACCTGAGTTCGCTCCGCATTGACGACCATTCTCGCCGGACCGGCAAAACGGGTAAACGGCTCGGCATGTTTGCCGCTGCTCTGGGAGGACTTTTACTGATTGGAAGCATCCTGCTTGCTTTCCGCACGCAGAAGCCTGTGGTTGAAGTAGCCACGGCGCGTCCTGCAAGCGGGGCCAAAGCGGAAGCACTGTTAACGGCCAGCGGCTACGTTACGCCGCGGCGTCGTGCCACGGTGGCCGCAAAAGTTACAGGACGTGTGGAGCAGATTTACGCAGAAGAGGGTCTTCGGGTGAAGTCAGGGCAGGTATTGGCCACGCTCGATTGCTCGCAACCCATGGCCGCTCTTACGTCGGCCAAACGGGACCGTGATGCCACGGCCGCAACCCTCGCCGATCTGGAAGTGCAGTCCGCAAATGCTGACCGTGAAGCCACCCGCTCTCAGGGATTGCACACGGCTGGAATCATCAGCCCGCAGGCGCTTGACGCGGCAAAAACCACAGCGGAAAGTTTGCACTCCAAAATTGCTTTAACCAAAGAACAGATTCGCGCATCCGATGCCCGGATCGCCGTCTCACAACAGGATGTGGACAACTGCACAGTCCCGGCGCCGTTTGATGGAATTGTAGTTTCCAAGGACGCTCAGCGTGGTGAGATTGTCTCACCGCTATCCGCTGGCGGCGGTTTCACGCGCACCGGCATTGCCACGCTTGTGGATATGAACTCGCTTGAGGTTGAAGTGGATGTAAATGAATCGTATATCGCGCGTGTGAAAAAGGGCCAGCGTGTGATCGCGGTATTGGATGCATATCCTGATCGCGAACTGCCTGCCGTAGTTCGCACCGTGATCCCCACGGCAGACCGGCAAAAAGCCACAGTCAAAGTACGCATTACTTTTGACAAGCTGGATGACACTATCCTGCCGGACATGGGCGTGAAGGTTTCATTCCTGGGGGCCGAGCCGGCAAAGAATGCCGGCAATGTAAAAGCCCTGGTTCCCAAATCGGCCATTCTCAGCGATGCAGGAAAACCGATTGTATATCTGGTGAAAGACCAGAGGCTTGAGCGGCGCGCCGTGAGCGTGGGCGCGGAACGCGGCGGAGATGTGGAGATTATGGCGGGTATTTCTCCGGGCGATGCGCTGGTGGTGCATGGCGCTGAAAAATTGCATGAAGGACAGTCCGTAGAAATAAAGCAGTAGGAGGGGTGAAATGGTTCGTGTGGATGGAAGCGGCGGTTCAAACAGCCTGATTAACGTGCGCGGCCTGGGCAAGACATATTCCCGTGGTGGCGAGCAGATTCACGTTCTGCAAGCCTTGAACCTTGATGTGGAGCAAGGCGAATTTGTGGCTTTTATGGGACCCAGCGGTTCCGGTAAAACCACGCTGCTCAACCTGCTGGGCGGGCTGGATGTTCCTTCTGCGGGCAGCATCACCGTGGCAGGCGATGAGGTCACCAGCATGTCACGCAGTAAACTCACGCAATGGCGCGCCCGGCATGTTGGTTTTGTTTTCCAGATGTATAACCTCATTCCCGTGCTTACCGCGTTTCAAAACGTAGAATTGCCGCTGCTGCTCACAAATCTTTCTAAAGCGCAGCGCCGCCAACATGTGGAGACCGCGCTGGCTGTCGTCGGATTGAGCGACCGCGTTCATCATTTCCCCCGGCAACTCTCCGGCGGCCAGGAGCAGCGTGTCACCATCGCGCGGGCCATTGTTTCTGACCCTACCTTCCTGCTTTGCGACGAGCCTACCGGCGATCTTGACCGTAAAAGCGCGGACGAAATCATGGAACTGCTTCTCCGCCTGGTGAAGGAGTACAACAAAACCGTGCTGATGGTAACGCACGATCCATTGGTGGCAGCGCGGGCTGACGTAACGCTGCATCTGGAAAAAGGCGTGCTGGTGGAAGCTGGACGCCAACAAACCGTTACCAGCGGAGGTGCGCGATGAAATTTTTCAGCTTGATTCGCGCCAATCTCTTTCGCAAAAAGATCCGCTTTGTTCTCACAATCGGCTCATTTGCCGTGGCTCTCTTTTTGTTTGGAGTGCTGGCCATTGTGAAAAATGCTTTCAGTGGAGGCGTGGACATTGCCGGCGCAGACCGGCTCATGGTGATCAATCGAACCTCCATCATTCAACCGCTGCCAATTGCATATGCCGATAAGATCCGGCGCATTCCCGGAGTGAAAGAGCTTACATATTCCAATTGGTTCGGTGGTGTTTATCAGGATGAGCGCAACTTCTTTCCCCAGTTCGCCATTGATGTGGATAATCAGCGCCGCGTCTATCCTGAATTCGATATTCCCGAAGAGCAGTGGCAGAATTTTGTGAAAGACCGGCAGGGCGCTATTGCCGGGGCCGCCATTGCCAAGCGTTTTGGATGGAAGGTCGGCGACAAAATTCCGATCAAAGGAACATTCCTTGGCGGCATCTGGGACTTCAATCTTGATGGCATTTATCACGGCACGCGCCAGGCTGACGACGAAACACAATTCTGGTTCCAATGGAAGCGGTTTGAAGAGCAAGTCCCGGAACAGTTCAAGGGGCATGTGGGCTGGTATGCCGTTAAAGTTGATCACCCCGACGATGCTTTGCGTGTCTCCAAAGCCATTGACACTGAATTTGCCAACTCTCCTTTTGAAACGCACACGGATACTGAAAAGCAATTTGCCGCCGGCTGGGTCAAGCAGTTTGGCAACATTCAATTCCTAATTATGGCCATCGGCGGCGTTGTGTTTTTCACTTTGCTGCTGGTTACCGGTAATACCATGGCAATTGCTGTGCGTGAGCGGACCGCGGAACTTGCCGTGCTGAAGGCTGTGGGCTATTCAGACCGTTTTGTGCTGTTCTTTGTTCTGTTCGAATCATTATTTATAGCACTGCTTGGCGGCGTGATCGGTCTTGCTCTGGCTGAGCTATTTACGTTAAGCGGTGATCCCACGCATGGCATCCTGCCGTTCTTTGTTCTTCCTGTAAAAGCGATTTTTATGGGGCTGATTGTGGCCGTGGTAGTCGGCGCCGCTAGTGGCATCATCCCTGCCATTGGCGCCATGCGTCTGCGCGTGGTGGATGCATTACGGAGAGTGTGACATGGCAATTCCTGTTGTTTATAACTTGCGCAGTGTAAAGGAACGCTGGACATCTTCCGTGGTTGCGGTGCTGGGCATTGCCGGAACTGTGGGAGTCTTTATTGCCATGCTCTCCTTGGCGAATGGCTTTAAGGCGACGCTGGTTTCTTCCGGCTCCAATGACAATGCCATGGTCCGCCGCGCTGGCTCAACTTCAGAAATGGACAGCAGCATCGCTCTCGATCAGGTAAAAATTCTGGAAGAATTTCCCGGAGTTGCGCATTCTTCCAGTGGCCCGCTGGTTACTCCGGAAGTGGTTGTGATTGCGCCATTCCCGTTGCGCTCCACCGGAACTGACGCCAATGTGCAGGTGCGCGGGGTTTCTCCGCGCGTGCTCGATGTGCGCAGCAAAGTCAAAATGGTGGAAGGGCGGTTCTTTCAATCCGGCCTGAATGAATTGATCGTTGGCCGCAACGTGGATAAAACCTATGCTGGTCTGAGTCTTGGTGATTCTGTCAGGTTTGGCGGCGGAACATGGAACGTGGTCGGCGTGTTTGACGCGGGCGGATCCGCTTTCGATTCTGAAGTCTGGTGCGATGCCCGCGTGCTGAATCAGGTCTATCACCGGCCAGAGAGCGTGTTTCAATCGCTTACCGTGCATTTGAATTCTGCTGGTTCTTTGCAGCAATTTAAAGACGCCGTTACCGCTGATCCGCGCCTCACTGTGGACGTGAGTCCTGAAATTGAGTATTACGCCAAGCAATCGCGTACATTGACCACTTTGATTGTGGTTCTGGGCGGACTCGTGGCAGGGATCATGGGGATCGGTGCTATTTTCGGCGCGCTGAATACCATGTACTCCGCGGTCGCCGAACGCTCGCGTGAGATTGCCACATTGCGCGCTCTGGGTTTCGGTTCGGGCAGCGTGGTTTTCTCATTCATGATTGAAGCGCTGCTGATTTCGCTGGCTGGCGGCTTATTAGGGGCTGTGGCGGTCTTGCCGCTGAACGGGCTTACCACCGGCGCAATGAACTGGCAGACATTCTCTCATCTGGCCTTTGCTTTCCGAATTACGCCTGTGCTCATCGCAATGGGAATCGTCTTTGCGCTATTCATGGGAGTTCTGGGCGGAATCTTCCCGGCATTGCGGGCAGCCCGGCGGCCCGTAGCTCCAGCATTGCGAGGAATGTAACAAGCTCCTTCGAGTCGGTATATCGAACGGCGCACAATACTTGACTGCATCCTGAACAAAACTGCCGCACTTTATGAGTGCGGCAGTTTTATTTCGAGTGAATGATCAGCTACCAGACGTGGCATGCATTGGCGCTTACCATCTTGTCTCCGGATTTGCAGTTAAACGCTTTGGCAAAATCCGCGCTGTTCTGCAAAGTGCCATTCACACGATATTGGCCGGGTGAATGCGGATCGGTTTTGGCAAGGAGCCGTGACGATTCCGGTGTTGCGTTCTGGCACCAGATTTGGGCAAAGCCAAGGAAGAATCGCTGTTCGGCGGTGAAGCCATCTTTCTTTTGTGCAATCTTTGCATCTTTAGCCATGGCTTTGCGCAACGACATCAGCGCAATGCGTAGTCCGCCGTTGTCAGCTGTGTTTTCACCTAGTGTAAGGCGGCCATTCAGATGCACATCGTCCACGGCGACGAATGAACTGTACTCATCGGCAATACAGCCGGTCCGCTTTTCAAATTCCTTGCGGTCCGCGTCTGTCCACCAGTTGGTGAGATTGCCTTGCGCGTCAAACTTGCTTCCCTGATCGTCAAAGCCGTGGGTCAACTCATGGCCAATCACAACACCGATTCCGCCAAAATTCACAGCTTCATCAGCGGTTTTATCAAAGAACGGCGGTTGAAGAATACCCGCCGGAAAGTTGATGTCATTATTGGCGGCGCTGTAGTAGGCATTTACCGTTGGCGGCGTCATGCCCCATTCTTTCTTGTCCAGCGGCTTGCCAATTTTGTTCAGGGTGCGCTTCACTTCAAAGGCGCGGGCATTCTGGATATCTCCAACCAGATCGCCGCGGACAATCTTTACTGTGCTGTAATCGCGCCATACATCCGGGTAGCCAATTTTATTGGTGATGGCATGCAGCTTAACCTCAGCCGCCTTCTTGGTTTCCGGCGTCATCCAATCCAGTTGCTGAATGTCCTGTCCAAGAGAATCTTCCAGCGCCTGCACCATCTTCAACATGCGCGCTTTGCCTTCCGCGCCAAAAGTTTCAGCCACATAGGGTTTGCCCAGGGCTTCGCCCAGCAGGCCATCAGTTAATTGAACGCAACGTTTCCAGCGCGGTTGCAGTTCTTTTTGCCCGCTCAGGTATTGCCCATAGAAGCTGAAGTTCTCTTTTACAAAAGGATCAGATAATGATGGCGCCGCTGCTCTGGCTACATGCCATCTCAGGTAAGTCTTCCAGTCCTCAAGAGAAACTGAATCTACCACCGCATTCACCTTCTGGAAAAAATCCGGTGGCACGACATTCACTTCAGTAAATGAAGGCGCGCCCGATGCTGCAAAGAAGCGGGCAAACTCAAAGTTCGGCGCCAGCGCTTCCAGGTCAGAAACTTTCATCTTGTGGTCGCGGGTGGCTGGATCGCGCATCTTTACGCGTTCATATGCTGCTTCCGCCAGGCTGTGCTCCACGTTCATCACGGATTGCGCTTCTTTTTTGGCTGTATCGGCATTGTCGCCAAGCAACACAAACATGTTGGCCAGATGGTCCAGATACTTTTCCCGCGTTTCTTTTGATTTGGCATCATCATTCAGGTAATAGTCGCGGTCAGGAAGCCCCAATCCACCCTGTCCTACATTGGCGATGATCATGCTTGCGTTGTGGAGATCAGGAGCTGCGTTAAAGCCAAACAGCGCGGGCACTCCCAGCGAGTGCAGGTATGCAATTGTGTCAATGAGCTGGTCTTTATTGGAAATCGCCGCAATGCGGTCCATTTCCGGTTTCAGCGGCGTTGCGCCTTTTTCATTGACCGTCTTTTCATCCATGCAAGATTCATACATATCGCCAATCTTCTGCATTACCGGCGTACGCTTGGGATCATTGGCGGAAGCTTTTTCCAGGATGTTATGGAGAAACTGGCGATTGTATTCCGCCAGCTCATTGAACCGTCCCCAGCGCGACTGATCAGATGGAATCGGATTGTTCTTCCGCCAGGTGCCGCAGGCGTATTCATAAAAGTCTTCGCACGGATTCACGCTCTTGTCCATTGCGCCCAGGTCGAAAGATTTGGGGCGTGGTACGGTCTTCTCGCCGGTAGGAGCGGTAGTTTTTTGGGTGCTTGCGTTCGTTTTCTCAGCTTTCGTGGATTTCTTGGCCGGAGCGCTGCTTGTTTGTGCCATGGCAGTCACTGCGCCCAGAAAAATCAATGGTAAAGCCCTTCTCCAAAACATAATTTCTCCCAGTAAAATCAAGATTCTGAAAACTGGAAAGTGTATGCCCATTTAAAGCCTCTGTAAACAGGCGTTCACCGCTTGTTCGTCGCTGATCTTAAAAAGTAAAACGCTGTGGCGTTAGGAGTAAAAGGGCACAGAGCGGGAAGAAAATTATTGAATTTGTTCGGATTGCGATTGCAGCGCGTTGATTTCCAGGACAGGCGCGGGAACCTGCGTTATTTTTCTGGCCGCGTGATGCTGCTGTTTTTCAATGTACATGCGGCGGTCTGCTTCAGCCAGCAGTTTTTCCGCGTCGGCGCCGTCCACGGGGAAGATGGCACAGCCTACGCTCAATGAAAGCAGGTCTTCCCCGCATACCTCGCGGCCGGCCGCGGTAGCCATTTCACTCAGGCACACACCACGCGCCAAGGCTGCGGCAAGACTCAGGCCAGGCGCGACAATTACAAATTCATCTCCACCCATGCGCGCTACATAGTCATATTCGCGGCAAGAGCCTTGAAGACTACGGGCAAAAAGCCGCAAAATGTGGTTGCCTTCAAGATGGCCAAAACGGTCATTGATCTGTTTAAAGCCGTTGAGATCGCATACCATGACCGTAACTTCACTCTCCAGCCGCCGGCAGCGCGCGATTTCACGGTCAAGATGCAGGAACAGTGAACGGGCATTGGGCAACTCAGTCAGGTAGTCCGTAGTAGCGGAGTTTTCTGCCTGCTGATAAGCCAATGCATTTTCCACTGAAAGAGCAACCTTGGAACTGATCGCCATCAGAATGCGCAAGTGATCAGAGGTATATGCATCGCGGTCGGCATGGTATAGCGTCATGACACCCACCACGCCGTTGATGCCCTCCAGCGGCACTGAAATAGCGGAACGTAAGGTGCTGAAGCGGGAGCTATCATTCAAATAGCCGGGTTCCACGGAAGGATTTCCGTTCACAATGGATTTGCGATTTTGCGCGACCCAGCCGGAAAGTCCTTCTCCAAGGGGAATCCTCAGGGAAGCGAAGAGGCGGAAGTTATCGCCGCTTACGTGCTCCGGCAGAAGTTCTTCACCACGAAGGATATAGGTTGCGACTGAATCAAATGGCACCAGCCGTTTTAATCGGACCGCCAGCACGGAAAGCGTTTCGTCCAGGCTCAACGAATTCCCCAGATCATGGCTCAGCTCAAACAAGGTTTGCGCTTCCTGCCGGGCCGCTGCAATCGAAGTGAGAAAGGCAGTTTGGCTGCCAGGCTGTGGCGCCGCCAACTTTTCAAACCCGGCAGCGGGCGCAAGGCCGCGCTCCACTTTCAATTCGGTAGAAAGCTTTTGGTGGTCACTTCCGGACTGCGAGCGGGCAATCTCTTCCAGTTCCACATAATGAAGCTTGAGCAAATTGACGATTTGGGGGTCAAACGCCTTGCCTGATTGCTCTGCAACACGGTCCATAGCTTCATTGAGCGGCAGTGCTTTGCGATACTGGCGATCTGACGCCAGTGCATCCAGGCAATCCACGGCGGAGAGAATCCGGGCGCCCATGGGAATCTGTTCACCTTTGAGCCCATCCGGGTATCCACTACCATCCCATTTTTCATGATGAGAGCGGACAATGGGGACCACGGGATAGGGAAACTGTACACGTTCCAGGATCTCC